>Ga0070699_100005816_pt1 | contig 10785 bp, 7 predicted proteins | sample KBSK1503metaG_FD_65473 | JGI IMG/M metagenome (GOLD analysis project Ga0070699, IMG submission 65473) | Corn, switchgrass and miscanthus rhizosphere microbial communities from Kellogg Biological Station, Michigan, USA - KBS K1-50-3 metaG | ecosystem: Host-associated > Plants > Roots >...
GCCGCCTATCTGTTCGTGTTGACGGGGCTTCCCAACCTGTACCGCCGGCTCGGCGATGTTCTCCGGCTCGCCGCTGGCCGTGCCGACCGGCCGTGGATGGCGCCGCCGGAGCGGCGGCCGCTCATCATCGAGGCGCGCGCCTACCTCGCGGTGTACGTCGCGGTGGCGGCCGTCTCGGTGGTGGCCGGCTCCCCGATGGCGCTCGTGGTCTGGATCGGTCCGCTCCTCATCGGGCAGGCATTCCTGCGGCCGTATCTCCTCGCCGAGCACACCGCCTGCGCGTTCACCCGCGACTGCCTCGACAACACGCGCACCACCCTCACCACGTCATTGGTGCGCTTGTTCGCGTGGAACATGCCGTACCACGCGGAGCACCACGCCTATCCCGCGGTGCCGTTTCATGCCTTGCCGCGTCTCCACGCGCGCGTCCGGAGCCGGATCACGAATCTGGATCCCGGTTACGTCGCCGCGACCGTCAAGGTGAACCGTTATCTGTTCCGCGAGGCCTATCGGGTGGGCCAGAAGTCGGCGAGGTAGACCCGGAGTCCCAGGGAGGTGAAGACTGTACCCAGGTTCGCCTCATGGGTGGCGCCGCCGGCGAGCCTGAGCGTGAGCCCGCGCGTGTAGAGGTACTTCGCCTCCACTCCCAGCGCCACGTTTCGGGCCACCAGATATTCGACACCGCCGCCGATGGTGGCCGCGAGCCCGATCCCGTCCGCGCCACGGACCTCCACCCCCACGCCCGTGGGCTTGCGGTCGTTGGTCTCGCCGCTGGCCCCGCCGAGGCCCACGAGCAGGTAGGGCACGAGTCGGCCATCGAGCAGGGGGTAGCGGAACCGCGCTTGCGGGAGGATCAGGTACACGGCGTACTCGGTCACGCTGCCGACGCCCTTCAGCTCCAGGTTCGTCTCGTAGCCCTCGAAGGCCAGCTCGAGGCCGAAGTGCCGCCCGAAGTCGAGTCCGAGCGCGGCGCCGAAGTACTGATTCAGCGGGCCGATCGCGGGCGGCTCCGGCCGGATCTCCAGCTCGGAAGAGACGTGCGGGTCGGTGACCATGGCTCCGCCCACGCGCAGAGCGAAGTACAGGCGCCGCGGCGGCCCCTCCCGCTCCTCGCTCGGTCGCGCCGCCGGCCGCTCGGGGTAGAACATGCGCAGCGCGAACGCGGCCCAGAGCGAGTTGATCGAGTTGGAATGGGAGACGCCGTCGATCCGCACGTCCTGGCTGCCCGCGAACAGGTACTTGACCTCGACGCCGACCGCGACCGTATCGGCGAGGAAGTACTCGATGCCGGCGCCCACCGTTCCCACCGGCACCGTGCGGTTCGCGTCCACCGATTTGCCGAAGGTGCCCGCCTTCCGGTCGTTGAACTCGCCGAAGGCGACCCCGCCGCCCGCCACGAGATAGGGAGTGAGCCGGTCATCGAAGAGCGGGTAGCGCAGGCGGATCTGGGGCATCAGGGCGGTGACTCCGTACTCGCCCACCGAGCCGAAGCCGTCCACCTTGATCCGGCGCTCGAACGAGTCCATGGACAGCTCGCCGCCGAGGTAGCGGTTGTAGTTGCCGCCCAGCGAGGCGCCCCAGTAATCGCGCACGCCGGTGATCGGATTGGTGTCGAACCCGCGGATGGCCAGATAGCCGCGCGGCTCGTCGCCGTCGCGGGCGAGGGCGGGACCGGCCAGGCCGCCGAGGAGGGTCGCGCAGGCACCGGCGGCGCCGACTCGCGCGAGTAGCGCCCGGGTGACGAATCGCCGGCGCTCGCGAACCATTCAGGTCTCCTCTCAGAGTGTGGGCTCCCGAGAGCACGGTCCTGACCAGTCGATCCACTATAGCGAATCCGGCGGGGTCCCCGAGCAAATGACTTCGCGCGGCGCATTGTGGCCGGCGCCGCGGGCGTCCCTCGGCTACAATCGGCGCGTGAGAGCTCCCGCATGAAGACCTTGGTGCTCGGCGGCGGCGTGGTCGGCGTCACCACGGGGTACTTTCTGGCTCGGGCGGGGCACGAGGTGACGCTACTCGAGGAGAAGGCGGGCGTCGGGCTCGAGGCCACCGCCGGGAATGCCGGCATCATCGCGCCCGGCCACTCCTTCTCATGGGCCTCACCGCGCGCGCCGCGCATGCTCTGGCAGTCGCTGCGGGGCGGTGAGACGGCCATTCGCGTGCGCCTGGGCGCCGATCCGCGACTCTACGCATGGGGCCTCCGATTTCTCCGCGAGTGCACCTCGGCGCGCGCCCGCCGGAACACCCTCATCAAGCTCCGGCTCTGTCAGTACAGCCAGAGCGTGCTGAACGAGGTGGTGAAGGCGGAGGGCATCGAGTACCAGGCCATCCACCGGGGCGCGATCTATCTTCATCGCGACCCCGCCGAGCTCGACGCCGGCATCAAGAAGATGGCGCTGCTGGCCGAGCATGGCCAGAAGCAGGAGATCCTCGATGCCGGTGGCCTGGCGCGTCTGGATCCCGTCTTCGAGCCGGTCCGGACGAAGATTGCCGGCGCCATCCGCGACCTCGGCGACTCCAGCGGCGATTCGCGGCTGTTCTCGGAGGCGCTGGCGCGGATCGCCCGCGAGAAGCACGGAATGATCGTGCGATTGGGGACGCGCGTGTCCGCGCTCCAGGCCGACGGCGAGCGCATAGCGGGGGTGATCACGAGCGAGGGTGTGCTCACCGCCGACAACTACGTGCTGGCACTCGGCGTGAACGCGCCCATCGTGGCGCGTACCGCGGGCCTGAGGTTGCCGATCTACCCGGCCAAGGGCTACTCCTCGACGTTTCCCCTCAAGCCGGGAGGCCTGGCGCCGGCGATCTCCGGCGTCGACGAGCAGTGGCTGGTGGGATGGTCGCGGCTCGGCGACCGGCTCCGCTTGACCTCCACCGCCGAGTTCGCCGGCTACGACTGGAGCTGGACGCCCCGCGACTTCAACAATGTCCTCCGCCTGGCGCGCGACCTCTTTCCGGATGCCGCCGACTACGATCGCGGGGAGTATCGGGCCTGCCTGCGGCCGATGACCCCGGACGGGCCGCCCATCCTCGGGCTTGGACGCCACCGCAACTTGTTCCTGAATTGCGGCCATGGCCACATGGGCTGGACCATGGCGTGCGGCAGCGCCCGCATCGTCACCGATCTCATGACGGGACGGATGCCGGAGCTCGACCTCGCGGGCCTGACCGTCCGGCGCTGACGGCCGCGGTCACCGGGGAACGTAGGTGATGCGCTGGCCGTCGATGGACGCTTCCGCCATCGCCCCCGCGGTCGGCCGGACGAAGACGGCCACCCCGTCGACGAATCGCAAGTTCGCGGCGGTGCCGGTCCTTGCGATCACCGCGGTGGCATTGGCGCCGAAATCCATCCGATTCTGCTTGAAGCGCTCCAGCGCGGACTTGTTCTCGAACACGATCAGCTCGCTGTAGGTCTGGCCCCCGAGCTGGAGCCCCACGGAGCCCTGGGTGATGTCGGCATACCCGACATGCTGCCCCCCTTCGTACACGACCCCGCGGCCGTAGGCGCCACCGATCCCCGCCCCGCCCTTGGTCACCTGGGGAAAGAGAGCGAAGCCGTGACTCTGCCGGACAAACGTCTCGAAGTTCGGATCCAGCCGGTTCCACTCCTGCCTCTCGGACGCGGCGGACCGGGAGAGCGCTTCCTTGGCCTCGGGAGTGGGCGGCGCGGTGCTGCAGCCGGCCAGGCAGGCGGTGGAGAGGGCGACCATTGCGGCCAGACGCGCGGACATGGTCATGGCGTATCCTCCTTTCCGGAAGTGTAGAGGGCAGCCGCGCGAAGTCAATGCGCGGAGAAGCCAAGAGAACAATGGGTTATCTAAAGGTAGCGCCCCAGCCGGCGCCATGCGACCAGGATCAGCGCCAGCACGCCGATCCATCCCAGCGAGACGATTCCCACCAGCCAGAAGAGGCGTGTCCGGTCGGACTGCGGCGTGAGCGTGGAGACCCGTCCGGTGAGTAGCGGCTCGCCGGCGATGGCGATGGTCACCGCCGGATCGGCTCCTTCCGGGAAGACGAGCGGCACCACGTAGGTGCCGTTCGCGAGGTCGCGGACCTCGCCGGACTTGGCGCCGTCGCCGACGCTGACGGCGACCGCCGCGCTCTGGTCGGGTCCGAGATAGTTGCCGGACGCGTCGCGCGGGGTCACCACCAGCTCGGCCTCGCGGCCGCGGGCGGTCGTCGCCAGGGTCACCACCCTCACGTTGGACTGCTCGGCCGATGTGCGGCCGACGCGTACCACCGCCGAGACCGCGCCCGCCCGGCGAAGCTCGACCCCACCCGGCATGGGAGCGGCGGCCTCGAACAGGAGCGTGTAGACGCCGGGCACGGTGCCCGCGGGCAGGCTCGCGCGATAGGCGCCCTTGCCGTCGTCCTCGAGGCGGACCGAGGTCGCGGTGGGAAGGACACGCGCCCATACCCGCTCGTCCTGCAGGAGCTGCGCCGCCGCGCGCTGGCCGGCGGGGGCGAGGGGCTCGAAGCGCTGCGCCGGCTCGGTTCGCGCGGGATAGGCGGCCAGCAGATTGGCGACGCTGTCGATCGGCCGCAGCAGGGTTGCCGTCACCGTGGCTCCCCGCACGGCCTGGCTGCCGTCGCGCAGCTCGAGCACGACGTCGAGCGCGTCTCCGACCCGGTAGTCGCGCCGCGCGAAGCGGGCTCGGGCCGAGCGGCGATGATCGTCGACGATGGCGGCGGCCTGGAAGGGAATGCCCGGCCGCCCGCGGATCTTGAGCCGCCATTCGCCGCCCGCCACCACGCCACCCGACGGCGGCGCGATCGAGAAGATCCGGTAGAAGGGACCCCCGACGACGCGGCCTTTCGCGGTCACGTCGACACCGTCCTTCTCCACCCGGAGATCGAGCGTCGCGCCGCGCGGCCAGCTGAGCTTGAGGACGACCTTGCGGACGCCCGCGGTGACGGGAAACGCTTCGACGGCCTCGTCGCCCGCGAGCGTGCCGCGCCGGTAGGCGACGAGCTGGGGCGAGGAGGTGCTGAGCGCGTCCATGAGGGACATGGTGAAGAATTGCTCCAGCGCCGCGGCATCGACGTCGAAGCGCGAGACGCCCCCGGTGGCGGTGGCGATGGAGCCGAGTATCGCCTGCGACGGCTGCACGACGCCGGGCCCGATGCCGATGGTGTGGATCCGGATGCCGTAGGTGTTCAGCGGCTCGGTGAGCAGGGTGGGGACGCCGGCATCGACCCCGCCCGGCTGGTCGGCGATCACCAGCCCCGGGCCGAGGGGCTGGACCATCGGGTTGACGTTCTGCAGTCCGTCGGTGAAGAGGATGATGTTGCGGTTCGGGCCGACGGTCGCCAGAGGGCCCGCCGCCCCCTGGAGCTGAAGGATGGCGGCCTGCAGGCCGCCGCCCATCGCGGTGAGGCCGCTCGAGGTGGTGACCTGCGCCTGCAGGTCCGTGACGAGAGGGGTGACGTCGGGCAGCACCGGGACGAGCGAGTCGCCCGGGCCCGGCGCCACGTACTGGCTCACGGTGGTGCGGAAATACGTGATCCCGGCCCGGTCCTTGGGCCCGGCGACCGCGAGCCAGAGGTTGAGGAAGATCTCGGCCGCGTCCCGAAGCACGGCCTGCTTGCTCTGGCAGGTCGGGCAGGCGGGAATCCCCATGCTGCCGGAATGATCCAGGACCAGAGTGATGGCGGTCCCGAAGGGGATGATGGGATTGCCGTCGGGGGCGGGCCGGCACACCGGTGCCGCCCCTTCCGGGGCGCGGTGATTCACCACCGTGTACAGCGCCCGGCAGATGACCTCGGCGTGCTTGACGGTCGCGCGGTGAACGTCCACTCCCTGGGTGAGCCCGGTCGGCGCCGGAACGTCGATGGCGAGGTTCACCGCATTGGCGCCGCGATTCCGCGCCTGCTTGCGGGGCGGCGCATTGCAGTCATTGTCCGGGTCGGGGCTGTCGCCGCCGACGAGGTCGCGGTCGCCGGTAGCGTAGATGGCGACGAAGAGCGTGCCGTCCGCGACGGGCGCGCCGTTGGCGCGATTGCCGGGGGTCTCGTGGGCGCCGGTCCACTGGCCATTGGCCTCGCCGTTGAGCCGGGACATGAAGCGGGTGGCGAGGGGCTCGTTGTAGCTGGTGCAGGCGGTGCGCCTCACGCCGTCATTGAGCTGCCGGATCGGAAGCTCGGTGTCGAGGAAGGCCACCGCCCGGAGCCCGTGGTTGGGCGGCGCGATCGCGATGAATTCGGACACCGGATTGGCGCCGGGAGGATCGAGGGCGACCTCGCCGGGAAAATCGGCGCTCAGGTCGGCCTGGCGGCTGCGCAGATAGACCCGGGTGCTGATCGTCCCCTTGCTATAGCCGATGACGGCCACCCGGACGCCGGCGGGACTGGCCGGGTCCTGGCACGACTGGATGAGGGCGATCGCCTGGCCGATCCGCTGCGCGTCCTCGAAGATGGAACGATTGGCCTGCCGCATCTGGATGAAGTAGGCCTCGATGCCGAGGTCCTGGTTCTCCGTCCGGTTGAGCGTCCCCAGAAACGACGCGCCGCTGGCCGCGGTGAAATTGTCCTGATAGCTGCCGCCGTTGCCGCTGCTGCCGAGCTCGTGACCGTGAACGAGGAGCAGAGGACGCGGCCTGGGCGTGCTCGAGCATGTTCCGCTCGCCCCATTGACGGCCACGAATTGCCCGGCGGCATCGACCCGGTACAGGTCGAAGGCGGCGGCGCGCGGAGCCGTGACGGTCACGAGGAGCGCCGCCAGCGCCAGCCCTCGCCAGGCCAACCGCTCCGCCCGCGATCTGCTCGAGCCTTCAGGACAGCGCCGATGCATGGTCATCGATCCTGCCTCCGGGCATGCGCCTCGTCAAGGAGACCGCTGCTTCCGCTACAATCACGCTCAGGTCAGTCCGAGGCGGTGAAAGGAGACGAGGCATGCTATCGATCGCGAAGCCCCTCATTCCCGGCGCACATCCCCTGGATCCTCTGAGCGCGGCGGAGGTGGAGCGCGCGGCCGAGATCGTGCGGACCGAGCGGAGGCTCGGGTCGCGGACCCGGTTCATCTTCACCATGCTGCACGAGCCCGAGAAGAAGGTGGTGCTCGCGCACCGTCCGGGTGACGCGGTGGAGCGCGTCGCTCTCGTGGTGCTCGTGGACTGCGCAGCGGGCAAGACCTACGAGGCGACTGTCTCCCTCACCCAGGGCCGGGTGACGAGCTGGGAGCATGTCCCCGGCGTCCAGCCGGCCATCGTGCTCGACGAGGTGCTGGCCTGTGAGGCGGCCGTGCGCGAGGACCCACGGTGGCAGGAGGCCATGCGGAAGCGCGGGGTCACCGATTTCGGCCTGACCATGGTGGATCCGTGGTCGGCGGGCAATTTCGGCTTTCCGGGCGACGAGGGCCGGCGGCTCGTCCGGGCGCTCACGTGGGTGCGCCGCCACGCAGCGGACAATGGCTATGCGCGGCCGGTGGCCAATGTCCTCGCCGTCGTCGATCTGAACGAGATGAAGGTGCTCCGCGTCGAGGACGGCGGCGTCGTCCCCTTGCCGCCGGAGGATGCCAACTACACGGCGGAGGCCGCCGGGGAGCGCGCGGGTCTCAAGCCGATCGAGATCCGCCAGCCCGAGGGCCCGAGCTTCGAGCTCCGGGGCCACGAGCTCGCCTGGCAGAAGTGGCGGATGCGGATCGGGTTCACCCCTCGCGAAGGCCTGGTGATTCACACCGTGACCTACGACGACGGGGGGCGGGAGCGCCCGGTGCTCTATCGCGCCTCCGTGGCCGACATGGTGGTGCCCTACGGCGATCCGCGGCCGACGTATTTCCACCGCAATGCCTTCGACGTGGGGGAATACGGGATCGGCTCGCTCGCCAATGCGCTCGAGAACGGCTGTGATTGCCTGGGCGAGATCCGGTACCTCGATGCGGTGGTCAACGACGGCCAGGGCCACGCGGTGCCGCTGCCGAACGCCATCTGCATCCACGAGGAGGACGCGGGCATTCTCTGGAAGCACTTCGACCTGCGGCTGCGGACCACCGAGGTGCGGCGCTCGCGGCGGCTCGTCGTCTCGTCCATCTCCACCGTGGGGAACTACGAGTACGGCTTCTACTGGTACTTCTACCAGGACGGTGCCATCCAGCTCGAGGTGAAGCTCACCGGCGTCATCTCCAACGGCGCCGAGCGCCCAGGGGACAAGCCCCTCTGGGGCGAGATGGTGGCGCCGGGAGTCTACGGGCCCATCCACCAGCACTTCTTCTGCGCGCGGGTCGACATGATGGTCGACGGGCTCGAGAACTCCGTGTACGAGGTCAATACCGTGGCCGATCCCCCGGGCCCCGACAACCCGTACCACAATGCTTTCCACGCGGAGGCGACCTTGCTGCGCTCCGAGGCCACCGCTTCGCGGGTGATCGACCCGCTCGCCGGGCGCTTCTGGAAGATCGCCAATCCGTCGGTCCGGAACCGGATGGGCGAGCCGGTGGCCTACAAGCTCATGCCCGGGGACAACGTGCTGCCCTTCGCGGGGCCGGAGGCCTCCATCACCAGGCGCGCGGGCTTCATGTCGCGCCATCTCTGGGTCACGCGCCACGACCCGCGGGAGCGCTACGCCGCCGGGGAGTATCCGAATCAGCACGCGGGGGGCGCCGGCCTGCCTAGCTACGTGCAGGACGACGCGCCCATCGAGAACACCGACCTCGTCGTCTGGTACACCTTCGGCTCGCACCACGTGGTCCGGCCCGAGGACTGGCCGGTGATGCCAGTGACCACCATCGGCTTCATGCTCAAGCCCAGCGGGTTCTTCGACCGGAACCCCGCCCTCGACGTCCCGCGTCCGACGGCGCAGGGAGAGTGCTGCCACCCGGGCTAGGGGCGTCTACCCGCCATGCTGCTCCTGGACCCCGCCTCGGATTTGCACACGGCGCTCGCCGGCCACGCCGAGCGGGCGCGCATGATCTTCGTCACCGGCCTGCCGGGAACCGGCAAGAGCCTCCTCATCCACCAGCTCGTCCAGCTCGCGCATCGGCAGGGGCGCCCGGTCTCGCTCCTGCAGTGGGACGTGGCGCGGCCGGCCATCGAGAGTCACCCGGCGGCGCGCGCGTATCCGGCGCATCGCGGGGTGACCCACGGGGTCGTCCGCGTGGCGGTGGGACGGTGGGCGCGCGCCGCGGTGGCGCGCTGGGCCGAGCGCGCCGAGGGCTCCCGAGCGTTGCTGGTGGGCGAGGCACCCCTGGTGGGCCACCGGCTGGTGGAGCTGGTCCGTTGCATGGACGACGCGGCCGAGCCCGTGCTGAGCGACCCGCGCACGCGGTTCGTGGTCCCGGTGCCGTCCCGCGAGCTGCGCTGTCACCTCGAGGCCGAGCGTGCCCGGCGCGCGGCCCAGCCACTGCATCCGCGCGAGCGCGAGGACGCGCCGCCCGAGGTGCTCGAGGGCCTCTGGCGCCGGCTGGCCGGGGTGGCGCGGGCGCTCGGCCTGGCGCAGGGGCCGGCGTCCGAGGCCACCGCGCCCTACGATCCGGAGCTTTACCGCGCCGTGTATCAGCATGTGCTGCGGCGCCGCCACGTGGACCTCCTGCGTGTTCACGCCATCTTGCCCGCGTCGGCGATGTCCCCGTATGATCTCGGCGTTCCCGTGGACGACCTGCGGCCGCGCCCCGACGAAGCGGAGCTGTTGATCGCGGGAGCGGGCAGTGACTGGGCGGATCCGGCGGCGCTCGAGCAGATGCTGGACTCCTGGTACGCTACGCCGTGATCGTCACCACGCGACACCTGGAGGAGAGACCATGGCGCACACGATCGCGGTCCTGAACCCGATGGGCTTCGCCCCCAAGGTGACGCGCCGGGCGCTGGCCCCGCGCTTGCCCACGCTCGAGGGCAAGACGGTGTACCTCGTGGACTGCCGCTTCGACGACTCGGATCTCTTTCTCGAGCAGATGCGCGCGTGGTTCGCCGAGCATCTGCCGGGGGTCACCGCGGTGGTCAAGCGGATCTCCAGTGTGTACCTCAACGATGACCCGGCCACGTGGGAGGAGGTCCGGACACGGGGACACGCCGCCATCGTCGGGGTCGGCCACTGAAGCACCTGCGCGCCGGCGGTCGCCGCGCACGCGATGACGCTCGAAGCGAAGTACGGCGTGCCCACCGTCGCGCTTCATACCGACAAGTTCGACCGTGTGGTCCGGTCGGTCGCGACGGTGAACGGCATGCCGGGCCTCCGTCAGGTCTTCGTCCCGCAGCCGATCATGGGCAAGACGGCGCGCGAGCTGCGCGCGTACGTGGATGGACGGGATCAGATCACGGGGCGGCCGGTGATGCAGGAGGTGGTGGAGGGGCTCACGTGCCCGCTGCGCGAGGGCGAAGCGGGCCCGGCCGAGTTCGATCGGACCAGTGACCGGCTCGTCGGCCCCGACTCCCCCGAGCGCCTCCAGCAGCTATTCCTGGACCAGCACTGGACGGACGGGCTTCCCATCGTGCTGCCCACCGAGGAGCGCGTGGCCGCCATGCTGGCCGGCACGCGGCGCCGGCCCGACGAGGTGGTAGGGCGGATGCGCTCGACGCACTTTCGCGAGTACTGGGAGTACACCGTGGAGAAGGTGGCCGTGAACGCCGTGATGGCGGGAGCGCGGCCGGAGTATCTTCCCGTGATCCTGGCCCTGGCCGCCAGCGGCGTCACCGCGCGGAGCAGCAGCTCGAGCGCCATGGCGTCCATGGCCGTCGTCAACGGCCCCATCCGGCACGAGATCGGGATGAATGCGGGCACCGGCGCCATGGGCCCGTATAGCCATGCCAACGCGACCATCGGCCGCGCCTACGGCCTCCTCTCGCAGAACGGGCAGGG
>Ga0070699_100005817_pt1 | contig 10785 bp, 11 predicted proteins | sample KBSK1503metaG_FD_65473 | JGI IMG/M metagenome (GOLD analysis project Ga0070699, IMG submission 65473) | Corn, switchgrass and miscanthus rhizosphere microbial communities from Kellogg Biological Station, Michigan, USA - KBS K1-50-3 metaG | ecosystem: Host-associated > Plants > Roots >...
AGCATCGCTCTCACTTCCCTGCGTAATAGCTGCGAAAATCTACGTGGCGCTTCCTGACAATCTCCGTGTTTTCGTCGATGGAAAGGCCAGGAAAATACGCTACACTCGTCGAAGTCGACCAAAATCAAGCAAGTATTCTCATTGCTTTGTACCCTCCTGGAGCGGCCAGATACTCCAAAGGAGGGTAACAAACAGTTCTCCAAACCATCGTCGGCTTCCTCGGCATTCAAACTTTTGGACATCGATAACGTCCAATTTGTACTTTCGGACACACTATGACGCCAAAGGCACAGAATCCGATGCTTTTGGCACCATCGCATCGAGCGTGAAACCGGGCTTTTGCGGACAAACTTTGCCTCCGGCCGCGGACAAACACTGGGAAAAGTCACATTTTTTGTCGCTATACCCATAATCTCGCCGCCCGACAGCATATAGCTTCCAAAAACATGCGGCAATGTTATGCTTCCAGCAAGGTGAGGAAGCGTTCCGTCCCTGCTTCAGAAGCACGGAAATCGCGGATGAGCGCGCTCTCTCATCTTTCGTGCTTAGCTCTAACAGAGCCAAAAAGTGGTTTACGCCGATTCGCTCCAACGGGGAATCTGCGACTAGATCTCTCAAAGAGAGTATCTCATAGCACGGAAGATGAGGGAGGCCCTATTCTCTTGACGCTTACACTCTTTACAGAAAACCGGGCCGGAAAGCCTCTGGATGGAATCGAGGGGGCTTTCCGGCCCGGTTTTCTGTAATCACTGACTACAAAACAACATCGTCCTCTGGTTTCATGGACAGCTTTGATTCCCCTTCTCAGGCTGGCTTATCCTTTATCTCGCTCCTGGTGATTTGCCTGGTCGCAGCATATCCGGCTCAAGGATATTCGCCCAGCTTTTTCTCCAGCCCGTCTGTTGCCGGATGAGGTTTATGTGGCCCAGTTCATCCAACACGTAGAACTCGCCCACTCCGTTTAAGCCGTCATAGAAGAGCAGGCCATTTCTGCTCAAGATCGACTCTCCATCCCCTTGCGGTATGGATTTGGAAACGTCAAAGAGAGAAACAATCTGGCCCCAGGTATGACTCCAGCCGTCTGCGTGGTATATCAAATTGATATTGCCCTGAGCATCCACATTATAGAACTCGCCCTCTCCCGCAAGCTGATCATAGAAGAGCAGAGACTGGTTGCCTGTGGTGCCCAAAAGGCCGATGGGAATGATGTTGTGGCCCCAGCTATGCCGCCAGCCCTCGTGCCGCTGGAGCAAACTGATGGTGCCCTGATTATCTACGTTATAGAACTCGCCTACTCCCGCCAGGTCATCATAGAAGAGCAGTCCTGTCTCGGGAGGGTTCCACGAGCCAGCAACGATCCATGTCCAGTTGTGGGACCAGCCGGTATTTGTTTTCATGAGGGCCATGTTGCCTTGAGCATCAAGGCTGTAGAACTGCCCCACTCCCTCACTGGCAGAATAGAAGAGCAATCCCCTGGTTCCTCCCCAGTTGCCGGGGAGAATCTGGGTCCAGTTGTGGGACCAGCCGGGGTACGATTGTATCAGGGCCATATTCCCTGCATCATCATGGCTGTAAAGTTCACCCCCGCCTCCAATCGGATCGTAGAAGAGCAGAGTCAGGTGCTTTAAACCGGGAGTAAGATCATCCGGCGGGATAGGGATTCCGGTAGGAACGATCTGCGACCAGTTTTTACTCCAGCCGTCGTCCTCACGGAGCAAGGCTATATTGCCGTGATCATCGACGCTGTAAAACGCACCCGTGCCATTGCTGGCGTCATAAAAAAGTAAGCCCATAGGAAACTCCCCCTTTCTTCCTGAGGTTCTGCATTTTCTGCTTTGCCTTGATGTGTAAAAACGAACACAGTGCTCTTCCCTTTCCTCTAAAGGGGCATCTTTGGAGTGCTCCCATCGTCGTAGACCAGAGCCTGAGGAAGCCGGTCCCATGCGCCTGCGTGAGCAGCCCACGTGTTCCGGCAGAGCCTTCCAACAAGCAAGGCGCGCCAGGCACCTCGGTAGCAGCGTGCAGTCTACGCCCAACTGCCTTTTGCCATAGTGGTCTGATGGTGGGGTTCACTCCACTTTGACACCGTGCTCACCTCTTCTCCCACTCCCACCTCCTGCTCCAAGCATACTTGACTCGGCGCGCGATCCACATCGTTTGAATAGAGTATCTTTACGGGGAAGAGGGGATACTACGAACAGAGTAGAACGTCCTCAAGATTCGCTACGAGCGGAGCATGTGGCTTCTTTCTTTGGTATTAGGGGTTCGGAAAAGTTCACTCTGAGAGTGGGTGCTCCAGCACATACCGGGTAGCGGCGCTGCGTGAGGAGATCCCCAGTTTGCTATAGATGGAACGGACATGTGTATTGACGGTCACCGGGCTAATGACCAGGCACTCGGCAATCTGCGGGTTGGTCAAGCCCTCAGCTATGAGGCGCAGCACCTCAGCCTCTCGCCCCGTGAGCCCGTGAGCCTGCTCAGTTTTCCCATTTGTGGCGTGTTGGGATGAAGCAGCATGCAGAGAAAACTGACGTGGCGGTTTTGAGATCGGCTCTTCATCCCCGGCTGCCAGAACTTGCTTCACCGTCATGGCGCGCCCCTGGGCCCATGCTTGGGCAAACGCCTCCTCTCCAAGCCGGGCGCGTGTGTTCACCAGAGACGCTTCCTCAGGGGAGCGTATCAGATACAGCCGCCTTGCTCGAATCGTTTGATGGAGGGCTTCCTCCGCACCCCAGAGACGCGCTGCCCAGCCAGACTTGCCTTGCGCGGCGACAACTTCCCCCAAACCTACCAGGCAGGCAGTGATCAACCACTGCTCATCGACCTCCATGCCACGAGCCAGGCTTTCCTGGTAGAGCGCATACGCTGCGTCAAAGTCATGTTGGTGAAAGGCGATCCGGGCCACCGCAAGGATGGCATGCGCGAGGCAGCGAGGCTCTGAGAACTCCCGGCTCAGCACAAGGCTCTCCTCGCTCGCTATACGCGCCCTGTCATGCTCTGCTTGATCTAGATATCCATAGGCTGAGAGGAAGAGGGCCTCCGCCGTCTTCCACCGGTCGCCCAGTTCACGGGCCAGGTGCAGATTCTCTTCACTCACCTGCCGGACGACGGCGTACCGATGTTGTGCGAGCGCGACGTGACCGAGCCCATTAAGGGCGAAGGCCATCCCTTGCTTGTCTCCCATCTCCCGATAGAGCTTCACGCTTTCTTCTAACAGTGCCGCAGCCTTGCTGTTCTCGCCTCGATAAAAGCAGAAGCTGCCTGCCGCGTAGAGCGCTTTTGCTCGGATGGAAACCGGAACGTCGTCGCTGTCGGCCAACGCTTTCTCCAGCCAGCGATGCCCTTCGTTCATATGGTTATGCATCGTCCAGAAGGGGGATAAGGCACTCTCCAAGCGCAAAGCCAATCCCATCTGCTCTGTCTCAATGAGCCAGTTCAAAGCTGCTCGCAGGTTATCATGCTCTTGCTCAAGCAGCTCCAGCCAGGCGAGCTGCTCTGCCCCGGCTAAGTTCAGTTCTGCCTCTTCCGCCAGGGCAAGGAAGTACTCCGCGTGCCTCCTGCGCCGGTCTTCTGCCTCATCACTCGTTTCTAAACACGCCAGTCCATACTCACGGATCGTTTCGAGCATCCACAAGCGCAGTTCTCCGCCTGCCTGTTCGCTGCGGAACACGAAGCTTTTGTCGAGGAGCGAACCGATTCTATCTACGAGATGCCCTATTCCACCCTTGCCAACATCTGAGATCGCTTCCACCGCTTCCAATGTCGAGCCACCAACAAAGACGGAGAGCGCGCGAAAGAGGGATGGTTCTGGCTTTGTGAGCAGATCATAGCTCCATTGCAGCGTATTGCGTAGTGTCTGCTGCCGCCAGTGAACATCCTGCCCACCAGCCGTCAGAAGCGGCAGGCGGCGTTCCAGCAATTTGAGCAGGGTGCGGAGAGGCAGCAGGTTACTGCGTGCGGCGGCGAGTTCGATAGCCAGGGGTAAGCCGTCTAGGCGGGTACAAATCTCAACAATGGTCTGGCTGTTGGCTGCGGTAAGTTGAAAGTCGGCCTTGAGAGCCCGGGCACGCTCGACGAAGAGCTGGACGGCTGGAGAATGGATGAGTTGCTCGGTCGTTTCAGCGCGCTGGAGCCTGGGAGGGGGGAAAGGCAAGACCTCAAAGACCTGCTCTCCCTGAACGCGCAAGAGGGCACGGCTCGTGACGAGAATTTTGAGAGAAGGGCAGGCTTTTAAGAGTTCAACCAGCCAGGGAGCTGCTGTCAAGAGATGCTCAAAATTATCGAGCAAGAGCAAGAGAGCGCGGTGGTGCAGATGCGCTTTGAGCAATTCACGAGGCGAGAGATCGCTGTGTTCATCGAGGGCAAGTATGGAGGCAATGTGGGGAAAGACCAGGAGAGGATCGTGAAGAGAAGCGAAAGGGACAAAGAAGATTCCATCCGGGAAGCGGGGAAAAAGCTGCTGTGCAACCGCGAGAGCGAGGCGCGTCTTGCCAACCCCTCCTGGACCTGTGAGCGTCAATAGGCGCGCGTCACGCTCTTGCAGAAGCTGACAGGCGACGGTCACTTCTTCCTCTCGTCCGATGAAGGAAGTAAGAGGGGTAGGAATCTGAGAAGCAATGACTGAATGGGGGGGCCATCGGTGCGGAATGGTAGAATGCGGGCATGATCTTGCTCCATGGATGCTCCTTCCTGCTCATCGCTTGAGCAGATGAGAGAACGGATGCTTTGAGCAATCTAAGCAGGTACAACAGAAGGATCGTTTCCACTTTTTTGCGACGTAGCAGCAGTATACCACATCCATGAGGAGAAACCAACCAATATGTGAAAAACGGGTGTATGAATTCGTTGTAGGCAATCAGGCAGCATATTCTTGCTTCCAGAGCGAGTCGTAGGCGCCGTTGAGAACGGAGGTACGCAGAGGCAAGAGCGCATCGATGCCTGCAGGCGTCCAGCGCATGCCAGAGCGTTTGGCGCGGGTGCTGACAATGGTTTTGCAGGCGGCCTCGGCGATGCCACTGCCCACGTGCATGCGCTTCCGCACGGAAGACGGGATAGCGCATGCGCTGGGCGTTGGTGGTAAAGTAGTCGATGGCCCGCTCTGGACAACTGCGTGCTTGCCCTGGCTCCGGTGGGATGGGCGGTAATGCAGAGATCGCGGAAATGAGCGCTTCGCTGTGCCCCTGTTCGAGGAGCGAGCAGGCGTGCGTGGCCCAAGCCGTTCCTGCTGCTGTGCCAGGTCCAAAGACCGCGTGGGCCACGTCCCACACGTGTTCTTTGGCATGATAGAGATCGACGATCTGCACGGCCCCTGGAAAGTGTTCAGCGGCCAGATTCCAGATCCAGGGCGCACCGTCGCCCACGACCACTACCTGCTGGGCTTGCGAGAGTCCGCATTGCTCTGCCAACTGGTAGAGCAACCAGGCAAAGCCGCCCTTGGCGGTGCGGCGCGCCACATAGCGCACACTGTCTGGCTCTGGCGTATCTACATACACGAAAGGCGGCCAGCTCTGACCGCTTGGACCCGCGCTCTGCGCGAAACACGGCTCCGGCTTTGATCTCCCGATACACGTCGCCTTGGCGTTGCCGTTCCTCTTTCTCCATCGGCACGCTGCCCCGCCGCATCCGCGCCAGCACCCCATCCAATTCGATGTAGAGTCGCTCGATCTCCTTGGTCTGCCGCTCCTCCCGCCGTTGACTGCGGGCTTGCTTTGCCTGCGCCTGCAAGCTCTGCACCTGCCGATCTTCTGCCATGGCCAGGGCTTCTCCCACCGGGCGCATCAAGCTCAGGGCTTGCCGTGCTGACATCCCCAGCGGCACATGCCGACACAAGCTCTCTGCTGCTTCCTCAAACGTCAAGCGTCCACACAGGTAGCTGATCTCGCGTTGCACCCCGCTGGTGGTGCGCCGCTCGTGCACTCCCCACACGACATCGTCGGGCGCCTCGCCACGCGTACAGGTCCCGTCCTGCTCGCCCACCTCCAAGCATTGATAATACGGGCGCACGAACCTCACCTTGCCCACCAGCGTCAAGAGTTCCTTTGGCCGTTCTCCCACCAACCGTTGGCGATGTCCACAGCTGCCTTCGCGCCGGGCGGCCGGACGCGGTTCGCGCAGCCGGCTATCGAGGACCCCTTCCAGCAGGGTGCGCCCCAGTTGCTGGCTCGTTTTGACCACCTGCTCTTCCAGTTGCTCTAACTGTCCCTCGGCTAGCTCATCCACCGCCTCGAAAAACCGTTCTAGTTCTTCTCGCACCGCTTCTCTCAGCATCCTTTTCCTCTGCTCATTCGTTTCCACTCGTGGAGTCTCCTCTCTGGTCTGGACTTTTTTACCGTTGAGGATACTCCTTTTTCCCTTGCTTGCCTACAACTATTTCATACACCCGTGAAAAACGTGTTTGATGGCCATTGCCGCAGGTGTGCATGCGAGTATGAGAGAGACTCAAGCTCCTAAAACGACAATCCTCTGGACACGCGGGATTCGACTTGTTACGACACCGCGTGCTTGCTCGAAATATATGGGCTTAGCACAGAAGATGAGGGAGAACGACTTCATCCTAACATGTACATTCTGTCTGAGAAGGGTTGCGAGACAAAAGACAGTGAGAGAACGCTTTGGAGCGAACCCAAGTGGCCTTTTTCACAAAATCACTCCCGATGGGAGAGTGGTACTGCTGTTGAAAGTCAATTAGACAGGCTCATCCTCCGGTGTCGTTCCTCATGCGTTTGCTCTAACAAGTGCTGACGCATCGAGTTCGCCAAACGACGCGTAGCCACTGAGAGCCAGCGTGAGGTCCAGGTCGGCCAGGAAGTTGCTGAGCACTTCGCGGACCCCCTGCTCTCCGGCGAGCGCCAGCCCCCACATATAGGGTCGTCCCAGCAGTACGGCCTTAGCGCCCAAGGCGATAGCTTTGATGGCGTCAGAACCCCGGCGGATACCGCTGTCGAACAGCAGCGGGATTCTTCCCTTGACCGCAGCTGCGATATCGGGGAGCGCATCCAATGAAGGGCGAACCCCTTCGACCTGCCGACCTCCGTGGTTTGAGACGATGATGCCATCCATGCCGGCGTCGATGGCGTGCAGGGCATCGTCGGGATGCAGGATGCCCTTGAGCAGGATGGGGAGCCTGGTACGCTCCCGTAGGGAAGCCAGGTCCTTCCATGTCAGGGATGGGTTGCTGAAGATGGCGAGAAAATACTGGATGGCTGCCATCGGATCCTGCTCCGGGGGTTGGGCGAGCGCCTGGCGGAAAGCCGGGTCGCTGAAATAGTTTCCCAGCCCCTGACCCAGTAGAAAGGGCAGGTAGGCATTCTGGATATCTCGCTCCCGCCAGGCGAGCAGAAACGTATCGAGCGTCACCACAATCGCACTACATCCAGCCAGCTCCGCGCGCCCGACCACGCTGGCGTTGAACCCGGGATCCCTGCTCCAGTAGAGCTGGAACCAGCGAGGGACAGTGCCCATAGCCTGCGCCACCTGTTCGAGGGGTACCGTCGAGGCGGTGCTGATGACGAGGGGTACCCCGAGCGAGGCGGCTGCGCGCGCAACAGCGACCTCGGCCTCGGTATTGACGATGGACTGCACGCCGATGGGGGCCAGCAAGATTGGGGTCGGTAGATGCAGATCGAACAGCCGCACGCTCAGGTCGCGCTGCGAAACGTCCCGCAGCATGCGTGGCACTATACGCCAGTGCCGAAATGCCTCCCGGTTCGCCCGCATACTCTCGGCCATGCCATCAAGGTAGCCGCTCGCTTCACGGCTCATGTGCTCATTCGCGGCCTGCTCCAGGTCTTCTGGCGCGACCGGCAGGGAGGGTCTCTGCCCCTGAAGCCCCGCCGTGTAGACCTGCAGCTGCCGTTGCTGACCGTAGGGTGGTGATGGAGTAATCATGTGCGCATTCTCTTTTCATGCTGAGCCGCATACTCAGTGAGCATGGCTTGGGTGGCCAGCATCTCCGCCAGGCGACTCAAGTCGCCTGGTTGTCTCTCTACAGAGGCTCTGGATTACGAAGCGTCGTGCTCAGCCTCCTCTGCCTCCTCACCATGTTCGACAATATCGCCCTCCTTGAAGAGGATATCCTGTAAAGCGACTCTCCACTTTGGTTTCTGGCGCAATAAAAATTCGAGATCCATCCCAAAGTGCTTGAATTCCTCCCCCTGGGCATTCGCCATGATGGCTCGGGCCTGGGCGTTGGGCTCCACGGCTAAGCGCTGCTCATACCAACCGATGGCCTCGGCTTCTTCCGTGAGCGAAGCAATCATCCGTGCAAAGGTGCGAGTCTCCTGTGGAAGTTCGTTCGCAGGTTCGTGGTACTGGTCAAATCCCATGATTTTGTTCCTTCCTTCTTTCTGTTGATTCTTCATAGAGGAAAACGTGCTCCATTCACCCGTCACTGCCGTGTGCAGGGGGATGATACGAGTATACACGAAAATGCTCGGTTTCGCATGACCCAAAGGAGGTAAAGGTTATGCCTTGGGCCTCATGACCTCACGGCCCAGGGTCGCCACAAGCGTCGCCAGCACACCGACGATCAGGATGGCGCCTGATCCCCCGCGCAGCGGTGCCAATGCGTCCAGGGAATGGATCAGGGCGAGGATGACCATCGTCAGGCTAACGCCAATCAGGATCACTAGGTCGCCGACGAAGAAATTGTAGACAGCCAGGATGACTTTCAGGATGATGCGCATAGATAACCTCCTACTTTTGAGAAAGCGTTGTCGTCTTGGGTGAAGTAGTTGCCAATGCCGTGCGCGACTGAAGCTGCTTCATAGCCGTGATCAGCAGAATCGATGCGGCCAGGTAGATGAGAGCCAGTAGAAGCAGAAACAGGTCAGAGAATGGCCAGTTGATGCCGAAGCTCTCCCCCGACCAGAACGTGCCAAAAGTAGTGAGCATGATGCCGACAATAAACTTCAAGGTGTTCTCCGGGATGCGTTGGAGGGGGGCTTGCACCAGGGTACCGGCCCCGATTACCAGCACGCCTGCTGCCGCCGCACCCAGGGCAGCCAGGCCGATGCCGTTGGGACCGCTGCCGCCAAAGGAAATGACGATGAAGGCCACTTCGAGCCCTTCCAGTAACACGGACTTGTAAGAGAGGAGCACCCCGAACGTATCGAGGCCGGTCTTGACAGGTTCCCCTCGTGCGCGTGCCTCCGCCACCCGGGTGGCATAAATGGCCTCTTCGTCGTGCAGGAGCTTGAGCCCGCTGTAGCGTTGAATGGCATTTTTGAGCCATTTGAGACCAAACAATAAGAGCAAGAAGCCGATCACGAAGCGTAAGACATCGAGGGGAACCAGCGTGACCAGGGTCACCCCCAGGGTGGCAATGATCACCGCAAGCGTCGCGACGGCGGCTAACGCTCCTACGATGGCGCTGCGCCAGTTCACGGTGATCCCAGCCACCAGGACAAGGGTAAACGCCTCAACAAACTCAACCGCTGAGGCGAGAAACGCTGCAATTACAATCGCCCACTGCATCTGTTTTTTCTCCTGTTCTCTCTGAAATGCGGGCTTGCATGTTTATGCGAAATGGTCGGACCATTTCCCGGTAGCCACGAGCCAGCGCACAAATGCCAGGTGGTGGTATTCCGCAGAGTCATGAGTTTTTCATACACTCATCAGGGTACATGGTGGATTTTCCATCCAACAGATACTAGTATACTGCAAGTGACGAGGGAAATCACAATGCAACCTTTTTCGCGGTCCTTGCCACTAGAGAAATGCAACACGTCATGAAGAGCGAATATCTCAAAGCGCAGGTGCCCCAACCGCTCGGCTTTGCTGATTTACGACAAGCTATCCTGGCAGAGAACTACCAGAACACGCGTATTCGCCTCTCGGCTGATATCAAAACGGATGGAGTTGAACAACAGGTTGGACTCTATCTGCGTGTGATCGATCCGGCGATGACGAAACCTCCCGAGGAACGCCAACAGGTCACCTTCCAGGGAACCCACGACTGGATGCGCAGCGAAATACAGGTCGAGGTGCCCCCAGAGAGCATGCATATCCTGTTCGGGATCAGCCTGACTGGAAAAGGACAGATCTGGGTGACGAATGTCCAACTGGAGAGCATCCCATCGACATCAGAACAGTGATGTGACAAGCTCCTGGCTCAGCTTCCTCCTCTTTCATACGCATCCAGTGTGCGCAGAGCTTCAATGGTGACGCGGCCTCGCCATTCGATCTCAACCGCCGGGCTGATCGTGCCCCACGAGATTGGCCAGCCACCATCAAGCTGCTGGCGGTTGGCCAGGGCGCCCAGGTGTGTCGCAATGGTCTCATCGTCGAATAAGCGGCGGCAGAAGCTTTGCGACGTTGGCGCCCAATCCAGCGGCTTTTGCACGTAGCCCTCCGCGTACGCATCGAGTTCAACCACGCCTGGTTGTAAGAGGCGCGCAGCGATTCGTTGCAGTTCGTGTTCGGCTCGTGTGCGATCAGGCGCGTGCTCCAGAAACGTGATGACGGGCATCAGCGTGTGAAACTCTGTTGAGTCAGTAGCGGCGATCTCGCGCCAGCAGAACTTCGACACGGTCTCGATCCAGGGGTGCTGGACGCGGTGTTTGAGCAGTAGACCGGCAATAGCCGCCGTCGGGTTGAGCGATGCTGGCGGGTTCTCTTCGACCGTCCACCAATCGGCATGCGGATAGGCATTGACCGAAGGCAACGCGTACGGCACGCCATCCTCGGACGTAGTAATGGTGACGAGGTAGTCACAGGCACGTCCGACCATGGGGTCATCCATGGCATCAATGGCATCCAGGATATGAAGAGCGAACTCGACGTCCT
>Ga0070699_100005821_pt1 | contig 10782 bp, 10 predicted proteins | sample KBSK1503metaG_FD_65473 | JGI IMG/M metagenome (GOLD analysis project Ga0070699, IMG submission 65473) | Corn, switchgrass and miscanthus rhizosphere microbial communities from Kellogg Biological Station, Michigan, USA - KBS K1-50-3 metaG | ecosystem: Host-associated > Plants > Roots >...
GGGTCAGCGCAGCGTAGTCGCGGGGTGTCAGCTTCCCTTGCCAATGCGGCTGCGCCAGTAGTTTCTGAATCATCAACGTGTTGATGTAGACCATGCAGTTCTGAATCAGGTGCAGCGCGACTGCTGATCTCGTGGTCTTCCCGGCGGTTGCTGGTGAACTCTCCACCCTTTCCGTAGAGGATGAAATCGTTGGCACTGTTACCTCAGACCGAAGAAGTTTAGTTAGTGTATATTAAAGTCGCCTCGCGCTCCCTTCCAACAGGAGAGGGGGCAACATTTATGAACATGCAAGAGTTTGCGGACGCGCTCGCGTCAAAGGATTTGGAGAGATACTCATCCTGGTTTGCTGACGACATGCGCCTCTACGTCCCGGTGCATGAAGAACCGCTAATCGGGAAACAAGCCGCTTGCCGCATTTTGCCTGTGGTCTTTTCCCTCTTCGATGACTTCCACTACGTGGACGTTTTTTCTGGAAGACGAACGCACGCGCTCGTCTTTCGCGCGAAAGTTAGCGGTGTTCCGCTTGAAGGAGTTGACTATGTGCGAACGGATGAAAACGGACTTGTTACGGAGCTGAGCGCCACGATGCGCCCACTTAGAGCGATAACCGAATTGAGCAAAGCGATCGGCGCCAAGATGCAGAATGGTTGAAAAGTTTACGATGGACATTCTTGCCTTCATCGCGTTGGCCATCACAGGCTTTACGTCGTGCGCCGTTATGCCTTCGCGCATCCCGTAAGATGACCTGTAACCCGTCCTGAATTTCGCGGCGCAGCGATTCTAACCGCAAGTAATCGCACAGGAATGTGGTTTTCAGAGCTTTGCCCAGCTCGCACAGCGCCTTGTAGGTTGGATCAACTTGCCAGGCTCTTTTCTGCAGAGATCGACACTTCTTTTCCTGGTTCGACAATCTCAACGCCTACGCCACGTTGGGCTGCTGCCGCAAGAAATACTTTCTCGGCATCCGGCCATTCTGAATACACTGGCGGATTATCAAACAATTTGTAGTGAATCGGACAAACGGTCTTCGCTCCGAGAATGTCCGCGGCGGCGGCGGCTTGAGCCGGCGTAAGGTCAACTGGAAACCCGCTCGGCTTCATCCCGGGAAATTCGATAGTTACACCATTAATCGGCAGAAACGCAATGTCAACCGAACCGAAGCGTTCACGGATCTTCCACCAGTTTCCATGCCAAAGAGTGTCGCCGCAGTGCAGAATCTTCAGCCCATCAAATTCGACCATGTATGACACTTGCGGGTCTCCTAAACCGTCAACCGCGGATAAGGCTGTGACCCTGAAGGGCCCAACCTGTGTGGGTTGATCGATCACGGCGGCTCTGGCATGAAATCCATCGCCATTAATCGTCGCCTCATTTGCGACGTGACAAAGTACGTCAGCGTCAGATCTAAGTCTTCGGCGCAAGGTGAGCGGATCATAATGGTCAGCGTGAAGGTGTGTAACCAACGCCGCGTCTAACTGGTCTGCGGATGGTACCGCCTCTCCCCGAGGCGCCCCAACTAAAGACCGTAGCGCTTCCAAGTTTTCCAGCAGATCGATAACGATTGTGGACGAACCGTAGCTAATCTGTATGCCGGCCCACGATAAGCGCGAGATTCGTATTGTTGAGTTGTTCATACTTTTCCTTTGTGAATCCAAAATGCTCTTTAGAATTTGCAACCGTCTTTTAAGGTTTTCCATTCAATCCATGGCCAAACCGGCCTGTTCATCGGGTGGATCAACACGCGAACGTTGCCAAAGTTTGGATATTTTTGTGTAATCACAGCGCGGTAGTGATTGATATCGGAACCTCGCTGGGTGGGTTCGCCGAGCTGCTTACAAAGCATTTTCAACACGACGTCGATCTCTGAACAGATAGATAAGTACAGCCGGACGAGATTTACGGAATAAGCCGTGAAGTTCCTCTCGTCGAATTCGAGGTATCGCGAATATTCGTGCAAATCCGCGTCGATCGCTTCAAAGAATGACCAGTGCATTAGAAGCGACGATTTTGGCGAGTTGCCTTCGAGAAGTTTTGCGGCCTGGTCTCGGATAAAATCTGGCGTGAGTGCTCCTCCGCAACTAAGCTAGGGCAAGAGATTTTCGGGTCAGGCATAACTTTTCAAATTGCGATGCTGGTATCCCATAACTGATTTCGTCTAGAGAACCGCCGGAAACATTATGTCGTGGCAGCAGGGGATCAAGGCTAAGGAAACCGGCGGGTCTCATGATTTGGTGAATTAGCTCGGCAAACGCAGGAGGAAAAACTCGCCGAGCTGCGAAGCGAACTGCCGCGCAAGTGGCTTGAGGAACTGCGTGCAGTCATCGAAGTTGAATCCAAGGCGTGAGAGAGGGAGGAAACGTTGGTCTCGCAGAGAAGGTAGCCTCCTCGCGCCTCCCCACGTGCTGGCGCAACGGTATCTGAAGGGAAGCAATTTATCTGACGCTCGTCTCTCTGAATCACACGGGCTTTTCCCAGGCTTCCTTCTGGTTTGTCTTTACAAATTCCTCATCTGCCTTTGGCACCACGTTGCGAAACAGGCCGGCATCGGCAGGCACGATCGACACCATCGCATCAATCACCTGCTTTGGATTACGCTGAAACGCCTCGTCTCCTAAAAACTCGAAAAATTTCTGGATATCGGCTCGCTTTATGAAGTTCCTGGTGTCGTCCTGCCATTGAAAGACAGACTCGGCCATCGTCTCATTGAAACCAGTCAGGAAGGCCCCCGGATTGATGGTTTGCACCTGGATATTGAAGGGCTTCAGTTCCTCCTGAAGCGACTCGGCGATGCATTGTAGGGCGTGCTTGCTTGCGAAATAGGACGCTTGCCCCCTAAACGCCGAGATCAACCCCGCAACCGAACTAGTAAACACCACCTTACCGGGCCGTTTCTCATCGACCCACTTGCGGATGAACTTTTGCGCCATTTCCAGAGGCGCAAAGACGTTGGTCTCAAAGGTCCGACGGACGAGATCGACCGGAATTTCACACACTGGACCATTTTCGCCGATCCCGGCATTGCTGAAAAGAATATCAATGTCCCATTTCAGCGCTTTGGCCACGTCATAGGGATTGCGGAGATCCAGCTTCTCAACGCGTATGTTACTCAACCCGATCGATTTTACTTTCTGTCGTAGGCTGGTCACTTGCGGCCAGATTTGGGCGCCAGCGATGACATCGTGTCCGTTCTGGGCGAGACCGATAGCAGCGCCCTCGCCAAAGCCCGAGCCTGCCCCGATGATCAATATTCGTTTTTTGCTCATAGATTAAATTCCCACAAAAGATATGGGGACAGCATCTACCTATCCCAACCAGCCTGCTGCCCTTCTTTTTCTCGGTCCATAGCCGGGCGACGTTGTGGTGACATCTGCTAGGTTCCATCGGCCTATAGATCACAGGGTAGCCTTCTTGGGATGCTTTCCCATACCTGGCGAAGACCGTCACGAAATGGTCTAGCCCAGAGCTCAACGGATCTACGACTATTTCGACACCTCTGATAGCAAGCAGTTTTGCGCGGAGCGCCATAATTTCCGGTTGCTGTTTGCTGACACTTTTAATCCTGCGGTTCAACGCGGGCTCGCTCATCAATTCATCCCCTCCCCTTCCGTGATCTGCGTTGTTGTTTGAGAAAATCCTGAACGTCAAGGATCTGTTCTGAGGTCGGCTGCGCCCAGCCTCCAAACCAGTTGGTTATGGTCTGAAGGCTTGTTCCTAGTGCTTTCGCCACACTCGTGCGCCGACCGTAGCGCGGCTCTGTGTCACACCACGCCTTCAGTTCATTGAGCAGTTTCTGAGTTTTCGGAGGCATCAAAAGACAGTTACAATATTATTGTGGCTTTGTCTATTGACATCCGCGCTGCAATACTACAATATTGCTGTAACATCTAAAACGAATCACGGCGTTTGCCTGATGCTTTTAGAACCACGAATTAATGAACAACGAAGGAACCCCACGAAATGGCAAGTATTTACCGCACAGCCGGTGCCTCCGGCAAAATTTCGCCCTTTTGGCAAGCGAAGTTTGCGGGCCCTGACGGACGGCCCGTGTCCAAAACAACGAAACTCACCGATCGTAAAGCGGCCCTCTCGCTCGCGCGAGAGTGGGAAAAAGCCGCCGCATCTGCTCGCCAGGGCATGCTGAGCCAGGCCGCATCCATGGAGCTGCTGGATCGGTGGATGCAGATGACGAGCGGCGAACGGTTCAACGTTCCTACGGTCGAGAAATATTGTCAGGACTGGCTCGAGGCGAAACGAAACGTTGGAAAAACCAGTGCAAACACGCTTGTCCGGTACGAGCCGGTGTTGGAACGCTTTGTCGAGTCTCTGCCGGCAATCCGTCGACGGCTTCCAATGAGCTGTGTCACGGCAATTGATGTCGACCGCTTCTTGCATGCCGAAAAACGGGGTGGCCGATCGAACACCACAAGCAATTTCAGCGTCCGGCTTTTGCGCGGGCTGTTTTCCACGGCTCGGCGCAAAGGCATTATCCTGACAAATCCTGCGGAAGCGGTTGATCTCTTCCCGGAGCATGAGGCAGATCAGCGGGTACCGTTCACCCAGGAGCAGGTGCGGGCGCTGCTGTCGGTGGCGTCGCCCGAGTGGTACGGGTTGATTCTGTTTGGTTACCAGGCGGGCCTGCGGCTCTCGGACGCGGCGCATCTGACTTGGAACAACGTGGATCTTGAACAGCGTTTACTTACCTTCACGCCGCAAAAGACCAAGCGGAGCCGCAAGACCATGGTCCGGCGGTTTCATCCCGAGATCGCAGAATATCTGCAAGGATTGCCTCGCCCGATCAATTCGAGCGCTCCGATCTTTCCGACACTGTCGAAAAAGACCACCGGCTCAGCGTGTGGGCTATCCAACCAGTTTGCCAAGCTGGTTGCCAGAGCTGGCATAGAAGCGCCTCGCGGCGCCGAGAAGCATGGTCCCGCCGGCCGCCGGACGCGAACGCTGTGCTTCCACTCCTTGCGCCACAGCTTCAATTCGCGGCTGGCGAATGCGGATGTCTCGATCGATACCCGAAAAGTCATGGTGGGCCATGCCAGCAACGCCATGAACGAGCGCTACACGCATCTGGATGTGGAGATGCAGGATAAGGCGCTTCAGAAGCTTTCACGCGCGGCTTGAAAAAGATCCATTTGTTCGCCCACTGGGCTTTCCCGACCGTCCCGTTGCGACGGCTCGGGAAGCGCGTCCGGCAGCGGCTCAGCAGGTTGCTTACGGCACTTCTGCCATTCTTTTGCAGCGCGGTTCAATTCGTCAAGTTCAGCCCTCGACATTCGCCTTATATCTCGGCTCATCGTAGCGGCACGACAGTTGCGCCGTCCGTGGACACCCACGATTCGGCAAGCTTAAGATCACCGGGCCATATGATGATCCCCTGACTTTCGTTGTGGCCCTCGGCTGGTTTGAGTGGCGCCAGAGCGATCGATCCCCGGTGAGCTGCAAGGAAGAGCGGGACACGATAGGCGCTTTGCTGCGCCTCGATGACTCGATCAACACGCGCGTCAAAATCCTTGCGCAGGTTGATCCAGCAAACAAGATAACCTGCAACAAAAACGATGGAAGTAATCAGCGCGATCGCGGCTACTCGCCCTAACCATCTCGTCACTGTCCTGTTGACACTATTCTCCTGTGACTTCGTAATCCGCCAATCATCCAAAAATGCCGTCAGTTCTGGGTTCGCCTTGCCAGCCGCCTCGAGCAGCTTCTCGATGTCCTGTCGGGACACCGCATCCTCACGACGAGGCAGCGATTTGATGCAGAGTGCCAGCGCGTCAGTCCTTTTGATCAGGTCGGACAACTGGGACAGTTTCAAGTCGGCCGGCTGGTTGCTGTTGAGCTTTTCCGCAGCGGTGGCGGCGGGCACCGCCCGCTCATCAATGCTTGCACGTATCGACGCATAGATAGCGCTCAAAAGTATGCCGTGCAGCACGAAGGGGCTGGATCGCGCCCCCTCCAGATGGCCGTGGTAGGCTTGGCGGATCTGTTCACGCGCCCCGATGTCCGCACCCGCGGCTAGCAGTAAAGCGCGCAGCACAGGCGGATCATCCTGTACTGCGATGCTGAAACGGTCTGGCGGCGCGGTCATGATTTAGCCGCAAACTGACTTTTGAATACCGGCTTGGGCGGAGTGGTGTCGCTTACGCGGGTCACCCTTTCTTTGATGTGTCCCACGTCGGGCATCAGATACCTTGCCGCGTCCTCGAATTGGCGGAACATCATGTCCTTGACGCCAGATAACTCGAAGTAGGCCACATCCAGGCAATCCTTGGTGGCGATGACCTTACTGATCGAAAGATGTTGAGCATGCTTATCCTCGAGCTCTTCCCAGTAATTTTTGGTTACGCTATGCATTTCCGGGATCGTGATGATCGGCGTTTCGCGTTGCAGAAGCCACTTATAGAGGCCGGTGCGCCGGAATTCGTTGCTCGCAAAGACTTTTGGGTTATCAACCAAAAGGTAATCCGCCCCATCCTCGAAGTATTCAGCCACGTCTCCCGCTGAGCGGCGGGCGTCCTCATCGTCGCTCATAAAGATCGGCACGGTCGCGCGGAATCCTCTACGCTCCAGCACTGAGCGAAGCTGATAATGTTTCGCGTAGCGTAAGAAGTCCGGAGTGAAATTGGCGCGAAAGTCCCAGAGAACGACCGGCGAGTCAGGTAACGCGGCGACAAGCTGCCCGAAAGCATCTTGGTTTAGCGTCGCATCAAACTGGCCAGTGTGGTCTTTGTAGCGGCGCTTCAAAGTCTGGTGTACCGCATCGGAATCGACCGCCCGGAACGGGATGCCGGCGTACAGGTAATATTCGATCAGGAGAGCCATAAAATGGCTTTTGCCCAAAGCTCCTTTGGATTGAAGTGTCGGCAGTAATCGTTTCGGTCCAGTGTGTGGTTCAGTGGTTTTACTCATGGTGCATATGGATCGTGTTTTGGTTCAGGCTCAGGCTCGTAGATGGGTCTTTCTTTTTTGGCGTTACCCTGCCCGGGTGGTTGGGAGGGCGGTGGCTGAATTGGCGCTGTAGCCGCCTGGTCAGGAAGCTTGAAAACCTTTTTTGCCCGGCGCGGATCTCTAGCCTTTACGAAGGCCCAAATGGACCCTGCAGTAATGCCGAGCTTGTACTCCTCGTTTAAAATACGAGCGATTTCGACGTAGGGAGTTGGGGGAATTTTACTCCGCTCCTCCGCTATTTTGTTATGATATTTCGTTAGTTTAGATCTCCAGGGTCCAGGCATGGCATGTAAAGTTTATCTAAGCTTCATCTAAAGCTTATCTAAAGACCGCGCTTCTATATCAGCTCTATCGAAGCTTGCAAGACTATTTTCTGGACATGCTTGAATAATCCTACGATAAAGCTTCGATGAAAAGGGGCTCGTGGGAAGTTCAAGCCGAAGGCTTAAACGAGACGCCTGTTCGCTCTCCAGTTAACCGGAAAACGCGCAAGAGTTTGCGAAGGGTGAACACAGCAAATAAGTAGGAGCGTAAATGAGAATCGAGCATAGAGACACAATCGTGAAATTAGAAACGACCGAGAATGAGGCGAAGGACATGACGGAGGCGACGATCGAGTTGGCCAAGAGCATCACGCAGATGAGTGACAAAGAGCTGCAGTTGGCGGTAGAGCAGGCCGAGGAGGACATGATGGAGGCAGCCGACGAAGTAGAGCATGCGCGGTTAAAAAGAGAGTGGTGCAGCATGCGCCTAACGGTCATGGAATACGAGCAGGTCAGACGGTTGATATGCTCCGCATAACGCAAGCCGATACCGCGGAGGGTGCTGTCCGGTACTTCGAAAACGCGTTACAGATCGGTGATTACTACGCCAGCGGCTCAATTGGCCGCTGGCATGGGTCGGCGGCGGAACGCCTTGGAGTAGCCGAGCGCGAGGTGACGCGAGCCGATTTTGCGGCCCTGGCGTCGAACCGGTTGCCAAATGGAGGCAAACTGACGGTCCGCGATCGTGATGATAGAAGGCCTGGATATGATTTTTGTTTTAGCGTCCCAAAGTCTGTCAGTGTGTATGTGGCGATTAGTGGCGATCCGGTGGTTGAGCGCCTGATAGAGGAGTCTGTTCATGCGACAATGGCGCGAGTGGAGCAAAGCGTGGAGGTGTTGGATCAAACGAACGGCCAGCACATTCACCGGGTGAGCGGGCAGCTGGCCTACGCGCCGTTTCATCACACCGTTACGCGTCCGATTGACGGATACCCGGACCCTCACGAGCATCATCATTGTTGGGTTCCAAACGCGTCGTTTGATCAAGTGGAGGGCCGGTGGAAAGCGATAGAGTTTGGCAACCTGAAGAAGGATGCACCTTTCTTTGAGGCCGTGTTTCACTCGGAGCTGGCTAATCGGTTAATGCAGAACGGGTATGGTATTCGCCGAACAGAACGTGACTTCGAATTGGCCGGTGTCTCCCCTCGATTGATTGACCGATTCAGTAAGCGCACCAAAGAAATAGAAAAGCTTGCCAAAGCGCAAGCGGCAGAGCTGGCGAGCAGGGCTGCGGAAGTCGTCAAACGTACCGGGATGGATTTCGAGGACGCCCACGCGCAAGAGAAGGCTAGGCTTGGCGCTAAATCCCGGGCCGCCAAGACCGCGGAACAGATCGGCCCCGATGAACGGCGCGCGCATTGGGTTAGCCAGATGACGCGAGAGGAACGGTTGTCTCTCTCGATAGAGGCGGTTAAAGGCCTGCCCAGCCGACACATCTTGAGCGTGGAGGACGCAAAACAACTCACGCTCGAGCACTGTTTTGAACGCGTAAGCGTGTTGCGGCCGCTGCGGATGGCTGCGGAATTGCTCAAGCGCGGTATTGGGGTAATGACCCGCTCACAGGCCGAAGAGTTCGCCAGGTCTGATCCACGTATCGTGAAAGCAGGCGAGCTGGTAAGTACAAAGCAAGTCGTGGAGGAAGAGCTGGCGATGCTGCGCCTGGCGCGGGAGGGAAAAGATAAGCATTCGCCATTAGGAGGGGGGAAAGAGTGGACGTTCAAGGATCAGCAAGTTGCCACAGACGCGGGCCAGCGAAAGGCCGTGATAGATCTGCTGGCTAATCGCGACCTCGCGTTCTCGATCCGCGGTAAAGCCGGAAGTGGCAAAAGCACGATGGCGCGAGAGGCTGTCGCGGCGATTGAGGCCATGTCTGCCAAACGCGTCTTTCTCTTCGCGCCGTCCAGCGGAGCGGTCGAGGTGTTACGGAAGGATGGGCTTCACGGTGAAACCTTCCAACTCCTGAACGCCAACGGCCAAATGCAAAAAGCCGTTGCGGGCCAGGTCCTGTGGATAGACGAGGCAAGCTTTTTGTCCGCTAAAGACATGCGATGGGTGCTCGAGCTCGCCCAGCATAACGGGTGTCGGTTAGTACTGGCCGGCGACACCAAGCAACATCGAGGCGTACGGCGTGGAGACGCATTGCGAGCGCTGGAGGAGTCCGGGGCGGTCGCGCAGGTGTGCCTGGACAAGAATTATCGTCAGCGAAACCTCAAGTTGCGTTCAGCCATTGACGAGCTGAGCCGAGGTCAGACGGAGCAGGGTTTTGACAAGCTCGACGAGTTCGGCGCCATCCGGGAATTCAAGGATCGAAAAGAACGGCTTAAGGTTATAGCAGAGCGTCACATCGAGGCTCAAGCGGCCGGCCTGTCGAGTCTGATCGTCGCTCCGACCCATAGCGAGTGTCGAGAGATTGCGCAGACCGTGAGGGCGTGCATGCGCGATCGTGGGGTACTGGGGCCGGCAGATTATGCGATCACGCGCCTGCAGGGTCTCGGGCTTACGGATGCGCAACGCACTGATGCGGTCCATTACCAACTGGGGTGTGTGGTCCAATTTCACAAAAGGGTAAGCGGCGGGTTTAAGGTCGGGGAGAAATGGCAGGTTATCGGGAACGATTCTCGGGCCGTTGTTGTGCAGCGCGACGGCCAACAGAAGCGGTTACCGCTCAACCGCGCGGCTTGCTTTGAAGTGTACCGGCCAGAACATCTTTCGGTGACGGTGGGTGATACGATTCGCGTCACAAAGAATTTCAAGGGGTTCCGGAATAACTCGCTACATAAAATCACCAGGATTACCGAAGAGTCGCTCGAGTTGGACGGCCGGCCGATCCCTGGCGGCATGTACCACCTCGACCAGGGAGTAGCGGTGACGAGTCATGCGGCGCAGGGCAAGACCGTGGACCAAGTGATTGTCTCGGCGCCAGTCGAGGCCTTCAGCCAAGTAAACCAGGAGCAATTCTATGTGTCGATGTCGAGAGCTCGCCAGGCGATGCATCTCATCACTGATTCAAAGGCCGCTTTGCGTGCAGCTGTGACGCGAACAAGCCAGCGACTATCGCCGCGGGAGGTGATTAACGGGCTGGATCAGCAAAAGGTGATCACGGCGCGGGATCTCGAACATGAGCTACGGGTCGATCTGCAAGCCGGCGCACGCCGGACCCGAGAGCAGGGGAGGGGAATGGGACGATGATGACGGACGGGTTAGGATCGAAGTAGCCAAACGATCCTATTTCCTTCGACAGCCGGCGTCAATCAACGGAAATCGAATCGGGCACCGAAGTCGAGTTCGATCCGGCCATGGGAGCAACGGAACAGTTGCTCACGCGTTTTACGGCGCTGCTGTAGGTACAAAACCACCAAGCCACGAACTCCGGATCGACTGGAATAGGGGGAGATTGTTATTCGCGGAGGGCTACACTTGGACCAAGGAATTGCAGTGACCTCGCACGCCGCGCAAGGCAAGACCGTCGACCAGGTGATTGTGTCCGCGCCGGTCGAATCCTTCT
>Ga0070699_100005825_pt1 | contig 10775 bp, 7 predicted proteins | sample KBSK1503metaG_FD_65473 | JGI IMG/M metagenome (GOLD analysis project Ga0070699, IMG submission 65473) | Corn, switchgrass and miscanthus rhizosphere microbial communities from Kellogg Biological Station, Michigan, USA - KBS K1-50-3 metaG | ecosystem: Host-associated > Plants > Roots >...
GAGATCCGCGACCTCGGCGTCGGCTCGGTCGTGGTCTTCGAGTCGGAGGTCGATTCGCTCCCGCGGCTGCTGAACGGCCTGCAGACCCTCGCCAAGCTGCCGCTGCTCGTCTCCGCGGACATGGAGCGCGGCATGTCCTTCCGCATCCGCCGCGGGGTCGTCCCGCTGCCCTACGCCATGGCCATCGGCGCCACGCGCTCGGAAGAGGCGGCGCGGTTCACGGGCGAGGTGACCGCGCGCGAGGGGCGCGCCCTCGGCATCCACTGGGCGCTCGCTCCCGTCGCGGACGTCAACAACAACCCGGGCAACCCGGTCATCAACATCCGCTCCTACGGTGAAGACGCCGAGCTCGTCGCCCGCCTCGATGCGGCCTTCGTCCGCGGCGCCCGCGAAGGCGGCCTGCTGACGACCGCCAAGCACTTCCCGGGCCACGGCGACACGGCGGTCGACAGTCATCTCCAGCTCGCAACCGTCGGCGCGGACCGCGCGCGGCTCGAGTCGGTGGAGCTGCGGCCCTTCCGGAGGGCGGTGGAGGCGGGGGTCGATGCGGTGATGCTCGGCCACATCGCGGTGCCGGCGGTGGATCCGAGCGGCGCGCCGGCCACGCTCTCGGCCCCGATGGCGACCGACCTCCTTCGCCAGCAGCTCCACTTCGAAGGGCTCATCGTCACCGACGCGATGGAGATGGCGGGCGTGAAGGCGGCCTGGACGGGGGAGGCGGCGATCCGCGCGATCCAGGCGGGCGCGGACATGATCCTGCTGCCGCCGCAGAGCGACGTGGCCATCCGGGCGATCGTGCGCGCGGTGCGCGAGGGCCAGCTCGCCGCCTCGCGCATCGACGCCTCCGTCCTCCGGATCCTGGAGGCGAAGGAGCGCCTGGGACTCGACCGCCAGCGAAAGGTGGACCCCGCGGCCGCGGACCGCGACGTGGGGCGGCCCCAGGACGTGGAAGAGGCGCTGGAGATCGCGCGGCGCGCGGTCACGGTCGTGAAGAACGACGGAGGAATCCTTCCCCTGCGGGCCGAGCAGAGCCTGCGGATCCTGCATCTCGTGCTGTCGAGCGACCTGCGAAGCGATCCCAACATCATCCAGGGCTTCCCCGAGGACGAGCTGGCGCGGCGCGCGATCCCGACGCAGACCGTCTGGCTGGGGCCCGACATCTCCGAGGAGACGGCGGCCCGGATCGTCGTCAGCGCGGGCGAGTTCACGCACGTGCTGGCCTCCAGCTTCGCGCGGGTGGGGGCCTTCCGGGGCACGGCCGACATGCCGGAGCCGCAGGCGCGGCTGCTGCAACGCCTGCACGCGGCGGGTCGGCCGCTCATCGTCGTCTCCTACGGCAGCCCGTACATGCTCCGGCAGTTTTCGGAGGTGCCCGTCTACGTGTGCAGCTACGGCTGGGCGGAGTCGAGCCAGCGGGCGGCGATCTCGGCCCTCTTCGGCGAGCACGCCGTCGCGGGACGGCTCCCCGTGACTCTCCCCGGCCTTTATCCTTACGGCCATGGTCTTGACCTCCCGAGGCGCGAGATGACACTGCGCGTGGCTCGTCCCGAAGACGTGGGCTTCCGTCCCGACGCGATGGCGGAGGTGGACCGCGTCGCCGACGAGGGCCTGGCCGCGAAGGCCTTTCCCGGCGGCGTGCTCGCGGTGGGGAAGGACTCGGCCCTCGTCCACCTTCGTCCCTTCGGCCGCTTCTCCTACGCCGACGGCGCGCCGGAGGTGAAGGCGGACACGATCTACGACGTGGCGAGCCTGACCAAGGTCGTGGCCACGACGACCATGGCCATGATCCTCGTCGACGAGGGGAAGCTCGACGTGCGCAAGCCGGTCTCCGCCTTCATCTCGGGCTTCCGCGGGGGAGCGAAGGAGAAGGTGACCGTCGAGAGCCTCCTGACCCACTCGTCGGGGCTGGAGGCCTGGGCGCCGCTCTACAAGGAGGTCCGGGGCAAGGAGGAGTTCCTCCAGAAGGTCGTCGCGATGGACCTCGCCTACGCGCCGGGGACGAGGTCGGTCTACAGCGATCTCGGCTTCTTCCTGCTCGGCGAAGTGCTCGAGCGCGTGGCGGGGGAGCCGATCGATGCCTTCGTCACGCGGCGCGTGTTCGAGCCGCTCGGGATGAAGAGCACGATGTTCTGCCCGTCGCGCGACCTCGTTCCCTGCATTCCTCCGACCGAGCGCGACGCGTGGCGCGGCCGGCTCGTGCGGGGCGAGGTCCACGACGAGAACGCGTACGCCGTCGGCGGCGTCGCCGCCCATGCCGGCCTCTTCTCCACCGCGGGCGACCTCGCCCGCTTCGCCCAGATGCTCCTCAACGGCGGCGTCTACGACGGCCATCGGATCGTCTCGCGGGCGACGCTCGAGCGCTTCACGAAGCGCGCGGGGGTGCCCGACTCGGCCCGCGCCTACGGGTGGGACACTCCCTATCCCGCCTCCTCCGCCGGCGACATGCTCTCGCCGCGCGCCTTCGGCCACACCGGCTTCACGGGGACCTCCATGTGGATCGATCCCGAGCGCAACCTCTTCGTCATCCTCCTCACCAACCGCGTGCACCCCACGCGGGAGAACGACGCGATCCGGCAGGTGCGGCGCCACGTAGCCGACGCGGTCGTCACCGGCCTCGTGCGGCCATGACGCGGCTCGCTCGGCTGTGGCCGTTCGCCGCCGTGCTCGTGACCGCCGCCTGCGGGGACAACGCCCTCACCGGCAGCGACCCCGCGAGCCAGGCCCAGCGGCCGGGCCCGGCGGCGAGCGCGCGCCCGCCCACCGGCGCGGCCGGCGGCGTTCGCGTCGGCCTGGAGGTGCTCGACGCGGAGAAGGGCGCCGCCCTGAAGGGCAAGAAGGTGGGCCTCATCGCCCATGCCGCCTCGGTCACGTCGGAAGGGCACCAGGCCGTCGACGTGCTCAAGAAGCACGGCGTGGAGGTCGTGCGCATCTTCAGCCCCGAGCACGGGCTGCAGGGCCGCGCGGCCGCGGGCCAGAAGGTCGAGGGCGGCAAGGACCCGAGGTCCGGCCTGCCGCTGGTGAGCCTCTACGGCGAGAAGACCAAGCCGTCCCCCGAGGACCTGAAGGGCCTCGACGCGCTCGTCTACGACCTGCAAGACGGCGGCGTGCGCTTCTACACGTACGTGAGCACGCTGCTGCACTGCCTGGACGCGGCCGCCGACGCGGGGATCGAGTTCGTCGTCCTCGATCGGCCGAACCCGCTCGGGGGCGAGCGCGTCGAAGGGCCGGTGAGCGATCCCCGCGACGCCGTGCCCGCCAGCCTCGTCAACCTGGCGCCCGGGCCGCTCGTCCACGGCCTGACCACCGGCGAGATGGCTCGCTATGCCAACGCCCATCGGGAGAAGGAAGTCCGGCTGACGATCATCCCCATGAAGGGCTGGAAGCGGAACATGGTGTGGGCGGACACGGGCCGCACCTGGGTCGCGCCTTCCCCGAACGTGCGCACGCCCGAAGCCGCGATCGCCTATCCGGGCACCGCTCTGGTCGAGGCCACCAACGCGTCCGAGGGTCGCGGGACGGAGGCTCCCTTCCTGCTCATCGGCGCGCCGTGGGCCGACGGCGCCGCCCTCGCCGCGCTCCTGGTCCCCGGCTTCGCGTTCGAGGCGACGAAGTTCACGCCGCATGCGGCCGAGGCCGCGCCCGATCCCAAGCACAAGGACCAGGAGTGCTCCGGCGTGCGGGTGAAGGTGACCGACGCCCACGCCGCGAAGCCGTACACGCTCGGCGTTGCCGTGCTCACGACCCTGCGAAAGAGCAACGAGTTCGCCTGGCGGTCGGAGGGCGCCCTCGATCGCCTCGTCGGCACCCGCAAGCTCCGCGAGGCCCTCGAGAAGGGGGAGACGGTCGATGCCATCGTGGAGGCCGACGCGCCCGCCATCGAGGCCTTCCGCAAGGAGCGAAGGGAAGCTCTGCTTTACTGAGCAGGGACGATGCGCGGCGGGCCCACGAGTCGGCTGGCGAACAGGCCGACACCGAACGTGACCACGGTGCCCACGGCGACGTTCCAGGTCCAGGCGATGCCGGGCACGCCGAACACGTACGGCGCGAGCTGGCCGGCGCCCAGGCTCACGACGAGGCCGGCCACCATTCCCGCCATCGTGCCCACCGAGTTCGCGGTGCGCGTCAGCACGCCGAGCAGGAAGGCGCCCACGGTCGGGCCCGACGCGTAGCCGAGCGCGGCCAGGCCCGCCTGGAGCGCGGAATCGATTCCCTGCGCCACGAACGCGACCGCCATCTGGGCGACGCCCCAGAACACGGTGAAGATGCGGCCCACGCGGACCTGCTCGGCCTCGCCGGCCGCGGGTCGGAAGTGGGGAAGGTAGAAGTCGCGCAGGGTGGCCGACGCCATCGAGTTGAGCGAGGGCGACAACGCCGCGGCCACGATGGCCGCGAGGATGAACCCGGTCCAGCCGCCGGGCAGCTCGGTGGAGACGAACGTGGGCAACACCTCGTCGCCCCGCGCGAAGGGGCGCCCGTTGTAGTGGGCCCAGAAGAGCGTGCCCAGGAAGAGGAACAGGGTGAACTGGGCGAGGACGAGGAAGCCCGACAGCACGAGGCCGATCGACGCGTCCCGCCGGCTCCGCGCCACGAGCAGGCGCTGGACGAGGTAGTGGTCGGTGCCATGGGTGGCGAGCGTCAGGAACAGGCCGCCGATCACGCCCGCCCACAGCGTGTACGGCTCGCGCACGTCGAAGGCCGCGTCGATCACGCGCAGCTTGCCGGCCGCCCCGGCGGCGGCGAGCGCGCCGCCCACCCCCTCGGGGAGGAGGCGCACGACCGCCACCAGGCACACGACCGCGCCCGCAAGGTACACGAACATCTGGATCGTGTCGGTCCAGATCGTGGCCGTGACCCCGCCCTCCTCGGTGTAGAGGATCATGGCCAGGCCGAGGACCATGATCCAGACCCATTCCCATCGCGGCCCGCCGGAGGCGACGGCGAGGACGAGGGCGGCGGCGTGCAATCGGATGCCGTCGCCCAGGGTGCGATAGAGAAGGAAGATCGCGGACGAGGTGCCGCGCACCGCCCCGCCGAAGCGCTTCTGGAGCAGCTCGTACGACGTGTAGATCTCGCCGCGGAAGTAGGCGGGCAGGAACACCGCCGCGATCACGATGCGACCGAGGACGTAGCCGAACACGAGCTGCAGGAACGTCCAGTTGCTCCGGTAGGCCGTGCCGGGCGCGCCGATGAAGGTGAGCGTGCTCGTCTCGGTGGCGACGATGCAGGAGGCGATGGCCCACCACGGGACGCTGCGCCCGCCCAGGAAGTAGTCGCGCACCGAGCGCCGCCGGCGGCCCAGCCACGTGCCGAAGGCGGTGATGGCCACCACGTAGGCGATGAGCACGACCGCCGCCGAGAGGGGCAGGCGCATCGCAGGCCCGGTCAGGACCGGGTCATGAGCTTGCTGGAGACGACCTGAAGGGCGGAGCTGAGCCGCGCGATCTTGCGGTTGCGGACCTGGTTGGCCGGGGCGTCGTCCAGCGGCGGCACGGTGGCCCGCACCTCACGCAGGAGCTTCTCGATCTCGGCCCGGAGCAGGCTCAGCTCGGCCGGGGTCAGTCCCTTCATTGTCGCGAGGCTGACGAGGATGAAGCCCTCGCAGATCTGCGATGCCATCGCCGGCGCGCTGCCGCCCATGAAACCCATCGGGCCGGCCATTATATCCGCTCGATCTCGGAGGTTGGGGCGCGATGGTAGAGTGAGTGCGAACAGTGCGAAGCATGCCCACGGAGGCCGGAGTCGAACGGCGAAGGCCCGACCGGCGGGCCTTCGTCATCCTGCTGCTCCGCCGGCTGACCATCTACGCTCTCGCGGCGTCGGCCTTGATCTGGGCGGCTCCGAGGCTCCTGGTCGAGTTCGGCGTGGTCGGTCCGAGCCCCGACGAGACGATCGCCGCCGCCGAGCGCGCCCTCGAGGCGGCGCGGACCTACGGGGCGACGCCCGACATGCCGTCCTTCGTGGCCGCGCAGAAGGAACTGGAGCGCGCGCGCGCCCTGGCCGCCCGGAGCCACGGGCGGGACGCGCGCCGCGCCTCGAAGCACGCCCAGGACCTCGCGGTCGAGGCCCAGCGCCAGGCCCTCGTCCGACAGGACGAGGCGCGCCAGCACGCCACCGTCATCTACAACGACCTCGACCGGCAGATCAACGATCTCGAGAAGCTCTACTCCTCGGTCACGCCCGGCCTGGCGAAGGCCGAGGTCGGCGAGCTGCTGACGCTCATGAAGGTGACCCGCGCCTCCAGCGGCGCGGTCTTCCTCGCCTACGAGCAGGAGGACTTCAAGTCGGTGGTGGCGGGCGAGGCCAGGGCCCGGGCCGCCATCGAGCAAATGAAGGCGCGCCTCGAAGCGGCGCGTCGGTAGTATAAGATTCCGCTTCCCATGTCCGACGGCGCGATCGCTCGCCTGGCCGCCCGGCGGTGGCGCGTGGCCCTCTGGCTCACCGCGGCCATGCTCGCCGTGTACTTCGGGTTCATCCTGCTCATCGCGTTCGCCAAGCCCCTGATGGGCTCGCCGGTCGCGGGGAAGCTGACCCTGGGCATCCTCCTCGGGGTGCTCGTGATCGTGGCCGCGTGGCTGCTGACCTGGATCTACGTGCGCTGGGCCAACCTCCACTACGACGCAGAGGTACGCGGGCTGTCGGGGCGCGACGCGTGAGCAGCGCCCTCGGGCGGCCCCATCCCGTCGCGATCGGCTTCTTCTTCGTCTTCATCGCGGTCACGCTCGCCATCACGTGGTGGGCGGCGCGCCGCACGCACACGACCACCCATTTCTACGCGGCCGGCCGCACCATCAGCGGCTTCCAGAACGGCCTCGCCCTCGCGGGCGATTACATGAGCGCGGCCAGCTTCCTCGGGATCGCGGGCCTCGTCTCGCTCTCCGGCTTCGACGGGCTCATCTACTCGACCGGCTGGCTGGTGGGCTGGCCCGTGGTCCTGTTCCTGATCGCGGAGCCGCTGCGCAACCTCGGCAAGTACACCTTCGCCGACGTCGTCGCCTACCGCATGCGGCAGCGGCCGGTGCGGATCTGCGCCGCCGTCGGCACGCTGGCCACGGTGGTCTTCTACCTGATCGCCCAGATGGTGGGGGCGGGCAACCTCATCCGGCTGATGTTCGGCCTGCCCTACGAAGCGGCCGTGATCGCCGTGGGAGTGGTCATGCTCGCCTACGTGCTCTTCGGGGGCATGATCGCCACCACGTGGGTGCAGATCGTGAAGGCGGTGCTGCTCTTGAGCGGTGCCTTCGTCCTGACGTTGCTCGTGCTCGCCCGCGTCGGCTTCAACCCGGTGGCGCTCTTCTCGGCGGCGGCCGACCGGTACGGGGCGGCCGTGCTGACCCCGGGCCAGCTCGTGTCCAACCCGTGGGACGCGGTGTCGCTGGGCCTCGCGCTGATGTTCGGGACGGCGGGCCTGCCGCACATCCTGATGCGCTTCTACACGGTGCCCGACGCGCGCGCGGCGCGGGCCTCGGTCTTCTACGCCACCGGCTTCATCGGCTTCTTCTACCTGCTCACGTTCGTCCTCGGGTTCGGAGCCATGGTGATCGTGGGCCAGGACGCGATCCGGGCCGCGGACCGCGGCGGGAACATGGCCGCGCCGCTGCTCGCGGAGGCCGTGGGCGGCACCGCGTTCCTCGGGTTCATCGCCGCGGTGGCCTTCGCCACCATCCTCGCGGTCGTCGCGGGCCTGACGCTCTCGGGAGCGGCGGCCCTGTCTCACGACCTGTGGGTCAACGTGGTCCGGCACGCGGAGGCGGGAGAGCGGGAGCAGCTCCGCGTTGCGCGGCTGGCCTCGGTCGTCCTGGGCGCCCTCGCCATTGGCCTCGGCATCACCTTCAAGGGCCAGAACGTGGCCTTCATGGTCGGCCTCGCCTTCGCCATCGCGGCCAGCGCCAACTTCCCGGCCCTCTTCCTCTCGATGTTCTGGCGCGGCTTCAGCACCGCGGGCGCCGTCGCGAGCATGACGACGGGGACGCTGTCGGCAGTGGCCCTCATCTACCTCTCGCCGACGCTGCAGATCGACGTGCTGCACCACCCGGCCGCGTTCTTCCCGCTGCGCAACCCGGGCCTCATCACGCTGCCGCTGTCGTTCCTGACCGGCGCCGTCGCGTCGCTCGTCTGGCCCGATGCGCAGGCGGAGAGCCGGTTCGCGGAAGTTGAGCGTCGGGCGCTTCTGGGCGTCGCGGGCGAATAGCTCGCCGGCTTGGAGGCGGAAGCGCTGGATCAGTTCTTTGACGCCGAACACACCGCCGCTCGGCTCGGTGCCATATAATTCGACCAAACCCAAGTAGACGCTGAACGAGGTCGAGACCTTCGCTCCCATATGTCGTTCCTGTCGCCGGGTCTCGGCCTGCTCCTCGAAGGGTGGTCCGTCGCCGCTTGGGAGGAGGAGAAAAATGGCAGACATGGATCGTCGTCGCATCTTGCAGGGCGCCTTGGGCGTGGGCGTCCTGGGCACCTTGGCCGGCCCCCGCGCGGCGCTTGCCGGCCAAGGCAACCACGCGTATCGCTGGGACCTCATCAACGTTCTGAGCGGCTGTATCGAGGCCGGAGGCCACGCCTCGTCGAAGTCCCGGGACGGCGCGCGCATTACGGTCACTGGCTCTGGCACCTTCCGCGACAACCCCGGTAACCCCCAGGACGTGACGGGTGGAGGGGAATGGGAGATCACCCCCGGCTCGGCGACCCCTGCGGGCAGCGGCACCTACGAGGTGACACGCTTCATCAGCTTCGATCTGCCCCCCGGCGGGAACGTGGGCGGCTGCGACAACATCGGCGAGCTCGACGACCGGCGCCCGGGCCGGCTCACGGTGGCCATCGCCTACGACGACGGTAGTGAGGGTGTTCTGGAAGTCGGCTGCCGGCAGATGGGATCGCCTGCCTCCGTCATGGAGGGCATCACGGCCACCAAGGGATACGTGACGTTCTGGAACCACGAGGAGCCCGCCCCGGGCGTGGAAGGCAACCGCACGCTCTTCCACCTCCTGCGCTGACTTGCCGTAGCCGCGTGGGGCCGCGGAGGGCGGTCGCGGCCCCACGTCTTCCTGGGCGTGTTCCGCCTACTTGATGCAGACGGCGCGGACCTGCTTGAAGTCCGTGATGCCCCGGACGACCTTCTGGATGCCGTCCTGGAGGAGCGTCGTCATCCCGTCCCGGATCGCCTGCTTGCGCAGCTCCTCGATGGGCTCCCGCTTCTGGATCTTGCGCTTCATCTCGTCGGTGGCGACGAGCAGCTCGTGGATGCCCATGCGGCCCCGGTACCCGGTGCCGCTGCACTTGGGGCAGCCCTTGGGGCGGTGGAGCTTGAACGCGGACGAGTAGCGGATGCCGAGCGAGTCCCAGTGCTCCAGGCCGTAACCCTCCATCAGCTCCGCGAACTCCTCCTGGGTGGGGACGTACTCCTCCTTGCAGTCCTTGCAGAGCGTGCGCACCAGGCGCTGGGCCATGATCCCCAGCAGGGCGTCGGCGAAGTTGAAGGGATCGATGTCCATGTCCAGCAGTCGCGTGATCGTCTCCGGGGCCGAGTTGGTGTGCAGCGTGGAGAAGACGAGGTGGCCGGTGAGGGAGGCCTCGATGCCGGTCGCGGCGGTCTCGTGGTCGCGCATCTCGCCCACCATGATCACGTCGGGGTCGGCGCGCAGGAACGCCCGCATCGCGATGGCGAAGGTGAAGTCGATCTTCGGATGGACCTGGACCTGGCGCAGGCCGGGCTGGGTGATCTCGACCGGGTCCTCCGCGGTCCAGATCTTCATGTCGATCGTGTTGATGTGGCCGAGGCCCGAGTGCAGCGTCGTCGTCTTGCCCGAGCCGGTGGGGCCGACGACGAGGCAGATCCCGTAGGGCTTGGCGAGGATCTTCTTGAACTCCTCGAGGTTCCGGTCCGAGAAGCCCATCTTGTCGAGGGGCAGCGGCTTCGACGCGGCCAGGATGCGCATCACGATGTCCTCGTTGCCGCCCGCGGTGGGGATGGTGGCCACGCGCAGCTCCATGGTGCCCATCGGCCCCTTGAAGCGGATCTTGCCGTCCTGCGGCTTGCGCTTCTCCGCGATGTCCAGCTTGGCCATGATCTTGAAGCGCTGGACGATCGCGTTGCGATGGGCGGGGGGGATCTCGAGATACTTCTGGCAGTCCCCGTCGATGCGGAGGCGCACCTGGGTGGGGGAGTTCTTGCCGTAGGGCTCGACGTGGATGTCGGAGGCGCCCTTGTTGTAGGCGTCGATGATGATCTGGTTGGCGAGCTTGACGATCCCGCTGTCGGTCTCGTCCAGCTCCGGGGGCGCGCTGGGATCCGCGTCCTCGGCGGCGACCTCGTCCTCCTCGCCGCTGCCCAGCTCCGTGATGATCCGGCCGAGGTCGGCGGCTTCGGAGCCGCCGCCGCTCGTGAGGCCGTAGGAGGTGTTGATGTACTCGAGGATGTCGGGCTTGAGCGCGACCACGAAGTCGTAGCGCGGCGCGAGGTTCATGGCCTTGATCGCGTCGAGCCGCGTGAGGTCGTACGGGTCCTCGACCCCCACCAGGAGCGTGCCCTCCCTCTTTTCGATGGGCGCGCACATGTTCTTCTTCAGGAACTCGGGGGTCAGGCGCTCCTTGAGCTCGGGGGGGATGGTGCGCCCGGCCGGCTCCCAGAAGGGCGTGTTGAAGAAGGCGGCCAGGGCCTTGCCGATCTCCTCCTTGGGGACCTTGTAGTCCTCGACCAGGACCTGGGAGACGTCGAGCTGGTTCACGCGCGCGCTCGTGACCGCGTTCTCGATGTCCTTCTCGGAGATGAGCCCCTTGTCGAT
>Ga0070699_100005826_pt1 | contig 10775 bp, 9 predicted proteins | sample KBSK1503metaG_FD_65473 | JGI IMG/M metagenome (GOLD analysis project Ga0070699, IMG submission 65473) | Corn, switchgrass and miscanthus rhizosphere microbial communities from Kellogg Biological Station, Michigan, USA - KBS K1-50-3 metaG | ecosystem: Host-associated > Plants > Roots >...
GTTTCCCGACGATGAAGTCGTCTCTCGCATCAGCAATGGTGGCTATGGCCTGATCTTGCTGGATTTTGATCTCGGGCGTTTTTCTTCGAGCAAACTGGCCGACTTCTACACAACTCCTGCAATGCGTCAGGCGATCCTCAGCAACTACGAGCCGATCGCTCGCCTCACTCTTCCAGGGCCAGAAGTAACGCGGTATACCGATGGCAGCATTTACGTCTGGGTACCGCGACACGCCGTGACACCACAGCAGGCACCTGAGGATGGAAGATAAACATGGAAATACCGGCCAAAGTACGCACTACTGCGGCACCAAAGACGATGGAATCTGTACGCCAAAAACTCGCGCTTGTCATTCCCACCCTCAACGAAGCCGGCAATATTCCAACACTACTCAGGCGCCTGCAGAGCGCTTTGGATGGTGTGAGTTTCGATTACGAGTTGATCGTGGTCGACGATGACAGCCGGGACGGAACAGCTGATTTAGTTCGGGAGTACACGAGGAAAGATCCTCGCATTCGGCTTCTGGTTCGCAAGGGGCAGCGTGGACTTGCCGGCGCGGTCATCTACGGATGGCAACACACAGATGCCACGTTGCTGGGTGTGATCGATGCCGACCTGCAACATCCCCCTGAGGTTTTGCCCGAATTGTTAGCAGCGATCCAGCAGGGACACGACATTGCTATCGCCAGCCGCTACACGGCCAACAGTCATGACAGCGTTTCAGACCGGAGCAAGCTGCGTCGGTTAATCTCGCGCGCCAGCATTTTAGCGACGGCTCCGCTCCAGAGGCGCGGAGTCCGCGTCAAGGACCCAATGTCGGGATATTTTGTGGCTCGTCGTGAATGCATCGATGGCCTCGATTTGCAACCGCGAGGCTTCAAGATATTGCTCGAGATCCTCGTGAAGGGACGCCTGCAGAATGCGGCTGAGATACCCTTCCGGTTTGGCACCAGGCATGCCGGCAGCAGTAAAGCGGGCTTGAAAGTAGCTGTGGACTATTTCTCGCTTCTGGGGAAATTGTGGTGTTACGCCCTGTTCAGGCCTCAGCAATGAAAATTTGTCTTCAAGTTTCAATTCCTAATTCCTTTCGCTCTCACCAGCCATTCCGGCGTAGCTGGTGCTGGCCTGACTACCCGATCGCGGGCCGAGTCCCCGTCCTGGCTCAGCGGGACAAATACGAGCGCCGTCATCTTGTGATCGCGCGTCATAACCCGGATCACAATCCGGTTTCAGAATGGGTGTACAACAAAGCGGATATTGACCACGCAAGAATTGTCTGGGCGCGGGAGATCGACTCGGCCCACAACGATGAGTTGATCCGATATTTCAAAGACCGGCAAGCTTGGCTGCTGCAGCCAGATGAGACGCTGCCGAAGCTATCCGCCTATCCAATGGATCAGGCCGTGGGTGAAGTAAAGCTTCCTGTGCCTCCGGCGGCAGAATCAGAGGGTTCGAAATGACATTGGTAAAATCACAGACGGTGGAGATCCGCGACAGATGCTTCTAATCGAGTCTGGCCTGGTGCTGGTTGCGGTAATCGTCGCCCTGATTTTTCCAGAAGCGGGATCGAACTGGTTTGAAGCGTTGGAGCGCGGCTTTGCCCGGCTGGCTCGCAAACAAGGATTAGCGGTTCTAGTTGTCGGAGTGGCTGCGCTCGCGCTGCGCGCCGCTCTATTGCCGGTTGAGCCGATCCCGGAACCGATTGTTCACGACGAATTCGGCTACTTGCTCGCAGCCGATACCTTTGCTCACGGCCACCTGACAAATCCTACCCACCCGTTGTGGGTCCACTTCGAGAGCTTTGCCACCATCCAGAAGCCCACTTACCAGTGCTACGCGCAGCCGGGACAGGGACTGGTTTTGGCATTCGGCAAGGTGGCCTTTGGGCATCCATTTTGGGGAGTGTGGCTCAGCGCCGGTCTGATGTGCGCCACCATCTGCTGGATGCTGCAGGGTTGGCTGCCGGCCAGATGGGCATTGCTCGGCGGGTTGCTGGCAATCCTGCGCTTCGGTACTTTCGGCTACTGGGCGAACAGCTACTGGGGAGGGGCGCCCGGAGCGATTGGGGGTGCGCTGGTTCTGGGCGCGCTGCCTCGCATCAAGCGCTCCCAACGCGTGCGCGACGCCCTCATGATGGGGTTAGGCCTAGCGATCCTGGCCAACAGTCGACCCTACGAGGGTTTCGTGCTCGGCCTGCCGGTAGTGATTGCGCTCTTCGCTTGGGTGTTGGGCAGGCATAGACCGCTGTCGCTGTCGATCCGCCACGTAGTTGTTCCGGTTTTCCTGCTGCTGGGAGCGGCAGCGCTGGCCATGGCCTACTACTTCTGGCGCGTCACGGGAAGTCCCTTCTGCATGCCCTACAGCCTGCAGCAGGAAGCGAATCTCGCGCCCTACATGATCTGGCAGTCACCGAAGCCCGCGCCGGCCTATCATCATCAGGTTTATTGGGAGATGTGCGTTAACCGGATGCCTCAAATGTATGCATTCTCCCGTACTCCCATCGGGCTGCTGATAAGGACTGTTAAGATATGGGTCTTTTTCTTTGGGCCTGCCTTGACATTTCCGTTATTCATGGCAATCGCAATCTTGCCTTGCGGTTTTTCATGGCGTCACATCGGTAAGAACACGCGTTTTCTGTTGATCGCGTTCGCATTGGTGCTTGCGGCATTATCCCTGGAAACATTCTTCTCGCCACATTACGCTGCTCCAATTGCTGGGCTGATACTTGCCTTAGTGTTGCGCGCGATGCGACGCCTCCAATGGTGGCGCCCATTTCGTCGTCCAACAGGGCTCTTTCTTACGCGAGCCATTCCCATGATCTGTATTCTCATGTTCGTGCTGCGCTCGGCGGCCGGTCCGCTCCGCATCGCTTTGGATAATCCTTATGAGCCTGCGTGGTATCAGCAGGGTCGTAGGAGCTTCGGCCGGGCTGGACTCCAGCGGGAACTGGGGCGCATCCCCAGCCGCCAGCTTGTCATCGTGCGCTATAAGCCGGATCACGATCCATTTGAAGAATGGGTGTACAACGAGGCCGATATCGACGGCTCGAAAGTGGTTTGGGCGCGCGATATGAGTCCGGAAGAGAATGAAGAGTTGATCAGGTATTTCAGGGACCGGCAAGTCTGGTTGCTGGAAGCGGATGAGATGCCGCCAAAGTTGTCCTTATATCCCATTAAGGCGGAGAGGCCATGATGCTGAGAAAGCGGTTGGTCTAGGTAGTAATTCTCATGTGCCTCTTGTATTTTTCCGCGTTCTGCTGCATTTACGCGGAAGCGCGGCCCTCGAGATCTACCGGCGTCACAAACATTGCCAGAGTGCTTCGATAGATGATTTTCTCAATCAGACCGGAAGCCTTACTCACTGCCCTCACTCTCTTAGTTGCGTTCACCTATCCCCGGCTTGGCTCCGAGTGGTTTGTCAAAGTGGAAAGAGTGCTGGGCGCCGTTGTCCGGAAGCGCAAAACCAGCGTGCTCCTGTGCGGGCTTCTTGCCCTCACTGTGCGGGCCGCCATATTGCCAGTTCTGCCCATTCCGATACCCTACATTCATGACGAGTTCAGCTATCTCCTGGCAGCAGATACCTTCGCCAAGGGCCGGCTCACCAATCCGCCACATCCCATGTGGATTCATTTTGAAACCCTTCACGTCATCTTTCAACCCACCTACGCCTCAATGTATCCGCCGTTGCAAGGTCTGATCCTAGCAGGAGGCAAGGTGATCGGGGGCCATCCCTTTTGGGGAGTTTGGGTCAGCGTCGGTGCGATGTGCGCTGCAATCTGCTGGATGTTGCAGGCCTGGTTGCCTCCGGGATGGGCATTGCTCGGTGGCTTGCTGCCGGTGATGCGCTTCGGGGTCTTCAGTTGGGGTGAAAGCTATTGGGGCGGTGCCCCGCCTGCAATCGGCGGAGCGTTGATCTTGGGAGCTCTCCCGCGGATGATGCGGCAGCAGCGCGTGCGGGATGCAGTATTGATGGCGCTCGGCCTGGGAATGCTTGCCAACAGCCGGCCCTACGAGGGTCTCCTCCTGAGCTTGCCGGTCGCGGTGGCGCTGCTGGCCTGGGCGGTGGGAAAGAATAGACCCCCGACGCCAGTCTTAATCCGGCGAGTGGTAGTGCCACTTTTTCTCGTGCTCGCAGTGGTGGGCGTGGCGACTGGCTATTACTTTTGGCGGGTTACCGGGAGCCCGTTTCGCATGCCTCAGCAGGTGAACCGGGACACTTACTCCATAGCGCGATACTTCTACGGGCAATCGCCCAACCTCCAGCCGGTCTACCACCACAAGGCTCTGCGTGACTTCTATCTGAACGAATTCCGCCGCTACGAAGAAGCCCGTTCTCTCGGGGGCATTGTGCGCGAGACCGGCTTCAAGATCGGATTGCTCTGGCTGTTTTATATCGGTCCGGCGCTGACTATTCCGCTTTTCATGCTGCCCTGGGTCGTGCGGGACCGCCGCGTCAGGTTCCTGGTGATCACGGCCGCTGTTTCCTTCGCAGGCATGCAACTGGTCTTCTTTTTTGCTCCTCATTATGCTGCTCCGCTCACTTGTGTAATTTTGGCCATGGTTGTTCAGGGCATCCGCCATTTCAGAGCTTGGCGCTGGGATGGCCGACCGGTAGGCCTGTTCCTGGCGCGCGCCACCGTTTTGATCTGTGTTGTGATGCTACTGGTTCAAGTGCTGACGCTTTGGGCGCGTGCCAAATTACCCACCTGGCAACCCGACGGTATCGAACGTGCGCGCGTGCTGGCCCAGCTGAGTTCCTTGCCCGGCCACCAGCTTGTTTTCGTGCGGTACCGATCTAATCACGACGTGTTGGCCCAGGAGTGGGTGTACAACGAAGCTGATATCGACAATGCAAAAGTGGCTTGGGCACGAGACATGGGCACAGCGCAGAACGAAGAACTGATCCGGTATTACAGCGATCGCCGGGCGTGGCTTGTGGAGCCGGATGAGAAGCCACCCAGGTTGTCACCTTATCCAGAACTTCAGTCGACCAGTGTGTTGTTCGAAGGGAGAAACGAAAGTTCGCAAAAAAAGAGGTGAGGGTACCTCCATGTCCCAGACCAACGACCGAATCGACACCGCCAGTCTGGAGCGGATAATTCCGGACGAGAGCCGTGCAGACGAAGTCACAGGGTCGGAATCCCTGCGGCTTCACCTGGAGCGCTACGAGTTCGCCAGTCGCAATCTGGTAACGGGCAGTGTGCTCGACATCGCATGTGGATCGGGCTACGGTACTGCGCTGCTATCCGAGAATTCGCGAATCACGCATGCAGTGGGCGTCGATATCAGCAGCGCGGCCGTGCAATATTCCATTCAGCGATATGGCGGTGGCCGTGTGTCCTACGAATGCTCCGACGCATTGGAGTTCTCTCCTCAGCAGCGATTCGAAAATGTAGTCTCTCTGGAAACGATTGAACACGTTGACGACCCCCGTGCATTATTCGCGCACCTTGTTTCCTTGACTGCTCCGGAAGGCCGGCTGATTGCATCGGTGCCCGTCACCCCCTCGGTCGATGCCAATCCGCATCACAAGACAAATTTTTCTGTCCAGAGTTTTCGCCGTATGGGGGACGCATTTTCCTTGAAGCATGTCGCTTCTTTCAGCCAGGTGCAGCCTTTCAGTCCGCTCACAATCGTAGCGCGTAAGGAGGCGCGAGCCCGTAACCTGCGCCGTGATCTCGGGTGGTTTTACTTGCGGAATCCTTCGCATCTTTGCTTGCGCGTCTGGTCGACCCTACGAGACGGGTTCGTGAATAAATATCTCACGGTCGTGTGGCAAAAATGAGTCAGCTTCACCACTATGGAATCGGCCCGAATGGGTATGCACATACGAGTGGCTGAGGATCTCCGGCTGCTGTGCTGCCACAGGGGCTCGGTGCAGCGGACCCCAGGCAGCCCAAAGGTTCAGCGGCACCGGGATAAGCACCCAGCAGCAATCTGGGTGACAATGCGACGGCGCGGTTCGCATGATTACGATTTCACGGTTCCCCTTGGCGGAATTTCTCAAGCCGCTACGGAGTCATCACAATCGTGCCAGCGGGAACTCGCGCACTCTTATCCTTTGCATACGAAATGATTTGGTCGATGATCGCGATCAGGGGAGTCGTAGGCCGAAATCCGATCAGTGAAAAAAGTTTATCGACTGAAGGAACTCTTCGCGGCATGTCCTCAAAACCGGGCGCGTAGGCCTCGTCGTAGGGGATGAAGCGGATGGGGGAATTGCTGTGAGCGCGTTCTCGAACAAGACGCGCCAACGCTTCCATGGTGATCTCCTCGTCATTGCCAATGTTGACGACCTCGCCGACGGCGGCGTCGGACGACATCAGCCGAATGATGGCCTCCACGGCGTCGCCCACGTATCCAAAGCATCGGGACTGCTGGCCGGTGCCAAACACAGTTATGGGTGCACCGTCCAATGCCTGGAGGACAAATGTCGGGAGCACCATCCCGTAACGGCCGGTCTGACGCGGACCGACGGTATTAAAAAGGCGGCCGATCACAACCGGTACTTGTTTCTCGTTCCAGTACGCCAAGGCCAGGAACTCATCGAGCAATTTCGAGGTCGCGTAAGACCACCGGGACCTGGAGCTGGGACCGAGCACGATATCGTCATCTTCCCGGAAGGGGGTCCGGGCGTTCTTGCCATAGACTTCCGACGTGGACGCCACGAAAACCCGCTTTTTCTTCTTGGCCGCGCACTCCAGCACCAACTCGGTTCCTTTGACGTTGGTTTCAATCGTCCTAACCGGACTTTCGATGATCCGGCGGACACCTACCGCTGCCGCAAGATGGTAGACGATGTCGGCCTCATCCACTAACTCGCACAGCAGACTGCGGTTCATCATGCTCTCAAAGAAGCAGTGAACTCGAGGATGGGCCCGAAAACCACGGACGTTGTCGACCGAGCCGGTGCTCAGATCATCCAGGATAATGACCTGCTCCCCGCGTGCGACAAGAGCCTCGGCCAGATGCGAACCAATAAAACCCGCACCGCCAGTGATTAGCGAAGTCAAGACAACCTCCGGCACTCCCGGATGACTGACTTTGCCTGTCCTCTGTTCGTCATAGAATGCGTCCCCCTAATCCCCGATGAAGGTAGCTCGGCTGATCCCGAGCATGCTAATAAAGACTGAAGAAAAAAGAACTTCAACGCCCAGGCAAAGCGAAAGCGTGCAGAAAAACACTGCGCGAACGGCGTGCAACTTGCCGAAGCCCGCTGCGGCCCATTGCCAGAACACGACCGCGTCCCCTGCAAAACCCGTGACCACCAGCGCGGCTCCCAGCAGCAGCCCATGTTCCAGCCTGACACGCTTCAACCACCTTTCGAGAGATAACTGGTTGCGCGAAAGCTTTTCCGCGTAACAGAAGACCTTCACGAACAGGCCAATTGAAATGATGTGAACGCCCAGAAGCGCCAGCATCATGGCCAGCGACATGGTGTGAACATCCAATTCGATTTTCCCCGCGAATCGCGGGCCTGGCATTAACCACAGGACCAGGCCAATTCCTAATGTCAGCAGGAATCCCCCGGGAGCTAGGAAAAGCCAGTTCGGCGCGTAAAGCAACATGAAACGCAAACTCCGCCACCCATCGCGGAAGGTTCGAAGGTGTGGAGGACGATCGCGCATGTCCGGCCACATGGTGATAGGAACCTCGGTTCGCCGGACACCCAGCTTCGTAGCCTTGATGACGAACTCGAGCGCGAACTCCATCCCCGTGGTTCGCATATCGATGCGCTCGTAAGTGCGTTTGGTGAATCCACGCATGCCGCAGTAAGCGTCTCCGACACCTGCGTGGAAAAAGGAATTCAGGATCAGCGTCAGGCCAGGATTGCCGAGGTATTTGTGAAGGCGGGACATGGCGCCTGGCCTGATACCTCCCTTGAACCTGTTCCCCAACACGAGTTCGTAGCCCTCGCGCCACTTGGCCACGAAGCGCGGGATCTCGGAAAAGTCGTGGCTGCCGTCGGCATCACCCATGATAATGAAGTCGCCGCGGGCCGCTTCGATCCCCTTGCGCAATGCGCTGCCGTAGCCCTTCACCGGCGCGCGTACTACGCGTGCGCCATGTTGTTCTGCAATCTCGATAGAATTGTCGGCGGAACCGTTGTCGGCCACTACCACTTCACCGGAAATTCCCGCTTCGTTGAAAGCGGTTAAAGCTTTGTCAATACAGAACCCAATTGACCGTTCCTCGTTCAGGCAGGGAATGACAACCGAGACCTCAGGGCAGGACTGCTGCGGCCCTTCGAACTGAGCCCAATCCTCACTCTCATCGCACAGCTTGGCGCGGGTCACAGACATGCTTTATTTGGAGCTGATCTTTCAAGTGGAGGAGGAACGAATGATCGGCCCTAGCCAGTACCCATTGCAGTTGCCCTGCCAGAGCTCGTCCGCCGGGTCAGTGGTGGTCGGTCGCTACTTATGACTATCTGGTTTAATCTTCAATAGTTAGGCTGTGAGCGTATCATTTCGAGACCAGCCGATTGCGCGGCTCCGGGGGACAAAGGGCAAAAATGTGCACAAATGTATCCAGCCTGTGCCTTTTATTCCAGTCCTAAATGTAACAGGATAAGACAGCGGGACTCGACAGCCATGCGCCCGTACCGGCCACTTCCATGGTTCCGATCCAGTCCTAACTTACTTAAGTTACTTATGTTCAACAAACTGCATTACCAACTGGGATCCTGGCGCTCTTGTTGCAGAGAATTACTGTTTCCGCGAAAGCGCTGCATGTGCAAGCTAGTATCTCTTAGAGCCGTGGGAGGAATGGATTAGCCTTGCCAATTATGCCTGCACAAGGCGCTCTTCCAGCGACGAAGACTGAGGTCGGCCTAGGCGAAAGCACCCTTGTGTTGTTCGCCGGCGCAGTCCTTCTTCTCGGAGCCGTTCTTTGGTCCGCTCGCGGCCCATTGGCGGAAAAGACCGACTTCTCCGTCACCTACGTCGGGGCCTGGATGGTCCACCAGGGGCAGGGTGCAAGCCTCTACGATCTCAGCGAACAAGAAAAAGTGCGGGATTCGCTATTTCAACACCCGAATCCTCTGATCTATGAGCATCCTCCCTTCGAAGCGCTCCTTTTCGCTCCGCTCGCTGGCCTTCCCTATAGGACGGCTTACCTGATCTGGGGCATGGTCAACGCCCTGATCTGGCTGGTGCTTCCGTTGCTCTTCCGCCAATATGCGCCTTTCCCAAGCGAAACCCTGGTTTACTTCGCGCTCTGGTTTCTCTTCGCGCCTTTGGGGGTAGCCTTATTCCAAGGTCAGTCGTCACTGCTTCTTGTACTGCTGTACGCGGCGACATTCATCAGCCTGAAAGGCGGCAGGGATCTCCCAGCAGGCATGTACCTGGGGCTGGGATTGTTCAAGTTTCAATTCGTGCTGCCTTTCGTGCTCATTTTTCTGCTGCGGCGCAAATGGAGATTTTTCGCGGGATTCGCTTGCAGTGCTACCGTGCTGGGCGCCCTATCACTGGTTGCAGCAGGGTGGCGAGGAGTGCTGAGCTATGTCCGTCTGCTCTTGAGCATCGGTAGTAAACCGGCCAATCAGTCCTACGGCTCCGCCGTTGACATGCCAACGCTGCAGGGGTTTGTATACGCTGTGCTGGGGAACCGCGTAAGTGTCGCAACCATCAGCTTCATCGTGGCGGTAAGTTCAGTGGTGCTGGTTTTTCTTACCGCATGGCACTGGCGCCGGGAAGAACGTCGAAGCGGGAACCGATCTTTCGATCTAATGTTCGCAGCGGCATTGGCGGTTTCCCTCATGACCGGGTTTCACATGTTTACCCACGACTTTGCCCCCCTCATACTCGCCGCGCTGCTGGTACTTGCTCATTTTCCGAAGGGAGAGAGATCCGCGCTGGGCTTTGCCCTCGGGACCACTCTGGTGCTCCTCTGGCTGCCGCCGCTCTATTTCGTGCTGGTGGCTTTGCACCGCCTGTATCTGATGTTTGCTGTTCTTCTCGTATTTGGGCTTTCGGCACTGAGTCTGGCGGCCAGGCCAGTCGAAGAAGTGCGGAAGGAGAGAGCGCGTGCGCCGGCACAATAGACAAGCTCCCATGCGCGGGATTCATGAATGCGCGTGATGCCTGCCAGGACGATCAATCACGCGTCCAGTGCGGACCACAGTCCGCGCGCCGTCAACGCCTCCCTCTGCATCCCGGAGGAATCATTCTTCGACAGGCGAGTAGCCGTTCTGCTGTTCCTCCTGTCTCTCGCTTACCTCTATCTTTTCCGACGCTACACGGCGATGGAGCCCGATGAGGGCATCATCCTGCAGGGCTCACAGCGGATATTGGGTGGGCAAGTGCTGTATCGGGATTTCTTCTCGTTTTTCACGCCGGGCTCGTACTACCTTCTCGCCCTGCTTTTCAAAATATTCGGAAGTTCGTTGTCGGTTGCAAGAACGACGCTCGTTTTCTTGGGTGCTATTTCTTCGGTTCTTAACTATCTGCTAGCCCGCCGCGTGTGCTCACAGGGAACCGCGTTTACAATCGCCATCCTGGTAACCGTAACCGCCCTGCCTTTTCGCTTTCTGGTCCTGCACAACTGGGACAGCACGCTGTGGGCATGTTTGGCGCTCTACGGCGCTGTCCGATTGCTGGAGTCTCCGCAATGGAAGTGGGCGTTTGCAACTGGGTCGTTTGCGGCCCTCACTTTCTTGTTTGAACAGTCCAAAGGGGCGGGACTCTGCCTCGGCCTGGGCGCCGGATTGTTGGCGATCTGCTCGATCGATCCCCGAGCGCCGAGATTGCGGAGAAATCAACTCGCAGCGCTTGC
>Ga0070699_100005827_pt1 | contig 10773 bp, 8 predicted proteins | sample KBSK1503metaG_FD_65473 | JGI IMG/M metagenome (GOLD analysis project Ga0070699, IMG submission 65473) | Corn, switchgrass and miscanthus rhizosphere microbial communities from Kellogg Biological Station, Michigan, USA - KBS K1-50-3 metaG | ecosystem: Host-associated > Plants > Roots >...
CGGACGCTTCGATCTGCGTGAAGAACGGTAGAGCCAGCGTTCGACTCGATGCGTCCTCCGCGACGGGACAAAGCCCAGCCCCGAACCCGTAGCGCTCTTGCATGTAGGGCTGCAGATGGATGCACGGCACGTACTCCGCCGTCGCCACGCCCTCCAGCCTCAGAGCGTTCATGACACCGGCCCGGTCGACCTCGGGGTCGAGCTTCACGACGTACACGAACCACGAACGCTTGTGATCGGTATCGGCAGCGAACGGCGCTTCGACGCCGTCCAGCTCCTCCAGCAGCGCGCCGTAGCGTTGGGCCGCCGCCCGGCGGAGCGCGAGGATCCGGTCGAGCTTCTCCAGCTGCGCCAGGCCGATCGCAGCCTGCACATCCGTCCAGCGGTAGTTCAGGCCGAGCCGGACGTGATGAAACCACCCGCCGCCTCCGTCGTAGGAACGCCCCTGGTTCCTGAGGCTGCGCAGCAACCGCCACTCCTCCTCAGAATGAGTCGTGACGACCCCGCCTTCGCCGGTTGCCATCTGCTTGTTCGGATAGAACGCGAAGACCGCCGAAGGCCCATGCGCTCCGAGCGGACGACCGCGATACTCCGCGCCCAGCGACTCGCACGCGTCCTCGATCAGGGTCAGGCCGTGCCGGTCGGCGATCGTCCGCAGCTCGTCGAGCTCGCACGGCAGCCCGAACATGTCGACCGCCACGATGGCGCGGGTCCGTTCCGTGATTGCCGCCTCGACCGCACCCGGATCGAGATTGAGCGTCACCGGGTCGACGTCGGCGAAGACGGGTGTCGCGCCCTCGAGGATGAAGCAGTTCGCCGAGGAGACGAACGAGAGCGGTGACGTGACCACCTCGTCGCCGGGTCCGAGCGCTGCGATCTTGCAGAGCAGGTGCAGTCCGGCCGTGCCGCTGGAGAGCGCTGCCGCGTAGGGCGCGCCGACCCGCTCGGCAACCTGCTCCTCGAAACGGTCGATCCAGGGACCGAGCGATAGGCGCCCGGACCGCAGCACCTCGAGGACGAGCTCCTCCTCACGCTCGTCGAGCCACGGCCGGGAGAGTGGGATCTCCCGGACTGCTTCGGTCATGCCTCCGCTCGCGCCGGTTCGGTCGAGGCGTACTCGAGCCAGTGCGACCAGCGCTCGCTGCCACCGCGCACCGTGTCGAGGTATGCCTTCTGGATCGCCAGCGTCACGGGCCCAGGCGGCCCGATCGTCTGATCGTCGACCTCGCGCAGCGGAGTCACCTCGGCGGCGGTACCGGTCATGAAGACTTCGTCGGCCAGATAGAGATCGGTGCGGATCAGCTGCTTCTCCACGACGGAATGGCCGAGGTCCTGAGCGATCTGGATGATCGTGTCGCGCGTGATGCCGCGCAGGATCGACGCCGAGAGATCAGGCGTATAGATCGTCCCGTCCTTGACGATGAACACGTTCTCCCCGGAGCCGTCGGCGATGTAGCCGTCGTCGGTCAGCAGGATCGCCTCGTCGTAACCAGCACGGTTCGCCTCCATGACCGCGAGCATCGAGTTCAGGTAGATGCCCGTTGCCTTCGCGACGTGCGGGATGACGTTCGGACCGACCCGAGACCACGACGAGATCTTCGCGCGAATGCCGTTCTTCAGCGCCTCGGGCCCGAGGTACGTCCCCCAGGGCCAGCTCATGATCACGACGTCGACGGGATTGCCGGTCGAAGCGACGCCAAGCTCGCCGAACCCGAAGAAGGCAATCGGCCTGATGTAGCACTCGGCGACCCCGTTCGCGCCGATGAGCTCCATCGTTGCAGATCGAAGCTCCTCCACCGTGTACGGGAGCTCCATGTTGAGAACCTGCGCGGAATTCTGGAGGCGTTGCAGGTGCTCGGTCAGCCGGAAGACGGCACTGCCTTTCGGCGTCTCGTACGCGCGGATTCCCTCGAACACGCCGGAGCCGTAGTGGAGGCCGTGCGACCCGACGTGGATCTTCGCGTCAGCCCAGTCCACGAGCTCGCCGTTCATCCAAATCTTCTCGAGTTCCTGCATGAAGAGTTTCTCCTTTGGGCGGGCTGGACCGGAGTCGAATTCTACCCGGGCCGCACGTCGTCGACCTCCCCCTTCTAGCCTTCCCGAAGGAGATCTGCGGTTTCCGCGTTCGTCACCCGGGCGAGCTGGACCGGAGTCAGTCCGAGGATGTGACGCGGCGAGCCCGCCTCCAACCAGATGGCGTCGAAGGACAGAATCGACTGGTCCATGAAGACGCGGACTTCCGCGAAGGGAAAGACGGTCGCGGCAGCGGGCTCTACCTCGTCGGAGCCCGCTGCCGCGGCGAGCTTCCGCTCGTCGACGCTGCGGCCCGCGGGAACGATCGCGACCATCGCAGCGCCGTTTCCGTCGAACCCTTTTGCCGACAGCTTCTGGCCCGGCGGCGGCCCAGCCCCGGGCAGCAACTCCTCGAGCCTTCCCTCGACGCCCGAGACTCGCAGGAACGCCGCAATGCGCTCTACCGACTCAGGCCACACGAGGCGCAACCGATTTGACGTCTTCGCCGTTCTTCAACTGACAGTCAATCGACGGGAGACGACGATGGCCGAACGCGAAGTGCAGATCGCGCACACGGAGGCGCTGTTCAGAGACGTCAACGAGAGAATCGCCGAAAGCGCCGACCGGTTCGACGCCGTCGACGCCGAGTTCGTCTGCGAGTGCGCTGATCCCGAGTGCGCCGAAAGAATTCCCGCGAGACTCGACCAGTACGAGGAGGTCCGTTCCGACGGGACACACTTTCTCTTGCACCCCGGTCACGAGGTCCCCGAAGTCGAACGGGTCGTGGAAAGACCGCACAAGCGGTTCGTCATCGTGGAAAAGTTCAACTCGGTCGTGGCGCGAACCGTTCGCCGCCTCGATCCACGCGCCGGCGCCGCTTAGTTCATTCCAGCGAGATGAAGCGGGCATCATCGAACTCCGAGTGGATCTGCTCAACGAGTTCCGGCGGTGCGGGTGAGTCGATCGACAGCGCCATCAAGGCCTGGCCACCCTGGCGTGTTCGCGACACCGTCATGTTCGCGATGTTGACTCCCGCCGCGCCGAAGAGCGTCCCGACCTTGCCGATCACGCCCGGAACATCGTCGTAGCGGAAGACCACGAGCAGCGGTGCGAGCTCCATGTCGAGTTCGAAGCCGAGTGCGCTGACGAGCCAGAGCCGGTTGTCGTTGCCCATCGTCGTGCCGGCCACGCGGAGGGGCTCTCCGCCGGAGACGGCTTCGACGCGCACGAGGTTGGTGTAGTCGCGCGCCGAACGGCTTCGCTCCTCGCGGACGTCCACGCCGCGCTCCGCGGCGATCATCGGCGCGTTGACGTAGTTCACCGGCTGGTCGGAGCGTCCCTGGAACGCTCCGTTCAAAGCGGCGACCGTCAGCAGCCTGGTGTCGTACTGGGCCAGCGCACCGAAGTAGGTCAGCCGCAGTCCCTCGACGTGCCCTTCTGCGAGCTCCATGGCGAGACGCCCGAGCTTGGCGGCAAGTGGGATGTACGCCCCGAGCACTTCGAGGTCCTCCGCGCCGATCACGGGGATGTTGACGGCGTTCGACACGAGACCGCCTTGAAGCGCGGCCGCCACCTGCTCGGCAATGATCAGACCGGCTCGATCCTGCGCCTCCTCGGTCGAGGCGGCGAGATGCGGCGTGACGACGACGTTGTCCAACTCCAGCAGTGGCCCCGAATACGGCTCGGTCGAAAAGACGTCGAGTGCGGCGCCGCCGACCTTGCCTGACTTCAGTGCGTCGAGCAGGTCGGCCTCGTCGACGAGGGCGCCTCGAGCGGCGTTGACGATCCTGACCCCCACTCGCATCTTCCCAAAGGCGTGTGCGTTGAGCGATTCGCGGGTCTCGTCGGTCAGCGGCAGATGGAGCGTGAGGAAGTCCGCGGCCGCGTAGACGTCGTCCTGATTCTCGACTCGCTCGACTCCGAGCTCGCGAAACCGGTCAGGCGAGACGAACGGGTCGTAGGCGACGACGCGCATGCCGAGCCCCGCGGCACGGCGGGCGACCTGCTGGCCGATCCGGCCGAAGCCGAGGACGCCGAGCGTCTTGTCGGCCAGCTCCACGCCGCCGTACGTCTTTCGCTCCCACCGGCCCTGCTTGAGCGCTGCGTGGGCCTGCGGGATGTTTCTCGTCAGCGCGACGAGCAGGCCGATCGTGTGCTCCGCCGCGGAAATGACCGTCGACTCCGGTGCGTTCGCCACGACGATTCCCCGCCGCGTCGCCGCTTCGACGTCGACGTTGTCGATGCCGACGCCGGCACGTCCGATCACCTTCAAGTTGTCCGCGCGCGCGATCAGGTCCGCTGTCACCTTCGTCGCCGAGCGGACGATGATCGCGTCATAGCGCCCGATCGTCTCCGCGAGATCGGAGTCACCGTCGACGTCGACCTCGAAGCCACGGTCGCGCAGCAGGCGAATGCCGGCCTCCGCGATCTCTTCGCGGACGAGAACCTTGCTCAAACGGGAGTGTGCTCGGCCCAGGCTTCGAGCGCGCGGGTGACTGCGGCGCCGCGCTCGATCTCCGCGCCCGCGTCCGCCAGAACGAGCTCGACCGCCGCCAGCGCGGTGGTGATGTCGAAGATGTCGAACCAGCCGATGTGCCCGATGCGGAAAATCTTTCCCTTCAGATCGGCCTGGCCGTTCGCGATCGTGATCCCGAAGCGGTCACGCAATGCTTTGACGACCTCAGTCGAGTCGACGCCGTCCGGGGCGCGAATCGCGGTCACGACCGCCGATCGCTCCTCGTCCGGGGAAAAAAGCTCCAGACCCATTGCCTTCGCTCCTTCGCGGCACGCTCGCCCCAGCCGTGCGTGCCGATCGAACGCCGCCTCGAGCCCTTCCTCCAGCAACAGCCCAAGCGCGACGTCGAGCGCGCGGACGAGGGAAACGGCAGGGGTGAACGGCGCGTCGAGCTTTGCCTGCCCCTTGCGAGTGCGTTCCCAGTCCATGACATAACGGGGAGAGCCGGCGCCCATGGCTGCTGCGAGCGCAGCGGCTGAGACGGACGCGAAGGCCAGACCGGGGGGGCACATGAGCGCCTTCTGGGAGCCGGACACGACGACGTCGATTCCCCAGAGGTCGGACTCGAGCGGCACAGCTCCGAGGCTCGACACCGCGTCGACGACCACGAGCGCTCCGGCGTCCTTCGCGACGGCCGCAAGGGCCTGCACGTCGCAGACGACGCCGGTCGAGGTCTCCGAATGCGTGAGGTAAACGACCTTCACGTCGCCGGCATCGGCGAGCGCCGAGCGCAGGTCCTCGGGCTCGGGTGTCTCCCCCCACTCCAGCCGCGCGTGCACGAGGTCGGCGCCAAAGGCCTTCGCCATTCCCGCCCAGCGCTCGCCGAAGTTTCCGGCCGAGAGGACGAGCTGCCGATCGCCCGGCGAGGTCAGGTTGGCGACCGCAGACTCGAATGCGCCCGTCGCCGAGGTCGTGAACATCAGGACGTCGTTCCGAGTCCGGTAGACCTCCTGGAGCCGCACGAGGCAGCGCTCGTAGATCTCGCGGAAGTCGCGCTCACGGTGGTGGATGATCGGTTTCGCGAGCTCTGCAAGAACCTCCGGGGGCACCGGAGTCGGTCCGGGAGTGAGCAGGTAGCGCTTCTCGACCATCTGGTTTGAGACTAGCGCGGCCTGTGGCTGTCGAAGCCGATGATCTGCTGGAAGGTCGGGCGGTTCGTCCAGCGCGCCGTCTGCGGCAGGAAGCCGAAGGACAGACGCTCGCCGGTGGCGTCAGCGCGCCAGCGCGTCGGGTCCGGCCCTTGCGCGGCCGCGAGCGCGGACCCCGCGTCGTCGATCGCCTGCCAGAGCGAAGCGAGACATCGTCCGGGATCGCCGCCGCCGCAAAAGGTGGGAGTCGACGCGTTCAGATCGCGCACGACGTAGCCGTACCAGCCGCCGAAGTACGACGAGCCGCCCGGATTCGCCGGGTCGTCGACGCCGATCAGTGCTTTGAGGCGGTCTGTGAGCGGGCCGAGAGTCGGACGCACCAGAACATCCGCCAATCTCGGCCACACTGCGTCCATGATCGCGGCGCCCGGGTCGTCGATCTTCCCGTCGAGATCTACGTCGAGCCGGCTCGCGCCGTTCTTACGCCAGTCGACCATGAGATTGAGCAATTGGTTGTCGAACGCGTTCGGCGCGGTGCCGCTCAGGTAGCGCTCGAGCACAGGCAGCACGGCAACTGTGCGCAGATCCTGCGTCGCAGCACGGTTCATCGCCCCGGCCAGCGACGCGAGCGTGTGCATCTTGCGCAGCGCGACCCCTTCCCGGAGCAGCTGGACTCGCTGCACCGGGCCGAACGACCAGTTGTCGTCGGAAGACGAAAAGCCGTGACCCGGCTTGTTGTTCCAGTTGAGGATCACGCCCGCACTGGGATTGATCCCGCGCACGTGCCGGCCGAGTGGCAGGAATCCGCGCCACTCGTAGTCATCGGTTCCTTCCGTGGGCACCCCGCTGCCAACATTCGCGGCACGAATCGGCAAGCGTCCGCTCGAGAACATGGCGATGTCCCGGTCGTCTGCGTAGAACCAGTTGAAGGTGAACTCGAGCTGGTTCATCGCGCCGAAGAAGCTGCGCGCATCGTGCACGCGGTTCGTGTTCAGATCCTGGAACGCGAGAGCCGAGAGCAGCTCGCGGCCTCGCGTGGATCGCTTGGTGGAGATTGCGACGCGCTGTGCGTCTGCCGATGTCGCGTAGCCGAGTACCGGCCCGTGCACAGTCTCTCGGAAGACGATCTCCCGGTCCGGTTCAGAGGCGGTGCCCTTCAAGGCGCCGGCGTCGAAGGTCGTCATCGCGCGACACTTGCCCTTGTACAGGTAATGCGCGTCGTCTCCGCCACAGAGGGTCTCGACGTACTGGTCGACGATGTCCGAGTTGGCGGAGGTGGCGCTCCAGGCGAAATCCTTGCCGCGTCCCAGCAGGACGTAGAAGCTGAGGCCCGGGAAAGATGCACCGCGCGCGTCGATTCCGCCCCCGTGCAGGTCGAGCTCGAGCAGCAGCTCGGGGTACGTGTAACCGACCTGGGGACCGGCGACGAAGAGTGGATGGTGGCTAGCGGAACGCCGGGCCGAGACGAGGAGCGCGTTGCTCGCGGCAACCGGATTCTCGAACTGGAAGGTCGACTTGGGGCTGCTGGGCTCGAAGCTCCCGTCCCGCAGCAGAACGTTCCCGCTCTGCAACGCGGCGCCGGGGTCGTACGGGAAGTTGCCGTCGACGCTGACCGGGGCTGCCGAGTCCTGCCTTTCTGCCAGCCAATCCCAGAGCACGGGAGCGCGTTCTAGCCCGACGCGGCGGCGAAGTGCGTCGAAGAACATCGACCTGCGCGTCTCATCGCCGCCTCCGACGCCGAGATTTGCGCCGAGCAGCGAGCCCACCGCGATCACATCGGTGGTCGTCCACGGTCGTAGTCCCTGGTTCCGCTTCTTGTAGTACGCATTGATGCCTGCCACGTAGGAGCGCACGTCTGCGTACAGCTGCCGGCCCTTGCGTCCCGCGGCGCGTACGAGCTCGAACTGGGCGGCGACGCGCTCTTCGGTCGCCTGGGTTGGCACGAACTGCCGTCCTGAAGTCGCAAGAGCGAACGGATCGAGGCCGGGCGCATCGAGTGCCGCGAGTCTTCCGGGGCCACGTAACAGCTCCATCAGGATGAACCTGTCCTCCGCTGTTGCGTACCCGGCGCCGAACTCCACATCCGCGCGGGTGCGTCCGTAGATATGAGGCACGTCCCAGCGGTCGCGCAGGATGCGCAGGCCCGGACGCGGACGCTCGGTGCGAACGACCTGTCCGGTCACACCGAACCGCTCCGGCTTGAAATACGTGGTGAGGTCCGCCGGCCGGACGTTGCCGCCGCGCGGTGTGAGCCCGTCGTACAGCTTCAACTGATCCGAGGCGGTGGGCGGGAACCGCAGGTCACCCGATTGCCCCGGGGGCAGGACGTTGAGGGCGACCGCTGCGTAATCACTCGAAGGGGTCCCACCGCCGGCGGGAAGCGCCACCAGCGCCAGACCTGCTGCAAGCGCAAGGGCGCGAATCATGCGCGAACGACCTTACTACCCGGCCGCTTCGAGGCAATCGGCACGAGCGATGTCTAACTTCTGCAACGCAGGGTAAGTCTTAACTCTTCGACACAACCAGCCGACCTCGGCTGCGGCACAGTCACGAGGCGGCGTTGATCCCGGGGGATCACTCAGATGCATTCCAAACTCACACTCGCATTCGCGTGCGCCTGCGCTCTTGGTGTGGCGCTAGCCTGCGCTGCGACGATCCGCGCGGACTCGACCCGGGAGCCGCCTCCTGAAAGCACGACGGCTGAACCGCAGTGGACTCAGCGTGACATTCAGCGTCAGATCGACCGATACCGCCATGAGACGTGGCGGTGGCAACGCACGATGGGGCGCAAGCTTACCCGCAAGCTCAAGGACCCGCCGGCGGACGTCCAGACGAAGATCGCGGTCTGGCAGCGGGTTGCGCTCAAGACGCGCGAGCGAGCCCAGAATCCGCCGCACAGGCGCCAATGGCTCTGCATTCACCGTTTCGAAGGCGCCTGGACGGATCCGAATCCGCCGTACTACGGCGGCCTCCAGATGGACCTCAGCTTCCAGCGTGCGTACGGTGGCGGGCTGCTCTCCCGCAAGGGGACGGCGAACCACTGGACGCCGCTCGAGCAGATGTGGGCCGCCGAGCGTGCGCACCGCTCCGGCCGCGGGTTCTATCCCTGGCCGAACACGGCGCGCTACTGCGGCTTGATCTAGTGGTTTGGCCGGTGACGTTGCCCGGTTCCTGGGTCGCGAGCGCCAAGCCAGGGGCCGCGATCGTCCGCAGGCAAGTCTTGTAGCCTTGACAAGGGCGAGCGTGGACGCTGGCGCCGCGTGATCGCGGGCCAGGGGCCTGGCGAACGTTGCCGGTCAGACCACTACCGCAGACGCTCGACGTTGTCGTGAGCACGGACTTCCTCGACCTCCGTGTCATTGGTTGAGGCGCCCTCGGCTTCGTCGTCAACCTCGAGCAACTCGACGAAGAGCGCGCGGTAATGACGTACCGAGTGCCGGAGGTCCTCCGTCGAAGCCTCGCCGCGCTCACTCGCGCGGGCAATGCCGTTGGCGGTCCGGTACTTCTCGACGAGCTCGGGATGCTCGACGGAGATGTCCGCCGCACGTTGCTCGAAGTCGTCCACCGGGTAGCCGCGGTCTCGCATCGCCTGTTGAACGAGGTTGTCCGCTTCTGAGACGGCCCCAGTCGGATCGTCGACGAAGCGACCCTGCGTTACCTCCCATTGCCGGAGATACCGCTCGCGCGCATCCGGCGACAGCGGCCTGAGCTCGAGCTCGTCATGGCGCTGCTCACGCTTCCTGAGCTCCTGCTCAGCCTCTCGACGACCGCCGGCCTTGTCGACCGTGCGGTCGTACTCCCGGCCGAACCGGTCTTGCAGCGAACGGGAGCGTCGCGCGCGCAGGACGCTCGCAAAGACTCCGAGAATGACGAGCGCGACCACCACCCCGACCACGATCCAGACCCACGTGTCCATCTCGACTCCTTTCGGTCGCTAGGAAAGACCAAAGAGGTTGGCCGAGGGGTACCCATGGGCGGGTCGGCGAAACTAGGCCAGTTTTTGGCGCAGAAGGTCGTTGACGACCTTCGGATCGGCCTTGCCCTCGGTCTCCTTCATCACCTGGCCGACGAAGAAACCGAGTAGGCCTTCCTTGCCGCCTTTGTACGCGGCCACCTGCCCAGGATTGCTCGCGAGGATGCGCTCGACGAGCGGCTCGAGCTCCGCCGTGTCGGCAACCAGAGTTTCGCCGAGGTAAGTCTCGGCACGGAACTCAGGATCGGCGCTCTCGGTCAGCGCGCGGGTGAATGTGTCTCGCGGGAGTGTCGAACGAGCTGCGATCAGCTTCGCGAGCTCCGCGCCGTTGACGGCGGCTGGATCGACTCCTGTCGCGACGAAGTCGTTCATCAGGACGTTCGACGCCGCCTTCGCATCGACGCCGTCGAGCGCAACCTGCTCGTAGAGCGCGGCAAGGGCGGCCGAGCCGTTCAGCACCTCCGCGTCGTAGTACGACAGCTCGTACTGCTCCTCGAAGCGACGGATGCGCACGCCCGGCAACTCGGGCACCTCGGCACGTAGTCGGTCGACCACGTCGGCCTCCGGCTCGATTGGCACGAGATCAGGCTCCGGGAAGTAGCGGTAGTCGTCGGCCTCTTCCTTCCGTCTCCGCGGCGTGACCGTGTCCGACTTCACCTCGTAGTCGAGCGTCTCCTGGACGACCTCGCCGCCGGACTCCCAGGTCTCGATCTGGCGCCGGAGCTCCGCCTCGATCCCGCGGGCGATGTGGTTGAACGAGTTCATGTTCTTGAGCTCGGTGCGCGTTCGGTAGCCCGTCTCCCCCTGTTCGCGCACGGAGACATTCGCGTCGGCGCGAAGCGTGCCTTTCTCCATCTCCGCGTCCGAGATGCCGAGCTCGATGATGGTCTGGCGCAGCAGCTGGAGGAAGCGCTTCGCCTCGTCTGCCGAGCGGAGGTCCGGCTGTGTCACGATCTCGACGAGCGGCGTGCCGCCGCGGTTGAAGTCCACGTTCGAGTGGGCCGATCCGACGATGCGACCGGTCTCACCGCCAACGTGGATCGTCTTCGCCGCGTCTTCTTCGAGGTGGGCGCGCACGATGCCGACCTCGCTGTCGCCTTCGGGGCCCGGGACGACGAAGGAGCCGGCGATGCAGAGCGGCTCGTCGTATTGCGAGATCTGGTAGCCCTTGGGATTGTCGGGAT
>Ga0070699_100005828_pt1 | contig 10772 bp, 8 predicted proteins | sample KBSK1503metaG_FD_65473 | JGI IMG/M metagenome (GOLD analysis project Ga0070699, IMG submission 65473) | Corn, switchgrass and miscanthus rhizosphere microbial communities from Kellogg Biological Station, Michigan, USA - KBS K1-50-3 metaG | ecosystem: Host-associated > Plants > Roots >...
AGGGCCAGCGCGAGGTGATCGAGCGGCGCGCGTCCAGCGGCGCGCTGGGCATCGTGGGACTGCACTCGGCCACCGACGCCGCCTACGGGTGGCCCGCCATGGGCAGCCTGCTCGGCGGGCGGTTCAACGGTCACCCGGTCACCGGTGACCTGCCGATCACCGTGGTCGACCGCGCGCATCCGGCCACGGCGCACCTGCCGTCCCCCTGGGTCTTCCGGGACGAGCTCTACCTGTTCCGCGAGCTCGTCCCGGACGTGCGCCTGCTGCTGGCCGTGGAGTTCGGCGGGTCGCAGGCCAGCTCCCTGCCGATCGCCTGGTGCGTGGAGCGCCCGCCGGTGCGAACCTTCTACACCGCGCTCGGGCATTTCGTCGCCGCATACGAGAACGCCGACTATCTCGGGCATGTCCTCGGCGGAATCCGCTGGGTGCTCGGCAGCGGATGACGTTCGCCGCCCTATCCAGGCGGGCGGTAGAGCTCCTCGACCCGCTTGATCTGGGCCAGGGCACGGTTGACCGGCACGTCATGCCGCTCGAGCTGGCGAAGTACGTCCGCGCTGCCGTTGGCCAGGAAGGCGATCCCGTCCTGCTCTCCCCGCAGCCGCATCCAGACCGCGACCCGGCTCCAACGCAGGGCCACAAGCTCTGCGATCGCGAGCTCGTCGTACCGCGCTTCCCAGGTCGGCACCACCCACCGGCTCAAGACGCTCCCGCGGAGCCGGACGCCCCAGTCGTAGAACTCCAGCCGGGCCAGTGACCCGCTGGTGACCAGGTGCCTGCACATGACGCCGCCGTAGAACAACGCGACCAGGTCGCCCGCCGGCGCGTCTATCGTCCGCCCGCAGGATTTCGCCCGCCTGATCCAGAAGAACAGGCCCGCGCCCGCCACGAGGGCAAGCAGCACGACGACCAGTATCGCTGGTTGCACCGGTCCTCCCAGATCGCGTTACCTGGACGCTACCCGACTACTGGGACCTCGTGGCAGGGGCGGATGATCGTCTTGCCGCCGAGCTCGGTGTGCGGGGCCTGCCGGACGAGGTCGACGACGGCGTCCAGGGGGGCGCGCCGGGCAGCTACGGCCGGTGCTCCACGAGCGGGAGGTTGCTGCCGCCGGTGTCGTATGCCCCGGCCGTCCACAGCTGGCCGTCGACCGCGGTCACGCCGCTGAGGATGTTGCTGCCCGAGCCCGGGTCCGGCGCCGGGTCGACGCTGAAGTGGCCGCCCACGCCGCGCAGCACCAGCACCTTGTTAGTGTCGGTCACCGGGTTCACGAAAGTTCCGGTGGCAAAGACGTTGCCGCCGACCACCGCGATGCCGTACAGGCTGGTCCAGACCGATCCGACGCCCGACAGGTTGGCGACGGACCAGTGCCCGTTGTGGAGATGCTCGATGAACGGCCTGCCGCCCGACGCCGACGGGCTGTAGGCCTCCCCGTCCGCCCAGACCTGGCCGCCGCTCACGGCCACGCCCTGCAGGTCGACCGAGGCGACCGGCGACACCGGCGTGGGCACGACCGACCACCGGTGACCATTCCAGTGCTCGACCAGCCCCTGGTCGGGAGCCTGGGCACCAAGTTGCTGACCCACGGCCCAGACGTTGTCGCTGGAGACGGCGTCGACGCCGTAGAGATGGTTGCCGGTTGACCCCGGGTTGGGGGTCGGGACCACGGACCATCTCCGGCCGTCCCAGTGCTCGGCCAGGGTCTCGAACAGGCCGCTGGCCCCCTGCTTCTGACCCACCACCCACACGTCGGACGGCGAGACAGCCGACGCACCGAACAGCATGTCCCGGACCGAGCCCGGCTGCGGGTTCTCGGCGATCGTCCACGTGCTGCCGTTCCACACTTCGATCAGCGCCCGGTCCTGGTACTGGGCGTTCAGCCGTATCCCGACCGCCCAGGCCCGGCCGTGGCTGGCGGCGAGGCCCTGGAACGAGGCGAAGTTGGGACCGAGGTTCGGCGTCCGCACCACCGACCACTTGACGCCGTTGTAGTGCTCGGCGAACGTGAGCGTGGCGTCCGGGTTGGCGTTCTTCGCGTCCGGAAGGTAGTTGCCGACCGCCCAGACGTCACGGGGCGACGAGCCCGCGACGGCGCCCAGGCTGTTGTCGGAGGTGCCGAGCAGCTGCGTGCGCTGCACTGTCCAGCCTCCCCCGCTCGGCGCGAGCGTGGTCATCGACCGCGGCTCCGGGGGCAAGCCGAGAGTCGGGGTGGGCCAGTTCAGTTCGGGCAGCACCCTGGTCGCGATGGCCTTCGACCCGGTGATCGCGGTCAATTTGGCCAGCGGCTGCACGTGCCTGGTGTCGCAGGTGAACTGCAGGCAGCCGAGGCCGAGCGCGTGCTGGATGGTGCTCAGCAGCGAGTAGTGGTTGGCCGGGCTCGCGTCCGTGACGCCGCGCACGCCGTGGCTGCCGATCACGATGGTGGCCACCTGGCCCGCGCCCGGGTTGGCGTCACAGCAGCCGGCGCTGTTGTCGCCCTCGTCGAACGTGATCAGGATCGCGTTGTTGGCCTTGTGCCAGAACGACGCGTGGGTGATCTCACTGACCAGCTGACCCACGTAGGCGTCGCCGACCGCGACCAGGTGCTGGTTCTGCGGGTCGAAGATGTTGCCGCTGTCCAGGCAGTACGGCGGGTCGCCGTGCATGTCGTGGCACTCATCGGGGATCACGTAGCTGAACCGGGGCACCTGGCCTCTGCGCAGGTCGCGGGCCAGCTCACCGATCGGGACCTGGCGCGACCAGTCGAACGGGTTGTGCGCGGTCGTGTAGTTCTGGATGCCGTCGTGCTTGGAGACGTACAGCGGGTCGTTGTCGGGTGACCCGATGCACTTGGCGGGGTAGCACATCCCCTGGTAGCTGGCGTGAGGAATGGCCTGCAGGTAGGCCTTCCAGCTGATCCCGGCGTGATCGAGCTGGCTGATCAGGCTCGGCTTCGCGACGACCCGGTTCTTCCAGTACGGGTCGTCGCTGTTGACCCCGAACGTGTTGCCGCCGAGCAGGCCCACGTAGTTGGCCTCGCTGCAGCACGGGCTCACCCCGAAATAGTCGGTCTCGAGCCCGAACGTCCTGGCCAGGTGGTTGAGGTTGGGCGCGGCCGGGTTGCCGATGACGTCATGGAACCCGTTGTTCTCCTCGATGATGACGAAGACGTGGGCCAGGTGAGGCACCGATGGCACGGGAGACGCCGAGGCCAGCGCCGACGGCACGGCGAGGCCGATGGCGGCGGCGAGCATCGAGAGGCACGCGACCGCGGCGGACCGCTTCGGCCTACGCCCAGCAAAAAGACGAGATCCATAAGGTCCCAAAACTGCAGGCTTGCGCATAATTCCACCTCGTCACCGGTACCGGGGGGCCAACGGACGATCTGCGCGACGGCCGAGTCAGTTAGGAACCTAAGCAAGCTCAGCTGAACGGATCATGACGGGTTCTTTGCGAGCCGATTACGTCTTTGTCTCGGGCGCACACGGACGCCTGTACGGCTCGGCACGCCCGCCCTATGCCGGCAGCACCTCTGGCGAGCCTTGAGGTATCTGGAGCTCACCGCTGGCCTCTGGAGGGGTAGCTGGGGTGCTGATTCGTCGTGCCCCGTGTCAGAGGGGACTCTCATGGACCTGATCAGCCATACGAAGCGGCGGGCAGCCGCAGCGGCGATCGCCTGCGCCGCGATCCTCATGCCCTCGGCCGCCCTGGCCGCCGCCGGTCACCCGGCCGCGCCGGCGGGCCGGGAACGGCCGGCGGTGGGCCCGGTGCCGCGCGGGTTCGCCGCCGACTCGGTGACGTTCGTCTCGCCCAGAAAGGCGTTCGTGCTGGGCACCGCGCCGTGCGCGGTGGCGCCCTGCACGTCGATCGTGCGTACCCTCGACCGGGGCGCCTCCTGGCGCGGGGTCCCCGCTCCCGTGGTCAAGATCGGGCGCCCGGCCGTCCGGGGCGCCGCCGTGTGGGGCATCCGGTTCGCCACGCCGTTGCACGGCTTCGTGTTCGGCACCGGGCTCTGGGTGACCACCGACGGAAGCGGGCACTGGACCCAGGTCCCCGGGCCCGGCGGTTCGATCCTGTCGCTGGCCACCATCGACGGGCAGGTGCTCGCGCTCACCGCGCGGTGCACGCCGGCCGCCGGCTGCGCCAGGACCGGCACCCTGGTGCGCAGGCCGCTCGGCGGAGGGCGCTGGTCACGGGTGACGAGCGTCAGCTACGGGCGTGGCTTGCTCGACCTGATCGCGACCCAGGCCGGGGTGGCCGCGATGCTGGACGGCACGCACGTGCTGATCACCAAGGACGGCGGCCTGTCCATCGTCAGGCGTGCGACACCATGCACCAGGCTGGGCGTGGACCTGGCGGCCTCGGTCGCCGTCACCTCTGCGAACGGCCTCGCGCTGCTGTGCGCCGGTCAGAGCTTCTCGGGCCACGAAATCAAGGACGTCTTCGTGAGCGGCGACGACGGGCTGCACTGGCACAAGGCGGGCATGCCGAGCAACAACGGCATACTCGGCACCATCGGCGCGGCCACGCCTGCCCAGCTGACCGTTACCGCAGACAGCTTTGAGAGCTGGCTCTACCACTCCGCCGACGGAGGCCGCACCTGGCGGACCGCACGGGCCTTTGCCGACGCCGGCCTCGGCTGGGCCGAGCTCGGGTTCACCACCAGAGCCGACGGCGTCGTGGTGCACGGGGCCGTCGATCTTGACGGCAACCGCGACCACAGGCCGGGTCAGCTGCTGCTGACCGGCAACGCCGGCGCGAGCTGGGTGCTGGTGAGGTTCTGACCGCCTCGCCAGGCCGGCGGCTAGCGGCCCGGAACCTCACATCGTGTAACGGAGGTTCCGGGCCGCGCGGTCGCCAAGCTCGGCGTCTCCGGTCCAGGTCACCAGTCCCGCGTCGATCTGCTCCTGCGGGTCGATGCGGCCGCAGGCCAGCTGCACGAACGTGAGCGAGTCGGTGCTGAGCTCCACGTCGGGGCGCTCGATGGGGCCGACGACCTTGGCCCTGCCGTCGACCGCCACGTACAGATCGCGGTGCAGCGGCCCGGTGAGGTGGAACACGATGCTGCTGCCGCTGGGCAGGCCGACCTTCTTGCCGACGATGTAGCCGAGCGAGTGCTCCACCTCGGCGAGCGCCATCTCGGCGCGGGCGTCACCGTCGTCGGTCCGCAGGACGAGCGGCGTGGTGATGTCACGTTCGTGCACCCAGATGTCGAACACGCGAAGGGCCATGAACGAGCCGTAGCTGCCCGGGCCGACCGGCGTCCAGGACGGCCGGCTGAGATCATTCTCGCTGAGCGCGGCCAGGTCGCCGCGGCGCTGGCCGAACACCTCAGCGACCCGCGAGGCGAACGCCGTGTCGTCAAGGTCGGCCGTCTGCTGTGTGAAGGCCGCCACCCGGTCGAACGGTGGCACCTCATCCGCGCTGCCCGGCATCCAGCCGACCAGCATATTCTCGACGCTGGCCACGTGGCCGACCACGCCACGCGTCGTCCAGTCGGGGCACAGCGACTGCGCCCGCCACTGCGCGGGAGACAGGACCGCGCCCAGGTTCTCGATCGCCGCGTAGGACTGCTCGAGGGCGTCCCTGATGTCGGCCAGGTCGGTCATGGCGTCTCCTTCTGAATGGTCACCCAGTCCCTGGCCTCGAGGTAGGGCTGGAACGTGGTCGCGATCGCCTGCAGGTCGGCCGGGCGCTTGGGCCGCTGCACCTCGTACAGGTTCGGGAACTCCAGCCAGCCGGTCAGCAGCCGCCACAGCCGGACCGCGGCCTCGCCGGACGGCGGCTCGATCAGCACGGGCCCGAACAGGGCCTGGTCCTCGCCGAACACCAGGGTCGGCACGCCCCATCCGCCGAGCCCGGTCACCCGGTCATGGTCGGTCCGCACCTCGTCATGCGTGCTCGGGTCGTCGATGGCCTGGCCGACCAGGGCGGGATCGAGCCCGAGCTGGCCGGTTAGAGCCTCGGCCACCTCGCGCCGGTGCGGCTTGTTCCCATCCACGTGCAGCGCCGTTCCCGCGGTCAGGTACCAGCGGTCCAGCAGCGCCGGGTCGATGCGGCGCAGCAGCGCGCCGACCCGCATCATCGACCAGCCGTAGGACCACTCGCGCTGCCACGGGTGCTTCTTGCCCTCGGCCCGGTTGATTTCCTCGAGGCTGAAGAAGCGCCACCGGACCTGCAGGCCCAGCCGGTCCCTGACCTCGCGCATCCAGATCGACGCCTGGTACGCCCACGGGCACATGATGTCGAAGTGAAAGTCGACCGACGTGACCGGTGTGTCCATGGCAGCAGATTACGGCCGCTGATCTTCGCGGCCAACGGAGTCAGCAGGAAGGCAGGCCATGAACCGTTTGGTTGTTGCTTGCGTTTATGACGTATGCCTGATCTGTGCTGGTAGGGCGGTGAAACGGGAAGGAATACCCGGGTGCGCGTGGAGGTGCTGGGCGCGGTTCGCGCCTGGCGGCAGGAGCAGGAGCTGGCGCTTGGCCATCCGCGTCAGCGGGCGGTGCTGGCCATGCTCGCGGTGCACGCCAGCCGGCCGGTCGGGCGTGACGAGCTCATCGACGGCATCTGGGGCAGCGCTCCCCCGGTGACGGCGACCAACTGCGTGCACAGCTACGTGGCGCGGTTGCGGCTCGTGCTAGAGCCGGGCCGGCCCGCGCGCACGCCAAGCAGGATCCTGGTGTCGTCGGGGCCGGGCTACGAGCTGCGGCTGGATGCCGGGCAGGTCGATGCTAGCGTGTTCGCCGGGCACCTGCTCCGGGCGCGGCAGCTGCGCGCCCGTGGTGACCTAGCGGGCGGGGCTCTCTCGCTCGACGCCGCTCTCGCCCTGTGGCACGGCACACCGCTGGCCGGGATTCCGGGGCCGTTCGCCGAGGCGGAGCGCGTCCGCCTTTCCGAGGAGTACCTGACCGCGGCCGAGGATCGCGCGGAGCTCATGCTGGCCACCGGCGGCCAGGAGCAGGTGGCCGGGCAGCTTGCCCAGCTTGTTCGCGAGCATCCGTTTCGCGAGCGGCTGGCCGCCCTGTACATGCTGGCCCTGTTCCGCGGCGGGCGGCAGGCCGAGGCGCTGGCGGCCTACCAGCGCGCTCGGCAGATCCTGGTCGACGAGCTAGGCCTCGAGCCGGGCCAGGAACTCCGGCGCATCCACGAGGACATCCTGCGGGGCCGCGACAGCGACGCGGCCCGCGGGCCGTTCGCCGTGGCGCCCGGCCGCCCGGCGGCCGTGCCGGTGACCCCGCATCAGCTGCCGCCCGCCATACCGCACTTCACCGGCCGCCCGGCCGAGCTGCGGAGCCTGTCCGACCTGGCGGCCACGGCCGATGCGACGGCCGGCTGGCCGGTGATCTCCGTCATCAGCGGCACCGCGGGGGTCGGCAAGACCGCGCTTGCCGTGCGACATGCCCATGACGTCGCGGAGCTGTTCCCCGGCGGGCAGCTGTATGTCAACCTGCACGGGTTTGATCCGGCCGGGCCGCCGGTGCCGCCGTCCGCGGCGATCCGCGACTTCCTGCGGGCCATGGCGGTGCCCTCTCGGCGTATCCCGTCCCAGCTGAACCAGCAGGCGGCCCTGTACCGCAGCGTGCTGGCAGGCAGGCGGATGCTGGTGCTGCTGGACAACGCGCATGACGAGGAGCAGGTCCGGCCGCTGCTGCCGGGCGGCGCCGGCTGCATGGTGGTGGTGACGAGCCGCAGCCAGCTCACCGGCCTGGCCGTCGCCAACGGGGCGCACCAGCTCGGGCTCCAGCTGTTCAGCCGCGGCGAGGGAAGCGAGCTGCTGGCCCGCCGGCTCGGATGTCAGCGAGTCGCCGCCGACGCCAAGGCCGCCGACGAGCTGGTGGCGCTGTGCGCGCGGCTTCCGCTGGCGCTCAGCGTGGCGGCCGCCCGCGCCGCCGCCATGCCCGTGGTCTCACTGGCCGCGCTGGCAGAGGAGCTGCGGCAGACCAGGTCCCGGCTGGACGCGCTCGACACCCGAGACGGCGCGAGCAGCATACGCGCCGCGTTCGCCAGGTCGTATCAGGACCTGAGCGGCCCGGCGGCGCGGATGTTCCGGCTCTGTGGACTGCACCCCGGGCCGGACATCGCCGTCCCGGCGGCGGCCAGCATGGCCGACGTCCCGGCGGACCAGGCCCGGGCGGCGCTGGCCGAACTGGCCCGCCTCAACCTGGTCGATGAGCACGCGCACGGCCGGTTCGCCTGCCACGACCTGCTGCGGGCCTACGCCGCCGAGCAAGCCGACGCGCTCGACGCCGAGCCGGAGCGCCGGGCGGCGACCCGCCGCATGCTCGACCATTACCTGCACACCGCCCGGCGCGGCGCCGTGCTGCTGCATCCGGCCCGCGATGAGGTCACCCCGGCCCCTCCGCTGGCCGGGGTGGTCCCCGAGCGCTTCACCGACCACCGTCAGGCGCTGGCCTGGTACGACACCGAGCACCCGGTGCTGCTGGCCGCGGCCGAGCTGGCCGCGGGCGCCGGCTTCGACGTGCACGCATGGCAGCTGTCGTGGGCCCTGGTCCCGTTCCTCTACCGGCGGGGGCACTGGCACGAGTGGATCGCCCTGGAGGCCGGCGCGCTGGCCGCCGCCGACCGCCTGGGCGACCAGAACGCGCGGGCGCGGGCGCTCCTCGACCTCGGCTACGCGCACGTGGTACGCGCCAGCCCGGACGAGGCCAATCCCCCGCTGCGGCAGGCGCTGCGGCTGTTCCGCCAGCTCGGCGACCAGGTCGGGCAGGCCAGGGCCCACAACGCGCTCGCGATGGCGCTCGAGAGTCAGCGCCGACATGCCGAGGCGCTGCGCTACGCCAAGCGGTCCCTGCGCCTCTACGAGGCGGCGGGAAACGCGGCCGCCCAGGCCAACGCCCTGACCACCGTCGGCTGGTACCACGCCCTGCTGAGCGACCACCAGCAGGCCCTCGCCCGCAATGAGCAGGCCATCGCCGTGCACCGCAGGCTCGGCAACCGCCACGGGGAGGCCGCCGCCTGCATGGTCGTTGGTCACGCCCTCCACAACCTCGGCCGCCACGCCGAGGCGATCGCCTCCCACCAGCGCTCACTCAAGCTCTACCGGGATCTGGGCGACCTCCAGCACCAGGCCGACGCCCTCATCCAGCTCGGCGACGCCCAGCAGGCCGCGGGCAACCCCCAGGCCGCGCGTAAAGCCTGGCAGCACGCGCTGGCCATCCTCGAAGGACTCCACCACCCCGACGTCACGCCGTTCCGGGCGAGACTCGCCCGGGTGAGCTAGCCCTCCCCAGTCGGCGACACGGATCCCAGATTTGTGCCGGCGTTCGTGTCGATGCGGGGGCGCGCCGGTTGACGGATAGGTAGAGGCCGGCGGACCGCGCTGGCCCTGCCGAAGGGAACACGTCATGAGCAAGTACGTTCTCGCCTTCCGCGGCCAGCCGGACCGCGCGCCCCAGCCGGATGAGGACCAGAAGTGGGGCGCCTGGTTCACCACCCTTGGCGCCGCGATCGCCGACCGGGGAAACCGGGTGGGCACGGTGCGTACCCTGCACAGCAAGGACGACGGGGACGCGTCGACTGCGGCCCTGACCGGGTATGTCGTGATCAGCGCCGCAGACGCCGATGAGGCCGCCCGCCTGGCCAGCGGCTGTCCCGGTCTCCAGAACGGGGTCAGCGTCGAGGTCGGCGAGATCGTCGACGCCTGACCGCCCGGCGGTCCGCACCGCGGTGAGGGACCGGCGATCCCCGGCGACGACCGGCCCCTCACCGGGGCTGTGCCCAGTTCGGAAGCGTACGAAGGGGGCCCGACATGGCCGAGTACATGGTGTTCATCTGGGACGACGAGGCGGCATGGGAGCAGGCCGACCCCGCCTTCGTCGAATCCACCCAGGCCGCCCACCAGGACTTCATCGCGCGCAACGCCGGCGTGCTGCGAGGCGGCAACCGGCTGCACCCCAGCGCCGCGGCGACCTCGCTCCGCCACTGCGCGGACGGAGGCGTTTCGATCAGCGACGGCGCGTTCGCAGAGACCAAGGAGGTCATCGGCGGTTACTACCTGATCGACGCCGCCGACCTGGACGCGGCGCTGCGGATCGCCGCGCAGGTGCCTGCCCCGTTCGGCGGAGTCGAGGTCCGCCCCGTCTGGACCTCGGACCCATCGGGCGCGCCGTGATGGATCCCGCTGTCGCGGCCGCGGTCGCTGATGCGCACCGCAGGGACTGGGGGTTTGTGCTCGCCGCGACCGCCCGGATCACCCGCGACCTGGACGCCGCCGAGGACTGCGTCCAGGACGCGTATGCCGAGGCCCTGGTGGCGTGGGCCAGCGGCGTGCCGGCCAAGCCCGGGGCCTGGCTCACGCTGGTGGCGCGCCGGCGGGCCATGAACCTGATCCGCCGCAAGGACACGCTGTCGAGGAAGCTGCCGCTGCTCGCGGACGCTGGTGAGACGCCCGGGCCCGGCGATGGCGATGACACGGCCATACACGCGATCCCTGACGACCGGCTGCGGCTGATCTTCACCTGCTGTCATCCGGCGCTCCCGGCCGAGGCCCGGGTGGCGCTGACGCTGAGGCTGCTGTGCGGGCTGACCACCGCCGAGGTAGCCAGCGCCTTTCTCGTCTCCGAGCCCACGATGGCGGCGCGCATCACCCGTGCCAAGAAGAAGATCACCGCCGCACGCATCCCCTACCAGGTCCCGCCGGCCAGCGAACTGCCGGACCGGCTCGCCGCGGTCCTCGACGTCGTGCACCTTCTTTTCACCACCGGGCACACGGCGCCGGCCGGCCAGTCCCTGCAGCGCCGGGACCTGGCCGAGCGAGCCCTCGACCTGGCTCG
>Ga0070699_100005829_pt1 | contig 10772 bp, 11 predicted proteins | sample KBSK1503metaG_FD_65473 | JGI IMG/M metagenome (GOLD analysis project Ga0070699, IMG submission 65473) | Corn, switchgrass and miscanthus rhizosphere microbial communities from Kellogg Biological Station, Michigan, USA - KBS K1-50-3 metaG | ecosystem: Host-associated > Plants > Roots >...
CTGGAGCGGATCGACTGGTCACCGAGGTAGGCGCGCTCCGCCGTCACCTCGCGCTCGTCGGATTCATGGGCGCGGGAAAGTCGACGATCGGCCAGGAGGTCGCGAGCCTCAGCGGCAGGCCGTTTGTCGACCTCGATCGTGAGATCGAGCGGCGACACGGTCCGGTCAGCGAGTTGTTCCTCCGAGGCGAGCCCGAGTTCCGCCGCATCGAGGAAGCGGTCGCCGCCGAGGTCCTTGCTTCCTCGACGCCGTCGGTGATCGCCTTGGGGGGTGGCGCCGTTCTCTCAGGCAGCACACGCGAGCTGCTGCGGGCCGACGGGTTCACCCTTTGGGTGAATGTCGACGTGGCCGCAGCGTGGAAACGCGTCCGCGACACCGGCCGTCCACTCGCGCAGGACGAGGTCCAGTTCAGGCGTCTGTTCGACGAGAGGCAGCCGCTGTACGAAGCAGTCTCGACGCGGCTCGTCGAGAGCACGGAAGACGTCCTGCTCGCGGCGCTGGAGATCGACGTCGGACGAGGACTGCTCGCAACGGTCCCGGAGAAGCTCGGCGCAGACCTCGAGGCCGTGGCCGTGATCGGTGACGAGTACGTGCTCGACATCCATCCATTGGACTTCGGTCCAGCAGCCGTCCATCGCGTGCCGCGGGGAGAAGCGGCGAAGACGCCCGCCGTTCTCGACCGGTTGTGGAACGAGCTCGAACTTGACCGGCGCGGCACGATCGTCGGTTACGGCGGCGGATCGACGACGGACATCGCCGGGCTGACCGCCGCAACGTATTTGCGCGGTGTCCGCTGGATCGCGGTGCCGACGACGTTGTTGGGCCAGGTCGACGCAGCGATTGGAGGCAAGACCGCGATCGACCTTCGGGCCGGGAAGAACCTCGTCGGCGCATTCCACTATCCGAGTCGAGTGATCGCCGACCCGGGAGTGCTGGCGACGCTGAATGAGGCGCAAAGACGTGAGGGCATGGCGGAGGTGGTCAAGACGGGATTGCTCGCGGGCCGGCCGCTCTGGGAGCTCGAAGACGAGGCGATGATCCGGGCCTGCGCCGCCTTCAAGGCGGCGGTGTGCCTGGGCGATCCTTTCGATCGCGGCCGGCGCGCGATCCTCAACCTCGGGCACACCTTTGCACACGCCCTGGAGGCGGCGGCCGGCTACCAGGAAGTGACGCACGGGGACGCCGTCGCACTCGGGCTGCTGGCGGCGCTGAGGCTCTCGGGCCGTCCAACGGACGTGGTCGAAGATGTGTTGAATCCGCGCCCGGTCCGGGTCGACCGCGATCGTGCCTGGGCCGCGCTCCGCCGTGACAAGAAGCGAGGGCTGGTGCTGCTCGGCGTCGACGGTGCGCATTGGGACGTCCCAGTCCCGGCGGAGGACGTCCGCCGCGCGCTTGGCGAGTTGATCTCCCCCTAGCAATGGGTCGCCCGCGAGTTTGGTAGCGGAGAAGAGGCGCTCGCAGAGTAAAGTCGCGCGGTGCAGGTGGTCGTCCTCAACGGCGTCAATCTCGACGTCCTCGCCCGCCGCGATCCCACGCTGTACGGCGGCATGTCGCTGTCGGAGCTCGAGACGCGCATCTACGAGTGGGCGTCCACGCTCGGGTGTCACGTTCGGTGCCGGCAGACGAATCACGAAGGCGAGTACGTCGAGTTTTGCCACGACGCGCTGGACTGGGCCGACGGAGTGGTCGTGAATCCCGGCGCCTGGACGCACTACTCCTATGCGATTCGCGACGCGCTGGAGCTGTTCGACGCACCCATCGTCGAAGTGCACCTCTCGAACATCGACGAGCGCGAGGTGTGGCGGCGAACGTCGGTCGTGGCCGACCTGGCGGCGCAGCGCATCCTCGGCAAGGGCGCAGACGGCTACCGCGAAGCGCTCGAGTTCATCGTCCAGCAGCTGGGAGCTGCGCAATGAATCCTCGCATCGAGCGTCTCCGAGAATCGCTCGAGGAGCCGCTGCTCGTCACCAACCCGACGAACATCCTTTACCTCTTCGGGTTCAAGAGCTCGAACGCCGCGCTCCTGGTCGAGGGGGATCGCGCTCGCCTCTTCACCGATTTTCGGTATTCGGAGGCGGCGCGCGCGGTCGAGGGTGTGGAGTTCGAGGAGACCAAGCGGGCGTTGCTCTCCGATCTCGCCGGCAGGCTGGCGGGGCGCATCGGCTTCGAGGCCGATTTCGTTTCGTTCGCCGGCTACGAGACGCTCCGTAGTGGCTCCATGGTGCCCGTCCCCCGACGGGGTCTCGTCGAGCGGCTGCGCGCAGTCAAGGACGACGACGAGCTCGGCGCGATCAAACGCGCCTGTGAAATCACCGACCGCGTGTTCGACCGACTCGCCGAGGAGCGCTTCGTCGGCCGCAGCGAGCGCGACCTCGCGTGGACGATCGAGCAGCTCTTCCATGACGAGGGCGCCGAAACCGTCGCGTTCGAGACGATCGTCGCGTCGGGCCCGAACTCGGCGCGTCCACATGGTCGTGCAACCGATCGCCAGATCAGCCGCGGCGAGACCGTGATCGTGGATACGGGCTGCGTTGTCGGCGGCTATGCGTCCGACTACACCCGGACCTTTACGACCGGGTTCGTCGAAGGGCCGATCAAGGAGGCTTACGCCCTCGTGCTCGCCGCGCAGCAGGCGGGCTTCGACGCGCTGCGCGCGGGAGTGCGGGGCATCGATGCAGACGCCGCTGCCCGACGAGTCGTTGACGGGACCGCGTTCGCCGGCATGTTCGGCCACGGGCTCGGTCACGGACTGGGCCTGGAGGTGCACGAAGCGCCGCGGCTCTCCACCGAATCGACGGACACCCTGGCCGCCGGCAACGTGGTGACGGTCGAGCCCGGGATCTATCTGCAGGGCCGGGCCGGAATCAGGATCGAGGACAATGTCGTCATCACCGACGACGGCGTTCTGAACCTCACCGGATTCCGCAAGGACCTGATCACCGTGGGGTAGCTACTCTCCCCGCGTGGCCGAGACCGTCAACACGAACCAGTTCAAGAACGGCATGCACATCGAGCTCGAGGGGTCGTTCTGGCGCATCGTGGAGTTCCAGCACGTCAAACCGGGAAAAGGCGGAGCGTTCGTCCGCACGAAACTTAAAGGCCTGGATACAGGTGCAGTGGTCGACAAGACGTTCCGTGCCGGCGAGAAGTTCCCACGGGTGCGGACCGAGACGAAGGACATGCAATACCTCTACGACTCCGGCGACGAAGTCGTGTTCATGGACCAGGACACCTACGAGCAGACGTCGCTTCCTCGCGCGACCGTCGAGGATGCGCTCGAGTTCATGCTCCCGTCCAGCTCAGTGCAGATGCTGCTCGTCAACGGCGCGCCGACCGGGGTTCAGCTGCCCGCGTCGGTCGAGCTGGCCGTGTCCGAAACGGAGCCCGGGGTGAAGGGCGACACGGTCTCGAACGTCATGAAGCCCGCAACGCTCGAGACGGGCGCCGTCGTGCAGGTTCCGCTCTTCGTGAACACCGGCGACCGCATCAAGGTCGATCCGCGCGAAAGGCGGTATATCTCTCGGGCCTAGGTCAACGCCCGGCGTAACGCCTCGGCGCCGTTCTCCAGAACCGGATCGCCGTGCGAAACGATGACGAGCTCGACCGGCAGCTTGGCCAGGCGTTGGCGCAACTCGGGCTTGAGGTGCTGCTCGGCCCATTCCTGCTCGCCCTTCGGGAACCAGCCCACCGGCAGCTCGACCCCGCCGTCCTTCCCGATGAGGAGATCGCCGGCGACCAGAGCGCGCTGCGGTTCGAGGAAGAACAGCGCCTCGACCCAATCGCTGCCTTTGACGACCTCTGCGTGCACGCCGGCGGGCAGCTCGCCCTTCTCCTCTGGGCGCCACAGCGTCGCCTTGTAGCGCTCGAGCACGGTCGCGACGCTACGCTCGTGCCAGTGCACCGTCAGCAGCACGTGCACCGGAAAACCGAGCCGCTCGACGTCGCGGTCCAGGGCCGACCAAAACCTTTCCTCCTCCTCTTCCGGGATCAGCGGATCGACGACGACCATGGAACCCGGAAGCTCCGCATAAACGGAGCCGACCCCAGGCCCCCAGTGCTCGGCGTGATTCCACTCGGGATGCGACGCGGTCCAACGCCACAGCCCGGGCCTGAGCTCATGGACGTCCATGGCTGCGAAACCTATCCTGGCTCGGCAGGGCGCTAGGCTCCCCGCATGCCCGCGCTCGCCGACACCACGATCCGCCTGCTCGGCCAGGAGCCGCTCGCGGGGAGATTGCCGACGGCCGAGCAGCTACGGATCGCGGCGATCCTCGACCGGGCCGGCTACGCCTACCTCGAGGTCTCGGGCGGTGGGTGTTTCGACAGCGCCGTCCGGCGGGGCGTAGAGAGCCCGTGGGAGCGGATCCGTGCGCTGAAAGCGCACGTGAAGACACCGTTAGGGCTCGCGCTCCGTGGTCGCTTCCTCGTTGGCTCTCGCCCGGTCGACAACGACTTCATCCGGAGATTCATCGGCTGTGCGGCGGAGAACGGCATCGACGTCTTTCGTCTGCACGACCCGCTCAACGATGTGTCCAACCTACGCGAGGCTGCGGATGCCGTCGCCAGGGCAGGGTGCGAGTTCGAGGCGGGGCTCGTCTATAGCCCGGGCCGAACCGGCGAGAACGATCCCCTCATGGAGCAGGCCAGAGAACTGCCGAATCTCGGCGCAGTGCGCGTCCTGCTCCACGACCCGACCGGCTCCCTGCAGCCACATCGCGCACGCGAGCTGGTCACGGGGCTGCGCGAGGTCACTGGTCTGCCGGTCGGCATCTACTGTCAGGGCTCGGGGGGCAACGCGCTTGCCGCCGCGCTCGAGGCTGCACGGGCGGGAGCAGACCTGATCGCATCCGCCGTTTATCCGATCGCGCTCACCCTTCACCGGGTGTCGGGCGAAGCGCTCGCGGAGGCGCTGGCGGGGCTCGGGCTCGACTGCGACATCGACGTGGCGGCTCTCTGGGAGGCCTCGGACGTCGTTGACGAGCACATCGGCGACGAACCGGTGACGCCGCTTGCCCCCCGTGTCGCGGTGCGCGCCGCGCGGCACGACCTCCCGGCCAGTCTCGTCGCGGCGCTCGACTCCAACCTGCGTGCACAGTCGGCGGGCGCGAGACTCGACGAGACGATCGCCGAGCTCATCCGGATCCGCGCCGAGGTCGGCTGGCCGCCGCTCGCTTCGCCGATTGGACAGGTGCTCGGCTCACAGGCGTTGCTGAACGTACTCTCAGCGAGCCGCTACACGGTTGTCGTGGACGAGCTGCGCTCCCTCGTCGAAGGTCATCTCGGCACAACGCCGGCCCCGATCGAGAAATCGATCGAGCGCATCGTTTCGCTCACCGCCGATCCGGAGTCGGCGGAGGATGCAACCGCGCCCCCGCTGCAAGAGGTTCGAGCTCAGGCCGAAGGCCTCGCCTCCAGCGAGGAGGAGTTGTTGCTCCTCGGGCTCTTCGGCGACAACGCGGAACCGCTGCTCCGCACGATCCGCGGACGCTCGTCGGGCGACGAGTCGCTCGGCGCCGGCGGCGTCGATCAGGCCCGGGCAGAGAGGATCCGAGAGCTGGTGCGCATCGTGCAGGAGACGGGGATCGGCGAGGTCACGATCGAGGAGGCTGGTATGCGCGTCTCCGTGCGCCGCACCGAGGAGCGCGAGCCGGCAACTGCGCCGACAGAGTCTCCGCTCGCGGCTCTGGAGGATGCCGAACTGGCTCCGGTTGCGCCGAACGGCATCGTGCGCGTCGAGGCGCCGATGGTCGGGACGTTCTACCGGGCACCGCAGCCGGGCGCGCCGCCCTTTGTCGAGGAGGGACAGCCCGTCGGCGCGGGGCAGACGCTCTGCATCCTCGAGGCGATGAAGCTCATGAACGAGGTGAAGGCCGACGTCGAGGGCATCGTGCGCGGAATCCATGTCGAGAACGCTGCGCCGGTCGAATTCGGCCAACTACTTTTCGAATTGGAACCACTGACCGCGCGTCCGCTGGACGCTCTCTAACGATGTTCTCGCGCGTGCTCGTGGCGAACCGTGGAGAGATCGCGGTGCGCGTCATCCGCGCGTTGCACGAGCTCGGCGTGGAAGCGGTCGCCGTGTACTCGACAGCGGACGCGGGCACACTGCACACGCGGCTCGCAGACCGCTCGGTGTGCATTGGACCGCCAAGCGCAACCGAGAGCTATCTCAAGATTGCGTCGGTCGTGGCCGCGGGCGAGACGACTGACTGTGACGCCGTTCATCCCGGCTACGGCTTCCTGGCCGAGAATCCCGATTTCGTCAAGGCGTGCGAGGAGAACGACCTCGTCTTCGTCGGGCCGGACGCCGACGTGATGGCGCGCATGGGCGACAAGGTGGAGGCGAAGCGCGAGTTGGCGGACGCGGGACTGCCGCTCGTCCCCGGAACCGAGGCGGTCGGCGTAGACGAAGCGCGCGCCGCAGCCGCGGAGATCGGCTTCCCGGTGCTGCTCAAGGCCTCGGCGGGAGGAGGCGGGAAGGGCATGCGCCTCGTCGAGCGAGCCGACGAGCTCGAAGATGCATTCGAGAGGGCCGGTGCCGAGGCCCTGGCAGCCTTCGGCGACGGGACCCTTTACCTGGAGAAGCTGATCACTCCCGCACGGCATGTCGAGATCCAGGTGCTCTGTGACGCGGACGGGGGCGTGCTCACTCTCGGCGAGCGGGAATGCTCGATTCAGCGCAGGCACCAGAAACTGATCGAGGAGTCGCCGTCGCCGGCGCTCGACAACTCGACGCGAGAGGCGATGGAGTCGGCAGTCGGGCGCGCGTGCCATGCGATCTCCTATCTCAACGCGGGCACATTCGAGTTTCTCCTCGCGCCGGACGGTTCCTACTACTTCATCGAGCTGAACGCGCGGCTCCAGGTCGAGCACCCGGTGAGCGAGCTCGTGACCGGAATCGACATCGTCCGTCAGCAGCTGAAGATCGCTGCAGGTGAGCAGTTACACGAAACCGGGCGGGCGCCGAGACGTGGGCACGCCATCGAGGTCCGTCTCAACGCCGAGGATCCTGCCCGGGGCTTCAGGCCTGCCCCCGGGGTGATCGAGCGTTTTCGGCCCCCGCTCGGCCCCGGCATCCGGCTCGACACCCACGTCGAGGAGGGATCGGTGATCTCGCCGTACTACGACTCGCTGATCGGAAAGCTGATCGTGTGGGACGAGGACCGCGACTCCACGATCGAGCGCGCATTAGGTGCACTCGGCGAGCTCGAGCTCCGAGGGGTGCCGACGACGCGCGACGCAGCAATGGAGATCCTCGCGAGCGAAGCGTTCCGGAGCGGGGAGTATTCGACGAGCTTTCTCGAAGAGACGCAGTTGGCAGCGGTGGGTACTTCATGAACGTCGCTCGCCTTCGGTTCGCTCCCGTGGGGGAAACCATGTTTCCCCCACGAGCCCCCTTCTTTAGATGTCGCCTCAGCGGTGGTGGCGATGCGACCGCCGCCACCACCCCTGAGGAGAAAGAGCGGGGAAACCTCCCGGTTTCCCCTTACGCCCCTTCCACAGCTCATAGGCCAGAAGTCGGCCTATGAGCCTCGTCGTTTCGGAACCTGCAGGCACAATCACAGTGACTTCACCGGCTCTGGCCGGTCTCGTCATCCAGGCCGCGGAGTCCGTTGACGGCGTGCAGGTCCGTCGTGGAAGGCGCCGGCTCGACGTCGACGTCGCGCTTGGTGAGTCGACCGTGCGGCTGGAGCTGACGGCGCGCTACGGGGTCGTGCTTCCGGAGGCGGCGCGCGAGGTTCAGCAACGCGTGGCCGACGCGCTTGCCACCATGTGTGCGGTCCGGATCGGGAGTGTCGACGTCTCGGTCGAGGAAGTCGAGTGAGCGGTCGCCGCGCCGCGCGTCGGACCGCACTGTTCCTCCTCTACCAGTGGGACGTCACCGGCCAGCCGCTTGCATCGCTCTACGAGGGCGAGGTCGATACGTTCGCACGCGAGACGGCTGAGGCCGTTGCCGCGGAGGCTGCGGCGTACGACCGCCGGATCACCGAGGCGGCGGAGGGGTGGACGGCCGACCGGCTCGGCGCGATCGAGCGCAACATCCTTCGCATCGCCCTGCACGAGCTGGACGGGGAGGAGGTTCCGGACGAGGTGGCAATCGACGAAGCGGTCAATCTGGCAAAGCGGTACGCAACCGACGATGCTGCGCGGCTGGTGAACGGGATTCTGGGACGGATCGTGCGGGAGCGGGTGCCATGAGCGTCGCTCGCCTTCGGCTCGCTCCTGTGGGGGAAACCATGTTTCCCCCACGAGCCCCCTTCTTTAGATGTCGCCTCAGGGGTGGTGGCGAGGCGACCGCTGCCACCACCCCTGAGGAGAAAGAGTGGGGAAACCTCCCGGTTTCCCCTTACGCCCCTTCCACCGCTCATAGGCCAGAGGATTGCCTATGAGCGCGGAAGACTCCCTCAGCAGGGCGGAGGAGCTGCTCGCGCGCCTGGAGCGGGCGCGCGCGGAGCTGGAACGTCTCTCCCAGGCCAACGACGCCGAAAAGGCGCTCGACGTCCTCGCCGAGCTGTCGGAGCTGAGCAAGGCGATCGAAGAAGAGCTCCAGAACGCGAAGCGGGTCGCGGAGACCGATGCGGAGTCCTGAGCAGCTTCGCGTTCTGGTCGAGGAGTACCTCGGCGATCTGGCGCTGACGCCTGAGCTCCATGGACAGGCCGAATCCGTGCGCTACGCGCTCGTCGGCGGGAAGCGCGTGCGTGCCGTGATCTGTCTCGCGTCCGTCGAGGCCGCCGGCGCCGACGCCGAGGCCGGACTGCCTGCAGCGGCGTCACTCGAGCTCGTCCACGCGTTCTCGCTCGTGCACGACGATCTGCCTGCGCTCGACAACGATGCCGAGCGTCGGGGCCGGCCTTCGGTATGGGCGGAACACGGAGAGGCAGTCGCGGTTCTTGCCGGCGACGCGCTACTCGCGGAAGCCTTCCGGCTGGCGCTCTCGTATCAGGTGCCGCAGGTCGGCCGCGAGCTCGCGCAGGCGACACTCGGGATGATCGGCGGGCAGTACCTCGACATCACGGGCTCCGCGCCGGACGAGGCAACCCTGCACAGGCTCAAGACCGGCTGCTTGTTCGCCGCGGCGGTGGGCACGGCGCTCTGGGTGGCGGATGTGCCGGAGGGCGAGCAGGTTCCGTGGCGTGCGTTCGGCGACGAGCTCGGACTGCTGTTCCAGATCGTCGACGACATCCTCGACGGGGACGGCTATGTCCTCGTACACGGCGAAGACGGCGCTCGTGCACTCGCAGATCAGGCCGCAGCGCGTGCGCGCGAACGTCTCGCCGATGTTCCGGCCGACACGTCGACGCTCGAGGACATCGTGGTGGGCCTCACGACTCGAACGTCGTGAAAGACCGCCCGGCGCGATACATCGTCGCGATCGGCAGCGGGAAAGGAGGCGTCGGCAAGTCCACGGTTTCGCTCCACCTCGCTCTCGCGCTCGCGCGGCGCGGCCTCGCGGTAGGACTGCTCGACGCCGACGTGTACGGGCCGGACATCCCACTGATGGTCAACCTGACGCGGCATGAGGACGCCCGCAGGTGGGATTTCTGGCGCCAGGGCGACGTGAACCACGAACCGCTCGAGTCTCACGGGATCCGCATCATGTCGGTCGGATTCCTGCTGGGCGAGCGACAAGCGCTGACGCTGGGCGCGCCTCTTCTGACCGCGGCGTTGAGGCAGCTCGTCCATCAGGTGGAGTGGGGGCCGCTCGACATCCTGCTGCTCGACCTTCCGCCGGGGACAGCAGATCTTCAGCAGCAACTCGTCGGCGTCGTGTCGCTCGACGGTGCGGTCGTGGTCGTGGGCCCTCAGGACGTCGCCCATCTCGATGCCAGGAAGTTCGTCGCCTTTCTTCGTGATACGGATGTACCGGTCCTCGGCGCGGTAGAGAACATGAGCGGTCTCCACTGCCCGCACTGCGGCGAGTTGATCGAGGTCTTCACGCCAGTCACGAAGTCTCGATCGGTCTGGGCCGAAGGCGTGCCTTTGCTCGGACGCATCCCGCTCGATCCTGCGCTTGGGACTCTCGAGGGGCCTGTTCCGCCGCAAAGCGAAGCCTTTGACGCCGTTGCCGCCCAGATGTTCGACGCCCTCGAACGGCGTAGCGCCGCGTGAAGAAGCGGCTCGATGTGTTGCTCGTCGAGCGCGGACTGGCCGAGTCCCGGACGCAGGCACAAGCGCTCGTCCTTGCGGGACGAGTGCCGGGATACCAAAAGCCCGGCATGCAGGTCGACGAGTCGGCGCCGTTGGAGGTCGAGGCGCCGCCGCCGTACGTGTCGCGCGGCGGGCACAAGCTCGCACACGCCCTCGATGTCCTCGGCGTCGACCCCACCGGACGGGACTGTCTGGACGTCGGCGCTTCCACCGGCGGGTTCACGGATGTCCTGCTCCAACGCGGGGCGGCACGGGTCGCCGCGGTGGACGTGGGCTATGGGCAGCTGCACGAGCGGCTGCGATCGAATCCGCATGTCGCCGTCTTCGAGCGCACCAACGTGCGCGGGCTACGCGAGCTCCCGTTCGCGCCGGACCTCATCGTCTGCGACGTGTCTTTCATCAGCGTGCGACTCGCCCTTCCGCCCGCCCTTGCGCTCGCCCGTCCGGAATGGGAGGCGGTCGTGCTGGTCAAGCCGCAGTTCGAGGCGAGCCGGGCCGAGGTCGGCAAGGGCGGTGTCGTACGAGACGAAAAAGTCCGCCGCCGTGTTGTGCGCGAGATCGCCGAGGCGGCGCTGGCCTGGGGAGGCGAAACGGTGGCGGCCGTAGACTCTGGGTTACCCGG
>Ga0070699_100005830_pt1 | contig 10771 bp, 6 predicted proteins | sample KBSK1503metaG_FD_65473 | JGI IMG/M metagenome (GOLD analysis project Ga0070699, IMG submission 65473) | Corn, switchgrass and miscanthus rhizosphere microbial communities from Kellogg Biological Station, Michigan, USA - KBS K1-50-3 metaG | ecosystem: Host-associated > Plants > Roots >...
TTCGTCGATCTGTCGATTCTGCTCGCGGATTTCATCCTGCTTGCCCTTCAGCAGCTCCTGCACCTCGCGCACATAGGTTTGCACGGTGTCCGCGAGGCCGACGAAATCGAACGGCAGCAAGTCGGCATCGGCAGAACGGATCACCGCCGTGCCGATCGTCTGCGACAGCGCTCGCCCGTAGGCAAACTCCTGATCGAGGAAGTGGGTGTAGTGGTAGAAGTCGTCGTAAATCGAGTGGTAGATGCCGTCGCTCGAGTCGAGCCCGCCGAAGCCGAGATTGAGCGACGCGATTCCGCTGTGCTGGATGAACGGCGTGTAGTCGGAGCCTGAGCCCAGGGCGCCGATGCGGAGATCGGCGCGCGACCGCGCTTCGTTGCGCGCGGGGGGAGGTCCGCTGGCGATCCGCACCGCCTGCGCGCGCTTCCACACGGACAGTTTCGTTTCCGGATCCTCGACGTCTCGCGCCACCGCGTTCATGAACTGCTCGAGGGTGTGCGAGCCACCGACGTTCAGAAATCCACGGGCGTTGCCATCGGAGTTGATATAGAGCGCCGCCTTCTCGCGCAGCTCCTTTTCATGATCCTCGACCCACTCGGTGGATCCGATCAGCCCCTGTTCTTCGGCATCCCACGCGGCGTAGACGATCGTGCGCTTCGGCCGCCATCCCTGCTTCACGAGCTCGCCCAGCGCGCGGGCCTCCTCGAGCTCCGCCGCCATGCCGCTCGAGGGATCCGACGCGCCGTTCACCCAGCCGTCGTGATGATTGCCGCGCACGATCCACTCATCGGGATACATCGATCCGGTCAGTCGCGCGATCACGTTGTAGATGCGCTTGGTGTCCCAGTTGAACGCGAGCTTGAAATGCACGCGCGTGGGGCCGGGTCCGATGTGATACGTGATCGGCAGCGCGCCTCTCCAGTCTTGCGGCGCCGTCGGCCCGCGCAGCGCCGCGAGCAGCGGCTGCGCGTCGCCGTACGAAATCGGCAGCACCGGAATCTTCGTCAGCGTCGCCGCGTCACGGAGCGCCACGCGTTGCGCATTCGGTGTCGCTCCCACCCCGGGCGTCAGCGGATCGCCCGGATACGTCGGCATGTCCATCACGCTTCCACGCTGGATGCCGTTCTGATTCCGCATCGGCCCTGCGGGAAACACGTCGTCCACGAAATACCCGTCGTCTTTTGGGTCTGAGTAGATCAGGCAGCCGAGCGCGCCGTGTTCGGCGGCGACCTTCGGTTTGATTCCGCGCCAGGCAGCGCCGTAGCGGGCGATGACGATGGCGCCGCGGACGGAGATGCCGCGCCTGTCGAGCTCCTCGTAGTCTTCGGGGCGACCGTAGTTTACGTAGACGAGCGGCGCGGTCACGTCGCCGTCGATCGAGTAGGCGTTGAATCCGGGAAGCTGCTCCGCTTTCTGATTCGATGTTGGATCGGCGGCCACTGCCGGCTCTTCGAGCGCGGCGCGGAAGACGGTGGGTGCGAGCATCTCGACGACGCGCTCACGCGGCGTCGGGAACAGGACGTCATACGCCTCGATGCGTGCGTCCCAGCCCCACGACTTGAACTGAGCGAGGATCCACTCGGCGTTCTCCTTGTCGTACGGCGAACCGAGGTGATGCGGGCGCGCGCTCAATCGTCGCACCGACTCGCCGATGTTCTTCGCCTCCGGGATCGCCCGGAAGCGGACGTCCCACGATTGCGTCTGCGCCGATATGAACGTCGAGAACGCGATTGTGGCGATGCCCGCGATGGCTAGGACGTTTCGCATCGGGTGATCCTTGTCAAATCCCAAATCCCAAATCCCAAATCCCAAATCCCAAGCCCCAAAGCCCAAAGCCCAAAGCCCAAAGCCGAGAGCCGAAAGCCCTCAGATGTTTTTCATGAAAAAGTAGTCGCCGCTTCGCTCGACGTCGACCTCTCCACCATACACGTTCGACAAGTGCGCTCGCGTCAGCGCTTCTTCGGGCGGGCCGTCGAACGCGACGCGGCCGCGCTGCAGCAGAACCACGCGACGGATCTCGGGGATGATTTCGTCCACGTGATGCGTGACGAGGATCACCGTCGTCCCCTCGCGCGCCAGGCGCCGCACCGATTCCATGAATCGATGGCGGGCCACGAAGTCGAGGCCTGTCGTCGGCTCGTCGAGCAGCAACGCTTCCGGCTGCGTGATCAGCGCACGGGCGATCAGCACGCGGCGGCGCTCCCCCGCCGACATCTCGCTGAGCAGTTTGCCCGCCAGGTGCGACGCGTCCACACGCGCCAGCGCCCCGCGTCCCTGCTCGCGCATCGTGTCGCTGACCTCATGATGCGAGAAGATCCCTTCGCTGCCGAGAAGTCCGGACACGGCCGCATCCAGTCCCGACACCCGCCCGCGCGACGTCCAGCGCCCGAAATCGGCGTCGAGATCGCCCGTGACGATGCCAAGGCGTGCGCGCAGTTCCATGACGTCCCAGCGGTCACGACCGAAGAGGAGCAGCGGTGACGCAGCGCCCAGCGATGTCAGCGGGCGATCGTCGAGCGTCAGCATCCGGATCAACGACGACTTGCCCGCGCCGTTCGGGCCGAGAATCGCGGTGTGCTGACCGTGGTCGACGCGCAGCGACAGACGATCGAGCGCGCGCGTCGTGCCGCGCATCAGCGTCGCGGCGTTGATCTCCAGAACGGGCGGGCCGCTCATGCGATCCGGGCCGAGGTCACGGCGCCGCTCGACCGCGAGTCGCCGGTCACGGCTCGCCGGATGTACCCCGCCTGCCCGACATGAAACGCCGCGTGCGTGCATAGATGCAGGAGGAATCGCCGCGTGGTGACGGGTACCGGCGCGGGCATCTCGGGCCACTGGGCGTCGAGCTGATTCGGGGTCAGCCGAGGCAGCACATCGTGCACCACAGCGAGCGCTGCCGCCAGCTCGCTCGTCAGCTCCAGTCGGGACACACCGCGGCGGGTGAATTCGCTCTCGCGGTCTCGCGTGTACGGAATACCGCCGAGCATGAAACCGATGAAGTGACGGATATTCCCGGCGAGGTGCAACGCGAGATTGCCCGCCGGGTTCGCGATGCCGGGACGTGTGTCCCACACGCTGGCGTCGTTGGGAAACATCGAAATTTCCCGCTGCATGCCTTCGATATCGCGCACGAGCAACGCACGAACGTCATCCAGAATCGAGGTTGGATCCATCAGCGCAACCATTATCGAGCCACAACGAGTGGCCGGGAGCAATATCGTTTTGGCCGTGCTTGCGACACGGCACACGCGACTCGATAATGAGTGTCCAATCTCCCGAAGATCCAAGAGGTTACAAGCTTGAGAAGCCGGTTTCTGACGCTCCTCGTCGCGATCGTGCTGTCCCTCGCAGCTGTGCCGTTCCTCTTGACCGGCGGAACAGCAACCGCTCAAGCGGCAGACGCCGCCGTTATTGTGACGCCAACGATCACTCCGGCTGAGCCCACGGTAGAGACCCCTGGCATCGTGACCGCAGCCGAGGCCGCGGGCGTTTCCATCGACGTCTTGACGATGGCGCTGAGCGCGGTGAAGTGTGCGGTCGACAGCGGTGACCTGGCGGCGCCTCCCACCTTGACACTGATCGACTACTCGCGACCATCGACGGAACCCAGGCTCTGGGTCTTCGACTTACAGACGGGCGCGTTGCTCTTCCGCGAGCTCGTTGCTCACGGCAGGGGCACCGGCGATAACCTCGCAGAGCATTTTTCGGACGAGATGAACAGCCATCAATCGAGCCTCGGGCTGTTCGTGACGAAGGACACCTACGTCGGTCACAACGGGTACTCGCTTCGCCTCAATGGGTTGGAGCCCGGCTTCAACAGCCGCGCGATGGAACGCGCGGTGGTCATGCACGGCGCGCCATACGTGAATCCGGAGTTCGCCGCCAAGCAGGGTCGCCTCGGGAGAAGCTGGGGATGCCCCGCGCTGCGCGAGGCGATCGCGCACCAGGTCATCGACACGGTGCGCGGTGGCGGCGTGATCTTCTCGTACTACCCCGATCAGAACTGGCTGACGACATCGCGGTTCCTGAATTGCGCTGGTGGGGCGGACCGTGTCAGGTCCGCTCGCGCAGGCGCGCCTGACAAGGCGCGCCCTTCCGCGTCTGGCCTCTAATCACGCCGTCGCGAGCGTCGCCGCGATCTCCTTCACCTGCGCCGTGTGTCGCGCCTCGTGCGCGGCAATCAATTCCGCGAACTGATACACCGTCAACGCACCGAACGCCGGATGCGATTCGGTGACGGTGCTGAGCGCCAGGCCGTCGGCGGCCGCGATCGTGTCGTGCAGGACCGCGCGCGCCTGTTCGATACGTTCCCAGGCGGTGACGGCATCGAGTGTTCCTGTCGGGCGCGCCGCCTCGGGTGCGGTGCGGCGGTTCTCCCGGTCGGCAACCCGCGTTTCGATGTCCGCCGGCAGCAAGGCCCGCTCTGGGGCCTGCTCGTCACCAAGGCCATCCTGACGCGCCTTGTCGATGGCACCGGCAATCCGCTGTGTGAACAACGTCTCGACGAGCGACAGATGCTCGACCACCTCGTTGACCGACCAGCGATCGGGCGCAGGCTTATGACTGCGCACCTGGAGAGGCACGGCGTCGACGGCGGCGCGCAGGTTGGTACGAGCAGAGCTGAGACGATCGAACACAGCGGCGGTGTATGGATGCATGGGGATCCCTCGGCGTTCGATCCTACTGCAGCCGTCAACGTTCGCCGTTATTTGGCCGTCAACGTTCGCCCTCATTTCGCAAGCACAGCCGACGCCCGACGCGCCTGAATTTTTCGCTTGGCAACCGCCGCGGGCTGCTACACTATCCGCGTACCGAGTTGGATCCTGCCGCTTTGTTCTGTCTGCGCAGACGTTTCCCTGCCGCTCCAGAAGCTACCAAGCCCGCCGCTTCCAACCTTTGCCTGAAGGAACGCGAATGAGAATCTACGTCGGAAACCTGTCGTTCAACACGGACGAACCGCGACTGCAGGATCTGTTTTCACAGCACGGGCAAGTCGAGTCCGTTCACCTCGTCCGCGACCACGCCACCGGCCGGTCGCGCGGGTTTGCGTTTGTCGAGATGACTGACAGCGGACAGGCCCAGGCCGCCTGCGAAGCGCTGAACCAGCAGGAATTCGATGGACGACGACTGACCGTCAACGAGGCCAAGCCGCAGGAACGTCGTGGCGGCGGCTTCGGTGGTGGCGGCGGTGGCGGGCGCGGCGGCGGCTTCGGCGGGAATCGCGGCGGTGGCGGCGGCGGCTTCGGCCGCGGCCCGAAGCGCGAAGCTCGCTGGTAATATCGTCCTTGCGCGCGTAGAGGCGGACCTGCAGGTCCGCCTTTCGTTTTCCTGGCGATCCCATGGCCCTTCCCGGATTCCACCCACTCGTCTCCGATTGGTTCACCCAGACACTCGGCGCGCCCACGACCGCGCAGGCGCGCGGCTGGGCGGCGATCCGCGAGCGTCGTCATACCCTGATCGCGGCGCCGACCGGTTCGGGCAAAACGCTGGCGGCTTTTCTCACGGCGATCGACGACCTCGTACGAGAGGGCGCTCACGCTCCCCTTCCCGACGAAGTGCGCGTCGTCTACGTGTCGCCGCTCAAAGCGCTGAGCGCGGACATTCACAAGAACCTCGCCGAGCCGAGACGCGAAATCCGCCAGCTCGCGGAGTCGATCGGTGTCGCCGCGCCACGGATCACCGCAGCCGTCCGCACGGGCGACACGACACAATCGGAACGCGCGGCCATGCTGCGCAAGCCGCCGCACATCCTCGTCACGACACCGGAGTCGTTGTATCTGCTGCTGACGTCGCAGAACAGTCGCGAGATGCTGCGAACCGTGCGCACCGTGATCGTCGACGAGATCCACGCGGTGATCGGCACACGGCGCGGCGCACATCTAGCGCTGTCGCTCGAGCGACTGCAGCAGATCGCCGAGGCGCGGCTGCTTCGCATCGGCTTGTCGGCCACGCAGAAGCCGGTCGAGGAGGTGGCGCGCTTCCTCGTCGGATCAGGTGATGCGGCCCCGACTTCTGAAGATGCGGCGCGGACCTTTACGGTCCGCGACAACGATGGCAAAGGCTGCGCGATCGTCGACGAGGGTCACCGTCGTGCGATGGACCTGGCCGTGGAGATTCCGCGCTCCAACCTCGAAGCGGTCATGGCGCACGAGATCTGGGAGGAATACTACGACCGCCTCACGGAACTGATCGCCGCCCACAAGACCACGCTGATCTTCGTCAACACGCGACGGCTGGCGGAGCGTCTCGCGAAACATCTGAGCGAACGGCTCGGCACCGACGTCGTCACCGCGCACCATGGCAGCCTGTCGAAGGAGACACGACTCGACGCCGAGCACCGGCTCAAGACCGGTGCGCTGAAAGCGCTCGTGGCAACGGCGTCGCTGGAGCTCGGCATCGACATCGGCCACGTCGATCTCGTGTGCCAGATCGGCTCGCCGCACCGGATCGCGACGCTCTTGCAACGGATTGGCCGTTCGGGCCACACGATCTCCGGCACGCCGAAGGGACGTCTGTTTCCCGCCTCGCGCGACGACCTCGTCGAGTGCGCGGCGTTGCTGCGTGCGGTCAAACGCGGCGAACTGGACCGGATCGTGTCGCACGATGCGCCGCTCGACGTGCTGGCGCAGCAGATCGTCGCCGAGACCTCCTGCGCCGACCACACCGAAGACGAGCTCTTCGCGCTCGTTCGTCGTGCGTGGCCGTATCGTGACGTGTCGCGCACGGACTTCGACAGCGTCGTCGCCATGGTCGCGGAAGGATTCTCGACACGGCGCGGCCGTCGCGCCGCGCTCGTCCACCGCGACGAAGTGCATGGCGTGCTGCGCGGGCGTCGAGGGTCGCGCCTGCTCGCGTTGACCGCCGGCGGCGCCATTCCGGAAGTCGCCGACTATCGCGTGATCCTCGAACCCGACGAGACGTTCATCGGCACACTCAACGAGGACTTCGCGATCGAGAGCATGCCTGGCGACGTCTTTCAGCTGGGCAACGCATCGTGGCGGGTCGTGCGCATCTCGACCGGCACCGTGCGCGTTGCCGACGCACAGGGCGCGCCGCCCAGCATTCCGTTCTGGTTTGGCGAAGCGCCGGCACGCAGCGACGAGTTATCACGCGCAGTCTCCGATCTCAGAGCAGATGTCGAGCATCTGATGACCGCCGTCGTCTCGGGCTCCAGCGTTCCTGGCGTAGTGTCCAGCTCCGGCGCGACCGGCGTCGTGTCCGCCTTCAGCCGGACCTGCCAGGAATGGCTCGAAAGCGAGACCGGACTCTGCGAAGGCGCCGCCGAACAGATCGCCACCTATTTCGAGGACGGCCATCGTGTGCTCGGTGTGATCCCGACGCAGCAGACGCTCGTGCTCGAGCGCTTCTTCGATGAATCCGGCGGCATGCAGCTCGTGCTGCACGCGCCATTGGGAAGCCGCATCAATCGCGCGTGGGCGCTCGCGCTGCGCAAGCGTTTCTGCCGCCAGTTCAATTTCGAGCTGCAGGCGGCGGCCACCGAAGACGCGATCCTCCTGTCACTCGGCGAGCAGCAGTCGTTCCCGCTCGCCGACGTCTTCCGCTACCTGCACCCGGCGACGGTCCGCGACATCCTCGTTCAGGCGTTTCTCGACGCGCCGGTCTTTCAGACGCGCTGGCGCTGGAACGCGACGATCTCGCTGGCCGTGCCGCGCAATCGCCGCGGCTCGAAGGTCCCGCCGCAACTGCAGCGGATGCAGGCCGAGGACCTGATGGCCGCGGTCTTTCCCGACGCCGCCGCCTGTCTGGAAAACATCCCCGGCGATCGGCAAATCCCCGATCACCCGCTCGTGACGCAGACCGTTCGCGACTGCCTCGAAGAAGCGATGGATCTCGATGGTCTCGTGTCGGTGATCGAGCAGGTCCGCGCCGGAGCGCTCCGCTGCGTCTCGCGCGACACGCCGGAGCCATCGGTGTTCTCCCACGAGATCCTCAACGCGCGGCCGTACGCGTTCCTGGACGATGCGCCGCTCGAGGAGCGACGGGCGCACGCGGTGCAGACCAGGCGCGCCGGCGAGCACGTGCACGAGGACGCGATCCTCGACGCCAACGCGATCGCGCGCGTGCGTGACGAAGCCCGTCCCGATCCGCGCGACGCCGAGGAGCTGCACGACGCGCTGCTGACGTCTGGATTTCTCCGAGACGACGAGCTCGATGTCGCACACGCGGCGACGCTGCAGGCAGCGTCGCGTGCAACGCGCGCTCCGGCGATCGGCGCGTGGTTCGCCGCTGAACGTCTGCCGGAGCTGCTCGCCGTTCACCCGGACGTCGAGCTCAGCGCCGCTATCGCAGCGCCGGTCAGTCGTACCGCACGCGTCTGGACGCGTCACGACGCCATCGTCGAACTGCTGCGCAATCGACTCGCGATTGTCGGGCCGGTGTCGGCCGCCGATCTTGGTGGGTCGCTCGGCGTCGCCGTCGAGGACGCCGACGCCGCGCTGGTCGCGCTCGAAGGCGACGGCGTCGCGCTGCGAGGGAGCTTCACTCACGGTGCGCACACGCTGGAGTGGTGCGATCGCCGATTGCTTGCGCGGATCCATCGCTACACGCTCGATCGACTGCGAGCTGAGATCGCACCCGTGTCACCGGCCGACTTCATGCGCTTCCTCCTCACGTGGCAGCACGTGGAGCCTTCCTCTGCGCTGAGTGGTATCGAGGGATTGCGCGCGATCGTCGCGCAGCTCGAAGGGGTCGAGCTGCCGGCGCGCGCATGGGAGCGCCACGTCCTGCCCGCGCGTCTCGATCGCTACGACCCGGCGTCGCTCGACATGCTCTGCCTCACCGGCCAGGTCGGCTGGGCGCGTCTCTCCTCGGGTCCGACGCAGGTCGTCGGCGCCACGCCGGTCGCGCTGTTCCTGCGGGAACACGCCGATGTGTGGCTGTCGCTGAGAGGCGAAGGGACGACCGGCGCCGACACGCCAGTCTCGTCGCTCGGCCAGAAGATCCTCGAACATTTGCGTGGTCGCGGTGCATCGTTCGGGACCGAGCTGATTGGTGCGTGCCATCTGAGCGACGACGAGTTCCGCGCCGGAATAACCGAGCTGGTCGGACTCGGGCTCGTGACCTCCGATGGCTTCGCCGGCCTGCGCGGCATCATCGGTTCATCGAAGGCAAGCGCACCTGCGGATGGGCGGGGTCCCCAGCGCGCGGACGTTGCGCGCTGGGGTGCCAATCGGGCCGAATCCGCCGGGCGATGGTCGGAGCTGCGGAGTCGGACGCCCATCGATCGAGACGCTGCAGTCGAAACGCTCGCCTGGACGCTGCTGCGGCGATACGGCGTGCTGTTCCGGCGTCTGCTGACCCGGGAAGCGTTCGACGTGCCGTGGCGTGAGCTGTCCCGCGTCTGCCGCCGGCTCGAGGCGCGCGGTGAGATCCGTGGCGGCCGCTTCGTCTCGGGAATGTCTGGTGAACAGTTCGCATTGCCAGATGCTGTCGACCGTCTGCGCGAGGTCCGTCGATCGGCGCACGACGATCGCCTGATCGTCATCAGCGCCGCCGATCCGCTGAACCTCACCGGCATCCTCACATCCGGCGATCGGATTCGCACAGCGGCATCGAACCGGATCGTCTATCGCAACGGCGTGCCTCTGGCGGACATGGAAGGAGACATGCTCCGGACGCTGACGCCCGTCGACCCGGCGATCGCGGCGGATGCTGCGGCGGCTGCTGCCGGCCGTCGGGTACCTGTCCTGAGCGGATACGTGGGACGGATACAGTAGCTGACCTCGTTGCGGGTTCCAAGTTCTTGGTTCCGAGTTCCGGGTTCCCGGGTTCCCTGTTCCAAGTTCTCAGGTTCCGGCGTTCCAAGTTCTGGGTTCCGGATTCCGAACTCCGAATTCTGAACTGCGAACCCTGAATTCCGAACTGCGAACCCTGAACCCGGGAACCTGGAACCTGGAACACGGAACCTGGAACCTGGAACGTCACATTTCAACACCTCGACTGCAACACCTCGCGGACAGATCCGGCGCGCGTCTCGTAGAACAGGAACGTCGCCGCCGCTCCTGTTTCGCGCTTCATGATCCACACGAGGGAATCGCGTTGACCGATCGCGCCAACCGGCACGAGATCGACGCGTGATGACGCATCGACGCGATCGAGCTGCCGCCACTCGACGTCGGCCCGGCTGCCAATTGACGTCGAGCGTCCACCTGCAGCGCGCAACCACCCGGTGACTCGCAGGATGACCACGCCCGCGGGGTCCGTATCGGGATCCGCGTTCGGGTTGGCGTCCTCGATCTGTTTTGCGGCCTCGAAGTAATACGTCGCGTTTGCCGCCGGTCCGATGGCGTAGACGGCCTCGAGCGTCATCGCGACGCTTGCGAGTCGAGCGACCGCTAATCGCTGCTCGCGTTCGCGACGGTTGAAAATCTCCCTCACAGTCGGCTCGACCGCGTTCCATTCAGCACTGCGCGACGCAACTCGCCTCACGGGCTGCATCGGCACCGCGGCCGCGCCACTCGCAGCCGAACAGGTCGCTGTCCAGCGCTCGCCGTCGACCCGCGCGATCGGCTGCCGCTGTCCGCCCGCGTCGACGAACACGACCATGTCACGCGGCGCCGGGGTCGATTGCTGCGGAACCGACGAGGCGAGGGAGACGCCCGCCGGAACAACTGCGAACCACGAACCTAGAACGATGAACGCGAACCACGAACGCTGAACCACGGGAACTCGGAACCCGGAACCCGGAACGTGGAACGTCGGCTCAAAGCGAAGCATCGGGATCCGGAATTTCGAGCGCTTCGACATATCGCGT
>Ga0070699_100005832_pt1 | contig 10767 bp, 10 predicted proteins | sample KBSK1503metaG_FD_65473 | JGI IMG/M metagenome (GOLD analysis project Ga0070699, IMG submission 65473) | Corn, switchgrass and miscanthus rhizosphere microbial communities from Kellogg Biological Station, Michigan, USA - KBS K1-50-3 metaG | ecosystem: Host-associated > Plants > Roots >...
GCTATAGAGCAAGGGCTCTCACTTCTTGCCAGCGGAAACAATCGACCATATGGTCGTTGACCATACCGACTGCTTGCATGAAGGCATAGCAAATGGTGGAACCTACAAATGTGAACCCAAGCTTCTTCAGCTCCTTGCTCATGGTATCTGATTCTTTTGTCCGGGCGGGGATTTCCTGCATGTTTCCCCAGCGGTTTTGGATGGGTTTCCCAGCGACGAATTGCCAGATGAATGTGTCGAAGCTGTCAAATTGTTGCTGTACTTGAAGGAAAGAGCGAGCGTTCTGAATGGCTGACTGGATTTTCAGCTTGTTTCTGATAATTGCAGGATTCGCAAGTAGCTCCTGGAATTTGTGGTCGTCGTAGTGGGCGATTTTGTGCGCGTCAAAGCCGTCGAAGGCTTGCAGGTATGCGGGTCGCCTCTTGAGGATGAGCGACCAGCTCAAACCTGCCTGTGCTCCTTCGAGGATCAGGAATTCAAGGAGCTTCCGATCATCATGGAGTGGGACTCCCCATTCCGTGTCGTGGTAATCGAGCATGAGCGGATCGGCATTTGCCCATGCGCAGCGCTGCAGAACAATCATATCTCTAAATTATCGTGTTGTGGTTTTTTGAAGTCCGGTTTTCGTTTCTCTAAGAAAGCGCGCATGCCCTCCTGGGCGTCGGGTGTCTGGGATGCCTCGGCCATGACTTCCTGAGCATAAGCGTAAGCTTGCGGTTGAGGAAGGTCTATCTGCACGTAATATGCTTGTTTACCCAGGCCCTTTGAGATAAAGCTGCCACGTGTTGCTGCCTCCAGCAGGCGCTGTGATTCTTCTACGAGGCGTTCAGGGGGGACAACCCTGTTGACCAACCCCCAGTCTGCTGCTGTCTGGGCGTCGATAGTGTCGCCCGTGAGCACCATTTCGAGCGCGCGTTTGCGTCCGATGTTGCGGCTGACTGCAACCATGGGTGTGGTGCAAAACCAACCGCCTTTGCCACCAGGGGTCGCGAAGGATGCATCTGTGGAGGCAACTGCCAGGTCGCATGTTGCGACCAGCTGGCATCCAGCGGCAGTGGCGATGGCGTGCACGCGCGCAAGCACGGGTTGTGGAATCGATTGAATGGTGTTCATTAAGGTGGTGCAGACGCTCAGCAACTTGCGCATAGCGACGAGGTCCTGGCCCGCCATGTCGGCGAAGTCGTGGCCGGCGGAAAAGGCCGGGCCGTTCGCGGCTAAAATCACTCCAAGCGCAGAGCTCTCGCCAACTTCACGGAAGGCAGCGGTGAGCTCAAGCATGTGCTTGAGGGAGAGCGCGTTGCGGCGCTGCGGGTGGTTCATGGTGATGGTGGCGAAATCACCTTCGTAGCACAGTTGGATCAGTTCATATGGCATTGGTTGGCCTCCTTTTTGAAGTTCATGCCTATATTAAAGAGCCTTAACTCACTTTGACAATGGTACGGCCCCTGGTCCCGCCTTTGAGAACGTTGGCTAATGCCTGTGGTAGATCCTCCAGCGAGACTTCGTGCGCGATGGTGTCGAGCAGGTGGCGCGGCTTGTAGTCGCTGGCCAGGTGCTGCCAGAGCTCGCGGCGCAGTTCCATGGGGCAGTTTACTGACTCGATGCCGAGCAGGTTTATGCCTCGCAAAATAAAAGGGAAGACGGTGGTGCTGAAATTCGGGCCGCCGGTGTTACCGCAGGATGCAATTGAGCCTGCATATCTGGTGGTGCGAATGAGATAAGCCAGGGTAGAGCCGCCGACTGAATCCACACTTCCGGCCCAGCGCTCTTTCTCCAGGGGGCGGTTACTCTCGGCGGAGGTTTCCTGGCGGTCCAGGAAATCGCTGGCGCCCAACTTTTGGAGGTAGTCGTGCTCCGACGACTTGCCGGTGCTGGCAGAGACGGTGTAGCCCAGAGAACTGAGGATGCTGATGGCGATGCTTCCCAGGCCGCCGCTTGCGCCAGTAACCAGGACCGGGCCGTTCTGAGGCTTGAGGCCGTTTTTCTCCAATTGATGGACTGCCAAAGCGGCAGTAAAGCCAGCAGTACCCAGCGCCATAGCCTCTTTGAAGGTCAGGCCTGCGGGCAGAGGTACGACCCAATCGGCTTTGACGCGGGCGTATTCGCTGTAGCCGCCATAGTGGGAGACGCCAATTTCGTAGCTTGTAGCAAGCACTTCGTCGCCAGGCTTGAAACGGGGGTCGCCGGATTCTACGACCACTCCTGACAGGTCAACGCCTGGCACGAAAGGATAGCTGCGTACGATTTTGCCCTCTGGGATGGAGGCGAGGCCGTCCTTGTAGTTGACGCTGGAGTAGGCGACTTTGATCAAAACCTCGCCGGCCGGCAAGTCGGCCGCGGTTAGTTCCTTGAGGCCAGAGGTAAAACTATCACCGGTTTTATTGACCACGAATGCTCGAAATGATGTTGACATATTTCCTCGCTCTCTTTTACCTAACACTTCTTCTATGATACTTTTCTTTTAGGTGAATGCGCAAGGATGTGCGCGGGTGGCGAAAGCGGAACCGGGAGGCCGTAGGGGCCGGTTCACCGTGCCCACCGCCGATTTATCGGCCTGGAGAGCGCATCGACGGGCCATTGGCCGATAAATCGGCGCTGCGCCAATAAATTGTGCGCCTACGAGTATTACCGGTGTTGCTTGTTAAACTTCATTATCGGCGGTGAGCGCGATCAATCGGCCCCTACACTGTCCTTACCCTCGTTTGCCAACAACTAATTCATACACCCTGCGGGTGGATTCTCATGGGTTGAAGATGATCATTGTGTCATGCATTTGGCAGAACGTTATCGATCATAGGCCATAGATCGCTTGGTTCCCAGGTTGCGCGATACCAGACGGCGATCTCTAGATGACTGTGCCCGAATTGGGGCACCTGCTGCAATATTTTCTGGAAGTTTGTAATGATGTAGTAGAGGTTCTTTGCTGTATGATACCACAATGAATGTTCTACGCCGGATGAGTCGGTATAGACAAGGTGGGCGCAGGTGAGGTCATTCAGATTGCTGTCCGCGGTATCAATTTCTGAAGGGGGTATCTGTAACACGAGTGCCACGCCGTCCTCGTAGTTGACCCCGTTATCAAAGACCCATTGGCCCCCTTGTAAGCGCCAGGTAGCGCCATAGAGCGGTAGTTCCCAGACGATCCGCGGCAGCATGCCGGGCATGGTTTTGAGTGTGTACGCCAGGAGTTGTTTAAGCCAGGGAATGCTTACGGTCGGCCCTGGTGTGAAGTAGGACTGATCGACGGCCATGATGACAATGAAATCAGCTGAATGTGCAAGGAGAGACCAGTTCTCGAAGCCGTTGATGTTGTAATATTCGTCGTGGTCACTGAGTTTGTGAATAAGGGCGATGCCATACAACTTATGCAGGGGTTTCAGCTCGTCCCACACGCGCTGGTTGAATTTGGCGAAGAGTTGCTGGATATTGGGATAGTTGGGATCGCCAGCCTCCATGTCCATAATAACCCCGTCATAATTGACACGTGTAACCTCGTGCACAATAGCATCAATAAAGCCCTGGTCGGTCGTTGCTTTAGCAATATAGTCTGATTGCTGTTGGGAGGTCCATGATCCCGATGTGCCGTCGGTCTCCATGGTGACGGTCAGATAGGCCATGCCACCTTTACTATGCACGAGTTGTACGACATTATCCATACTGAGGCTGCCCGGTGCGCAATTGTTGCTCTCGCCGTTGATGAGTTGACCCGTCGTGGGATCCACCCAGCCTGTGCCGACCAGGGCGGCATCTGGATTTGTGCTGGCAGTGCTAAGATATGCTTGCAGACTGCGCTGGCAGTCGCGTCCAACGATCCAACCGAGCGAGGCAACTTTTCCATGAAAGAGGCGAGGAGACGCAAGCGCAGATGGCTGTTGAGACTGGATAGAATCGGGGAACATCATCACCAGGGCGGGGTTCTGTGGGGCAAGGACTCGCACCCAGCCAACGATGAGTAATGTGGTTATGGGGATTGCGATTAGTAGTATGGTTCTTGCTTTGCTGAAATGTTTTTCAAGCATGCGTACATTCCCTGCTTCTAGCATTTTGGAAGCCGAGTCGTGTTTCCTCGCACGTACATCTTAACACAAGAATGTGTAATTTGGAACAAATTGAGCCAAAAAGGTCATGGCTTATATGTTAGTTTTGCAGCACACTGTCGAGACGGAACACGGGACAGCGCGGAGCCGCCGCTGCGAGTGTCTCTGGATCACCGGGTAAGTTGAGTAATTTTTCGAAGAACGGGACGCCGCGCGGGACCTGACGTGGAAATTCGCGTAGGATAGGCGGGCGCTCTTCGACCGGGAGCTCTACCAGCACCACCTGCTCTTTCTTCCGCCCGCGTGCAAGCATGCCCCTGCCAACTTTCCGTGCGTTCTTGACCCACTGTGTCTCAAAGCCAGTAACAACATAGCGCTGACCATTCACGTGCAGCACGGATACTGGAGTACTGCGCATCTTACCGGTCTTACGGCCCGGTATTGAAAGGATATACCAGGTGCCAAAGCTCATGCCCAGGCGGTTGAAAGCAATGATCAGGCGATTGGCGAGCTTGAGCCATTTGGGAAGTGTAGGATTAGTGGACATGTTCGTTCCCTCCATGCAGTTGTGCTTCCGTATTGCGAAGTGCCTGGGCAGCTACGATGCGTTCGCGCAGCCGCTGCGCCCAGGCGAGTTCGAGTTGCCATTGCTGGCTGACTAGATCCATCAAATCCACTGCGACAGCGCTATAGAAACTGCTGACAGACCGCTGTTTGATCGGATTGGTGACAAAATCTTGTGTCTCGGCTTTCTGGTAGCGCAAACCCATCTGGCAGTAGCTCAGGTAATGATCCACCAGGGAGAGCTGATCCTCTGGCGAGACATACTCCAGGTGCAGCGCCTTGATGCGAAAGAGTCGTTGATAGGTTCCTTGATTCGAGGTGGTATCCATCATGAGCTGGTAAAAGCGCTCCCGCCCTGCCGGGGTAAGAGCAAACACGCGTGAGGGACGGTCTGTGGAAAAGGGAACCTGCGCCGGATCAGCTGGTGCAATAAATCCATCCTGCTCTAACCTGGTCAACAGAGAAGAGAGCGTTCCCCGGCTAATGCGCTCCCAGGGACCGAGGATGTGATTGGCGATCTCTGCGATCAGGTAGGCATACAACGGCCAATGCATCAGCAAGGAAAGCACGAGCAGTTCATACATAGCATCTTCTCACTTTGCTATAGGTTTACTAAATGGTTTTATTAAGACGTTTTAATAAAACCATATGGAATAACTATAAAAGAAAAAAGCGGTAATGTCAATCAGCGTGGTATACTATGCAGGGCTATTTAAAAGTCGAGCAAAGCAGGGATCCAAGGGGCGGCAGCCCCTTGGCGGGGTGTGGGGCAAGGAAGCCTGGGGGGCTTCCATTCCCCACCTTTTCCCCCTTTCCTGGGGTGGGGAGGGGAAGAAGAGGACTTTTAAATCACCCGGTATACTATGGCGGCAGTGTTTCTGTCCACAAACTGCTCTACGAGTGTATAGAAGTAGTGCGTTCTCCCTTTTTAGCTTAATCTCATGTAGTCCGGTGAGAGTATCGTTTTAGAAAAGGAGACCTCAATGGAAATCCGCAAACTTGATCACGCAGCATTCCTTGTCAAAGATGTTGAGCGTTCGTGTCAATTCTATGGGCAGGTACTAGGAATGGAGCAGATCCCACGTCCAAAGAACTTCGACTTTCCTGGTGCCTGGTTTAGTAAAGGAAGCTTTCAGATCCATCTGATTGGTGAGGACGAGCCCGGGCGTGTCGCACAGGTGAATCCCGGGTATCGTCGTGATGAGATGGCGCGCGGCCATGGGGCGCATGTTGCTTTCGAGGTGGATAACCTGGAAGAAGCAATACGACATTTGCATGCGCATGATGTGGAGATTGTAGGTGGTCCTCGTCCTCGTGGTGATGGTGTGCAACAAATGTATGTTTGTGACCCCGACGGCTATATCATAGAGCTCTTCGTTTGGAACATCTAGAGACGATGTTGCCTATATTCAGGCGTGAGTGTTCAATGGGGACAATCAGGATCAACCAGAAAGGAAGAGGTATTTTCTCATGAAGCCATCTCGTTTTCGCTATTTTGTAGCCCACGATGTTGACGAGGCGGTCACACTACTCGCTGAGCAGGGTGAGGAAGCACGAGTGCTGGCTGGCGGTCAGAGCCTTATGGCGCTGATGAATATGCGGCTTGCACGGCCAGCGGCGCTAATCGACCTCAACGAGATCGGCGAACTGGCCTATGTGCGAGAGTGGGACGGTGGCCTGGCGATAGGGGCAATGACGCGCGATGCATCGTTGGAGCGCGATATGCTTGCCGCGGAGCGTTTCCCCCTGCTTGTGGAAGCTGCCCGCTCTGTCGGACACCCTGCCATTCGCCACCGCAGCACGGTCGGTGGTAGTCTCGCGCATGCCGATCCCGCGGCGGAATTGCCAGCCGTGATGCTCGCGCTGGATGCAGAGTTTGAGATCCGGGGAGGCGCCGGCAGCCGGACTATCGCCGCCAGAGATTTTTTCAAGGGTTATTTCCAGACAAGCCTGGCGCATGGCGAGGTGCTGACCGAAGCGCGTGTGCCACGACTGCGCTCGCGAGCAGGGAGCGCGTTCCTGGAGTTCGCGCGCCGGGAGGGTGATTATGCACTGGCGGGGGTCGCTGCAGTCGTGGCACTGGACGAAGACGGTACAATTGCCGAGGCACGGCTGGGACTTTGCAGTGTTGGGCCTACCCCTGTGCGCCCCCAGGCTGCCGAAGCTCTGCTGCGTGGCCAACGGCCCGGCCCAGGAGCATGGGCCGCTGCTTCCGCCGCTGTGATTGCCGCGCTGGATGAGCCACCATCCGATATCCACGGCTCTGCTGGCTATCGACGCAACCTCGCAGGTGTAATGGCCGAACGTGCGTTAGCTCTCGCTGCACAGAGAGCAGAAAGGAACCGGTAATGCAAGAAGAATTCGTGCCGATTCGAGTCACCGTTAATGGCATAACGCATCACATGTTTCTCGAAGCCCGTCGCTCACTCCTGGATGTGTTGCGGGAGGACCTGGGCTTGACGGGCACGAACGCTGGTTGTGAGCAAGGGAGCTGCGGATCCTGCACCGTACTGCTGGATGGAAAGAGTATCCGCTCCTGTTTAATGTTTGCCGTGCAGGCTAATAACCACGAAGTGATGACCGTGGAGGGGCTGGCTCGTAATGGGAAGATGCATCCCTTGCAGGAGGCTTTCTGGGAGCAGCAAGCGCTCCAATGCGGCTTCTGCACTCCAGGTTTTCTCATGACTGCCTATGAACTCCTGCGAGAGAACCCGAGTCCAGGCGAAGAAGAGATCCGCCACGCGTTGTCGGGCAATATCTGCCGCTGCACCGGCTATCACCACATCATCGAAGCGGTGAAAGCCGCTGCCAGTACGATGAGCCAGGCTGCCGCCGTAGAACCGTCAGACACTGTTGCTTGATTATCGAGAGAAGGAGAAAACCTACGATGACAACGACAACGAACGGGCATGCATGGGTCGGCAAGGACATGAAACGGCGTGAGGACCCATCACTGCTCATGGGGACAGTCACGTACACCAATGATATACGACTGCCGGGTATGCTGCATGCTGCTGTCTTGCGCAGCCCTTATGCACATGCACGCATACTCAAGATAGATACCAGCGCCGCCAGATCACTCCCCGGTGTCTACGCTGTGTTGACAGGGCGTGAGGCTGCCGGATTAATGGACCCGATGCCGCGCTTCTGTGACGAACCTGTTGTGCAGCATGCCATTGCGGTCGAGAAGGTGCGCTACACCGGTGAGGCCGTTGTGGCTGTAGCTGCTGAGAGTCGCTACGTCGCGGAAGACGCGTTGGAACTCATAGAGATTGAGTGGGAGCCGCTGCCGGTTGTTGCTGATGCCAGCGCTGCAATGGAGCCTGGCGCTCCACTGGTACATGAAAATCTGCACTCGAACGTCGTCTTTGATCATGTCTTCACCTTTGGTGATGTTGATGGCGACTTCGCCGGAGCTGATCTAATCATCAAACGCCGCCTGCACTGGCCGCGTGTAACCGCTGCACCGATGGAGACCAATGGGGCAGTCTGCCACTACGACCCGGCGAAAGGCACGATGGATATCTGGTCCAACACCAACATGCTCAACTCCGCCTCCTGGGTGATGTCGATTATGCTGCGCATACCACCCCACATGCTCAATTTCCACCCGATGTACACGGGGGGCAGCTTCGGCAGTAAACACTTCCTGGCCAAAACAATCGGCATCGCGGGTGTGCTTTCTCGTGCGACGGGACGCCCCGTCAAGTTTATGGAAGACCGCATCGATAACCTGGAGGCCAACGATTCACAAGGCCCTGATCGTATCTATGACGCGCAGCTTGCCCTTACGAAAGAGGGGAAATTTTTGAGCCTGCGCTTGCATACGATAGATGACTACGGGGCCTATTTCATCTTCGCCATTACCGGCAATACGAACATGATGTCGCAGATTTCGGGTCCCTATACGATTAAGAGCGTTGAGACGGGCATCAAGGCGGTCTTGACCAATAAGAATCAACAGACCGTGATCCGGGGGGCGGGTTCCGATGTTGGCAACTGGGTATTGGAGAGGCTGGTGGATGCCGCCTCGGATGAACTGGGCATCGACGGTAGCGAACTACGCAGGCGCAACTTCATTCAACCCAACCAGTTTCCCTACAAGATACCGACGGGTAACGTCTACGATAGCGGCAACTATCCCGCGGTACTGAACCTGGCGCTTGTGCACGCAGATTTAGAGCGCTGGCGGCAGGAGCAGGAACGCGGACGGCAAGAGGGACGCTACATAGGGATTGGCCTGGCTACAGCCCAGCAGCGCAGCACCTATAGCTCGACCGAATTCTGGTTTCATAACCCGGCTCCAAGGACGGGCCTTACTTCAACGCCCGAGAGCGTGCGTGTGGGTATAGGACCGACTGGCGGGGTGACCGTCACCATGTTCTCACCGTTCTGGGGGAATAGCCCTGAGACGGTGGTGGCGCAGGTGCTGGCTGAAGAGTTGGGGATAGACCCCAATGAGGTCACCGTCACCTACGATAGTTCCGCTCATGCCTTACCCGGTGCCGGGCCGGGCGGGAGCCGCATGACGGTTATGCTCTCGGGCGCAATACAGGGGGCTGCTGCCAAGCTCAAGGACAAGATGTTCAAGATCGCCGGACACCTGCTCGAGGCCAGCCCCGACGACCTTGAACTCGTCGGGGGACGTGTGGCAGTCAAGGGCATGCCGAGTACTTCACTCAGTATCGCGGATATTGGGATGAAGGCCTACTGGTATAAACTCGACTTGCCGGCCGGCATGGAAAGCGGCCTTGAGGGGACGTTTACCTATGATCATCCTTATACCACGATGCCAAGCGAGGACCGTAAAGACCTGGGCGTCTTTTATCCGATCATGGGCCATGCTGCTCACATCGTTGTTGTGGAGGTCGATATCCAGACGGGGCAGGTGACATTCCTCAAGTATCTGGCGGTGCATGATGTTGGGACTGTGATGAACCCCCTGTCGCTGAGAGGGCAGATCCGTGGTGGTATTGCGCAGGGCATCGGCCTTTCCCTGCTTGAGGAGGTACGCTATAGCGAAGAGGGACAGAATCTGACCACAACCTTCGCCGAATACCTGCTGCCGTCAGCTACAGATGTTCCCAAAATTGAGGTGTATCACCACGAAACTCCCTCGCCTTTCACTGCTTACGGTGTGAAAGGTGGAGGCGAAGGTGGGCGCATGGTAGCGCCACCAGCCATAACGCGGGCGGTGGAAGATGCGCTCAAGCCCTTTGGTGTGAAGATCGACGAAATGCCAATGACGCCGGAGAAAATTGTCAGGTGGGTCAAGCAGGCACAAACCCAACCCGCGTAATGTTACGCTTCGATAACAGGTGAAGACTTGAACGTTTCCGCCAGACATTTGGAGATGAGAGGCCCTTCGCTGCGCTCAGGGTGACATTACTTGAGAGATGTCCTGCCTGTCATCCTGAGCGCAGCGAAGGATCTATGCGTCCGTCGAGCCAGACCTTTCGCGGAGTTTACCCTGAGCGAAGCGAATGGGCTCAGGATGACAGGCATTCTCTCCACATGTCTACGTTTCCGCCGGCATTACCATAGGGTAATGGGTTGTGCTGGCGGTTGTTATATTGAGGGAGGCATTGCTATGTCCAGGCTGATCGATCTGTCGCAGGAAATTTACCAGGGGTCGTTTGTGATACAATGCAACTTCTTCATGATCTCAGGGATGGTGACATCAATCCTCGCACGGAACGGATAGTCGCCAGAAGCAGGAAAGACAATCGCCTTAATCCCTAAGATGTGAACGGCAAGCCGGAGTTCATCGTAGGTTGGAGTGTAGGCAGGATCAGTGAGGAATGGTTGCACATCAGCTACCCATTTCTCAAATTTGACAATCTCTTCTTCCACTTCAGCCCGTTCTTCGTCGTCTTCCTCTATGTCATAGATGAGAGCTTCGGCTTTCTGCTTTTGCCGCTCCAAGTCATGCAGCATGACGGTTAAGTTGCTTATCGTTTCGTCATCGGTTGCGTTCTGTGCGAGGGTGTAGAGGTTCTTCATCTGCCGCCTGATGCTCTCAATAGTTGATTCGACATCCTCAGTGTTGACAACAGGTTTGTTTTCTTCCCGAAGTTGTGCGACTTTTGCCCGAACCAGCGCAGGGTTGTGCAGCACTTCGACAATTTTTTCCCTTGCCTGAATGTCTAAGATGTGGACGGAGATC
>Ga0070699_100005833_pt1 | contig 10765 bp, 6 predicted proteins | sample KBSK1503metaG_FD_65473 | JGI IMG/M metagenome (GOLD analysis project Ga0070699, IMG submission 65473) | Corn, switchgrass and miscanthus rhizosphere microbial communities from Kellogg Biological Station, Michigan, USA - KBS K1-50-3 metaG | ecosystem: Host-associated > Plants > Roots >...
GCGATCGGTGTCGCTCTGGCGTATGGAAGTCTGGTTTTTCTGCGACCCTTGATCCCTGCGGACGTCCCACTAGCGCAAGACGCAACAGTGGATTCCACCGTTCTCCTGTTCACCTTGACGGTCGCTTCACTGACTGCATTGATTACGGCCGTCGTGCCCGCATTTCGAGTTTCGTCCGCAAATCCCGGCGATGCGATGAAACGCGAAGCACGAATTTCCACAGCCGGCCGCAGCCGGCAACGCCTTGTCGCCATTCTGGTCGCTTCGGAAGTGGGAGTGGCGCTCGTGCTCTTGATCGCCACAGGCCTTATGGTCAAGAGTGCGAATCGCCTGCGGCAAATCGATCCCGGTTTCGACACGCGAAATTTGCTGACGATGACGATCTCGCTTCCGAATAACAAGTTCGAATGGAGACACAACGTCGTGTTTTCACGCCAGGTGATCCGTTCGATCGAGACGATGCCTGAAGTACGTGGCGCTGCGGTCGTACAGGGCTCGCCGATGCACGCTGGAAGTTTTCATGGCCTCTTCAGCGTCGAAGGAAAGCCGGACAGTCCGATGGATCGATCTTTGGCACCAATCCGAATTGTCAGTCCCGGATATTTCAATGTCATGAAAATCCCGATCCTGTCCGGACGCGACTATGACGAATACGATGAAGTGGGCCCCGTGGGAAGCCTCCCGTACGTAATCGTCAGCCGCGCATTGGCCGAACGATTTTGGCCAGGGCAGGATGCCGTTGGCAAAAGAGTGCGGATGTCGTTTGAAAAGAGTTCATCGGTGATTATCGGTGTCGTTGGCGACGCGCGATACACAGGACTCGATGAGGTACCCGAAAACGAGTTCTACTTTCCTGAAGGGTTATGGCCACAATTTGCAATCACGCTGCTTGTGCGAACCGACCGTGATCCCTTGCGGTTGTATTCCGATATGCACAGAAGAATTGTGGAGATCGACAAAGATGCTTTTGTCTTCGACGTGAAACTGATGGCGCAGCTCATTGCGGAGTCGCTCGCGCCGCGTCGGTTCTCGACCATTCTGTTGTCGACGTTCGCGGTCATCGCCCTCGTGCTTTCGCTGGCGGGCATTTACGCAGTGATCGCGCACTCGGTTGCACAACGCACGGTCGAGATAGGCATTCGCATCGCGATGGGGGCTTCACCTGCCAGTGTCACCGGCCTGATGCTTCGATACGGACTAGTCCCCGCGATCTGCGGCATGGCCGTCGGGTGGTCGGGCGCATTTGCGGTTTCACGGTTTTTTGCGGCAATGCTGTTCGGCGTCGGACCGCTCGATGTTGCAACGTGGGGTCTCGTTTCCGGCTCCATGCTCGCTGTGGCATGCATCGCGAGCTACATGCCTGCCCGCCGCGCGTGCAGCGTCGATCCAACCGTCGCGCTTCGGACGGAGTAGTCGGCTTTCGTCTGCACTCCATACATCCGCCCATTTACTGCCGGAGCTGACCGAGGATGCCGACGACCGCGTGCGGCTCGTTGCCAAGGAGAATGCGGCGGCCAACGACGTTCGGATCGTTGCCAAAGCGGCGGGTCCAGAAGCCGTAGCTCAAGACGACGACCTTCGGGGCGTTCGGGCGATCCTCTTCGGCGGTGAACGTCCGACCGTTGATGACGGGCGCGCCGAAGAGACGAAAGCGACTCCACTAAACAGAGGACGATTGATCGGAAGTAACCGAAACGAGAAGACGAAGGCTTGCGTCAAGACGGGGTTCCGGGCACAATCGGCCCCGAACGAGGCTTCCCTTTCCTCAGCTTCTCGATCGTGAGGCCCATGATCGAACGCTCCATCGCTGGGACAATCGTAGCGACAACCGTCGCGTTGCTGTTGCGCCTCTCGACGCCATCTGCAGCGGCACAGGACAACACGCTCCACCTTTTCGTTTCCAACGGCATGAAGGGCAGCATGGAGGCACTTCAAGGCCAGTGCGAGAAGGAGGTTGGGCGGCAGCTCGCGATCCAGTTCGGTTCCACCGCATCGTTGAAGCAGCGCATTGAGGCGGGCGCAGGGTTCGACGTCACGATCATCACGATCGAAGCCATTGACGACCTGATCAAGAAGGCGTTGCTCACGAGGGCGACGCGCATGGCTATCGGCCGTTCCGAGCTCGGTGTGGGCATCCGCGCGGGCGCGCCCAAGCCCGACATCCGTACGGTCGCAACATTCAGGCAAGCGCTCCGGCAGGCACCGTCGATCACGTTTCCGCAGGATGGTGCGAGCCGGGGATACATTGAGCAAATGTTCGAGCGGCTGGGCATCGCCGCTGAGGTGAAAGCGAAAATCATCCTGGCGCCTGGCTCGGGGGCCGCGACCGAGAGCGTTGCCGCCGGAAAGGCGGCGATGGTCCTGACGTTGTTCAGCGAAATCGTGCCGACTCATGGCGTCGAGATTCTGGGACCGTTTCCGGGTGAATACCAGTCGGACATCCGCTTTGGGGCAGCCACGAGCGCGCAGTCAAAGCATGCTGACACCGCCACAGCCCTGATCGCCTTCCTCGCCGGATCCAAGGTCACCGGCGTGTTGAAGGCCAGGGGGATTGACCGTCCTCGCTAGGCGGACTCGAACACTGTGCGAGACGTTCCGGACCGACGCATCCTACTCGTAGTGCAGCGCGATCATCGGATCGACGCGCGAAGCGCGTCGCGCCGGCAGATATCCGGCGACAGCGGAGACGCCGATCATCGCGGTCACGGCCACCGCGATCGACCGTGCATCGGTCGGCGCGAGGCCGAACAGCAGCGTCGCGATGAATCGGCTTGCCGCGAGCGCGGCGACGAGCCCGACGACGACGCCGACGCTGACGAGCGTCATCGATTCGCGCATCACGAGTCGCAGCACATCTTCGCGCTGCGCGCCAAGGGCCATACGGATGCCGATCTCGCCGGTGCGGCGCGCCACGCTGTACGACATCAAGCCGAACAACCCCACTGACGCAATCAGCAGCGCAAGGCCGCCGAACAGCGCGTACGCCTGCGCGAACAGCTTTTCCTGCATGAAGCGTCGTCCGATCTGTTCCATCTGCGTCGACACGTCCATGATCGGCAGATTCGGATCGACCTGCCGCACCGTCTCGCGGATCGCGCCAATCGTCGCCAACGGATCGCCGGCCGTACGCACTTCGAAGACGACGCCACCGCGAACCGGCCGTTGGAGGTACGGCACGTACATCGTCGGCGGCGCCGCCTCACGTAAATCGTTGTATTTCGCATCCTTCAGGACACCGACGATCTCGGTCTTGCCGCTGTTCTCGACACTCCACCCGAACCGGCGGCCGATCGGGTTTTCATGCGGGAAGTACTTCCGTACCGCCGCTTCATTGATGACGGCGACCTCCCGGGCGCCCATGACGTCGCGCGCGGTCAAACCGCGGCCAAGGACGAGCGGGATCTTCATCGTCTCGAAAAAACTCGGCGACGCGACGATGATGTTGATGTCGGGCTGCTCGTCCTTTGCATACGTTCGGCCCTGGACGAAGATGCCGGTCGAGCTGACGCCGCCTGAAAGCAATGCGGGTTGTGACAGCGCGGCGCCGCGGACACTGCTGACCGTTTGCAGCCGGTTGAGCATGTCGCCGTATAGCGCCCGGATCCGATTGTCGTCGTAGCGATTCAATTGCGGGTTGACCCGAAACAGAACGAGATTGCTCGGATCGAATCCGACATCGACGTGACGGAGGTTCTGAACGGTCCCTAGGAACAGTCCGGCGCCGACGAGAAGCACGAGCGAGATCGCAACCTGCAGGATCAGTAGGGCTCTGCTGAGAAAGCTGCGCCCGCCGGCTACGCTGCGGCTGGTGTCCTTCAACGCACGGCTCACGTTCATTCCGGTCGCTCGAACCGCAGGCGCAAGCCCGAACACGACGCCGGTCAGCGTCGTCACAGCGACGACGAACGCGAGCACGCGCCAGTCGATGGCGGTGGCTTGGCCTGGCGCGCCCGGCAACAATTGCTTGCCCCAGTAGCCGACCAGAACACCCAGCACGCCGCCGAGCGATGCGAGCACCAGGCTTTCGGTCAGCAACTGCCGGATCAAACGTCCTCGCGTTGCGCCGAGCGAGAGACGAACGGAGATCTCCTTTTGCCGCGCGGTTGCCCGCGACAGCAGCAGGTTCGCGACGTTCGCACAAACGATCAGCAGCACGAGCGCGACGACGATGGTCAGGATGGTGACGGCGCGAAGATCGTTGGCGTTCACATCGTAGACGCCTCGGTTTCCAGGCTCCGCGCGCAGTTGCGAGACCTCGGTTCGGTTCTGAAGGTATGATGCCGACCGGCCGCTCTCCGGGAGTGACGCGAGATATGACTCGAATCCCGCACGAGCGGTGTGCTGAAACACGCCGGCAAGGTTCGCCTGCACTTGCGCAGGCGTGACGCCAGGCTTCAGCCGCCCCATCACCTGCAGCCACCAATACGTCGGCTGCTCGAGACGAGTTTTTGCTGCGGCGGAGTCATTCGTCGCCACAAGGCCAGTGCTGAGCAGCGAATCGAGCGCGAGCGGCACCGAGACATCCGGCGCTGTGTCCGAGATCTGCTGAATACCGGTGAACCAATCTGGCAGCACGCCGACAACGGTCACCGGGACGTTATTGATCCGAATCGATTTCCCGACGGCTGCACGATCCCCCGCGAATCGCGACCGCCAATATTTGTGGCTCAGCAATGCCACTGGAGGAGCGCCGGGTCGATCATCGTCGGGAACGATGGTGCGCCCGACGAGCACCGGCACGCCAAGAACCTGGTAGTAGTTGCCGGACGAGATAAACGACGCCGCAATGTCGGCTTGTCCGTCGACGACGACATTCACGCGCCCGAACGGCGCGCACGCGAACAGATCCGACATCGTTTGGTTGCTGGCGCGGAACTGCTGGTACATCGGATACGAGAAGGTCGTTCGCACCGACGCTGTACCGTACGCGTCGCGATTCGCGAAGCCGTAATCGCTCGAACTGGTGGCCATCTGGTTGCGGCCGACACCGCGCAGGCGGACAAGCGTGTCCGGATCTTTGACGGGAATCTTCTTCAACAGGAGGCCGTTGACGGCTGAGAAGAGCGCCGTGTTGGCGCCGATTCCAAGCGCGAGCGAGATGACGACGACCGCCGTCCATCCCTTCGCTTGAAGCAGCGAGCGCAGGCCGTGGCGCAAATCGCGGAACATGATCCACGAACCGTACGACGGCGACCGGACTGTGTCAATCGCGATGTAGACAACACGCGCAACGCGGTGACCAGCGCGTTCAGCCACTACGGCTCGATTCACCGCCGCGCGGCAACCGGTCACGTTCGTGTCGTAAGCGTCCGTCATGCCAGTACGGCGGCTCGTGCCATCGCAAGTTCATCCTTTTGACAGAGATGTGACCCAGGCGTAGGGTTCAGCGCAGCGTGCGATAAACGAGATCGGGGACCTTTATGCCTATTGTGGTCGGGTTGCTGGCGACTGGTCCGTCGGCGCCAACGATCAACCGCACGTCTGGAATGCGATGGTCGTCTACAACGTGCCGTTCGGCTCTGAAGGCGGGCCGGGCAGCGGCAATACGGTCGTGCGCGCGATGGTGAAGGACTGGCAGATCTCGGGAATCACGCAGTTCCGGTCGGGCCGTCCGCTCGGTTCGATTGGCGCCGCATGCAATCTTCCGAATGCCGGCACTTGCTACGCCGATTTCAATCCGACCTTCACCGGCGCCGTGCGCATCAATGGCGATTACGGGGACGGCGACGTGCTTGGCACGAACCCGCCCTCCTACATCGACCGCAACGCGTTCCAGTCGCCTGCGGCGTTCACGTACGGCAACACCCCCGGGCCCTCGCCTTCGATCTCCGCAACCCGAGCTCGTTCAGCCAGGATCTCAGCGTTCGCCGCGATTTCCGCGTCTCACACGTCAAGCTCGGGCTCGGCATCGACGTGTTCAATGTGTGAAACACCGTCATCTTCGGGAACATCCAGACCAACATCACCGACGCGAATTTCGGCAGGGTCATCTCTCAGAGCAACGCTCCACGTGTGGGGCAGATCAAGGTGCGACTGGAGTTTTGATCCGCAAGGCATTCCGCATGTCCGGGGAACTTTACCGCTGCGCGGTCGCCGTCGTCTGCATCGCGCGACGCTTGTCCTGCTCGACCTTGAAATCGTCGTCTTTCATGTACACGATGTTGATCCACGCGTGCGCCATTTCGTCCACCGTGCGATCGCCCCAGCCCACCCATTGATTCGGGTCGGGATTGCTCTTCTTGGCGCTCGTGTTGTCGTGCCACGCCGTCACCTTGAGGATCGTCCCCTTCGGCAGCAGCGGCGCCGCGTCGTCCGCGTAGACGTAAGTCGTCATCCAGTTGAAGTTGAAGTCGTTGACCAGGCTGATCACTCGTTTCTCGCCGCTCGGCAGGATCGCTTCCACCATCATCGCCTTGCCGCGCAGGTGCATATGGGCCTGGAAGCTTTCGATCCTGGCTGCCTCGCGGAGGGGCGTGAAACCCTCTACCACGGCGACGCTGTTCGGACGGATGTCCAGCGTGCCGAGCGCGGCCGGGACGAGTGACAGCGTCGTGCGGTACTTCGGCTCCTGCCCCTTCGGGTAGAAGTAGATGCCCATTTCCACTTTGTTGGTGATCTCCTCACCGGCCTGGGAGTAGTGAATATCCCAGTGGAACTTGGAACCGGGCAGCAGCAGCTTGCCCGTGTCTGGACGCATGATTTCGCCTTGCTTGCCGACGGCCCATTCCATGAACGGCGTGGGCAGTCCCGGCACCGCCGCGACGCCCGGCTCGGTCTGTTCGAGGTACGCGATCGCATGATGCGTGATCTTGCGGCCCTTGATCGTCTCCGGCCGGATCTCGATCGCGCGAACCCATCGCGGCTCGGTAATCCCCGACGGCGTGACGCGCTTGTCCCAGACGTCCTGCGAAACGGCCGGCATCGTGAAGTCGTACGACTTGATGATCAGGTCCGGCTCTTTCTGCCCGAACGCCGCGGCGAAGTTCCAGCCCTGACCGTCAGACCACTGCTTCGCGGGGGGCATGTCCTCGGGATCGCCTTGCGGCGCACCGGCGTCTATCCAGCGGACGATCGTCTCGATCTGGTCGTCGGTGAGCGATCGGTCGTTCTTGAACTTCTGAATACCGACGGTCCGATCGATCTGCCACGGCGGCATCTGGCGGTCGATGACCCGCGCCTTGATCGAGCGCGCCCACGGCCGCGCCTCGGCAAAGGTCATGAGCGACATCGGCGCGATCGAGTCGGGCCGGTGACAGGCCTCGCACTTCTCCTGGAAGATCGGCGCAATGTCCTTGGTGAACGTCGGCGCCTTCACGGCGTCGGCGGCTGCAGCCGACCGTGGCACGACGAGCGCGGCGCTCAGCACATACACGCCGACCGCCACATTCCTCGCCAGTCGAGACTTCAGTTCCATCATGTTCGCGCTCCCGTTCAAATTCTACCGCACGGTCACTTTCACATAGGTGTTGGTCCAGCAGCACTGAAACCCGAAGCCACCCTCGCCAGATTCGTCGTTCGCCTGGACGCGCAGCAGGTATTCGCCAGGAGCCGAGAAAGTCGCCGAAGAGGTGACCGTGGCGCCCTGCTTCGGCACAGGAACGCGCGCCTTGTCGAAGGTCACCTTCCCGGGCCCGCGGAACTTGTGGAGCGAAACCGTCGCGACGGAGCCTGGCGGCAGCCCGAACCCCGCCGGCGGCGCCTCCACCTCTCCCGGAGCCTTTGGATCTTCCACCCAGACATTGATCGCGATCGGCTCGTTCACGGTTCCCGTCAAGCTGACGGAGACGCCCGTCGGCGGACCCGTCACTTTCGCGCCGCCCGGTGAGAAGGCGAGCACCGGCGGCTGGTTGCCCATGCCCAGTTCCTTGAACGGACTGATCGGATAGCCCTTGTTCAACGTGAACGGTACCGACTGTGTCTCGCCGTTCGACACGATCGTCCAGGTGACTGCCTTCGTACCGAAATCCTTCGGCACTTTGACGACGAAGACTCCCCACTGCCGTCCGATCTCAAAATGCGTCGGCTGCCCTTGATCGGGACCACCTGGTTCGACGCGGTTGTTCGGCCCTACAGGGACGTCGAGCTCTTCCTTGGTATTCCGGTTGTAGTAGCCGATGAGCATGCTGAAGGTGCCGTCGGAATTCGCGTACCAGCCTTCGTAAGCGGGCGTGATGCTGGCGCCGCGCTCGCGCGGCGGATCGAGAGGCAGGTTGCGCTGCGCGCCGGCGGCGGCGACCCAACTCGCCACGATGCCGAGGCTTGCGCCCGTCATCCAGCGACGATGTCTCGTGAACACGGATGTACTCCGTTCTCTGCGATTTGAGGCACATCTATTCTACATTTGCCCGCGAAGACGGAACTCCTCGCCAACGGCGATCTGACCAAAAAGCTCGCACACGGCCGTATTCTCCTTCGCCTTCCTCACGCAGTTGATTCGATCCGTCGAGTAGACACGTCCCAGCGCAGACGCTGCAACAGCGCGCCGGCAATCCCGAGACGGCGCGAGGATCACGATCGGGGAAGCCGATAGACACGGGACGCGGTGTCGTGGAACATCGCGCTGCGATCACTCGCGGAGAAATCCGTCGTCAGCTTCTTGAACTGGTTCCACAGTACCGTGTAGGAACACGAGAGTCTGTCGACCGGGAAGTTGCTCTCGAACATGCAGCGCGCTGGTGTGAAGCGGTCGATCATGTAAAGGTACCAATCGCGGTTTGCCGCAAGCAGATCGTCGGAGGTGGGCGGTTGTTTCCGCTGGTGCCAGCCGTAACCGTTCACCACCATCTGAATGCCGCCCACCTTGGCCACGACGTTCGGGCACCGCGCCAGTTCCGCGACGGCTGACTTCCAGGCCGCGAATACCTGGGCGCGCCGCCCGGCGTACTGTCCAACCCCAATCGGTCCACCGAGATGGTTGAAGATGATCGTCGTGTCGGGAAACGCCCTCGCCAGGTCAGTCAACTCCGCGATTTGCGTGTGGTACACCCAGCCCTCGAACGACAGCCCGTAGGTGCGCAAGTGCGCGTAACCGCGCCGAAAGGCGGAATCGAGGAGCAGGTGCGCCACCACGGCCGGTCGGTTGGAGGCGCGCGTCGCCACGGATCCATTCGGCAGCACGCCCGGCTCCGCCCACGCTCCACCGTGACGAATGCCGCGGAAACGCTGCGGGCTTGCGGCGATGTGGGCCTCGAGCACGGGCGCGACGCGGTCGCCCAGCCGCAAATCTGCCGCACCGACGATGCCTGCGGCGGCGCGCAGATCGCCATATCGCCCGCTGGCGCTCTCTGCCGCGACGCCCTGCACGAACTCGGTCTCGCCAACCACCCTGAACTCTTCGGGGCCGTCGGCACGGTACATCGACCCGCACTCGATGAACACCGTCTGACGCACGTTCTGCCCTTTGGCGTCCGCGACGAGCTCCGCGAGAAGGTACCGCTCAGGCGTGCGGTCACGTACATCCCAGAAGTGGTGATGCGGGTCGATGATCGCCAGCTGTGGCTCGAGCGCGATCTCTCGAGTCAGCGCCAGCCAGTTCTGATTGGCCGTCGTCGGTGAGTCCTGCGCGGTGGCGCTCGACGGCGTCGCCCCGGCCGTCGCCATTAGAGCGACCGCACTTTTCAAGAAGCCACGACGCCCGACGGATAGCCTCTTCGTCGCCATCTCTGGAGTCCTCTCATGGAGACCGCCGAGAGCTCAAACATTGGGAGAGGATAAGCCGGACGTCAGCATGCTCAACGCCATCGATGTGAAACTGCGCATATTGAGCCTTCTTTCCCCGCAGCCGGAAATGCCAAGAGCTCGCCCGAGTACGTGCCGCCGGCTGATGGAGAGTGTACCAACGACCTCCATCGGCGTAATGCTCACTGCGGAGGCAGTGAGCCGACGTATGCGGAAATCGCGATGATGTCGTCTTCGGCGAGATTGGTGACGACAGCCTTCATCAACGCCGCCGCCTTCCCCGCGCTCGATCCGTATCGCATGTCGAAGAGCTGCCGCGCGACATACAGCGGCTGCAGGCCCGCGAGCCGCGGGACTTCGCCCAGGCCTTTCAACCCATCGCCGTGACAGATTGCGCATCGCACCGTCTTCCCCGACGGTTCGCCTTTGACCAACGCTTCGCCTCTGGCGATGCTGCCAGGTGGCACGTACGCGATGAAACCGGAATGCGGGTCCCGGATTTCCGTGCGGAACGGGTCGGCGGGGATTTCAAGGATACGACGTCCGATCGGCTCGGTGCCTCCGTCGGGATGGAGTTGACGATGACGGCCCGCAGTGGCGATGAACGTTTTGGGCGGCGACGCGGTTTCGATCACCTTCACCCAGACGGTGGGTTTCAAGGCGGCGAAGTATTCGGCGGCCTGGCGAACGTCGTCGTCCGACGCAGCCCGCGCGATGGGACCCATGCGCGCGTCGTCCTTGCGCGTGCCCGCCTTGTAGTACGCCATCTGCCGGATCAGGTACTCGGCGGGCATGCCGGCGATGTCGGCGGATTCCGGGTGGCCCTGGCCGGACATCAGATGGCACGAGCCGCACGCCATGGCGATTCCCGTATCGCCTCTCACCGATCGCGGCGCAGCGGGGTGTTCATCGGGGAACCAGTCCGGCGGATTCGCGTTCCCGGCGATCGTGGCGGCGTCGTACTCCTTCGCGCTGCCGGGCGCTTTGACGATGCCTTCCGGCCGCACCGCGGTCGGCTGAATCTTGTCGGGGATGTTGAATGCCCAGTCGGGGAGTCCCGCGGGGACGGTGAGCGCTGCCTGCGCGT
>Ga0070699_100005835_pt1 | contig 10763 bp, 9 predicted proteins | sample KBSK1503metaG_FD_65473 | JGI IMG/M metagenome (GOLD analysis project Ga0070699, IMG submission 65473) | Corn, switchgrass and miscanthus rhizosphere microbial communities from Kellogg Biological Station, Michigan, USA - KBS K1-50-3 metaG | ecosystem: Host-associated > Plants > Roots >...
CGAAATGCAAATAGTTCGGAAATTCATCCATGAAGGGGAAGAGGAACGTCACGAAGAAACCATCCCAGATGTGCAGGTGAATGTTTTCGTCCTCTTCGGGTTGAAAGAATGAGATGGGATGAATTTTAAATTTACCCAGTGTGGCCCGGTCAAAAGCGTAAAGCGCACGATGTAAAACCCCGCCGAGAAATTTTTTATCGAGACGTGAGACGAGTTGCGTGATCTTCTTTTGGGTAACGGAGGGGGTGAGGTAAATATCCCACGTTGTAAGGCTGGCGAAGGTTTCCGAGTCGCGGGAGAGCAGGCGATGCAGGAAGGTGGAACCGCTTCGCAGATTCCCTAAAATAAAAAGCGGTTTTTCGAGAGCGTAGGTTTTATGCGCCGGGAAAAGAATGTCATCAAGCCAGAAGCAGAACCAGTGGATGAGCGAGCCGATGGGCCAGACCAGGTATAAAAGCGTTAGAAAAATAATCCGTTTTCGAGTGAGTCTTGCAGGTGTATTTTTTGAGCCGAAGAAAGAGCGGTAGAATGTGCGCCAAAAGAGGCGGAAATTGTAATACATTGACAGATAGTTTCCTTGGTAGTTGCATAAAAAAAGCCCGTGAAGGGCTTCTTCTTTGTTTATTCTATCAGCAAATACCATTTTGTGATTAATGGCAAATTATGATTTCTAGCCCTTTTCTACAAATGCTTTAATGCGCTTGAGCATTTCTTCATGCGCGATTTCGGCTTGTTTGAATGCGTAGGCAAACAGCAGATTGGGGGATTTCATGGTGATGGTTTCATGCAAACGAACACCATTTCCCTGGGGAGTGACTTTGGTAACATTGGTGACATAAGTCTCGGGTGATTGATACGCTTCGGTGTGGACTGTGTCTTCGGTCACGGCGATGATATCCGCCTGGTATTTGATTTTGAATTTGAACGGACCCCATTGGAGGCTATCGGTGATGAAGTAACGGCGTACACCGTCAGGTTCATCTTTAACCCGTTCTACCTTGATGATGAGCGGATGGATTTTGTGATGTTGGCTGTAATCTGCAATCGTGTCTATCACAGTTTTGGCATCGGATTGAATGAAGATTTCTTTCTCGAATGTGCCTTGTTTCATGAATGTAATTATACTTTGACATTTTCTACGAGCCACTGCGACAACCTGGTTAAAGCTCTCCCTTTTCTGTAGCAGTGCGGACCAGTTCAACACTCTTTTGAGTTAGTTCAGCAAGTTCCTTGAAGAGTTCGGTTTCAACCTTTTTGAAATTGAAACAGGATTTTCCCTGCATGTGTTTCTTAAGTTCAGGGCTGATATTTTTGAGCAGGTCAGGATAGATATAAACAGGCATCAAATAGAAAGAGACGTAATTTTTCTTAATCTGTGCGGCACCGAAGAAGACCACCTTTTTCCATTTTTCGCTATAAGGACCATCCAGGGAGTAAGCATTAGGTGTGTCTGCGGTGATTGTCAGATTGGGCGCGTGGGGTTTCAGAATGTTTTTCAATTGTTCAAAGACACCAGGAAAGTCATTTTGTGAGGGCATATCATTTACTCCGCAAGAGAATAAGCATCTTTTAACCAGCTTATAAGCTCGGCATCGTAATCTGTTGCCGATGAGATTTTTACTTTGTGATAGAAGCGCCTGGAGGAAATTTGTTCTGTTTTTTCGATGCGGGGATTGTTGATTTTGTGATCGGCCTTGATAGTAAGAAGTAAATAATTCTTTCGGGTTTCCACGCCAATCAACGCAGATTTGCGGTTGATGTGAATGGACGTTTTCTTTGGATCTTCTTCAATAGGTCCAATTTTGTTCAATGCTTTTATTAACTGGTCATACAGTGTGCGGACCGCAGGGTCCTTGTTTACAAAATGATCATTGACTGAGTAGGAAGTTGACATGATTACCTCTTTTATGGAGCGACAACAACAATACTCATATAAATTGGGTCACCAAAGGCTAAGCCGTCAGGATCAAACGCTTGCCAGGCGCTTTCGTATTCTCCGTCTGCAAATGGCGCAGTGAAAGTAATCTGGAGGATGGCTTGTGTGCCTGATTTGGCGGGGTAGAGAGCAAGTTCTTCTGGCGCGTCGAGAAGAGCCCCGCCAATATAGCGTAGACGATAATCTACGTTCCAGTGACAAGTTCCGCTGTTCTGGACAAGCCATTGTTTATCAATCGTTGCACCATGCACGATATTTGTGCCATCAGGGACGGTGAGGTCACTAAGAAAGGTCAGGTTGTTGACGCAATCTTCAGGGTTCACAGTTGCCGTGGGAATGTCGATGGTTGGCAGAGGCGTGATTTTCACTACAACCGGCTGTGTGGGCTGGATGATAAGCGTGGGCTCAATCAGAGGAATTTGGGCTGTAGGCGGGATAAAAGGTGTGGGTGTGTGGGCAGAGGAGCAGGCTGAGGCAAGGCAAATGCTGAAGAGCAGGAACAGTTTTCGACTGGCTGCGAAACGGAAGCGGGGTGTCATGTCCCTATTAAACCACCAAGACACGGAGAGCACAGAGAATTTTAGACTCTGCGATTCCGTGTCTCGAAGGAAATTGTTATTTTATTCTTCGTCTGAACCGCCACCACCATCGTCGCTGGTGATATCCAACGGCACGGCGATTTCGCCACTCAGGGATTTTTGGCGGATGACAGCGTCAATCTCGTTCATCAGATCGAGGTTCTGGCGCAGATACTCTTTGGCGTTCTCACGTCCCTGACCGATACGGATATCGCCGTAAGAGAAGAAGGCGCCACGCTTCTGAACGACCTCGAACTTGGTTGCCAAATCGAGGATATCGCCAGCCTTTGAAATGCCTTCATTGAACATAATATCGAACTCGGCGGTGCGGAAGGGAGGCGCAACTTTGTTCTTGACTACCTTGACGCGGGTTCGGTTACCAATAACTTCCTCGCCCATTTTGATGGCCTGGATGCGGCGTACGTCAAGGCGGACGGAAGCATAGAATTTGAGAGCATTACCACCTGTGGTGGTTTCGGGATTACCAAACATGACACCGATTTTGGAGCGGAGTTGGTTGGTGAAGACGACAGTGGTCTTGGTCTGGTTGATGGCACCGGAAAGTTTGCGCAGGGCCTGTGACATAAGCCGGGCCTGTACGCCCATCGTTGCGTCACCCATGTCACCTTCGATCTCAGAGCGAGGAACAAGGGCGGCAACTGAATCTATAACGATGATATCCACACCGCCCGAACGAACGAGGGTTTCGGTGATTTCGAGGGCCTGTTCTCCTGTGTCGGGTTGTGAGACGAGCAAGTTATCGATATCCACTCCAACGCGCGCGGCGTAAACGGGGTCAAGTGCATGCTCCATGTCGATAAAAGCGGCAACTCCACCCATTTTTTGAACCTCAGCGATGATATGTTGACAGATCGTCGTTTTACCAGATGACTCAGGTCCGTAGATTTCAGTGATACGTCCGCGCGGTACACCGCCAACACCCAGGGCAATATCTAACGAGAGCGAGCCAGTGGGGTATGACTCGGTCTGCATGTGCTGGGCTTCGCCCAGGCGCACGATGGAGCCATCGCCATAGCGTTTGAGGATATCGCCAACGGCTTTATCGAGTACGGCACGCTTGGCGCCATCCACTTTTTGAGAGAGAGGGCCTTGTTCTTCTATTGCGGCGGCTTTTGATTTTCGAGGGGACATGATTTTTTCTCCAAATACAAATGTAAGGGTCAAATTGTGTGTAGCCGAAAGTATAGCACAAATGTTCGGTGCGTCAAGGGAGTTTATAAAGTCAACCTTGATTGTTAACCATGATACACAACCAGCCGACTTGTACAAGTCGGCTGGTTGTGTGAAGTTTTACAAAAGCTTAGTTCCCGCACGGGCTGACATTACGCCAGTTTAGCACGGTGTCATTCACGGTCTGAGTACCGGTGGCTCCATAGGTGAGGGTCAGTTGGCGGTTGGCGATTTCATCGCAACTTGAACCCTTCTCCACATCGAAAAAGTCAGGCGTGCCAAGTGTGTACTTGTACTCGATCTGCGTGCCTTCGAGGCCAGTGAGAGTAATGGTCCATTGATTGGGCCCGGCAGGCGCGAGTGAGACCGCGGAAGAATTCCAATCTGGGTAGCCGCCGTTGAACCGACTCATCGTACCTGCGATATGCACTGACTTATCTCCAGGCGTCCAGGCCGGGACAGTTACTGTAAAGATCACAGTCACTGTGCGGAGTTCAGCGGTTGCAGCTACTTCACCCGAATCGCCTGAGCGATTGAAAGACTGGTCGAGTGCGCGCACCACGTAGTAATACGTTGCGTTCGAGATGACCGCAGTATCGGTATAAGAGTTCGTGGTCACGAGTGCCAGAGTAGTGTATGGTCCACCAGGTGTGTCACTGCGGCGGACTTCGTAACCATAGAGGCTTGGGTCGCCACCGTTGGCATTCCAAGCCAACTGGATGCCAGCTGGCGAGGCACTGACCACATTCAAGCCCGTGGGCACGGTAGGTGCAGTGGTATCCCCACTGGAATTGACGGTAAGGTGACCTGGATTGGAAGGTGTGGCGCCTGTGGGAATGGGGCCATTGAGGTCGGCATAGAGCCAGTCGCGGCCATTAGTGGTGGAGTAGCGATAGACATAATCGAAGTTTCCCGTCGACTCCGGCAACATGCTGGCCTTGAATTCATCGTTGTTGCCAGCATCCACGTTGAAGGAGGCATCCACCCAGGTCCAGGCGGTGTTGCCGGCGGGGTTGCTGCCAGTGGGGCCAAGGCCCAACTGAGCGAGCAGGCCCGGGGTGGCGCCTGGCGCGCTGGTGGCGCCATCGATCCAGACTTGACCGTAAGCTGTATCAGTGCGGTTCACCACACTGATGGTGTGGCTCATGCTCGGCGGCCATTGCAAATTTGCCCAGCCAATGCTCAAATGCGGCAGGGCGCTGACTTCGTTAGAGGGGGCACTTTCATTACCAACGGCATCCAGCGCGGTGACTACGTAGTAATAGGTGGTGGCATTCTGCAAACCGGTATCAGTATAGTCTGTGCCAGCCAGCGGATTGTCGTTTAGTTTGTCAAATCCACCGCCGCTCAACGGGCTGCGATAGAGGTTATAGCCCGCCGCGTCACTGACACTGTTCCATGCCAAGCTGACCTGTGCATTGCCTTCGTTGGTAAGGTGCAGGTTTACAGGTGCAGTGGGAGCTTGCAGGTCTACATTTCCACTGATGAAGATCACCGCGCTCATGGCATCAACTGAGATATTGATAACGCCACTTACAACTGCGGCAGAACCAGCGCCATTCCCGACGGCATACGCTTTGTTCAAAGTAATTCCGTCTGGCAGATAACCACCCACAGGGATGTCTGCAGATCGGTTCACATTACTACGGTTGACGATCACCAACGCAACCTGATTATTGGTCTTCCGTCCGTATGCTACAACACCGGCAGCATCATCGGCCAATAGCATCTCGAAATTGCCACTGATGAACACGTTGTTGGTACTGCGCAAGTTGTTGAGTACCTTGTAGTGATTGAACATCGCCTGATCAGGTGAACCGCCTTTATCAGCCCATGGATAGGTGCGGCGGTCATCGGGATCATCGTCGCCATTGATGCCAACTTCGTCACCGTAAAACACGGTTGGCGCGCCAGGCACAGTGAACTGGATGACGGAGGCAAGCTGTTGACGACGCTTGCCTTCAGCCACACTCGTTGCATTGAGTTCCTTGTTGGCAGTTGTTTCATCGCCGGGGGTCAACGTCCAGCGCAGGCGCTCGGTATCGTGGCTATCGAGCAGGTTCATCAACGAGTAATAGGCGGCATCCGGGTAATCTTCACGGACGGATTCCATGCGAGCCGCAAATTCAGAGGGGAGAATGACGCGGCCACTATCGCCAAAGCCCTTGGAGTCGAAGCCCTGTGGTGTGAGCAGACCAATCACCGCATCGCGCAAGCGATAGTTCATGGTGGAGTCAGCCCGGTCACCGCGCAACATGCGCAGGAGCGTACTATCCTTTTGCCAGGTCTCGCTGATGATCAGCGCATCAGACTTGGTTTGCTTGACTTCAGTGCGGAAGGTTTCCCAGTAGCCATTTGGGAAGGAGGCATCGCCCATCACGTCCATACGCCAACCGCTGGCGCCTTTCACTAGCCAGTAATTGCCCACACTGTCATCGGCAGTCAGGAAGTATGCCTGCACAGCCGGAAGAGACTTGTTGATAACGGGAATCGAATCGAAGCCAAACCAGCCATCATAGATGGCGGCGTTATCTACACCTGTACTACTGACACAAGTTCCAGTGCCGGGAGTCACATTATGGAAAGTGAACCAGGTCCGATACGGGGATGAAGCGGATTCACACGCTCCCACGGCTGCATAATGATGGTAGCGGTCAAAGATCGGGCTGTCGGAAGACATGTGATTGAACACACCGTCCAGGATGATCCGCATGCCCAGTTGGTTGGCATGTTTGATGAGGTTATCAAAGTCTTTTTGGGTGCCGAAATACGGATCGATCTTGTAGTAATCCTGCGTGTCGTAGCTGTGATTGGAACCCGCATCAAAGATCGGGTTGAAGTAGAGCGTGTTGACGCCGAGGGCTTTGAGGTAATCGAGATTTTGATCGACACCCTTGAGGTCACCGCCAAAATAGTCACGACCGCGCGGACCTTCTATTAAAGGGCTCCAATCGGGAGGCGTCATATCATACCGCCATGGACAGTTGCTCAAGGCATCCGAATAGTTTCGGCAATAACCCTCAGGCAGTGTGCCCCACGGCAGTTTCAGCACCGGGTCATCGTAGCGAACATCGTTGGTTTTCGGGTTGTTATCGGCGCGCCCATCGCGGAAGCGATCGGGGAAGATCTGATAGATGCTGGCGCTCTTCGCCCAAGTGGGGGCGGCAAAGGCCGGGTCGTAGAACATGAGGGCGTAGCTCTGATCGACCACATCGTCTGAGGCCGCGCCAAAACCGCCATCGAGGGCGCTGGTGTTATCCGCATAGTAATCGGTATCGGTGCCATCAGTGACAATGAAGCGATACCAAAAATTATTGGGCGTGTTCTGCGTCACCGCGGCTTGCCAGAAGTCACAGGCTGAGTCTTCGAGGCTGGGTTGATAACAACTCACATCAGAGGCTGCCAGACTCATGGGAATGACCTGTTGCCCATTGGCGTTCACGTCATACAAGCGCAGGGCCACGCCGGTCACATCGTCGTGCAGGGTACGGAAGCGAATTAGCACTGTGGAGCCAGCCGGCACGGCCCCACCAGGTGTGCGGTATAACGGGTCGCGTGAGTTGTGCTGGAGACCATCCCATTCGATATTGTTATCGTGGCCGGGACCGGTGCTCGTCACACTAACGCTTGGAACGTGAGTCGTTGCGTTGTAGCTAAAAGTTACGATGAAGCCTGAACCTGGTACATTAAATGGAATGTTCCCACCACCGGGTACGCCACCCTCTCCATAATTCACATCCCAACTTTCGTTGAGCGCCACTTTGAATTCATAGTTACCTTGAGGAATATCGTCAGTGGAAAACGTGTAAATACCATCGCCATCAATATCCTGCAGCCATGAGCGCAGACAATCTGGACTCCAATCGCCAGGGCAACCGATCTCGGATTGGAAACTGCCCGGTGCCACCGCGATCACGGAATTCTGGTTATCTGTAACCCAATGCGATTTGTGATCGTAATAGAACTTGACACTGGTCGTGCCGCCCAAATTCAAAGCGATATTGGCCCCATCCTGCACGGCATGGGCGCCATAGTTTTCGGTCCAACTATCATTCAAGGGAGCCTTGTATTCCCAACTGCCCGCAGGGACCGAGAACGTACCCTGCCAGACATCATCCCCCCCGTCATAAGTTAAGTGGGTGTTGGCGCAATCTGGTTGCCAGTCACCAGAACAGCCCAACTCCTGCTGCAACGACCCCGCTATCGTTACACTGGCCGGGTTCGATGTATGTGAAGCCAGCACAGGCATTGGCCCAACAGCCCCCACGAGAATCGTCACCAGGCTGATTGCCGTAAACAATAAACGAACAAATCCCAGACTCTTCGTATGCATAGATATTTCTCCTCGATCTATGGTTTGTCAACTTACTTTAATAATATTGTATCCATTGCGGTTGTAGAGTCAACCTGTGAAACCCCATGAAAATGTTACATAAGTCTGATGATACCTGCCAACTCCATTCCTTTTAAGTAGACCTCCCGCAAAAGTGTTTTAGCCACAGATTTCACTGATTTTACCCTTCGGGCACGCTGTCACGAATTTTTTAGAAAATCCGCGTGAATTCGTGACATTGGTGGCAGAGGTTTTGATTCAGCCTTTCCGTTACATATGCAAGTGAACGATCCCCATCAAATGAGTGTTCATCAATTTGGAGTAAAGATTATTAGATTTACGTTGAGACCTAGTCGATTTTCATAGCTAAGCACTTATAATCGAACCATCTTAAGGAATCACAAATCTGGATTCATGAAAGATTTCAAAAGGACTCTTGATATCCTAGCATCTTTGGCGACAATAATTTCATTGTGTATCGCTATCATTGCTCTCATTCCAACTTTCGGGCAGTGGCTCTCTCCCCTATATCCTCAAATCAATTTGGATGATATATCGACGCTTACTGCTACTTCAGAGGCGCGTATACCTTATGAAATAATCTCATTAACAGAGATTGCTTTTCCAACGTCTACGCCTGCAGCCACACTTGAAATTTTATCGGTAACCCCTTTTTTTGATCAATTCTCTAGAGGCAGACCAATAGACTTAACCGGAAATTGGATAGGTACTCGAATTACTCCCGATGGATTGGTTTACCAAGAATCCTGGACTCTTTCTCAATACTATTACAATAACACTGTGACCGGTTCATTAATAGGTGAATTGACACTGGGAGGTCCGTTAGAGAAATATGAAAGGTTAGTAAAGGGTTCGGTAACTCATAATAGCACTTTTACTTTTACAGAATATCCCTCTATTTCTCTTTATATAGACGATGAAAGTCAATGTCATATAGTGGGAATGCTGATTGTTCAAGATAAAAATGGGGACTTACTTGCGGGCTATGCGGGTCCGAACAAGGATGAAGCTGCCTGCTTCAATAGTGATTGGGAAACAGTTGAAATTTCTATACGACGGGTAGCACCTTAAGCGTGTAGTAGCCTTTTTATTTTGTTCGTTTCATGTAATGATTAAGGGATTAGACTCAGAATTGGTCTCTATGATTACAAAAAAGGTCACTAAGGAATTTTATTTATCCCTAGCTTTACACATTGTATCCTATTTATCATTTATTGCAGTGGTAATTTTTTGGTTCTCAGACTCCAACTCATTTGCAATCAATCGATTGGGAAACTTCATTCAATTTATTGCAGCTTTCAGCGGCATTTCTGCTCTCATTAGTGAAGCAAGACTTCAGGAAGCAGAGTTATGGATTAGAAAACATATAATTGTTCTTATTAGTCAGAAGACTCTTAATATCATTTTTGTTTTACCTTCGAAATATATTAGTTGGTGGCGAAGCACAATAAGAAAAATTTCCTTCGAGTCGTTAGTTCTCACCACTGTGATTACCATTTTGGTCCTGCTTGTTCTGACCCCTCTTTTGATTTCCCATCCTCGCTTGGCGTCATCCGACAACCTCGATTTTTCCAAATGCTATGAATATATATCCCTTGTGAAATATTTCGAGATGCCTTTTTACTGCAATTTTGTTTTACCAAAAGAGTTAAATCCTACCCTCAGAATAATTGCTGGGATATCATTCATAGCCTTCATACTGTATTCGATCCCAAGAGGTTCTGAGGGAGATGAAGGTTGTTCCAACATATTATTCTATGTAATGTTATTGTTTCCCGCAACGCTCATAGCCATTGTAAGCATATTTGCTTCTTTTTATTGGTTACTAGGATTTACAGTAACAGTATTGATAGCAGCTACAGGATTTATGCTATTAATAAGTATCATACTATTGTATGTTTTAATATTTTCCAGTATTGCTTTGCTCTTAACGCCATATAGACTTTTCGATAAGATCTCAAATACAATAAATCAAAATGGAAACACAAAAGCACGAGTCATAACCGTTTTTGCAGTTATTCTTGGCTGTATTGGAACTTTCTTGACTCTCTTTGAATGATAAGCACGTCTACTCAAACTGTCCTTATCCAATATTCTTTTTCTCTGTGCAGCATCCACTTAAATTTCACCTTTATATTCAACTACAAGGCTTCTGCCACCCATTTCGCAACGCATTTGACTCTCCCCACTCACAGATTTTCATCTATAGTGGGGATATGAAAACCTTCCGTATCATCCTTGGCATTCTCGCTATTATCCCCCTCTCTCTGTTAGCAGACAAATTTCTATTCCATATTACTGAATACGATGATAATTCGCTCACGACACTGGCTTTTCTAGCGTTTGGTGTGCCCATTTTGATAGGCAATTATTGGGCATGGATATGTCCCGAAATCATCGAGTTTTACTTCTTTGGAAAGGTGAAGTAATTCAAAAGAACTCTTGCATACAAAGAGGTTTGGCTGTACGCTTGACCTAATGTATCTGACTGTTATACCGAAAGGGGACTATGCCCCGCAGAATTTCTGAAGAAATCCCACACAGAGAAATGATCGACCCACAATTTGAAAAGAAGGGTTGGTATCTGGCTGACCACGCCAAGGTAAAGACCGAAATTTCAGTGGATGGATACAATGCCGAACCGGGGAATGGGTTTCTGATTACACGTTGTATCGCGAAAGTGAGGCAGTGCTGGCGAGGGTGG
>Ga0070699_100005837_pt1 | contig 10760 bp, 11 predicted proteins | sample KBSK1503metaG_FD_65473 | JGI IMG/M metagenome (GOLD analysis project Ga0070699, IMG submission 65473) | Corn, switchgrass and miscanthus rhizosphere microbial communities from Kellogg Biological Station, Michigan, USA - KBS K1-50-3 metaG | ecosystem: Host-associated > Plants > Roots >...
GGCGCCGCCGCGGACCTGATTGGCGCGCTCGCGGCCGCGAAGGTGAACATCACGGCGCTCGATGCCGTGAGCGTGCACCATCGCTACGGAGCCATCTTCTGGGTGGCGCCGAAGGACCTGAAGAAGGCGACCAAGGCGCTGTCGACGCTGAATGCGCCGGTCGATGCCATGTCGGCGGCGCTGGCGACGCTCGGCCCCTAGCGCCGATGACCACTCTCACGTCCGCTCCTTCAGTGGACGCCGTCGCGGCGATCGCCGCGATGGACAACCCGGTGCTGCGCAACCTGCAGATCACGCAGTGCTATGCAGAGCTCTCCGCGGCGATGCGCGCGCGGACGGTCAACGCGGCGGACTGGTGCACATTCGCGACGTGGGCGTCGCGGCAGGCAGGCAGCACGATTCGCGGCGAGGACCTGCTCGACACGCTCGATCGAATCCTCGCCACGCGCTCGTGGCTGCTCGCGCCGCTGCAATCGATCTCACGTGTGCTGCTGCGCAGGGGACTCTTTCAGCCCGAGACCCGGCTCGGTCGCATCGTCTCCGAGATTCACACGCCGTTTGATGCGTTCGAGCGTGCGAGCACGCAGGTTGCGGCCGGCAACCTGAAAGTGTTCGCGGAGATCGGCCGCGAGTTCGCGCGCTTCATGGCAACCGTGCCGGTGGATGCGGGGGACGATTCACTGGCCTTTCTCGGATTCGCCGCAGGTCTGCGTCCCGGTCCGCCTCCCGACGGTCAGGACTACCTCCGCGAAGCGTTCGCGCATTATCAGCAGCAGCGCCTGGAATCGGATGCGGGCGCGCAAGCCGCGTGGATCCTGCTCGCCAACCTGAAGATCGGTCTGCACGAGCAGACGCGGCTGCAGCCGCAGATCGTCGCGGCCGTCAATGCGCCGATCGTGACCGCGGAAGACCTCGGCGCGCGTGTGCTGCACGCGCTTCTGCCAGGCTCGCGGACGTGGCCGCGCATCGCACACGATCCGCTGGCGAAAGTGATCGGCTGGATGGCGTCGCGCGTCAGGCGGGACGCGGTGAAGGCGACGCAGGAGGTCGTGACGCAGGCGCTGATGGTGCTGGCGATGCCCCTCGACTCGCAGTCTCGCTCGGGGCAGTCCCCGGTCACAACCTACACGTCATTGGCGCTCGGGCGCGATCTGGTGGCACAGGTGCCGCAGGCGCTCGCAACGCCGCATTCCTTCCTCGAGACCTTCGTCATGAAGTACGACTCGTGCCGGCCGGGCGGCACGCAGTGCGGCGCGCAGGACTGGTGCGACCTCCGCCAGCGGATGCATTACATCGTCCACTTGTTCCGCGCGTATGCCGCCACGGCGTCGCTGTTCGGGCCGCCGTTCACGCCCCAGCAGGTCGCGAGCTTCCGATCGGGTATCGTGCCGGAAGGCGAGCTCTAGAGGGCCCTGCCCTTCGCCTCTTTGACCTGCGCTGTCCGCGGCGCTCCCTATCCTGCGGCGGGAGGGTCGGATGTCACAGTCGCCGTTCGGACGCGTTCTTTCGGAGCGGGAATTGGAGCATCGGCGCCGGATGCTGGCGCACCTGACGTCGCTGTCCGCAACGCCCGCCGTTGAACCACTACCTTTGTCCCATTCGCCGGCGGCTGCGCCCCAGCCACGGGAACGTCCGCCGCTTCATGGACGCGTCATTCCGTTCTCCCGGCGGGCGAGAGAGTAGGCCGTCGCCGCTTCCCGACGCGCGAGCGCGTCCCCTGCAGAAACACGTACATGCGCACGGGCCAGTCCGCGTAAGATTAGCGCGCTCGCCCCGGAGATCGCATGCATCACGGAGACGTCACACCTGATATCGCCGCAGGCCTGCTCGCGCTGAAGAAGCGGATCGACGCGGCCAAGATCCCGCCGTCGAAACTCGACGAGACCATCAACGTCGCGGTCTGGAACATCCGCGAGTTCGGCAAGAAGGCACGCACTCTTCCCGCCATCCATTACATCGCGGAAATCCTCAACCAGTTCGACCTGATTGCGCTCGTCGAGCTGCGAAGCAACCTGACCGACCTTGGGAGGATTCTCTGGTTCCTCGGGCCGACGTGGGACGTCGTCTACTCGGACTGGATTGAGGACCCGGGCGGCAACGACGAGCGGGTGGCGTTTCTCTTCGATCGCCGCGCCGTCACCTTCAACGGCCTGGCGGCCGAGATCGACGCGCCGCGCACGGCGAAGGCGAAGGAGTACCTCGCGGACCTGTCGTTCTGGCGCGCGCCGTACATGTGCGCCTTCAGGTCCGGGAACTTCGACTTCATCCTCATCGCCACGCACACGCGGTGGGGCGACAGCGTGAAATCGCGCCAGGCGGAGCTCAAGATGCTCGCCGACTGGATCGACATCCGGTTCAAGAGCGCGTACGTCGAGGACACCGATCTCATCGTCTTGGGCGACTTCAACATCCCCAAGCTGGATGACAGCCTGTTCGGCGCGCTGACGGGCCGCGGGCTTCAGGTCCCGGACTGCCTGAGGATCCTCAGGGTCGGCGACCGGGTGATCGGTGGATCGAATCTCGGTCAGGACGCGCGGTTCGATCAGATCCTGCACATGCCGACGATGAAGAAGCGGTTCACGGATGCGGGGGGCGCGCTCGACTTCTTCGTGAGCGACAAGAGCATCAAGGAGCTATTTCCGAAGAGCACGTACACGCGGCAGGAGTTCACGTTCCAGCTCTCGGATCACTTTCCGGTCTGGACGCAGATCAAGACGGACATCGACGGCGACCGGTTGACGCAGATCGTCCGGGACGGCAAAAAGACCTAGGCCGGTCGGGATGTCTCGGGCCCGACCTCAGTCGGCACTGAACTGTTCGATCAATTGAGAAACTGAGGCTGTGCCACTCGACGACTGGTCCCGCGACGAAGTAGAGGCGACGGTTGCCGACTACTTCGAGATGCTCAGTGAAGAGTTGGCTGGCCGGCCGGTGAATAAAGCGGCACACAACGCCGCACTTCGAAACCTGCTCCGTGATCGGTCCAAAGGTTCTGTCGAATTCAAGCATGCCAACATCAGCGCCGTACTCACGCTGCATGGCTACCCGTACATCAACGGCTACAAGCCGCGGTTCAACTTTCAGGCCTTACTCGAGCAGGTTGTCCTCGAGTATCTCGAGCTGCACCGCGACTTCTTCGAACCGCTGGTGCACGGGCCGGTGCTGGATCCACAGGACGCTCCGGAGCCGGCATCAATAAATCCTGCAGCGGTTGAGGACACGCCGCCGGAGGACATGAAAATTCCGAATACGGTGTGGACTCCGCACGCGCGGCTGGCTCGCGTTGACTTCGTGGCCCGAGATGCGGCGAACCGCGATCTCGGTCGGCGCGGCGAGGAATTCGTGCTTCAATTCGAGAAGAAGCGCCTTCACGACGTCGAGCGGCGGCCTGATCTCGCAAGGCGAGTTGAGTGGACATCGAACGCCAGAGGCGATGGCGCAGGCTATGACCTCGACTCCTTCAATGGCGACGGATCACGTCGCGTCATCGAAGTAAAGACAACGGGCCTTGGTAAATACTTCCCGTTCAACGTGACGGTGAACGAAGTGCGCTGTTCCGAGGCGTTACCCAACGAGTTTCAGTTGTACCGCGTCTTCAATTTCGGACGCGACGCGCGGTTATACCCCTTGAAGGGGCCGCTCTCTCGGTCCTGTCATCTGGATCCAGCCCAATATCGGGCATTCGTGGGTCAAACGATCGAATAGAGTAGCGGCCTCAGCGCGGGCAAAGGAGCGTGGCTCAGAGCTTTCGCCGAAGTTCCTTCACCTTCGCGCGCGCCTTCTTGGATTCCAGCCGCTTCTCGCGCGATGCACGCCCCGGCTTCGTCGCCTTGCGTCGCCGCGGCTTCCTCGCCGCCTGCGCGACGAGTGCGATGAGCCGCTCCCGCGCGGCTTCGCGATTCCGCGCCTGCGTGCGATGTTCGCGGCTGTCGATGATCAACACCCCCTCCTCGGTCGCGCGCTGTCCCGCGATCGCCAGCAGCCGCGTCTTCACGTCGGGTGGCAGCGACGAAGCGCGGACGTCGAAGCGCAGTTCGACCGCCGTCGACACCTTGTTGACGTTCTGACCGCCGGGACCGGACCCCCGGACGAAGCGTTCCTCGATCGCGCGCTCGTCGATCTTGATCACGCTCATCACGCGCAAACCGTGCAAAGCGGTATTTGTAGGACAAACACCTGCGTATAATCCCGTAGCTGGAGGCGTTGATGGCAGCACCGTCGTGGCACGTGAGCGGACAGTACTTCGAAACCTGCAGTTGCGATTTCGTGTGCCCCTGCATCCTCGGCCAGATGGCCGCTCGTCCGACCAGGGGATCCTGCACCTTCGCCATGGCGATGCAGGTCGAACGCGGCACCTTCGACACGATCGCACTCGACGGGATCACCTTCATCGTCCTGGGATACACGCCTGAGGCGATGGGGAAGGGCAACTGGTCCGTCGGGCTCGTCATCGACGAGCGCGCCAGCGCCGAGCAGATCGGGGCAATCACCGCGATTGCCAGCGGCTCGGCAGGTGGTCCGATGGCGCCCCTGTCGGGTCTCATCGGGAAGTTCCTCGGAGCAGACACCGCGCCGATCCGGTTCGAGGGCGACGATGTCAAGTTCTCGGTCAAGGCAGGAAGCCTCGTGGACATGGCCGCCGAAGGCGCCATGGGGATCGATCCGCACGAGACCGATCCGATGTTCATCGGGAACACGGGCCACCCCGTGTCGAGCCGCCTCGCGCTGGCGCACGCGTCGAGGAGTCACGTCCAGGCGCTCGGATTGAAGTGGGACGACGTGACCGGAAAGAACAACGGGCATTTCGCGCCGTTCAACTGGCGGAGTGCCTGACCCGGGCGTCGACGAGCGGCCGCCCACACGCCTGGAGATCGCACTCGGATCCGATCGCGCGCCGCTGGTCATCCTGCTGATCCTGTTCCCGCTCGTCTGCTGGGCGTGGATCGTCGTCATGGCGCGCGATATGGACGGGCCGATGACCGGCGCCAGCGCGTGGATGATGACGCCGGCCTGGGGCGCGCGGCACGTGTTCCTGCTGTGGGCGATGTGGGCCGTGATGATGGCCGGCATGATGCTCCCCTTGGCGGCGCCGCTGCTGCTGCTGTACGGCGCCGCGGCCAGGCGGCACGCTCCGAGTGCCGCGGCGTCGAAACAAATCTACGCGCTGGCGGCCGGATACATCGCGGTCTGGGCGCTGTTCAGCGTCGTCGCGACGGCGGCGCAGCGCCTCTTGTCGATGCTGCTCATCATGTCGCCGATGATGACGATCACCAGTCCGGCAGCAGGAGCGGTACTCCTCCTGCTCGCGGGCCTCTATCAGTTGACGCCGTTCAAGCATGTCTGCCTGCGGAAGTGCCAGTCGCCTTTGAGCTTCCTGATGCACCGCTGGCGCGCCGGGGTGGCGGGCGCGTTCCACATGGGCATCAACCACGGCATCACGTGCCTGGGATGCTGCTGGGCGCTGATGCTGTTGCTCTTTGCCGGCGGGGTGATGAACCTCGCCGTGATCGCGGCGCTGACGGTGTTCGTCGCCTTCGAGAAGTTCGCGCCGTTCGGCGTCCAGACTGCGCGGGTCAGTGGCGGGCTGCTGATTGCCGCAGCCCTGTGGATGCTGCTTCAGGCGCGAGCCTGATCACCGCGGCCGATCGACAAATTTCGTGTAGGTGTCGGGCGTGATCACGAGATCGCGCACGATGCCCGGTCCTCCCAGGACGCGGCCTGTCGCGCCGTTGATCGTGTAGGTCACCGCCGATGCATCGCCGACGCGGACAACGATCTGCTTCCGCGCATCGAGGTTGAGCACCTCACCCGCCGTGTATAACCGGTAGGCGCGCCGCTCGCCGTCGGCTGTCGCATCGAGCCAGACGTCGCCCGTCGCCCGAATGTTGAGGACGAGCGGTCCGGGCGCCTGCGTGGCGCGGTCGGCGCCCGCCGCATTGATGGCTGGAATGACCTCCGCCGCGGAATGTCCGGCGGCTGCCGTCACCGTCACGGCATCGCTCACGGCCTGGCGCACCTGGGACGGCGGCAGGCGAACCGCGTCGGCGCCGACGCGGCCGCTGTTGCGCCATACGACAGTCGCCACCAGCACAGCCGCTGCGATGGCGGCGACAACCCACGGAGACACATGGCGGTCGGTCGTTGCCGGGGCGGCGACCGGCTCCGCCTCGACCGTGGACGTCCGCGTTTCGGCCTGGTGATGTGCCCACACCGCGTCCCCATCAAGGCCGACGGTCCGGGCGAACGACGTCAGATAGCCGCGGGTGAAAATGCCGCCGGGGATGCGCGACAGGTCGTCGCGCTCGATGTCGGCAAGAATCCACCGCGGAATCCTGGTTTGTTCGGAAACGTCCCGGAGAGTGAGGTTCGCCTGGACGCGCGCCTCTCGCAGCCGCTCGCCGACTGTGGGCATGGTCGCCTCCGCCGGCTCCTATGCAATCCGGCCTCCGTCAGCAGGGAATCGCGATGCCGGTGTGGATGAAGTCGCCGACGACCTCATACTGGCCGGTGACGGTCGTTCCGCCCGTCCACGCCGGCGACAGCATCACCTTCAGGCGGGCGCGGAAGCGGCCCGTGGACCGCTGGACGTCTTCGATCGACGCATCCAGGTAGCCGAACGAGCGCCCCACCTGCGGATGGAGGCACTTGTACAGCGAGTGCTTCGCCGCGACGATGAGCGCGACCGCGCTCGCGTAGTCCGACTTCATTCCGTCCATGACGCCCATGACTTCGGGGCTGGTTGCGGCGCGCGACGCGAGCGAGTGCGCGCGATCGAGTGAGGTAATCGGCTCGATGTCGATGCCGACGCCGTCGCACTGACGGCGGGACGCGACAGCGGCAGAGACGAGCGACATCACGTGCGTGATCGACCCGACCGTGCCGTACGGCCACGCGGGCGCGTTGTTGTCGTTGACGGAGGGACAGCTGCCCGCGAGACCGAGCTGCTCGAGCGCCCGCATCGCGCAGTACCGCCCCGCGCGATAGGCAATCTGCCGGTCCGCGGGCGCGAGCAGCCAGGCCGGCGGCAGCTCAATCCTCTTCGCAGCCCCCTCGTCGATCTGTTCGAGACACAGCGATACTTGCGACACCCACGCAGGAAGTACGCGGGGTACAGCAATCACAGACGGCTCAAGAGACACGTGGCCCTCGGGTGATTGGCCGCCTGCTTTTGGGGGAGGAAAAGCGGGACCTGGTTGCGCGAAATTATAGACGCCAACCCGGCCGTATGCCGAAAAAATTTTGCGATTCGCGGCGCTCGTCGGCAGGGGCAAACGACCGCAATGTGCGATGAAAAATAATCAGGCCAATACGCGCAAACGCGCGCGCGTAATGGCATCAGATAGAATTCCGGCTGCGCTGTGACGGCAGCGCGGCATCACGCGAATGAAAGTGGCGCGCAGATTTGTGATCAGCGGCCGTGTGCAGGGCGTCGGCTTCCGCTGGTTCGTCCACGACGCGGCCACGCGTGAAGGCGTCGTCGGCTGGGTGACGAATCTGCTCGACGGGCGCGTCGAGGCGTTCGTGGAAGGCGAGCAGGACGCGGTGAGGCGCGTCGAATCGGCGCTTCACACCGGTCCGCGAAGCGCGCACGTGGAACGCGTTGCCGTGTTCGACGAGGATGTCACCGGCAACCTGAAAGGGTTTTCCATTCGATGACCGTCGCTCCGTAAAGGACTCATGTTGACCATCGACCTCAAGCAGATGATTCGCAGCGTTCCCGACTTCCCGAAGCCGGGCATCAACTTCTACGACATCACGACGCTGCTGAAAGACCCGCATGGCTTGAAGGCGACCATCGATGCGCTCGCCACCCCCTACGACACCTCGACCATCGACATCGTTGTCGGCATCGAGAGCCGCGGCTTCATCCTTGGCTCCGCGGTGGCGCAGCGCATCGGCGCCGGTTTCGTCCCGGTCAGAAAAGCAGGCAAGCTGCCGGCGAACGTGGTGAAAGAAATCTACGAACTGGAATACGGCAAGGACGCCCTCGAGCTCCACACGGACGCCATCCAGAAGGGTCAGCGCGTGCTGATCGTCGACGACGTACTGGCGACGGGCGGAACGGCGGCGGCGACCACGCGCCTGGTCAAGCAGCTCGGTGGAGAGCTGCAGGGCCTCGCGTTCCTGATCGAGCTGACGTTCCTCAACGGCAAGTCGAAGCTGACCGGCGAGAACGTCTATTCAGTGCTGCAGTACTAGGCGGGCCGCCCGGGCGGGCGTCGCCCGCGCGCGAACGAATTGTTCGCGCGCGCACGGTTTCCCTCTATTGCTTCACGTACTTCGTCACGCCGCGGAGCGTCGCCTCGGCGGTGTAGATGTTCCCGGCGGCGTCGATGGCAATGCCTTCGCCCATCGCGCCCTCGGGAGCATCCGTCTTGTGCGGCGGGATGAACGTCGTGACCTTGCCATCCTTGATGCTGCCAATGCGGATTCCGCGGAGCCAGCCTGGATGCACGCGCTCGGTCGACTCCGAGTCGGCCGTATAGATCATGTCGTTCTTGTCGATGGCGAGCCCGCTGCTGCGGCCGAACTCGTCGTACTCGCGCACGAACTTGCCGTCTTTGGTCAGGATCTGCACGCGATGATTGTGACGGTCGGCGACGATGAGACGTCCCATCGAGTCGAACTCGAGCGCGTGCGGCGTGCGGAACTCGCCCGGGCCAGTGCCCGTCTTGCCGATCGTCCTGAGGAACTTGCCGTTCTTGTCGAACACCGAGATGCGGCCCACCAGATTGGGATCGGTGACGTCGGTGTGACTCTCCGCAATGTAGACATCGCCGTTGCCAGGATCGGTGACCACGTCGGTCGGCTCGGTCAGGGCTTCTGGCGGATTGCCTTTCACGCCAGCTTTGCCGAGCGTCATCAGCACACGCCCCTCGGGACTGAACTTGACGACGACGCTCCCTTTGCCGGTCGGCTGGTCGGCGCGTGCATCCGCGACCCACACGTTGCCGTCGCGATCGACGTGGATGCCATGCGGCCACGCGAACATCCCGCCGCCGAAGCTCTTGATCTCTTTCCCCGACTCGTCGAAGTGATGCACGGGGTTGACGTTTGTATTCGCGCAGCCCGGCGTCGTGCCCGGCGAGCATCGATCGACGGCCCAGACGGTCCTGCCGTCGCGGTCTATTGCGACGCCATTCGAGCCGCCCCAGGCACGCCCGTCGATGCGGGCCCAGTCGCGGATCACACGATACGGATTGGCGCCGCTGTTGACGGGCTGCACCTTGTCGGTCTGCGGTGTCCCGCCGCGTGCCTGCGCCAGCACGATGGTTCCGGCCACTGCCACACACGAGGTCAACGTCAGCGCGATCGTTCTGAATTTCATGGGGTAATCCTATACAATCCGGCGCAATCGGAGGAACGCACATGAAGCCGTGGCGAATGGGACTTCTGGTCGTCGCAGCCGGCATGCTCGCGCTGGCCTCGCCGGTCGTCGATGCACAGGCACCGCTCACACGAATCTGCGGCGAAACGAAGGCGCCCGCGTGCCAGGCCGTTCGCGGCGACCGCTCCGAGGGATGGCCGCAGCAGACACGCTCCGAGGTGATGGCACGCAACGGCATCGTCAGCACGGTGCAGCCGCTCGCCGCGCAGGCCGGCCTCCGAATCCTCCAGCAGGGCGGCAACGCCATCGACGCAGCCGTCGCCACCGCCGCGATGCTGAACGTCGTCTTTCCGGGGAATGTCGGCATCGGCGGAGACCTGTTCGCGCTGATTTACGTGGCGAAAGAGAAGAAGGTGTATCAGCTCAACGCGAGCGGCATCGCGCCTGCCGGCCTCACGCTCGAGCGGATGCAATCGCTCGGTTACAAGGCGAACGCCGCCAACTTCGGCCCCGGCTCCGGTATGCCCCCGGGCGGCATCCTGACCGTGACCGTGCCTGGCTCGTTGTGGGGCTGGCAGGAGGTGCTGACGCGCTTCGGCACGAAGACGTTCAAGGAGGTCCTGCAGCCGGCCGTCGACTATGCCGATCAGGGATTTCCGATCACCGAAGAGATCGCCAGCCTCTGGCGCATGAAGAACGCGCTGCCGCTGCAGGCGTGCTGCACGCAGATCGACCCGGATTCGGTGAAGACGTTTTACGTGAACGGCAAGGCACCGGTGGCCGGGACGATCTTCAGGAATCCCGATCTCGCCAAGGCGTTCCGTCTGATCCAGCAGCAGGGACGCGACGCGTTCTACAAAGGAGACATCGCGCGCGCCATCATCGCCAAGTCGCAGGCGCTCGGTGGACCGATGACGCTCGACGACCTCGCCAACTACAAGGGCGAATGGGTGACGCCGGCGTCAACGGCGTATCACGGCGAGTTCACGGTCTACGGCACGCGAGCGCCCTCGCAGGCGTGGGGCATCGTCGAAGCGTTGAACGTGCTCGAGCAGTGCGTGCCGACGTGGTACCCGGGGCAGACGCTCGCGTCGCTCGGGCCCGCCAACCCGCTCTACTGGCACGCGCTGATCGAGGCGAAGAAGGTCGTCTACGGCGACGTCTACGGCCACAACGCCGACCCCAACGCCGTGCCTGTTCCGCTCGACATGCTGACGTCGAAGCCGCACGCCGCCTCGCTGTGCAGCAAGGTGAATCCGAACCGCGCGGCGGCAACGTCATCGATCAAGGGTGATGCGGATGGCACCGGCGACACGATTTACCTGGCCGCCGCCGATCGCTGGGGCAACATGGTGTCGTGGATCAACAGCAACTTCGCGGGGTGGGGTTCGGGCATCACGGTTCCAGGCTATGGGTTCATCCTGCACAACCG
>Ga0070699_100005838_pt1 | contig 10758 bp, 7 predicted proteins | sample KBSK1503metaG_FD_65473 | JGI IMG/M metagenome (GOLD analysis project Ga0070699, IMG submission 65473) | Corn, switchgrass and miscanthus rhizosphere microbial communities from Kellogg Biological Station, Michigan, USA - KBS K1-50-3 metaG | ecosystem: Host-associated > Plants > Roots >...
AGGCTTGCCACTCGACCGGTGACTTCCACTCGCCCTTCGCTCGGTTCTGTGATCCGGGAGAGTGTCTTCAGGAGAGTGCTTTTACCCGCTCCATTTCGGCCAATGTCCAATCTACTATCGTTTACGCGCCACCAGTTGGATCGAGTCACCGAGTTCCATTTCCTCGAGAAACACACGCAATTCCGTTATTGCTCCGAAGATCTCTTTTAGGCGCATCAGTACCGGATCAAGTCCCTCGGCCCAGACTGTTCCGCATTCCCAATGAATAATATCCCAGCCAAACTTATCCATCCAGCCGCGAAGGCTCGAGCACGTAACTTGGTCCACACCGTGATGGGAATAGTCCGAGTATCCTTCCCAATCTTTTCCAAGGAGTCGATGCGTTAGCGAATCGCCGTTGCTTGTGTGCAGAAAAAGCAAAGCTCCTTTGCGCACCCGCGACGAAACTCTCGCCAACACAGCTTCTGGAACAGAAAAATGCTCGATTACGTCGGACATCCAAATTGTGTCGAAATATCCGTCAAAGGGTATATCGTCGGCGTCGAGGTCTGCGCGCCTTACTCGATGAGGCCCCACCAATAGACCGGCCTGATCGATGGCGAATTCCGAAATGTCGGTGCCATATACATCAAGCCCGGCATCGAGAAATCTTTTTGTAAATATCCCTAGTGCGCAACCGATATCTAGGAGCCGCCCCCTAGCCGCATACCGTTTAAGGAGTGCTAAACCGCCCTCCGCAGACGTCCTCCCATAGTCGACATAATCATCACCGAAATAGTAGTCTCGGCCAATTTCCTTATCGTCGTAGGGAAGATAGTGCGTGCACAGGCGACTGTATCGCCGCCCTTCAACGTTCTGCTGAATTTCCGAGACAAATTTTCGCGTCGTGACACGCCGCGTTTCATGCGGCTGCAATTTCGAACCATTGAGAGAGAGGGATGGCTCCAACACATTTACTGTAAGAACGTCACCTCGTTCTACGGCCTGAAGATCGCAGGCGAGCACAAGGTCGCCGGCACCACGTGTGTCATCAGTAAAGGACATTGCGTGAAGCCTCAACGAAAGGTCTAATCCTGCCATAAGAACCGTGAAATTAATCAGGCCTTCCGGACTCGCTCGATAGGAATAACGGAGAGGCAAAAGTTCCCCTCTATCCTCGCGCAGCGACTGCGGCCATTTCGTGATCCCTATAAACCGGCGGCTTCCAATATTGGACACAACGTCAAGCAAAGCGCGAACCGTTCGCCCTCCGACCCTTCTAACGGTGGAGCGGATTCCAGTCAGTTCCTTGTTCATGAAACTGAAATTCTCAATTCAGAGCTTGCGGGCTGTTGCGAAACAGTGCCCTGAAAAATAGCCCGATCGCCAAAAAAGACGTGCTAACTTTGGACTGAGGTGCCAGATGGAGCGCCAAACTTCAAAATCTACACCTGCACGTAAAGCTTTCACTTCGAGGGTCTCGAATAGTGGTTCAAGATCACCTACATCGACAAGCAGCGCCTTTAGTGAAGAGCAGTGTTGCAACGATTCGTGGCGAATCGTTGACGAAAGCAGCTCCCGAAAAGTCTGCAAAGTGTTCCGCACGCTATGCGGCAGTGTCGCGGAACCAGTTGCTGCGAGCAGAAACCGTCTCAAACACAATGTGCGCCATCTGAGAGGGGCTAAATCCCACCACACAATGATGCCACCAGGCCTCAGCACGCGGATCATTTCAGCACACATTGCACGTTGTACGTGCTGGGTCAATGCGTGCATGACGCAAGTAAATTGCAGAACTATGTCAAATGACGCGTCTAGGAATGGTAGCGTTACTGCGTCAGCAACAGCAAAGCTTATTGCCGGATAAGATTTCCTAGCCCGCTTAAGACGAGGAAGCAAGAAGTCGATCCCAGTCAAACCTTCCCAAGCAACTCCGACGCGCCGAAGTTTCGCCAATTCGTGTCCGTAGCCTGTGCCAACTTCCAGTGCGCGGATATTGTTTAGCTGTTCCCCGAACTTCTCGCTGATAGCATCAAACACAAGTTGGTCGCGCATGCCCCAGTATTCCGCGGCGACCGAATTACTGTAGCCCCATTGTCGCTCATACGCATCTTCGAAATCGGCCTGTTCATAGAATTCTTTTAGTTCATTCTGATGATTCACGATAAGGTCCACTTCATGTTGCCAGCGGCGTGACCGAGAACTCCACGTCTGAATAAACGCAACCCCATCGTCGGTCAACTTGACTGGTCCCGTAAAGCGGCGTCTGTGCAAGCTCGAACGCAATCGAGTTCTCTGCCATGGCGTGTATGTGTCCTTGGGGATTCATTACCCAAAAACTGGCCGTGTAGGGCCCAGGAAGGAAGACCGTCTTGCGAATTCGCACGCACACCGTAGCGTTGCCTGCCGGTAGCGGCGGCAAGGGAATTCCTAGTTCAACGGTGTTGATCGAAGTCATAAGGACCCCGAACTCGTTGAATATGCTTATGCCAAGAGCCGATTGTCTGATCTCCTCTTTAACACGCAAGTTTACTCGAAATAACATGTCGTCTTTAGTGGCGAGGGGCAAATCACTTTTTGGGTTCGAGACAGAATATGAAACCAATTCCACTCGCCCATCACCTGTGACGGCATTGCGCGAAAATGCGTCGCCTGATTGGAGCTTATCGTGAACACTGGCGGTATAGGCTTCGACGACTTCATCAATTGGGCCGGTATTCCGAATTCTGCCGTTTTGAAGCCAAACTCCACGGCGACAGAGCTGTTTGATTGCCATCATATTGTGGCTAACAAAGAGAATTGAGCGGCCCTCTGTTTTGGCGACTCCTCTCATTTTCCCCATACACTTCTTTTGAAACTCTGCGTCTCCTACGGCCAGTACTTCGTCCACGATCAAGATCTCCGGTTCCATGTGTGCGGCCACCGAGAATGCCAGTCGCACATGCATGCCGGAAGAATAGCGTTTTACGGGAGTGTCCAAGAATCGTTCAACCTCGGCAAACGCCACGATCTCTTCAAACTTACGTCTAATCTCGGCGCGCTCCATCCCGAGAATGGCACCATTGAGGTAAATGTTCTCGCGACCAGTCAGTTCTGGATGAAAACCTGTTCCGACTTCAAGCAGGCTTGCCACTCGACCGGTGACTTCCACTCGCCCTTCGCTCGGTTCTGTGATCTGGGAGAGTATCTTCAGGAGAGTGCTTTTACCCGCTCCATTTCGGCCAATGATGCCGACTACCTCTCCACGCTTGATTGCGAAATTAATCTCCCGGAGAGCCCAAAACTCCTCTACTTCTTGGCCTCTCCCCATCGTCGTCCGGAAGCCATTAGCAGCCGAGCGAGCGAGTCGCTTAACCTTTCCAGCAATCACCTCGCGTAGGGTTGTGTAACGCTCACGCTGGACGTCGTGGCTGATTAGATATTTTTTCCCGAGGGATTCAGCCCGGATTACAACATCACTCGTCATATCACAAGAGGTCCGCAAACGTGCGTTCGGTTTTACGAAAATACCAAGTACCCAGCAATAGCGACACGATGACGACACCAATACTCAAAAGGAACCCCGGCAAATAAAACTTGCTTTCACCTCGTAATAGGCACCAACGGAACCCATCAATTACACCTACCACAGGATTCAGACTGTAAAGCAGCCGCCATTTTTCGGGGATTACAGTGCTCGAAAAACCCACTGGCGAAACATAAAGGCCAAATTGGAGAATAAAAGGAATAATGTAACGGAAGTCTCGATACTTTACATTGAGCGCCGTGATATAGAGCGCAGGGCCAAGGCTAGCTAGGATTGCGAGCAAAAGGAAACATGGCAGAAAAATCAGTCGCCAATCGGAAAAGAACCGGTACCAGGCCATCATCAGGATGAACAGGGCGAAGGTAATTGCGAAGTCCGCGAGGGCCACCAGGATCGTAGCTGAAGGTACAATCAGCCGAGGAAAATAGACTTTGCTTATCAGATTAGAATTCGTGACTAGACTAATCGACGCGTCGTTCAATATGGTTGAGAACAAGAACCACGGCAGCATTCCGGCAAACACCATTATTGAGTAGGGCGCATGCCCAACACTCGGCAGCTTGGCGACTCGGCTGAATAGCACTGTGAAGACCAGCATGGACAAGATGGGGCGGATCAAAGCCCACGCAATACCGATCGCCGTTTGTTTGTAGCGTACCGCAAGGTCGCGCCAGGCGAGGATCGCAAACAACTCGCGGTAGGTCCATAAGTCTCGCCAGTAGTGATGCTCGGCTCGTCCAGCTTCTAGCACGAGGACACGCTTGGACGTTCGGTTAGCCTGATTTTTGGACGTCATCGGGATCGTTAAGCTGGCCATATCCTCGCTCTCAGGATTTTGACCCTGCGCGGCGACAGATCGGTGCGCGTACATCGTCAAGTTCAGATGTCAAGCAAGGCATTAAATGCTGACGCCGTAAATGTCTGACAACCTAGTCGGTGTGACCTTGTCTTTGATGTACTGCCGAGTTGGGACTCGCAGTCTTCATCTAAGGATTCATGAGCGAGGTTTTGTTCGGCACCCCGGATCAGACTTAGAGAGGTCTTACACCGTCAACTCAAGTTTCGTCACTCTATTCATCGCGTTCCGAACGGCGGCTAAAAACGTCTCGCGGCCGAAACGGGCACGCACCGCCGCGGCGAGCGTGGCTGGGTCAGGCTTCGGCTTCGCGAGGAGATGCGCGATAGCCATTGGAAGCTTGTCCTCACATACCAGAGTCCCGAGCTGCCCGTCCGCCAGAGCATCTTTGGTGCCCCCAACGTTGAGACCAAGTGCGGGCGTGCCACTCGCCATTGCCTCCAGGAAGGCGATCCCGAATCCTTCGCCCGTCGACGGCATCACGAACAGGTCGGCCATGCGATAGAACTTGCTAAGAACTTGCAACGCGGCAGCACCGAGGAAACGTACACGCTCGCTTACGCCCACATCACGCGCAAGCGCTTCGAGTCGGGCGCGATCGTCCCCCTCACCGACAACCAGATACTCCACATCGTGGCCTTGCGCGACGACATAGGGGATGGCAGAAATGACTCGGTCTTGGCCTTTGTATTGTTGGCCCGAGTCCATCCGTCCGACCGTCAAGAGCACACGCTTGTTCTTGATTCCCAAAGCAGCGTCCGTTGTCCAGCCGTCTCCAAACGTGAACGTTTCCTTGAAGGTGTTCGGCACTACCAAAACCCGCTCGGGCGTGATCGCGGCCCAGGAGAGCACCGCCGCACGCGTATAGCGCGAGACACATAACAGGAGATCGGCCGATTCCAGAGCCGCGCGTTGAAGTCGTGATGGCCGCGGCCAAGCCTCAATTCCATGGGTCTGAATGATAAGCTTCGCGCCCTTCAGTCGCGCGATGAGCGCCGCTAATGGAGCCATAAAGAGGTGTCCACAGAACACCACATCGATTCTCCGGAAGAGCGCTATTCGCAGGGCCGCGACGGAGTAGGCAATCCGTCCGGGCCGGGCGGAGGCTTGTTCAATCTTTTCTGGCGACGCAGGCAGATCGGGAGCTAGTCGCGGCAAGACCGTAATCGATGACACGGCTCCCGTTTCAATCAGCGCTCCCAGAAAATCACGGTTGTATTGCGCTATGCCGCCGCGCCCACCGAAAGCGTCCGTCACAATAGCTAGCATGGTGGGCGACGTGTTCATGAGGCGTTTAGTAGCGGTTGCGCGTTGGCGGGGGCTACGCCATTCAGTACAGTGCGCGACCAGCGTCGCGAAATCAGGCCTTTAGATTCCAGACCTACAACCTTCGAATCCGAACCTTTGCTGGTAGCCGTATTCATCCAATTACCCGTGGGTAGATTGAAGCCTGTTTTTGCACGAGCAATGATCTCGTGCGGCAGAGGCAGGGTCGGCGCTTTGCCGAGTGCGGCTTTCCCGGCTCCCGAAGTGAGCGATGGGATCACGGGTGCGAGCGCTCTCAACAATGTAAAGTCGACCAGCGGCACGCGGATCTCAAGACTGTGGGCCATTCCCACCCAATCGGCATCGCGCAGAAGCTGATTGCGCATGTATTGTGCCGACTCAAGCATGCAGACCCGCGCATTGTCGGAAATCGGATCTGGAGTGAGGTTCGCGGCCAGACGGTGTAGTGGCTTCAGCCGGCGCAGACCCTCGCGCGCGATCTCCGCATCCATAATGTCAGGAAGCTCGTGCGGCAAGAACAAACCGCGGCGCAGGAGATATGTCCCAGCCCAGGTACCAGAATGTTCCAGAACCCCGAGCGCTTTGGGCATCGTCCGTGAGAAAGTCGGAGCAACAGCGGCGATGAGCATGCGAGCCAAAAGACCTATTCCCGGTATCTCGGCCAGCCCGCCGAAACGGCGGTGCCACCGCGGTAAATCTAAGAAGCTCGGATAGCCGCCAAGCAGCTCATCGCCACCGAGTCCCGAGATCGCGACTTTGAGACCCGCCTCTTTGGCGGCTTTGGAAACGAACCAAGTGTTCACACCGTCGATTGAGGGTTGGTCCATCGCTTCAAAGATCGCAGGGAGATCGCGGACAAACTCCTGCTCACTTAAGGACCGTACAATATGGCGTGCCCCGTACTGCTTGGAGACGCGCCCAGCCAAGGGCGCTTCGTCTTCCGACGTTCCGTGGAATTCCGCGAATGTAAGCGTGATTGCGCGAATCTCGTGTTGCCCTGCGTCACGCATCATTCCAAGCATAGCCCCGGAGTCGACTCCCGCAGAAAGAAAGATGCCGACCTCAACGTCGGCTAACAAATGCGCGCGCACGCTATCGAGAACGCCGGCGCGCACCCGTTCGGAAATCTCAGCAGCGGGGGCCGGGTTAGCAGCACCTTTAGCTAAGACTTCGGCAAGATTTGAAAAGGATTTGGGCTCTCTCGGGCCGGCGGCGTCCACCCATTGAGTATGACCGGCGGGCAAAGCTCGGATGTCGCGATAGAGCGTAAACGGCTCAGGCACGCTGCCAAAAAGATGGAAGCCAACAATGCCAGCCGGCTCAGGGTCGCGCGAAACATGACCCCCTGCCAGCAGAGCTTTGACCTGCGAAGCGAAGCGGAACGTCCAGCCGTCATTTGCTGTATAGAGCGGTTTGATACCGTACGGGTCACGTGCAAGGAAAACGCCGCGCCGCACTTCGTCCCAGATTGCGAATGCGAACATGCCACGGAGCCGATATACCATCTCGGCGCCATAGCGCGCGTAGAGGTGCAAGAGCGCCTCGGTGTCCGAGGTCGTGAGGAAGCGCGCACCCTCGCCCTCGAGCTCCACACGCAGCTGAGGATAGTTGTAGATCTCGCCGTTAAACACGACGATGAAACGACCATCTTCACTAGTCATCGGCTGGGAAGCACGATCGGAAAGGTCAATGATTGAGAGACGTCGATGCCCAAGGGCACAACGCCGGTCCACGCTCCACCAGGTGCCTAACCCATCTGGACCGCGAGCACGCATTGCGTCGCGGGTAACGAGAAGCTCGGCTTCGTCCGGCGCACTCGACGCCGAATGATATGCAAAAATGCCGTTTATGCCGCACATAGACTGTTCTCAGGTAAAAAAAGCGGGCGCATGACAGCACATAATCCTGCAGCGGATTTCTCAACCGGCTGAACTAGGCGAGAAATGGTCGAACGCTCTCGCGGGAAGGCTCTCAACCCGTCGAAACGTTGCGCACAAAAATTCATCGCGCAACTAGACAAGCTACCGCCCTCTCGCACACAATCCCCGGCGTTGGGAATTTTTTTGGGAATTAAAAGACTAACTCCCCACAGCGCGTGTGTCAACGGATCTCCGCCTTTTCGGTTCCGTCGCTTCCATCAAACTGGGTCGTCGCAGCTAATATAGAATGGTTCGCGGGCCGCCGTAGATACGGAACGAAACTCGGTGCTGGTCTTGGCGGCGGAGCCAGCAGGTGTGGTAGGGGGATTCGTGGGAGGCTGGGACGAAACTTGTCTGGTCGACAATGTTGGGCTCGTTGGAGCGGGCCTGCATCTGGGAGGCGGTTCCGAGGTTCGTACCGGCCGCTGGTACGCTTTATACGTCCGATCGCGACACGAAAAGGTCGTCGAAACCGGACTCAGGGGAAAGGGATACCCTGCTTTTTCTCCCTTTTATTGGACGAAGCGCAAGAGAGTTGACCGGGTAGCTGAGGTCCATGTGCCTCTGTTTCCGGGATATGTCTTTTGCCACTTTGACTCCGGGAAGCGGCTGCCAATTCTAACCACGCCAGGCATTGTAGGAGTTGTTGGTCCTGGGAATAGACCGGAACCGGTCGAAGAACATGAAATCGCTTCCATCCGAACGATTGCGCTGTCTGGACGTTCCGTTCAGCCGTGGCCTTTTTTAAGAAGGGGCCAACGGATCCGGCTGCAGGCCGGTCCACTCGTGGGCGCGGAAGGCATTTTCTTGTGTGTCAAGAATGAGTACCACCTCGTTGTTTCTATTACCTTGCTCCAGCGCGCCGTCGCAGTTGTCATCGAAAGGGACCATGTTGCGCCGTTGTTTTAGGCGTGCGTCACGTGAGTCGTTCTACGCTTGTTCTCAGCATCGAAATGATTGCGTCTTTTCGGCGGATCAAAAATACTTCCGCAGATCCGATCACAGTCGAAGCAAAAAGTAATTCGTGCAGACCGCTACTCTCGCAAAATTGGGTGGTCGTCGGAAAGGAAGCTGTTCTATGTGCTGAGCACGGAAAGAGTGCGAAAGAGAGCAAGATGATCACGGATGCACCGATTCGAATAGAGAATCACCATCAACTCACGAAATGTATCAAAAGTTGTACGAGGAAAGTTTTAGGGAAGTGTTAGAATTCGTTATCCTTTAATCCAGTTTGCGCAGAAATAACAGAGTGGCACCGTTCTGGGGCTAAATTGATGCAATTGCAGTCTAGGCGTAACATTCTCCGCGATCCGGAATCCTTAGAGCCGATCGAAATACAGCCCGGCAGGGGTTATCAACCCCATCCTCATTATTATGATGTGGAAAATCCGAGCCCGATTCTGCACTATCTGCGAGTTTTGCGGAAGCGCGGATGGTGGGTCCTCGCTACGTTGGCTATTGTTTTCTCCCTTTCGGTAATCGCAACTTTGAAGACCACGCCGCTTTACCAAGCCACATCTAAGGTGGCAATCTTTCCAGAAAGTCCGAATGTGTTGGGATTTAAGGACTTCCAGGATAGTTCGCCTGACTATGAGTACGACGTAGCTCTTGAAACTCAGGCTGCGATTCTACGTAGTGACGCGTTGGCAATAAAAGTAATCGATGCGATGCGCCTTGATCAAGATCCCAGGTTCAGTAGTTCCAAGCGCTCTTCTTCAGTATCCACAATTCGCACTGCTGATATGGAACCTGACCCTGCTAAAACGGCTGGCTTGCTGGGCACGTTAGGCGGTGGGCTAAATGTTCAGCTAATCCGCAGTTCTAGGCTCATACAAGTTAGCTATACGCATCCAGATCCTAGATTATCAACCGAAGTCGTGAACACGTTGATAAGGACTTTCATCGAGGAAAATTTCAGGACCAAATACGAATCCGTAACACAAACCTCAGAGTGGCTTTCCAAGGAGCTAGCGGATCTCCAGTTGAGAGTCCAAACCTCTGAGGAGAAACTTGTGCGCTATCAGAAAGATCACAGCATTCTAGGGATCGATGAGAAGCAGAACATTGTCACGGCCAAGCTGGACGAGCTGAATAAAGAGCTCACTGCAGCCCAGACCGATCGCATTCAGAGGGAGTCCAGTTACAGGCAAGGGGTAACTAGTGATCCAGGAGGGTTCGGGAAATCCCCGACCGAAGGAACGAGCAGCCTGCTGGACAAGTTGCGCGAAAAAGAGGCTGACCTCAATACTCAATACGCACAGGCCACAACTCAATTCGGTTCGGGATATCCCAAAGTTGTGGAACTGAGCAATCAGTTGAAACAGGTGCGCACCGAAATACGGTTAGAAGAAACGAGAATGCAAGCCAGGCTTCAGGATGAATACTTGGCCGCTGCGGGACGGGAGAAATTGTTGACTTCGGCATTTGATGAGCAGAAGAAGCAGGCTAATCAACTGAACGAGAGCGCGATCGAGTACTCGGTGCTGAAGCGAGACGCGGAGTCAAACCGTCAACTGTACCAGAGCCTTTTGCAGCGACTCAAAGAGGCGGGTGTCACCGCTGGTTTAAGATCGAGCAACATCCGCGTGGTAGACATCGCACGGGTTCCGACGTCTCCCGTTACACCTGATATCCCGCGTAACCTCGCGCTTGGTTTTTTATTGGGTCTTGGGGGAGGTATTGGACTTGCGTTCATCATCGAGAGTCTTGACCGAAGCGTAAGAGATATGGACCAAGTTACTGCGATATCGACGCTGCCGGCGCTCGGAATGATCCCTTTGCAACTGTCAAGTAACGGCGATTTGCGAAAGCGGTTGAACTCCGTTTCAATTGGTACGGGAAACTCAGACTCGCTTAATTTGGTTACGTACGCGCGTCCCAAGTCACAAGCAGCAGAAGCCTACCGAGCACTCAGGACATCGATTCTTCTTTCCGCATTTGGTGCTCCGCCAAAAGTGATTCTTGTAACTAGCCCTTTGCCGCAAGAAGGAAAAACTACGATCAGCGCGAACTCAGCACTAGTCTTGGCGCAGCGCGGAAGTCGCGTTCTCCTTATAGACGCAGACCTTCGGCGACCCGGACTCGAGAGAATGATGGGCATAAGATCGAAGGGAGGTCTGAGCACGCTCATTAGCGGAGTGGACAAGGCCGAAGACGTCATTGTCCAATTTAGTAAAGTACCAAACCTGTGG
>Ga0070699_100005839_pt1 | contig 10758 bp, 8 predicted proteins | sample KBSK1503metaG_FD_65473 | JGI IMG/M metagenome (GOLD analysis project Ga0070699, IMG submission 65473) | Corn, switchgrass and miscanthus rhizosphere microbial communities from Kellogg Biological Station, Michigan, USA - KBS K1-50-3 metaG | ecosystem: Host-associated > Plants > Roots >...
CTACCGGATCGGGGCCGACGACGTCCTCTACATCTCGGTGTGGCAGAACGACGCCCTTAGCCGGGCCGTCACCGTGAGGCCAGACGGAAAAATCTCGCTGCCACTGCTGAAGGACGTCGAGGCGGTCGGTCTGACTCCCGTCGAGTTGCAGAGCGTGCTGACCGCCAAGCTGGCGGAATACATGCCTACGCCAGAGGTCGCCGTCATTGTCAACGAGATCCATAGCTTGAGGATCTCCGTCATGGGAGAGGTCCGGCGTCCGGGGCGCTACGAGGTACGCGGCGGCACGACGATCGTCGATGCGCTCGCTCTGGCCGGAGGATTTACCGACTTCGCGTCGCGCTCGAAGATCACCGTGTTTCGGAAGGAGGGAGATAGCCTCCGGCGTATCCAGTTCAATTACTCGAAGTTCGCCGCCGATGGTGTCTTGGATCGCTCGAACTCCGGAAACGCCGAGCGCGACGCGTTCTATCTCCGTCCGGGGGACATGATCCTTGTCCCCTGAGGAAAGGCCCCGGACGTCCGCTAAGCCTCAAGCAATGGGCGACAGTTCCAGAAGCCTGGGACTCAATTCGATTCTCGCGGCGTGGCACCGGCGTAAATGGGTGGCGATTATCCCGTTTTCGGTCGTGCTGGCTGGGACTGCGACCTTCACGGCCGTGATGCCCAATACGTATCAGGCCACCGCCACGGTGCTCGTCGTCGACCAGCAGGTTCCCGTCGACTTCGTTCGGTCCACGGTCACAGGCGCGCTCGATATGCGGCTGCAGACCATCAGCCAAGACATTCTGAGCCGTTCTCGAGTCGAGGAGCTCATCAACAGGTTTGGGCTCTACCCCAACGCGCGACGGCAGCTCAGCCGGGACGCGCTCCTGGAACGGGTGCGCCGCGATATCGAGGTCAAACCCAAGCGGCTTGATCAAGTGGGCGGCGCGAACCCCGGCTCCGCGGCAAACGCAGGCGCCTTTACAATCAGCTATCAGGGAGCGGACCGCACCACCGTCGCGCCCGTCACGAACGCGCTTGCGTCCTACTACATCGAGGCGAACATCAAGGTGCGGGAGCGTCAGGCGCAGGGGACGGCCCAGTTCCTCAAGGCGCAGCTCGAGTCGGTGCGAGACCGACTTGCGGAGCAAGAGCGCCGTGTCAGCGACTTCAAGCGAAGTCACCTGGGAGAGTTGCCGCAGCAGATGGAGGCGAACCTCTCGACGCTCGAGCGACTCAATACCCAGTTCCGCCTTAACACGGATAAGCAGATCCTTACACGGGAACAGCGGCAAGAGCTGGCGAGGCTGCTGGACTCGATGGCCGTCCTGGCGGTCGCCCCAACTCAGCCAGCAACGAGCGTGCAGGCGGCTCCGCCTCCGCCCGACGCAGCGACAGTGCGACTCGACAAGCTGAGGCAGGACCTGGCCGACCTTCGCCTCCGGTTCAGCGACAAATACCCTGACGTGATTCGGCTGAAGGGAACCATCGCACTCCTAGAGCGCCAGGCCGCGGAAGCCAAGAAGGAGCGCCCGCCCGTCGCGCCCGCGCTCGCCGACACTCGGCCGGGCCCGTCGACTCCGACCCCAGACCCATACGTTGTTCAGACACAACAAGCGCTGATCCAACTCGATTCGGAGATCAGAGCCCTGAAGGAGGAGGAAGGCAACCTTCGGGCCACGATGGGCATGTATCAAGCGCGCGTCGAAAATATCCCCCGGCGCGACCTGGAGTTTCAGACCCTCTCGAGGGATTACGACACGACGAAGGACCTCTACCGCACTCTGCTCAAGCGATACGAGGAAGCGCAGCTCGCCGAGAGCTTGGAGCAGCGGCAGAAAGGGGAACAGTTCCGGATCCTGGAGCACGCGATTCCACCCAGCGCACCGATCGCGCCCAACCGTCTGCGTCTCCTGCTCGTCGATGTGGTTCTTTCCCTCGGTCTCGCCGTCGGCTTGGTGGTGCTTACCGAGCAGCTCGACAGCTCATTCCACACGATGGACGACCTCCGGGCGGCGTTCACCACGTTTCCTACCGTCGGCAGTATTCCGCGCATTGTCACCGCCGCCGACCTCCGTCGCAGACGACGGCGGACCCAGTTCGCGGCGGCCGCAGCGGTCTTCAGTCTAATCGTCGTCGTCAGCGCCGTGTACTTTGTCGCTAGTGGGAACGAACAGCTGCTCCGACTGCTGACGCCGAGCCATTCCTGAGAACGGTCCCAATGTATCTGAATTTCTACGGACTCAAGGAGCCCCCGTTCAAGACGACGCCTGACCCGAAGTTTCTCTACCAGACGCCGTCCCATCGCGAAGCGCTGGCGCAGCTCCAGTACGGCGTGCATGAGCGCAAGGGATTCATCGCGTTGACCGGGGAGGTCGGAACGGGCAAGACGACCCTGCTCCAAGCCCTGCGGCGGCGCCTCGACGACAACACCGCGGTCGCCTTCATCTTCAAGTCCACCCTGCCGTTCGACGCGCTCGTCGAGTACATGCTCGAGGAGTTCCGAATTGCCAAGCCGATGAGTACCGAGACGCAGCGACTCGTCGCCCTGAACAGTTTTCTGCTCGAGCGCTACCAGCGGGGCCAGAACACGGTGCTCATTCTCGACGAAGCGCAGAATCTCGAGCCGAAGACGCTCGAGGAGGTCCGGCTCCTGTCCAATTTCGAAAGCCCGAGCGACAAGCTCCTTCAGATTCTGCTCGTCGGCCAGCCGGAGCTGAGGACGAAGCTCAATGTCCCGGAGCTCCGGCAGCTCCGGCAACGCATCGCGCTCTCCTGCGGCCTTCGACCGCTGACGGTCGGTGAGACGCGCGAGTACCTGCGGACACGCTTGCGCATCGCCGGTGCGCAAGACCTCGGCCTCTTCACGGACCGGGCAGCGACGCGCATCGCCGAATATACGGCCGGGATCCCCCGCCTCGTGAACATCATCTGCGATCAGTGTCTCGTGATCGGGTTTGCCGATCAGGAGCGGCGGATCGGTCCGCAGATCGTCGAGCAGGCCATCGCGTCTCGCGAGGAAGGTCTCGTGCTCCCACGGCGGTCGTGGACGCTTCGTCAGCGATCCGCGATGACGCACGTTCGCTGGGGCCTCATGGTGGTCGCGCTCCTCCTGGGAGCCGCGGTCTCCCTCGCGGTTCGGCCCGATACCAGCTATCTCTTCGAGTTCGTGCGCTCGGCACGGGCGTTTCTCTGGTAACTCGGATGGGTAAGTACTTCGAAGCGCTCGAGCAGGCTGACCGGGAACGGGCGCTGCGGGAGCATGCCCGACCGGTCGCAGCGTCAGCCACCTCTGCACCAGTCGCGCCAGCCACCATCGCACCGGTCGCGCGCCCCACGGCTCAACAAGCGCCGCCGTCCCCCCTATCCGCGCCCGAGCCCGAGGAGCCGACTGTTGGCCGCGCGTCGATCGAGGGGTCGACGGCCGTCGCGCGTCTCGCGAATCGGCACGCAGTTCCCAACACGTCCGCGGACGGTCGGGGGAGTGTCGAGGAGCACCTGGTGAGCCTTCTCGCTCCAACCTCGTTCGGCGCCGAGCAATATCGGACCCTCCGGCATAAGGTAGAGCAACTGCACGGCACGGCCAACCTGACCATCGTCGCAATCTCGAGCGCCGAATCCGGCGACGGTAAAACGATGACAACGATCAACCTCGCCGGCGCCTTGGGCCAGGCGCCGGAGGCTCGTGTCCTCCTGGTGGACGCAGATCTGCGCCGGTCGTCGATGGCCGAGCGCTTGGGGTTGGACGGTTCCGACGGCCAGGGCCTGATCAGCGCGATCGTTGACCCGCATCTTTCGCTGAGAGACGTTGCCGAGCCTTGCCCCGCGTTCAATCTCTCCCTCGTTCGGGCGGGCCGCCGGCCGTCTGCGCCCTACGAGCTGCTGAAGTCTCCTCGGCTGGGGCAGCTCCTGGACGATGCGCGTCAGCAGTACGACTACGTCGTCCTCGATATGCCGCCTCTGATCCCTCTCCCCGACTGCAGGGTGATCGGTCGCTGGGTGGACGGCTTCCTCATCGTCGTGACGGCGCACAAGACTCGCCGGGGGTCCTTGGAGGAAGCGCTGAAGGTCCTGGATCCGGAGAAGATCATCGGCCTGGTCTTCAACGGCGATGATCAACCGCGCACGCGCTACGTCGATGGCAGTGGCTGGCCGTACGGACCGGCTCGCCGCCGATGGTGGGCGGGCTTCCGCAACGGTCACCGCGCCAGCGTCGACGAGATCCACTGACGATGTGTGGCATCGTCGGGTACACAGGTTATCGCGACGCTATCTCCGTCTTGCTCTCTGGGCTCCGTCGCCTCGAGTACCGTGGGTACGATTCTGCAGGGATCGCCACGCTCAAGGGAAGCTACCTCGACGTGCGCAAGGCGGTCGGAAGGGTCAGCAAGCTGGAGAGTCTGCTCGCGGTTGACAAACCCAAGGGAGCTCTAGGGATCGCGCATACACGCTGGGCGACGCATGGTCGCCCTTCGGACGCCAATGCCCATCCCCACGTCGATTGCGGCGCGCACATGGCGGTCGTCCATAACGGGATCATCGAAAACTACCGTGATCTTCGGAGGTCCTTGGCCGCCGAAGGGCATCGCTTCCGTTCCGAGACCGACACCGAGGTCATCGCGCATCTGATCGAACGCTATCGGTCACATGGTCTGGACGAAGCTGTGCGCCGAGCGGCTCGAGAGCTGCGCGGGGCCTACGCAATCGCATGCATCGCCGTCGATGCGCCGGACACGCTCATGGCCATCCGCCGTGGGAGCTGTCCTCTCGTCGTCGGTATCGGCAATGGCGAAGTGCTGCTGGCTTCAGACATCCCCGCGTTGCTGGGGGTAACCCAGGACATTGTCTTGCTCAAAGAGGAAGACGTGGCCGTGCTGACTCCGGACCGGATTGCCTTGAGCACCATGGATGGGATTCCGGTACGGCGGAACTCCGCCAGCATCTCGTTTAGCGCTGAGGCCGCAGAGAAGGCGGGCTATCCCGACTTCATGTTGAAGGAGATCTTCGAGCAGCCCGACGTGGTCCGCAACACGTTGCGGGAGCGCGCCGATCCCGAAGGCTACAGCATCCACATCCCCGAGCTTGGACTCAAGGATCGCGACCTCGCGACGCTCAACCGTCTGTGCTTTGTCGCCTGCGGTACGTCCTGGCACGCGGCTCTGGTGGGGAAGTATCTCGTGGAAGCCTTCGCGCGGCTGCCGGTCGAGGTGGATATCGCGTCAGAGTTCCGCTACCGCCGCCCGGTTCTCGACGGCCGTGTTCTCACGGTACCCATCTCACAATCCGGAGAGACTGCCGATACGCTGGCCGCCTTGCGCGAAGCGCGAGACCAAGGATCGCGGATCGTCGCCATCTGCAACGTTGTGGGCAGTTCCCTGGCGCGCGAATCCGACGGCGTCCTCTACACACGTGCCGGCATCGAGATCGGTGTCGCATCCACCAAGGCTTTCACAGCTCAGCTCACAGCCGTCACGCTCCTTGCTCTAAAACTTGGCCTCGCGAGAGGGTTCGCCGATCCCATGCTCGTCTCCCAGGTCGTGAAGAGTTTATGGGAGATCCCCGAGCTGATGGCCCTGGTGCTGACGCAGAACGATGAGATCCGAAGCATTGCGAACCGGTTCCTCGACTGCCGCGGATGCCTCTATCTTGGCCGCGGGATCAACTACCCCCTCGCGCTCGAAGGCGCGCTCAAGCTGAAGGAAATCTCGTACGTCCATGCCGAGGGTTATGCGGCGGGAGAGATGAAGCACGGGCCGATCGCGCTCGTCGATGACCAGACGCCGGTCGTCGTCGTTGTCCCGCGAGGGCCCCACTACGAAAAAACGATGAGCAATGTCGAGGAGGTCAAGGCACGCAGCGGCATCGTCGTGGCGGTTGCCACCGAGGGCGACAACGAGATCCGAGACAAGGCCGATGTCGTGATTCCAATCCCCTCAAATCTTGAATGGACGCAGCCGCTCCTGGTCGCGCCGGTGTTGCAGCTCCTGGCATATCACGTCGGAATCCTTCGTGGGTGTGACGTCGACCATCCGCGGAACCTCGCCAAGAGCGTGACGGTGGAGTGATGCCGACGCTACGCCCCGGAACGAATCAATGGGCCTGACGCGCGCGCGCCTCGAGACCGGACTGCTGTGTATGTCAGTCAATGCGGCCATCGTCGCCTGGATGTACCCGCTTGCAGCCGGCTGGGTCGACATCATCTTCGCTGCCGCAGGCGCCAGCACGCTGTTGTGCTGCTGCCTCGTGTCCTTCTACTACAACAACCTGTACGATTTCCAGATCGTTCGCAGTTTCACCGACTTTGCCTCACGGCTGCTCGAGGCCTTCGGGGTTGCCTTCATCCTGCTGGCTGCGTTCTACGCGCTGCTCCCGGGCGTCAAAGTCTCCAAGAGCGCCTTCCTCCTGGGGATCATGGCCATTCTTGCGGTGCTCGTGCCGCTCCGGGCGCTGTCCTACAGCCTCATGCGTCGCCGCGCGTTCCCCGAACGAGTCCTCATGGTAGGCCGGAGCCCGCTGGCCGAGAAGATCTTGAGGGAAATCGAGCTCCGGCCCTATCTGCGATACGAGGTCGTGGGCATTGCCGACGACGCAAGCGCCGCCGAGCAGGTTCCGTGCCCCTACGCGCTGGTTGGCCCGTTGGAGCATCTCGGCAAGATCCTGGAGGCCGCCGGAAATCCTCGGCGAATCATCCTCGCCTTGTCGGAGCGCCGCGCGCGACTGCCGGTCCAGCAGCTCCTCGAAGCGCGGATGAAGGGCAGCCTCGTCGAGGACGGCGTGGACACGTACGAACGCCTCACGGGCAAGGTCGCGATCGAGTCGCTCACCCCGAGCAACGTGATTTTCTCGAGCGACTTCAAGACGTCGCGTCTCGCCTTGGCCGCCGGACGGGCTCTCAGCTTGGCGGTCGCGGTCGTCGGGTTGATTGTGTCTGCGCCGCTGCTCGCGCTCATTGCGCTGGCGATCGTGCTGGATTCGACGGGCCCCCTGTTCTTCGTTCAGGAGCGCCTCGGCATGCACGGCAAGCGATTCCGACTCGTGAAGTTCCGCACGATGCGCGTGGCGGACGGCCCGACCTCCGAGTGGGTCAGCGACAACCGCGACCGGATTACACGGGTCGGCAAGTGGCTCAGGAAATTCCGGCTCGATGAACTGCCGCAATTCATCAATGTCATCCGGGGCGACATGAATATCGTCGGGCCCCGGCCGCATCCGGTGACGAACGTCGAGCTGTTCGGAGAAGGAATCCCGTACTATTCGCTGCGGTCTACCGTCCGGCCCGGACTGACCGGGTGGGCCCAAATCCGTTTCGGCTACGCGAACAATCTCGCGGAGGAAACGGAGAAGATGCGCTACGACCTCTACTACATCAAGCACCTGTCGTTCTGGCTCGACCTCCGCATCCTCTTCGACACCGTGAAGATCATCCTCTTTGGTCGGGGGGCTCAGTCGGCGGACGTACGGGTCACAGCGGCGATGGCAGTCAGCGGCGGCCGATGAGCGCGCGTCGGCCGACGGGATCAAGACGTAGGCGACAACCCATAGGCCAGGCTTCCGCGGCCTGATCGTCGGGCCGCGGAAGACGCCGACGGCCGCGCGATGCTGTTCGCGCGACCGTCGGGCCTGGCCGGAAGAGACGCTGAGTGCGAGCCGGTTCACTCCCTCCGGAAGGGGAGGGCGGACCGAAGGGGGCGAAGCCTTGGCTGTGGTCGGAGAGTCGACCGTCATCGAGTTGGACGAGCGGGTAGTAGGCCCCGTGGACGCGGGGCAACGCACGCTGCACTGGTACGCGCTGTGGACCAACAGCCATTGCGAGCAGCTCGTGCATGAGCAACTCGAGACCAAGGGCTTCGATCCATTTCTGCCCAAGATCAATGTATGGTCCCGGCGCTTCGGCAAGCGCCAGGTCGCGCCCGTTCCAATGTTCTCTGGCTACGTGTTTCTGCGCCACAGCCCGATGGACAAGGCGAGCTACATCGAGCTCTGCAAGACGCGCGGCCTCGTGCGGGTTCTCGGAGAGCGTTGGGATCGGCTCGAGGTCATCCCAGACCGAGAGATCGACGCCCTGCAAAAAGCCCTGGATGCCAGGCTCCCGATCCTTCCGTATCCGTATCTCCGGCAAGGGCAGAGGGTCCGGATCGTCGCGGGGCCGCTGGCCGACGTGGAGGGCATCCTTGTGCGCACCAAGCCGAAGAAAGGTTTGGTCGTGCTCTCGGTCGAGCTCCTGCGGCGGAGCGCGGCCATCGAGGTGGACTGCACGCTCATCACGGCCGCGTGATGTCCCACAACAGCATCGTGAACGCGCTCAGTGTCGATGTCGAAGAGTATTACCACGCGCTCGTGTTCCAGGACGGTGTCAAGGGTCGCGCGAATGGCGCGTTCGAAAGCCGCGTGGACATGAGCACCGAGCGGGTCCTCAGCCTTTTAGCGGCCCACGGTGTCAAGGCGACGTTCTTCATTTTGGGAGAAGTGGCGTCGGATCACCCGGGCCTCGTCCGTAAGATCGCGCAAGAAAAGCACGAGATCGCCTGCCACGGTTATCACCACACTCTGGTGTCGGGACAATCGGCCAACGAATTCGGTAGCGGCATCCGACGGGCGAAGACCGTGCTCGAGGACCTCACCGGCGAGCCCGTCCTCGGCTACCGGGCGCCGAACTTCTCCATCGGCCGGGACCAGAGTTGGGCCTATGAGATTCTCGCCGAGAACGGGTTTCGCTACGATTCCAGCGTCTACCCGATTCTGCACGACCGATACGGCGACCGGCACGCCCCGCGCTTCACGCACGAAATCTGGCGCAATGGGCATACGAGTCTGGTCGAGTTTCCCGTTGGGACGATTCAGTTGTTCGGGATGAACTTGCCGATCGGAGGAGGCGGGTACTTTCGCCTGTTGCCCGGCCGACTGATCGAATCCGCGATTCGACGCGTCAACACGGTCGAGAAGCAATCGGTGATGTTCTACTTCCATCCCTGGGAACTGGACCCCGAGCAACCCCGGCCGGCGATGGCATGGCGGTATCAGTTTCGTCACTACGTAGGCATGAAACGGCACGAGGAAAAGCTCGCGCATTTCCTGCAGCGCGTGCCGGTCGGTACCGTCCGCGACGTCCTCGGACTGGCATAAGACCCTTTCGGACTCGTAGATTGCTCGCCGTCGACATCGATCTACTCCGACTCGAGCACGCGGACCTGATCGCCGTACTCAAGGCCGGCAGCCATGGACTCATCGCGAGTCCTCTGCGGTTTCTTGGGCGGCAGACACCCGCCGAGAGCGTTCGTCGTGACGGCAAGCTCGTCCTGGGCCGAGGTCCCAAAACTACCGTGGAGTTCAACTAGATGGATTTCCTGTGTCTTCAGGCGGCCCGAATTCTATGATTCCCTGGCGGGTTAAGAACATGATATCTGAGCGATTTCCGCTGTTGTACCACGTCATCGCAAACTGGGGTACCCGGGGGAATGATGTTGCGCACTGGGACTTGCGATTGGCGGAATCGTGGGACTCTCCGGGTTGGGACTGGCCCACTCGGAACGAACTCGTAGCATCCGCATGTTCCCATGATGACGCAGTGCTCGATGTTGGATGCGGCACCGGGACGACACTTAGATACCTTCGTCAGAAGGGCCATCACAAACTGACTGGGCTCGACATTTTTGGTTACGCAGTTGATCGCCTCAATGCAGATGGCATCCATGCTCGCCGGGGATCGGGCGTTGCGCTGCCGTTCGATGATGCATCGTTCGACGTCGTCGTCGCGGCCGAAGTCCTCGAGCACATCGTGCGACGAGGCCGGTTTGCGAGAGAGATCCGCCGTGTGCTGCGTCCCGGTGGACGGGCGTTCCTCTTCGTTCCTGATGACTGCCTTGGCCCGCTCGAGGAACCAGAACACGTCTATAGGTACACACGAGAGAGCTTGGCTCGATTCCTTTATAGGTACTTCTCGACCGTCGATACTCGGACGATTCGCGACGTCAATCATCGCATGCCGATACTTTTCGCCTGCGCCAGGACGACTTGGCAGTGATCGGACTGAGGACTCGCGCGCTGAACGCCGCCGTCTGGTACGGCGGCACACGCATCGTCAGTCAGGGACTGTCTTGGGTCGTCACGGTCCAGCTGGCACGACTCCTCACCCCGGCGGACTATGGCGTCTTCGCCATGGCTGTCGGAGCGCTGCTGTTCCTCGATCTGTTCCAGGAGCTTGGCCTCGGAACCGCCGTGATCCAGCGTCGTGATCTGAGCGCGCTGCAGGTGAACGCCGTGTTCTGGGTGCTCACCGCGACGTCCGTCATCGTGTGCGCGGCTGCGTTCGCAGGCGCTCCTGTCGTGGCCGCGATCTATGCCGAGCCGCGGCTTGCGGGGCTCGTCCGAATGCTCAGTCTCACGTTTCTGCTGAACTCGCTCCGGGTGATTCCCTACGGGCTCCTGACCAAGACCCTCGACCTCAAGGGCCGATCGTTCGGCGAGCTTTGCGGCACGGTGGTCGCCGGTATCGTCGCCCTCGTGGCTGCGCACGCGGGTCTTGGCGTGTACGCCCTCGTGCTCGGTCACCTCGCCCGAACCGCGGTCTTCAACACCGTGCTGCTGTGGCTCTGCCCGTGGCGGCCCGGACTGACAGCCTCGTTCCAGGGGCTCCGGTCGGTCTTTCTCTTCGGCGGACAGATGACGGCGAGCAGCTTCGTCAGCGCGGTGTCGCCGATGTTCAACAACATGCTCATCGCCCGCCTGCTCGGCGGCTATGCCCTCGGGTTCTTCACCATGGCCGACTCCATCGCC
>Ga0070699_100005840_pt1 | contig 10757 bp, 11 predicted proteins | sample KBSK1503metaG_FD_65473 | JGI IMG/M metagenome (GOLD analysis project Ga0070699, IMG submission 65473) | Corn, switchgrass and miscanthus rhizosphere microbial communities from Kellogg Biological Station, Michigan, USA - KBS K1-50-3 metaG | ecosystem: Host-associated > Plants > Roots >...
GCCTTCCAGGGCTCGCCGGTGCAGCCCGGCACCATGTGCGCCTACGCCCCCTACGACATCGAGCACGTCCACGTCATCGGCTACGACGTGGTGTCGAACCGTCCCAAGGTGGCGGCCTACCGTGCTCCCGGCGCGCCGATCTCCGAGTACGCGGTCGAGAGCGTGGTGGACGAGATCGCCAAGAAGCTCGGCCTCGATCCCATCGAGCTGCGCATGATGAACGCGGCCCACGAGGGAACGAAGGCGGCCTACGGGCCGAAGTTCGGGCCCATCGGCCTGGAGGAGACGCTCAACTCGATCAAGAAGACCGAGCACTGGAACACCCCGCTGCGGAAGTGGCAGGGCCGCGGGGTGGCCTCCGGCTTCTGGTTCAACATCGGCGGCGAGACGTCGGTGTCGCTGACCGTGAACGAGGACGGCACGATCTCGTTGATGGCCGGCACCCCGGACATCGGCGGCCTGCGCGCCGCGCTGACCTCGGTGGTCGCGGACGAGCTGGGGGTGCCCTACGAGAAGGTGCGGCCGATCATCGGCGACACCGGCTCGCTCGGGTTCAACTTCCTCACCGGCGGCAGCCGCTCCGCGTTCTCGGGGTCGATGGCCATCGTGGAGGCGGCCAAGCAGATCAAGAACGAGCTGATCGCGCGGGCCTGCAAGCTGTGGGAGGCCAAGCCGGACCAGGTGGAGTTCAAGGACGGCGCGGTGCGGCCCCTCGGGGCGCTCGCCGAGAAGGTCAAGCCGATGACCATCGCGGAGTTCGCCAAGATCTCCGGCAAGCTGGGCGGGCCCATCGGCGGCGTCGGGCGCATCAACGCCCAGGGCGCGGGCCCGAGCTTCGGCACCCACCTGGTTGACCTCGAGGTCGATCCGGAGACGGGGCGCACCACGATCCTGCGCTATACGGTGGCCCAGGACGCGGGCCGCGCGCTGCATCCGGCCTACGTCGAGGGGCAGTTCCAGGGCGGAGCGGTGCAGGGCATCGGCTGGGCGCTGAACGAGGAGTACATCTACGGGGAGGACGGCAAGCTCCAGAACGCGGGCTTCCTCGACTACCGCATGCCGGTGGCCTCGGACGTGCCGATGATCGACGCGATCCTGGTCGAGGTCGGCAACCCGAAGCACCCCTACGGCGTGCGTGGCGTCGGCGAGACCCCGATCGTGCCGCCCCTCGGAGCCATCGCCAACGCCATGGAGAGCGCCACCGGCATCCGGTTCACCGAGCTGCCGATGTCGCCGCCGAAGGTGCTGAAGGCGCTCAAAGAACAGGGCCGCAACAAGGCCTGAGAGTCGACCGCATGGCGCGAGTCGTGCTGATCGGCAACCTCGCGCAGCTCACGGGGGGCGTCGCCGAGTTCCAGCTACGGGCGACGTCCGTGAAGCAGCTCTTCCAGCAGCTCGCCGAGCTGCATCCGGCGCTGGGCCCGCACCTCGAGGAGGGCGTCGCGGTGGCCATCGACGGGCAGATCTACCAGGACTCGCTCTTCGAGCCGATCGGGGCCGACAGCGAGGTCTTCGTGCTCCCGCAGATCGCGGGGGGAGGGTGACATGGCGCGGATGGAGCCGCTCGGGATCCACGAGGTCGACGATGAGATCCGCCACATGTGCGCAGAGTCGGAGCGCCAGATCGGCACCTCGGCCAGCACGCGCACCTACGCGCGCAACCCGGCGGTGGTGAAGGCCCTCGCCGCCTTCCGCGGCACGCTCAGCCGCGAGGGCAGCCTCGGTCCGGTCGTGCTCGAGCTGGTGCGGGTCAAGATCGCGGGGCTCAACGCCTGTCGCTACTGACTCAAGGCGCGCTATGCCGGGGCCCGGCATGCCGGCGCGACCGAGGCGAAGATCGCCGCGATCAACGACGAGACCTCCCCGCTCCTGACCCCGCGCGAACGGGCCGCGGTCCGCTTCGCCGAGAAGCTCGCGGTGGATCATCAGAAGGTCGACGACGCCCTCTGGGCGGAGCTCCGCGCCCAATTCTCGGAAGCCGAGATCATCGAGCTGGCCGCGCACACCACCCTCTTCATCGGCCTCGGCCGCTTCAACGAGATCCTGGGAATCGACCCGGTCTAGCGGCGGCGGTGCGATGACGACCGGTCGGCGGCTCGTCATCGTGTTCGTGGTCGACGGGCTCCGCCCCGACTCGATCACCGCGGAGGACACGCCCACCCTCCACCGGCTACGCGCCGAGGGCGTGGCCTTCGCCGACAGCCACGCCGTCTTCCCCACCGTGACCCGCGTCAACGCGGCCGCGCTCTCCACCGGGGCGCAGCCCGGCACCAGCGGGCTTCTCGGCAACCGGCTCTACGTCCCGGCGATCGATCCGACCCGCGCGGCCGACACCGGCGATTACCGCAACCTGCTCGCGCTTCATCGGGCCACCGGCGGGCGGCTGCTCATGGTGCCGACGCTGGCCGAGCGGGTGCACGCGCGCGGGTTCCGGCTGGTCGGCGTCAGCTCGGGCTCGACCGGCAGCGCGCTCCTCCTGAACCCGAAGGCGGCGGAGGGGGTCGGGGCGGTCGTCAACGGCTACTTCGACCCCGGCAAGACCGTCGCCTATCCGGCGCCGGTCAGCGAGGCGATCCTGTCGAAGTTCGGCGCGGCGCCGCCGAAGGCCGCGGGAGGGGCCCGCTACGACGCCGCGGTCGCCTGGACCCAGCGCGTGCTGCGCGAGTACGTGCTCCCCGAGCTCCGGCCCGACGTGGTCATCAACTGGCTGACCGAGCCCGATCACAGCCAGCACCACGTGGGGGTCGGCTCGCCCGATGCGCGCGCCGCGCTCCGTCACGACGACGCCGAGATCGCGCGCGTGCTGGAGAGCCTGGAGGGGCTCGGGCTCGCGGGGCAGACCGACGTGCTGGTGGCCTCCGACCACGGGTTCAGCACGAACACCGGCGGGGTCGACGTGGTCCGCGCCCTGATCGACGCCGGGCTGAAGGCCGCCCCCGACTCGCGCGACGTGGTTCTCGCGAGCAGCGGCCAGGCCGTCGCGCTGCACGTCGAGGGCCGCGACGCTGATCGCATCGCGCGGCTCGCGCGGCTGATCCAGTCCCAGGACTGGGGCGGGGTCCTGTTCACCGTCGACCGCGCTCCCGGCGACTGGCAGGGAGCGGCCGCGGGGACGTTCTCGCTCGAGCTGATCCACGCCGCGAGCTCCGAGCGGGGCGCCGATCTGGTGGCCACGTTCCCGTGGACGTCGGCGCCGAACGCGCACCGCGTGGCCGGCACCGATCTGGCGTGCGTCAGCGGGGGCGCGAAGCTCTACGCGAGCGATCACGGGAGCATGAGCCCGTGGAACGTGCGCAATACGCTCTTCGCCTGGGGCCCGCGATTCAAGCGGCGCACGACGGTCCGCGTGGCGGCGGGCAACGTCGACGTGACGCCGACGGTGCTGGCGCTGCTCGGGGTGGATCAGGCCGCGGGCGCGACCGGCGCGGGCGCGGCCGGCGCGGGCGCGGCCGGGCTGGATGGCCGCGTGCTCGCCGAAGCGTTCGAGGACGGGCCGGATCCCGAGCGTCTCGTGCAGGAGACGCGCGTGCTCACGACCGAAGCCGGTGCCTACCGCGCGGCGATCCAGCTATCCGAGGTGGTCGGCCGCCGCTACGTCGACAAGAGCTGGCGCATCTCCTGACGCCCGAGGCCACCCGCGGTCCCCCACCTGCGGGAGGCCGCGGGTGACGCGGGGGCGAAGTGGCCGAAGAATCAGGCCCGGGTGTGGGTGTGGTGAATCTCGTCCTCCCGCCGGCGGCTCATCGACACGAAGGCGAACACGATCACGATCAGCACCGCCGCGCCGACGATCAAGGCGATCGTGGGATTGACGCCCAGGATCGTCCCCGGCTCGCGCTCCACGATGCGCTCGCTCTTCTCGGTCCGGGTCTCGGTCTGCACGTTGCTCGACGGGGCCTGCATCTGAGGAGGCTGCGATTGCGGCGCGCTAGGCGCACTATTCGGGGCGCTGCTGTCGGGCGCCGCCGGCGCCGCGGGAGCGGCCGGAGCCGGGGCGGTCGGCTGCTGGGCCGCCACATCGAAGGCCAGGCCTCCGATCAGCAACGAGGTGAGCAGAAGGCTCAGGCAAAGGCCAATCGTCCAGTGTCGATTCATGTGCGCGTCCTCCTTGCCCGGATAGAGGAGGCAACCGCGGTGCCATCGACGTGCGGCGCGCAAGATTGGACACTTGCGGCGCTGTGCAACGCCGGTGCGGCAGTTTCGCCCGGGTAGGGGCTACCCGATCCGCGCAGTGCGCGGAATCAGCGCGCGTTTTTTCGCGGGCGTCGAGCACGCGGGTCGTCGTGGACATGGCGTCTCCTCGAGAGCGTGGGGACCGGGAGCGTGAAGTGAGGGTATGATGCGCCAGTCATGGTCGAGACACCAGCCGACCCACAGCCCATCGACCCGATCACCCGCCCGTTCGACGCGGCGGTCGCGCTGCCCGGCTCCAAGAGCTACTCGAACCGGGCCCTGCTGGTGGCCGCGCTGGCCCGCGGCACCTCCGAGATCACCGAGGCCCTCTGGTCGGACGACACCCGCTACATGCAGGGCGCCCTCGAGGCCCTCGGCGTGCGCGTGCGGGGCGACGAGGCCGCGCGCACCTTCGTGGTGGAAGGCGTGGACGGCCGCTTTCCGGTTACCGAGACCGCGCTCCAGATCGGCAACGCGGGCACCGCGGCACGCTTCCTGATCGCCGCGGTCGCCCTCGGCGAGGGGACCTTCGTGGTCGACGGCTCGCCCGCTATGCGCAAGCGGCCGATCGAGCCGCTGCTCGAGGGCCTGCGGACGCTGGGGGTCGACGCGCGGAGCCGCGACGGCACCGGCTGCCCGCCGGTGGTGGTGCGCGCGGCGGGCATCGCGGGCGGGACCGCGCGCATGCGCGGAGACATCTCGAGCCAGTACTTCAGCGCGCTCCTGCTCGCCGCGCCCTACGCGCGCCGCGACGTGGAGATCGAGGTGGAGGGCGAGCTGGTCTCGGCGCCCTACATCGCCATGACGCTTTCCACCATGGCGGCCTTCGGGGTGCGCGCGGAGCGAGAGGGCGACCGGCGCTTCCGCGTTCCCGCGGGCCAGCGCTACCTGGCGCGCGCCTACGCGGTCGAGCCGGACGCCTCCGGCGCCTCCTACTTCTTCGCGGCGGCCGCGGTCACCGGCAGCCGGGTGACCGTCCCGCGCCTGGGCCGCGCGTCGTCCCAGGGCGACCTCGGCCTGCTCGACGTGCTGGCCCGCATGGGCTGCGAGGTGACGATGGAGGACCAGTCGGTCACGCTGCGCGGCCCCGCCCGGCTCCGGGCGGTGGACGCGGATTTCACCCGCATGGGCGACGTGGCCACCACCCTGATGGCGATCGCCCCCTACGCGGACGGTCCGGTCACGGTGCGCGGGATCGCCCAGACCCACTTCGAGGAGAGCGACCGCCCGGTGGCCGCCGCCACCGAGCTGCGGCGCATGGGGCTGCAGGTGGAGAGCACCTACGACTCGGTGACCGTCCATCCCGGGACCCCGCGTCCCACCGACGTGCAGACCTACGACGATCACCGCATCGCGATGAGCTTCGCGGTGACCGGCCTGCGCGCGCCCGGCATCCGCATCGTCAACCCGGGCTGCGTGTCCAAGACCTTCCCCGAGTACTTCGACGTCTTGCGCGGGCTCTACGCCTAGCCCGGGAGGAGACTGCCATGCCCCGCATCGCCCCGATCACCGGCAAGTCCGACGTGCCCGCCCAGCACCACGCGGTGGTGGACGAGGTGGTGCGCGTCTTCGGCAACGTGCGCGGGCCGTTCAGCATGCTGCTGCACAGCCCCAAGCTGGCCGAGCGGCTCCTGCCGCTGGTCACCTTCTTCCGCGACGAGAGCGTGGTGGAGGGGCGGCTCCGCTCGGTGGCGATCCTGGCCGCGGTGCGCGAGCGGGAGGCCGCGTACGTCTGGTCGGCCCAGGTCGCGGCGGCCCGGCGCAACGGGGTGGCGGACCACGTCATCGATCTCCTCCGCGCCAAGGGCGACCCGGCCGGGCTGCCCGCCGAGGAGCGCGAGATCGTGACCTACGTGCGGCAGCTCATGCGCACGAATCGCGTGGAGCGGGCGGCGTTCGACGCGCTGGCCGCCCGCCGGGGCCCGCAGTGGCTCGTGGAGATGACCGCGGCCGCGAACTACTTCGCCATGCTCTCGGGCGTGGTCAACGCGCTCGAGGTGGAGGCGCCCCCGGACGGCGACAAGCTGCCGGCCTCCGCGTAGTCCGCGCTCAGCTCACGCGGTGGCCAGCGCCTCGTAGATCGAACGCTCGAAGCGGCCGTAGAGCGCGAGCACCTGTCGGTCCGCGAAGGGCAGGACCTGGGTCATGATGAGCCCGGTCACGCGCCGGGCCCGGTCGAGCCAGTAGTAGGTGTTGAAGATCCCGCCCCAGCTCACGGTGCCCGCGCTGCGGCCGTTCGGCCCCGCGTCCACGTTGAGCATGAAGCCGAGCCCCCACCGGATCTGCGCCCCCGGGAAGAGATCGACGTCGTTCGACAGCGCGGGATTCTCCGTCTTCAGGATGCCGGCCGGGATCGTGCCGGTGTGGTTCTGCTCCATCAGGGCCACCGTCTCCGGGCGCAGCAGCCGCGCCTCGTTCCAGCTGCCGCGGTTCAGCAGCATCTGGAGGAACTGGAGGTAGTCCCGCCCGGTCGAGTAGAGCGGCCCGCCGCCCGACCAGAACTCGGCGGTGGTCGCGGGCGGCTCGAGCGGCTGCGAGATCAGCGAGCCGTCCGGCTGGCGCAGGTGCAGCCGCGCCTGACGCGCCCGCTGCTCCGCGGTGGTGACGAAGCCGCTGTCCTTCATGCCGAGCGGCGTGAAGATCCGGTCCCGGAAGTAGGCGTCGAGGGGCACGCCGCTCATGGCCTCGACGAGGCGGCCCACCCAGTCGGTGTTGATGCCGTACTCCCACTTCTCGCCCGGATCGAAGACGAGCGGCACGCGGATGGACGCCACCTGCCCGGTCGACCGCGCGGGCACCGCCGCGGCCTTGAGATAGCGGCCGACGTTCGGATCCCACATGTCGTAGCCGAAGCCGGCGGTGTGGGTCAGCAGGTGCCGCAAGGTGATCGGCCGCTTCGCGGGGCGCAGCCGCGGCGCGCCGGACGGATCGAAGCCCTCCAGCACCTGGGGTGCGCCGAGGGTCGGGTCGACGTCGGGCACCGGATCCTCGAGCTTGAGCTTGCCCTGCTCGACGAGCTGCATCGCGGCGACCGAGGTGATGGCCTTGGTCATCGAGGCGATGCGGAAGACGCTGTCGAGCGTCATCGCGCCGGGTTGATCGAGCGCGCGCCGGCCCACCGCGCCCTCGTAGAGCAGGCCCTTGTCGGTGGCGGCCATCGCCACCACCCCGGCCACGTCTCGCGCGTCGACCGCCTGCCGGAGGACGGCGTCCACGGATGGCCGCGGCGTCGCGGCACTGCCCTCGGCGTGTACACGGCTCTGCATGATGGTCGCCTCTTCCTCCCTCGTCGGACGGTCAGAGCACGGAGCGCACGAGACCTCCGTCGACCAGAATGGTGGTCCCGGTGATGTAGCTCGACTTACCGGAGGCGAGGAACGCGACCAGGTGGGCCAGCTCCTTCGGTTCGCCGAGGCGGCCCACCGCGGTCTCGGCCGCGCGCTGGGCCAGCGCCTCGTCCATCGTGATGCCGAGCTGCTTGGCGCGCGCGCCCACGTTCGAGCGCATGCGCTCGCTCATGATCGAGCCGGGGCAGACGTTGTTGACCAGCACGCGGTCGCGCCCCACCTCGTCGGCCAGCGTCTTGGCGAAGGCGACCACGCCCATGCGGGTGACGCCGGAGAGCACCAGGTTCGGGATGGGCTGGTAGACGGTGCTGGCGAGGATGTTGATGATGCGCCCGGCCCGCTGCCGCTTGAGATGCGGGAGGGCCTCGCGACACATGCGCCCGAAGAAGAAGAGCGAGCGCTGCACCGCGGTCTCCCACTGCTCCTCGGTGGCGCTCTGGGCCTGGGTCAGGGGCGGGCCGCCCGAGTTGTTGACGAGCACGTCGAGGCGCCCGAAGCGGGTCACGGTGGCGGCCACCAGGTCGCGGATCGTCTCCGGCCGGTCCAGGTCGCCGGCGAACACCAGCACCTCGCGCCCGCTCGCGGCGCGGATCTCGCCCGCGGCCTTCTCCAGGTCGTCCTTCGACCGGCTGCAGATGGCCACGTGCGCGCCCTCCTCCGCGAGCACCTCCGCGCAGGCCCGGCCGAGCCCCTTGCTGGCCCCGCCGACGATCGCGACCTTGTCCCGGAGCTCAAGATCCATGGGGCAGTGTTATACCACAGCGGCTGTGATACGCTTCGGCCGGCCAAGCGCCGATTCATACGACCCCCCACGAAGAGGTGTGACGCGATGCGAGCGAACAAGATCAAGCAGATGTGGCGCGAGGGCAAGTGCGTGACGATGGGCTGGCTCTCGGTGTCCAACGGCTTCACCGCGGAGGTCATGGCCCGGCAGGGCTTCGACGCCCTGGTCATCGACATGCAGCACGGGCTCACCGACATGGCCAACCTCTGGCCGATGCTGCAGGCGGTCTCCCAGACCGACACGGTGCCGGTGGTGCGCGTGGCCGCCAACGACCCGGCCACGATCATGAAGGCGCTCGACTTCGGCGCGTACGGCATCCTGGTGCCGCTGATCAACACCGCGGAGGACGCGGCGAAGGCGGTGGCCGCGTGCCGCTATCCGCCGGTGGGCATGCGCTCCTCGGGGCCGGTGCGCGCGATCCACTACGCCGGCGCCGACTACGTGGCCAAGGCCAACGACGAGATCGTGGTGATGGCGATGATCGAGACCAAGGAGGGGCTCGCGAACCTCGATGCGATCTGCGCCACCGCCGGCCTCGACTGCATCTACATCGGCCCCGCCGACCTCTCGTTCGCCCTCGGGCTCGCCCCGCGTGGCGACAATCCGGACCCGGTGCACATCGCCACCTGCGACAAGATCCGCGACGCGGCCCACAAACACGGCAAGAAGGCGGCCATGCACTGCGCGAGCGCGGCCTTCGCGGCGGGCTCGGTCAAGCGCGGCTTCGACCTGGTGATGCTCTGCTCCGATCTCGCGTCGATGGTCGCGGGCGTCCGCAAGCAGCTCGACGACCTGAAGGCGGCCACCGCCTGAGGCGCGCGTGACCGGGCCCGCGGTGACCGCGCCTCTGCGGCCCACCACGCTCGAGATCGATCTCGACGCGGCGGCCCACAACCTGCGCGCGGTGCGCGGGCTCGTCGGCCCGTCGCGGTCCATCTTCGCGGTGGTCAAGGCGGACGGCTACGGGTTCGGGGCCGCGGAGATGGGCGCGGTCTTCGCCCGGAGCGGCGCGGACTGGCTGGCGGTGGCCGATCTCGCGGAGGGGGTGCGGCTGCGCGACCGCGGCATCACGATCCCGATCCTCGTCTACCCGAACTCGCTGCCGGACGCGGCGCCCGCCGCGCTCGCCCATCGCCTCGTGCCGACGCTGGTGGACCTCGAGTCCGCCCGCGCCTACGCGCAGGCCGCGTCCGGGCCGTGCCCGGTCTTCGTGAAGATCGACGTGGGGCTCGAGCGGCTCGGGGTGCCCGCCGAGCAGGCGGTCAAGACCATCCTCTCGATGCTCGAGCTGCCGCACCTCACCCTGGCCGGCCTCTGCGCCCACCCGCACGCCGAGGTGGGCGGTGACCCCGCCTACGCGGACTGGCAGGCCGGCCGCTTCACCGCAGTGGTGGACGAGCTGGAGGCGCGCGGGGTGCGGGTGCCGGTGCGGCTCCTCGCCGCGAGTCCGTTCGTGCTGCGCTTCCCGCATACCTACCTGAACGCGGTCGATCCCGGCCGGATGCTCTACGGCATCACGTTCCCGGGCGAGACGCCGCCGGTGCCGTTGCGGTCGACCCTGCACGCCCTCGCCACGCGGGTCATCGCGCTCAAGGAGCTGACCCCGCGCGAGCGGTTCGCCGCGCAGGCGCCGTTCCCGGTCACCAGGCCGCTGCGTCTCGGGGTGGTGCCGATGGGCAGCGCGGACGGGCTCCGCTGGCTGCACGCCGGCCACGTGCTGGTGCGCGGCCGCCGGGCGCCTCTCATCGGCGGGCCCTCGCTCGAGCACACCCGCATCGACCTCACCACCGTGCCCGACGCCGCGGTGGGCGACCCGGTCGTGATCATCGGCCGGCAGGGCGATCTCGAGATCACCCCTGCCGAGGTCGCCGCCCGCGGCGGCCTCGACCTCCACCACGTGGCCACCACGGTGGGTCCCCGAGTCCCCCGCGTCTACCGGGGTCAGGTCATACATTCCGACATCGCCGAGTCGTAGACTCCTCCAGGAGGATTCCCGCATGCCCAAGGTCCTGACCGACGCCCAGGTGGAGCGGTTCGAGCGCGACGGCTGTCTCTCGCCGGTGCGCGCGATGAGCGCCGAGCGGGCGCGCCACTACCGCGAGCGCTTCGAGGCGCTCGAGTCGCGGGTGTCCGACATCAAGAAGATGAAGACCAAGTCGCACCTGCTCGCTCCCTGGGTGCTGGAGATCGCGGAGGACCCGCACGTCCTCGACATCTTCGAGGACCTGGTCGGCCCGAACCTGCGCTGCTGGTCCATGGCGTGGCGGGTGAAGAAGGCGGACGGCGAGACCTTCGCGGGCTGGCACCAGGACTCGGCCTACGGGGCGGCCAAGCCGGTGGTGCTGGGCGGGCTCGCTCTCTCCGACTGCGGCGTCACCCAGGGCTGCCTGCGTGGCGTCCCCGGCTCGCACAGGTGGGGCATCCTCAAGCACGACGAGAAGGACGACCCCAAG
>Ga0070699_100005847_pt1 | contig 10749 bp, 9 predicted proteins | sample KBSK1503metaG_FD_65473 | JGI IMG/M metagenome (GOLD analysis project Ga0070699, IMG submission 65473) | Corn, switchgrass and miscanthus rhizosphere microbial communities from Kellogg Biological Station, Michigan, USA - KBS K1-50-3 metaG | ecosystem: Host-associated > Plants > Roots >...
CTGCACGGCGAACTGATCGGCAGGCGGCGCGGCGGCCGGGCGGTTGAAGGGACTGGTGGGCAGGAAGCGCCGGTTAGCGGCGCGGGCAGGTTTCATCATTACCAGTATGCGCCCGCGAGCCGCTCGTCACTGCATCCGTCGCCGCCCCGCTGCGGACGGGACCACGGCGCGTGCCAGCATGGCATGGCTCGCGGTATGTCAGGACGCCGGCCCCGGATCGCTGATCGAAGGTGACCACTGCGCCGGGTTAGTGAGCCGCGGCGGCAACCTCGTGCCAGCGTCGCCGCTGGTCGCGTCGAGCTGGGATTGGGTAAGGAACAGGCTCTCGGTGAGATCGGCGCCTCGCAGGTCGGCGCCCCTGAGGTCGGCTCCTGTGAGGTCGGCCAGACGGAGGTCGGCATGCCTGAGGTCAGCGCCAATGAGGCGGGCTCCTCTGAGGTTGGCGCCCCTGAGGTCGGCGGCGTTCAGGCTGGCGCCGATGAGGTCGGCTCCCCGGCGGTCCAGCTTTTGCCCCGAAACCTGGGCGCGCACAAGTTCGCTCGCCTGGAGCAGCAGAACATTAACCTCGTGCCGGTGCCCTTGGATATCCAGGTTCAGCAGGGCGTCAGCCGGGCTGCGCGTCATGGCTTCCGTCGCCGTCAGGGCGAGGCGCAGTTTGCTGTAGACGGCGTGGGCCGGTCGCATGGCCAGCGCTGCGGCCAGGTACCAAAGCAGCTCATGAAGCTGCCGCATGACCGTGAACACCTCGAACATCTGCTGTGCGGCTTGAGGGGTCTGGCGCCAATCCCGGCCGCCGAACGTGACCTGGGAAACTTGCTGGCCCGCGCCAAAACAGTCATACGCGGCGCAGCCCGGAAAACCTTGCCGCCTAAGGACATTGTGAATGCCGCATCGAAAGTCTGGCTGCAAATGGGGACACGGCTGCCCTGCGGGTTTATCGATCGCGAAATCGGCCGAAGCCGAGAATACAGGTGCGACACAGCACAGCCCGAAACAACGTTCGCAGTCAGCCCGGAGGACACGGTGTCCGCTGTCCAGGACAGGTTCTGGTTGTTCGGGTTCTTCGGATCGAGGCACGATGCGTCTCAGCCCTGCATCGTCGACAGGGCGGCCCGGGCCCGCATCCGCGCGTACATGACCGCGATCGCGGCTAGGACGGCCGCGAACCCGGAGCCGGGCACATCGCGGCGGTTGGCCCACCAGACCCCGAAGACCAGGAAGGGCGGGATGATCGCCACCGAAAGCCAGCGGGTAACCGGCAGGACCAGGTCGTCACGACCTGATCCGGGAACGGTCGACCCGGACATCTCCCACCTCCATCACAGGGGCACCATGGTAAGACCGATTCCCCGGGCATGGCAGCTACCTGGCCCACCATCGTGACCCCTCTCTCTGACAACTGAATTCGACTAGCGACCGTTCCACGGTCGACGGAGGATCAGCCCATTTGCGGCTGCGGTCATAGCTGCCGGCATTGGGCGCCAGCGAGGATGGTCAACTGCGGTGGCGCGAGGGCTGGCCGTCACGAGCCCCTTAAGCTGGGAGCACTGCCCGGCAAGCTGATCAGGAGGCCAGGTGACGCATCCGCTGCCGCCGCTGGTCGCGGAGCGTCTGCGGGCGCTGCGCGAATGCCCAGCCGAGCCGACCGACAAGGGTTTCGGCCTGCTCGCGGCCGGGATGGATGGGCCGGCCCCCGCGGGCCCGGCACGGACCAGGCCGGCCGTGCACGCGGCCGGGTTCAGCTACCCGGTGCTCACGCTGCGCGAGTCGGCGCTGGCGGGCAACCTGGCCGAGATGGCCGCCTACTGCGCCCGGGCCGGGGTGGAGCTGGCGCCGCACGGCAAGACCGCCATGTCGCCCGAGCTCGCCGCCCGCCAGCTGGCCAGCGGTGCCTGGGGCATCACCGTGGCCACCATCGGCCAGCTGCGGGCCTACCGGGCCTTCGGCTTCCCCCGTCTGCTGCTGGCCAACGAGCTGGTGGACGAGACGGGTATCGCCTGGCTCGCGGGCGAGCTCGCCGCCGACCCCGGCTTCGCGGCCTACTGTTACGTCGACAGCCCCGACGGCGTGGCCATCCTGGACCGGGTCCTCAGTGCCCGCCCGGCCGGGCGCAGGCTCCCGGTCCTGGTGGAGATCGGCCTGGGGCGTACCGGCTGCCGGACCGATGACGGGGCGCTGGAGGTGGCCAAGGCGGCCGCCGCGACCAGCACCCTGGCGGTGGCCGGGGTGGCCGGGTACGAGGGCACGATCAGCGGCACCGACGCGCGGGCCCTAGACGCGGTCGCGGCGTTCTGCCGTCGGCTGGCGAACCTGGCCGGCGCCTTGCTGGCCAGCACCGGGGCCGACGGCGGCCCGGATGGCGCCGGGTTCATCGTGACCGCGGGCGGCAGCGTCTACTTCGACGTGGTGACCCGCGAGCTGACCGCGGGCGGATCAGGGGTCCCGGCCGGGATGACCGTGGTGCTGCGCAGCGGCGGGTACCTGTTCCACGATCACGGCCTCTACCAGCGCGCCACGCCCGCAGCCCGTGGCGTGGCCGGGGCGCCCGCGCTCCGGCCGGCCCTGGAGCTGTGGGCGCAGGTACTGTCGCGGCCCGAGCCGGGGCTGGCGCTGCTCAGCGCGGGCCGCAGGGATGCCGGCTTCGACGCGGGGCTGCCGGTGCCGCTGCGGGCGCGCCGCCGGGACGGGGGAGTGGCCGGGCTGGCGGGTGCCGCGGTGACCGGGCTCAACGACCAGCACGCCTACCTGCGGCTGGACCCCGGGACCGCGCTGGCACCCGGAGATCTGGTCTGCCTGGGCATCTCCCATCCCTGCACGACGCTGGACAAGTGGCGCCTGATACCGGTGCTCGATGACGAGGACCGGGTCGTCGACGCGGTGCACACTTTCTTCTGACGGCCTGCCCCGGATCCGGGATCTGGGTGGCCGCCCGGGTCCGGTGTACGTTCGGTACGTGCAGGGGACTACCTTTCTCTCCGTCCTGCGTCAGCTGGCCGCGGCCGAACCGGACCGGCCGGCGCTGACGTACCGGGACCAGACGCTGACCCGGGCCGAATTCACCGACCGGGTCGAGCGGCTCGCCGCGCTGTTCGCCGGCCGCGGCGTCACCGAGGGCTCGACGGTCACGATCGGGCTGCCCAACTCGATCGGGTTCGTGGAAGCCATGTTCGCGGCGTGGGCCGTGGGCGCGGTGCCGAACCCGATCTCCGACCGGCTCCCGCCGCTGGAACGCGCCGCCATCGTGGACCTGGCGAACCCCGCGCTCGTGGTGGGGGCGCCGCCGGAGGGACCGACGCGGCCGGTCCTGGAAGCGGTGCCGCGGGACCTTCCGGCGGGCTTGTTCACCCCGGGCGTCTCGCCGGAGTGGAAGCTCATGACCAGCGGGGGGAGCACCGGCCGGCCGAAGCTGATCGGAGCCACCCAGCCCGCCCTGTACGAGGCCGTGGGACCGGCAGGCACCCTGGTGTGCATGCGCTCCGACGGCTGCGTCCTGATGGCCGGACCGCTCGCCCACAACGGCCCGTTCGTGGCCACCACCTGCGCGATGCTGCTCGGCAACCACGTCGTGCTGATGCCGCGGTTCGACCCGGCCGAGACCCTGCGCCTGGTCGAGAAGCACCGGGTGAGCTGGATGCTCCTGGTGCCGACGATGATGCTGCGGATCTGGCGGCTGCCCGAGGAGGTCCGGCTGGCCGCCGACGTGTCCGGCCTGGAGGTGGCGTTCCACCTGGCCGCGCCCTGCCCGGCCTGGCTCAAGCAGGCCTGGATCGACTGGCTCGGCCCGGAGAAGGTGATCGAGCTGTACGGCGGCACCGAACTCCAGGCCGTGACGGTGATCAGCGGCACCGAATGGCTCGCGCACCGCGGCTCGGTGGGCCGGACCGTGCTCGGCGAGATCGAGATACGCGACCCCGAGGGCCGCCCCGTTCCAGTCGGTGAGGAGGGGGAGATCTGGATGCGCCGGGGCCCGGACGCCGCGTCCCCGTACCGCTACGTGGGCGCCACCGCGCGCAGCGCCGTCGACGGCTGGGAGTCGCTCGGCGACATCGGCATGGTGGACGCGGACGGCTACGTGTACATCACCGACCGGCTCGCGGACATGATCCTGGTCGGCGGGGCGAACGTGTACCCGGCGGAGATCGAGGCCGCGCTGGACGAGCACCCGGCGGTGCGGTCCTGCTGCGTGATCGGGCTGCCCGACGAGGACCTGGGCAACATCCCGTACGCCATCGTCGAGTTGTCCGGGCCCGCCTCCGACGAGGACCTGCTGGCCCACCTGCGCCAGCGGCTGGCCCCGTACAAGCTGCCCCGCGTGATCGAGCGCGCGACCACGCCGCTGCGCGACGACGCCGGCAAGGTCCGCCGGTCAGCGCTGCGGGCCGAGCGGATCGCCCGGTGAGGCCCCGTCGCCCGGCCGGGGCTGGCCGACGGGGATCTGCCGGTGCCCGTCAGAGGAACCGTTGAGCTGCTCGGCGATCAGCTTGGCCATCCGCTCCATGGAGTCCTCCAGGTCCTTCGTGGTCACCACGTCGGATAGCGCCAGGCGGACGGCGGCGAGCTCGCGGGCGAGGAACTCGGTGTCGGCCTGGGTCCGCGCCGCCACCTCGCGATCTCGCTCGATGTTGGCTCGGTCCCGGTCGTCCTGCCGGTTCTGCGCCAGCAGGATCAGCGGCGCGGCGTAGGCCGCCTGGGTCGAGAAGGCCAGGTTGAGCAGGATGAACGGGTACGGGTCCCAGTGGTTGATGATGCCGATGGTGTTGAGCACGATCCAGCCGATGACGAGGACCGTCTGGCCGACCAGGAACCGGCCGGTGCCCAGGAACCGGGCGATCGCCTCGGAGAACCGGCCGAATGCGTCCGCGTCGTACCGGGCGCCCATCCGCGGGGTGGCGCCGCGCGGGACGGACAGGTCGTTCCGCTCGGCGAGGCGGCTGGCGAACCGTGCCATCTCAGTCTCCCGTCCTGCGCCAGCCCGCCGGCAGCAGCCGGTCCAGCACGTCATCTACGGTCACCGCGCCGAGCAGGCGGCCGTCCTCGTCGCACACCGCCACGCTGACCAGGTTGTAGGCGGCGAGCCTGGCTGCCAGCTCACGCTCGGGCAGGTCGGGCCGGACGAACACGCTCGCCTCGACGCAGTCGCCGACTTTGGTAGCGGGCGGCCGCCGCAGCAGCCGCTGGAACCCGACGCTGCCGAGGTAACGTCCGGTCGGCGTGATCATCGGCGGCTCGCACACGTAGACCTGCACGGCCATGGTGACCGGCGTTTCCGGATCCCTGAGCCTGGCCAGTACCTCCGCGACCGACACCTCCGGGGTGACGATGAGGGGCTTGGAGGTCATCAGGCCGCCCGCCGTCTTGGCGTCGTAGAGCAACAGGCGCCGCAGCTCGGCCGCCGGGACCGCCTCCATCGCGGTCAGCAACCGCTCGCGCTGCTCGGCCGGCATCTCCGCGAGCAGGTCCGCGGCGTCGTCGGGCTGCATCTCCTCGACCACGTCGGCGCTGCGCTCGAGCTCCAGCCCGGCCAGCAGCCGGACCTGGTCCTGTTCCGGCATCTCCTCCAGCAGGTCGGCCAGTTCCTCGTCGTCCAGGGCGGCCGCGAGCTGGTCGCGCCGGCTGGCCGACATACCCTCCACGGCGGCGGCGAGGTCGGCGGGCTGCAGTTCCCGCAGGCTGGCCAGCTGGTCGCCCACCGGGCCGGAGTGGAAAAGCTCCGGGTACTTGTGCCACGGCACGATCATCGTGCGGCGGTGCCGCAGGCCCCGGCCGTGCGCGATGGCCAGCGCGTTGACCTCCCAGCCGACCCGCCGCTGCTCGCGGGGGACGATGGCGACGTCGACGACGGTCCCGTCCGAGGTCTGCTTGCCGACCAGCTCCGAGGCGAGGATCTCCCCGGTCCGCCGGGTGAACCGGTCCAGGTCGACAGTACCGCCGGACAGGTGCGCGCCGTCGATGGATATCTCCGCGATCCCGCCGAGGTTGACGAAGATGCGGCGCCGCTGCAACGTCACGACGAGCCCGAGCGCCCGGGGCGGCTCGCCGACGGGGGCGGGCAGGATCACGACGTCGCGGATCCGGCCGATGGTCAGGCCCTCGCTGTCCAGCAGCGGGCGGCCCCTCAGCCGGGACGTAAATACCTGGTGCTCGGGCACGATCCGGCTATCACCTCCCGGAGCCGATCCGACCTGCACCATTATCGTTTGCCCCGTGCTGGCTAGCGCAACCGCCGCGCCTCAGAGCCGCTCGCCCGCGGTGACCGGGGCGGCGATGGTGTTCCCCGGCGGAGCCAGCGGGCACTGCCACGCGTCGTCGTACCGGCACGACGGGTGGTACAGGAAGTTCAGGTCGACGACCAGCCGCCCGTCCCGGCCGCCCAGGTCGGCGCCCTTGGCGGTGTCTAGCGCGTACCGGCCGCCGCCGTAGCTGGACTGGCCCGCGGTGCCGTCGCGCAGCGGCAGCAGCAGGCCGCCGGCGTACTGCCGCAGCCACCATACGTCGATGACCGCGTCCAGCGGCGCGGGCAGCCGCACGCAGCCGACGCGGTCCATCGGCATGATCCCCTCGTTGGTCGGCACGGACAGCGACAGCTCCTGCCCGGCCGGCCGAAGCGGCAGCTCGAAGCGCAGCCCGGGATCGTAAGGCCAGTACGGCAGGCCGGTCGCGCGCAGCGGGTCGCCCGGTGGCAGCGGGCTCTGCGGATGCGACCGGAACAGCTCGTCCCGGCCTCGCCGCCACAGCTCGTGCGCGCGCCGCGGGTCGTCATGCGCGCGGACCGCCGCGTAGAGTTCGGCGACCGTGCGCCGCCAGCCGGCCAGCTCAAGCTCATCACTCATCGTGCTGCTTCCGTCCCGCCGCGGGTCCGTTGTCATGACGCTCCCTCAACTCTGAAGCGGGGCGGCACGATTCCCTGCGATATCGGCATCCCGCCCGACTGGCTCCGAATCCACCTGTTGCCCCGAAATCGGTCTCGCGCATCAGGACCGGGCTGAGAAGCCGGCCGCGGCCCGGAATACGCCGCACCGGTTCGGTCCGGTAGATCTTTTTGCCGAACGGGCCCGGGGTCTCCGCACCGGCAAAGGCTCGGCGCGGTCCGCAATGACCTGGCCGATCTGCGAGACTGGCGGGATCAGCAGGGGGTGGTCCGGGAGTGCTGGTCCCGCTCGTGGCACGCGCCGCGGTCCTGGCCGAGGTCGACTCGGCGCTGACCGCCGCGCGCGCCGGGCGCGGAGCGCTGCTGACGGTCACCGGTGAGCCCGGCATCGGCAAGACCCGGCTGGCCGAGGAGGCCGCCGGGCGGGCGACGGGCTTCGAGGTCGTCTGGACGTGGGGCCCGGCCGCCGCGGGAGGCGCCGCGCTGGGCCCGTGGTCGCGGATGCTGCGGATCCTGGCGGGCGGCCACGCGGCGGTGGCCCGGCTGGTCGCGAACTCGCCCTTCCTGGCCGGGCTGACCGACCCCGCCCGGGCCGGAGGCGGTCGTGACCCCGAGGGCGCGCGCTCGCAGCTGTCCTTCGACCTGGCCGAGGTCTTCGCGGCCGCGGCCGCGAAGCAACCGGTGCTGGTGGTGTTCGACGACGCGCACGAGGCCGACACGTCCTCGCTGAGGCTGCTCGCCGAGCTGGCTCCGGCGCTGCGCACGATGCCCGCCGCCGTGCTGGTCACCGCGCGCGACGGCGACCGGGACTGGCGCGGTCGGCTGGACATGCGCACCGCTCTGCTGCGATCGGGTGACGTCATCTCGCTGCAGCCGCTCGCCGTCGGCGACGTCGCCGCCGTGGTGGCGGGCGTGACCGGCGGGCCGGCCGGGCCGGGCCTGGTCCGCGTCATCGCCGAGCGCAGCGGAGGGAACCCGTTCCTGGTGACGGAGCTCTCCCGGCAGCTGGCCGGGCAGAGCACCGAGCCGTCGGCGGCCCGCGCGATCGTGCCCGACTCGGTGCGGGCGCTGGCCGGCGCGCGGGTCACCGAGCTGACCGGGCCGGCCCGGGACGTGCTGGTGGCCGCCTCGGTCCTGGGCACGCGCTTCCGCCGCGACGTCCTGGCCGGGCTGGCCGGCGTCCGGCCCGGCGAGCTGGCCGGGGCGCTCGCAGACCCAGCTGTGGTGCCTGCGCGCCGAGGAGCGCGATACCGCTGGCCTGCTGGTCATGCTGGATGAGCTGGAGACGGTCGCGATTCCCGGTCTCTGGCTCCAGGTCACCCGGGCGCTCGTGCTGGCCCAGGCCGGCCGGACCGGGGACGCCCGCGCCCAGCTGGAGGCGGTGGTCCCGCTGCTGCCCGCGATGCCCAGGGACTCGGGGTGGCTGCCCGTCATGGGGCAGGTCGCGGAGACCCTCGCGCTGACCGGTCCGCACCCGGTGGCGCACTGGGCCTACGACGCGCTGGCGCCCTACGCCGGGCTGGTCGCGGTCGAGGGAATCTGCGCCGCTGTCCGCGGGCCCGTGCACCGTCACCTGGCCCTGCTGGCCGACGCCCTCGGCGAGCACGAAACCGCGGCCCGGCACCGGGCCGCAGCGGTCACGGGCGCCCGCGCGCTGGGTGCGTCCGGGCTGGCCGCCTGCATCGAGCGAGAGGCCGCACCCGTTCCGGTTCCAGGATCTGATCACGCGTTCCGCCGGGACGGGGAGCTGTGGACCCTGGCCTACCGCGGCCGGGAGGTCCGGCTGCGGGACAGCAAGGGCCTGCGCGACCTGCACGCCCTGCTCGCCAGGCCCGGCACGGCCGTGGCCGCGCTCGACCTCGCCACCTCTCCGGCCAGCAGCGCTTCGGCCAGCACCCCTCCGGGCGGCCACCGGGTCGGCGCCCCCGCGGGACCGGACGTGCTGCACCCGCCGTCGGATACCGGCGAGGTCATCGACGCGCAGGCCAGGGCCGCCTACCGGCAGCGCCTGCGCGAACTCGAAGAGGCCGCCGCCGAGGCCGACGCGGCCGCGGACATCGAGCGCAGCGCGCGAATCGCCGCCGAGCGGGATGCCCTGGTCGAGACGCTGACCGGAGCGTACGGCCGGCCGCCCTGTTCCAGGGCCTGCCGGCGGGTTCGTCTTCGAGTTCGAGGAGCGGTGGAGCAGCGGGGGTCAGGAGTGGTACGCGCGGGAGACGATCCGCGCGGAGGTGGCCGACGGCGCGATCGCCGAGCTCACCGTCTACTGCACCGGGGACTGGGACCAGGCCCGCCAGGCCGAGCACGCGGCGGCCGTCACCCTGATCCGCCCGTAGGCGGTGCTCACTGGCCGCCGAGCGTGCGCCGCACGGCGTGCTGCTCACGCTCGGCGGCCCGTTCGGTCAGCCGGACGAACGCGTCGGCGGCCGGGATACGGTACCGGTCCCGGTGCCAGGCGATGCCGACGATGCGCGGGCTGACGCTGGCCAGGCGCTTCAGGCACAGGCCAGGGTGGTGCGGGTCGACCGACAGCCAGGAGACGATGGCGGCGCCGACGCCCGCGGCGGCCAGGCCCAAGATGGTGGCGTTGTCGTGGGATCTGAAGGCGATCTGGTCCCGCAGCCGCGGCTGGCCGAGCCGGTTCTCGATGGAGTGGACCTCGCGCATCTGCGCGTAGGTGATCAGCGGCACCCCGGTCAGGTGCCGCAGCGACACCGGCGACGGCCGCCGGGCCAGGTCGGAATCTTCCGGCACGGCGAGTACGTAGGGATCCTCGAGCAGCTCGACCGCCTCGAACGGGCCCGCGGTCAGCGGGAACACGACGAACGTCAGGTCGAGCCTGCCCCCTTCCAGGTCGGCGAGCAGCTCGCCGTCGTCCTGCGTCTCGCTGAGCTGCACCTCGACCCGCGGCCAGGCGGCGGTGAACTCGGCCAGGACCGGGGGCAGCAGGCGCGCGCCGGCGCTCTGGTAGCAGCCGACCCGCAGCAGCCCGGCCGTGCCGCGGGCCAGCGCGTCGAGGTCGGCGGCCGCGCTGGCCAGCCGGGCCCCGATGGCCTCGGCGTGCCCGGCCAGCAGAGCGCCCGCGGGGGTGAGCGACACCGGCCTGGGCCCGCCGGGCCGCTCCACCAGACGGGTGCCGGTGATGTGCTCCAGCCGGGAGATCTGCTGGCTGACCGCCGACTGGGTGTAGCCCAGGGTCTCCGCGGCCCGGCTGAACGACGCCTCGCGCCCGATCGCGGCCAGCGTCACCAGGTAGCGCAGTTCCAGCCCGGTCCAGCGATCTCGCATGGGATGAGCATAAGGAATGCTGATGGAATCTACCAGTAACTGGAATTGTCCTAATGGACCGTTCGCTGCGATGCTCAGCACATGACTACCGCCAGCCCGTCACAGCAGTATGAGGACGTCGTCGACCTGCGGCGCTACCCGATCAACGAGCCAGACAGCCAGGCCGGCCGCGACCTGGTCCTCCACTGCCGGGACCAGCTCCGCGACAGCGGGGTCGCCCAGCTGCCCGGCTTCCTCACCCCGGACGCGGTCCGCCAGATGATCGCGGAGGCGGACCGGCTGGCCCCCCGGGCGTGGGCGAGCGACCAGAGCCACACCATCTACTTCGAGCCGCCCGACGATTGCGAGGGCGCCGACCACCCGCGCGCGCTGCTGCAGCACTCGGCCAAGAAGGCCGTCGCCTACGACCTGATCCCGGACGGTGCGCCCATCCGGCGGCTGTACGAATCCGCCGACCTGACCGGGTTCATCGCCGCGGTCCTGGGCAAGCAGGTGCTCTACCGCAGCGCCGACCCGCTGGACGCCCTGGAGATCGCGATCTTCGGCGACGGCGACGAGCTCGGCTGGCACTTCGACAACAGCGAGTTCTCCGT
>Ga0070699_100005849_pt1 | contig 10748 bp, 11 predicted proteins | sample KBSK1503metaG_FD_65473 | JGI IMG/M metagenome (GOLD analysis project Ga0070699, IMG submission 65473) | Corn, switchgrass and miscanthus rhizosphere microbial communities from Kellogg Biological Station, Michigan, USA - KBS K1-50-3 metaG | ecosystem: Host-associated > Plants > Roots >...
TGAGGATCTCGGCCACGGTGGCCGGCGTGCTGCCCGCGTTCCACATGGCGTGCGGCACGCCGCGCGGCTTGACCAGGTACGCGCCCGGCCCCGCCTCGGACACCCGGTCGCCGGTCCGTACCCCGACCGTGCCGGACAGCACCAGCGAGAACTCGTCCTCGCGGGCGTGACTGTGCGGCTTGACCAAGGTCTTCGCCGGGATCTCCACCTCCAGGACGGCCAGCCTCCCGCCGGAGTTCCCGCTGACCACCTTGTAGCCGAACCGGACGCCGAACAGCATCACGGTCTTGCCCTCGCCGGCCGCCACCACCTTGGGCGGGAACGCCCCGCTCACGAAGGACGTCCCGGCGGCGCCTGCAGCGGGCCGATGTGCACGTGCGCGAGCCGCCAGCCCTCGCCCGCCCGGACCGCCACCAGCGTGACCCGGAACCGCCCCGAGTTGTCACCGCCCTGCCAGCTGGTCTCCTGCGCCAGCACCCCGATCCCGACCGCCGCGGTCCCGAGGTCACGGACCTGCAGGTCCGTGACCGTGAAAGACCGGTTCACCAGGCCGTTGGTGAAGCGGGCCAGCCACTGATCCCGGGTCAGGATGAAGCCGAACGGTCCTACCCCAGCAAACCCGTCGGCCAGCAGCCCATCCAGGGTTGCCGCGTCATTGCGCTCCTCCGCGGCCGCCCACCGCTGTACCAGGTCGAGCACCCCGTCCGGTTTGTTCATCGGACCTCCCTCCGTTGGTAAGCCACCAAATATAGTGCAACTATAAATTTAGTGCTACTCTATAAAAGCGACGGTCGGCTTCTCCTGCACTTCCCCCAATCGATGCAGTGTCGTGTAGCCAGCAGGTCCGGTAGCTTGTCGGCTGTGATAAGGGCCTCGATCGTTGTCGTTGTCGCGGGCCTGACGCTCATCGTCGCCTGTACCGTGCAGCAACCCGCGGCGAAACCAGCCAGGCAGCACGTTCCCGCCCAGCGTGCGGCCAGCGCCGCAGCCAGGGCCGTCGTCACTGGCCGGGTCGGCACCTACCAGGTAGCCGAACGCCAGTTGACCTTCATAGAGCCGCCCTACGTCGGGTCGGCCGGCCAGCGCCTCGGCCGGCGCACGCTGATAACCGAGATCCGGTATCCGCGAGCCCGGGGACCCTTCCCGCTGCTGATGTTCGCCCCCGGCTTCATGCAGTGCGGGGGCTCGTACTCGGACCTCCTGGAGGCCTGGGCCAGCGCCGGTTACGTCGTCGCGGTCGTGGACTTCCCGCGTACCGATTGCCGTGTGGGTGCCGCCGCATACGAACCAGACCTGGTGAACCAGCCCCGGGACATGTCCTACGTGCTGAGCAGGCTGCTGGCGCAGAGCACCCGGCCGCATGGCCCGCTTTCCGGGCTACTGAACCGCCACGAGATCGCGGCGGCTGGCCAGTCCGACGGCGGCGACACGGTTGCCGCCCTCGCGGCCAACGCCTGCTGCGCCGATCGCCGACTGAAGGCCGCGGCCGTGCTCTCGGGGGCGGAGTGGCCGCCGATGCCCGGGCGGTACTTCCCGCGGGGGGCGCCGCCGATGCTGTTCGTGCAGGGCAGCGCGGATACCATCAATCCGCCCTGGACGAGCCTGCAGCTGTACCGGGCCGACCACGCTCGCGCCCGGTACTATCTCGATCTGTTCAGCATCACTCACATGACCCCGTATGCGGGCACGAATCGGGTAGAGCGGCTCGTGGCCCGGGTCACGCTGGCCTTCTTCGACCGCTACGTGCTCGGCCAGGACGACGCGCTGGCCGTGATGGAGCGGGAAGGCAACGTCACCGGAACCTCCGCCCTGGTCAGCGGCGGCCAGCTCCCGCCCGGCCGTTAGCCGGTCATCACCCCCTACGGCGATGAGTCCGCAGGCCGCCCGGAGTCTGACCTGTCAGATGGCCGACCCCGGAAGGAGACGCGATGGTGATCGTCGCCGGACAGCTCTTCGTTGACCCAGCCGGGCGAGAGCGTTACCTCGCCGGCTGCGCAGAAGTTGTTGAGCAGGCGCGCCGCGCACCGGGCTGCCTCGACTTCGCGATCACTGCCGATCTGATCGACCCGGGACGGATCAACATCTTCGAGCGCTGGCAGACTCAGGAAGCCGTCAATTCCTTCCGCGGCAGCGGTCCAGGCGAAGAGCAGAGTGCGGCGATACTTGCCGCCTCCGTGGCCGAGTACGACGTCGCGGATATCCGCTCACTCACCTGACGCCCCGCCGGGCCGGGCATGCTCTGCCTTCCCGCCATAGGCTGGACGCCTAGGGCCCGCATCGGACAGTGCTCAGTACTCACCGTGTCCGTGACGGGAGAACAGGAACTGGAGCAGATCACGATGGCCAAGCGCGGGCGCCGCGTGCCGATCGGCAAGCGGGTAACCCAGGCCCACCTGGACCACTTCTGCCCTGGCGGGGCCGGCCTCCCGGTGACCGATTCCGGCCCGATCGGCCTGGGCCCGGTCGGCGACCCCCCGGCCGGTTCGGCGGCCAACTCGGCCCGTTCTGCCAACCAGCCCTGTGCCCGCTGCGGAAACCCGATCACCCCCGCCCAGGACGCCCGCCGCCGTGTCACGGGTACCTGGGTCCACGAAACCTGCCCGCCTGACCCTCCCGCCTAGACCCGGCTGGCCAGCCGCCCGGCCAGGTCGACGCCGGTGACCGCGCCGCTCGCGTCGCGGGTGAAGAAGCCGCGCTGGCCCGCGTACTCGCCGCCGGTGACGATGTACTCGTCGCGGGGGAGCAGGCCGACCTCGAACGGCGCCGGGTCCGGCGGCGGCTCCCTTGTCCGCCGCCGCCCGGATCTCCGGCTATCCGGACCTCCATCCGCAGGCCAGTCTGCTGGCCAGCGCCGGCGATCCCGGTGGTGAACGTCATGACCTCGTTCTCATAGCGGCCGGCCACCTCCCGGGCGCGCGCCTCGTCGAACGGCAGTGGCTCCGGATCCCGGTCGGTGATTCCGAGGTAGTTCCGCAGCGCCCAGCGGACCACCGCCTGATGGCACGTGGGCAGCAAGGACAACCTCATTGCGCTGGCCGCCGACTAGGTGTGGAGCGAGATCGCGCGGCCCGACCCGGCCGCGGTCGGCTGGCGGCCCGCGGCCGCCGCGATGGCCACCGACCTGTACGCGACGCATGGCCGAAGCCCACGAGATCGCGGCCCGGTTCCCGCGGCTGCGTGTCCGCCTGGACACGGCCGCGGCCGGCTACGGCGCGTCGCCCGAGGACAGCTTCGACTTCGTACTGCAGGTCATCCTCGACGGCCTGCAGGCCCGGCTGGCCAGTCGGCGATGACACGCCTGCTGTTTCTCCGCGCCCGCCACCTCAGCCACTGAACGCGGGGATAGACAGACCTCAACCGGGACTTTAACGTCCAAATCGTGAGCCTGAGCCAAGCCCCGATGTCCGCCGCGGCCGCCACGGTGACCGGGCTGGCCGTGTTCGCCGCGGTGGCCATGGACGCTGGCTGGCAATGTCCAGCGACGGGGCCAGCCTTAGCCAGCTCACCATGATCCCGCGGGTGGTCTGGTTCCTGCTCTGGCTGGCCGCCAGCCTCGGCGCGCTCGCCGTCGGCGGCAAGATGCTTGTCATGCCAAGCTGAGCGCGACCCGTCGGCGTGTCGCGCGTGACGGGTATTCTTCATGCGGCAGAATGCAACAAGGCCCCCTTCATGTATGAGATGAAGGGGGCCTTGTCCGGCTATGGCCCCGGATCGGCCAGTTGCCCGGCCTCACGGCTCCGGGTCAGCCGGTCGCCCGGCCTTACCGTTCCCGATCAGCTGGTTTCCCAGCCTCACCGGTCCAGATCGACCGGTCGCCCGGCCGCGCTGTTCCGGTTCGTCCGGTTGCCCGGACTCCCCGGCGCCACGCGCCGCCCGCCGGTGCCAGGCACCCGCAGTAAATACCGGTTTCCCGGCCTTTCCCGCGGCCCGGGGGGAGCCCCGGGATGGTGCCCGTTTCCTGCGGTGAAGATATTTTTACGCCCTTCGCCCGCGCCACGCAAGAGTCCGCCGGAATTTACTTTAAGTTTCTCCATGTCCACACGTTGTCCACAGAATTCCGTCAGTTATCCGCACGTCACGACGGTTATGCACCGTCGTATGCACAGCTAGTCCACAGGTCACCTGGCGTAACTCAGAGAATACCAGTGCATGATCGCCCAATGTAATCACTCCGTCCTTCCCGACGACCCTCCGTTAATCCTGCATTCCCGCTCCGCCCCCCGCCAGCCCTGCCCCGCTCCGTCCCCAACGGTGCCCCCGCCGCCACCTCACCTGCGCCCCGGCGGCCTCCTGTGACCCCTGATCCCCGCCCGGTGTGCCGCTCCACGAGACCGGCACGCCAAGCGACAGCCCATCCAGCACCCCTGAAGCCGACGCCGCGCCGTTACCCGCAGAATGCGCCGGAAAATACAATTGCCTGGTTTCGGGTCGTCGGCTTACCATGGATGCATGACCACTCGCCAGGCGCCGAAGCGACCCGGACCCATGAATCCGGTGCCGCGGCTTTCGGTTGCCCCGACCGGCGGAGTGGTTGCCGGGTAAGCGCTAACAGGCACTTGCCCGCAGCCGCCCCAGGGAAGTCCCTCCGGGGCGGTTTTCATTTACTTCGGGGCGAATTTGCGTCCCGGAAAAGCCTCTCGTCCAGGCTGGATAATTGACACGTCCATAGCGCGAGCACCATGAAAGCGGCAGGCCGAGGCAAATTATGCCAAGGCCTGCCCGCGGGGGTGACAGCTAAGGTAGCGGGTGCGCCCTGCAAGCATTGCCGTAGCCGGATCCCTGGCGGCGCACGATGCGGGAGTGACGGGAACTGGTATACCTCGCGAGCTCAGACCTCGCGGCCTGCGCGTTCGAATCGCGCCTTCCGCACGGCGTGCGGGCCGGCTGACCGGCGCCACGCGCTCGTACTCCAGCGGTAGAGAGGCCACGTTGAGGACGTGGACAGCGTAGGTTCAAGTCCTGCCGAGCGCACCAGCCCCACTCCGCTAACCTCCGGGAAGGGCACAATGCGGTTGTAGCTCAGCAGGTCAGAGCGTCACCTTGCCAAGGTGAAGGTCGCCGGTTCGAGACCGGCCAGCCGCTCGTGGACGAAGAAGCAGGGCAGCGCCCGACCAAGCAGGTCATCGTCATCCGGCGCGACCTGAGGATGCGGCGCGGCAAGGAGATCGCCCAGGGCGCGCACGCCTCGATGGCGTGGCTGAGGCAGCGTGTCATGCCGCACCTCACGCCGGCCGGGGTCGCGGACCAGGTCCGGTTTACCGGGGCCGAACGGGTGTGGCTAGAAGGCAGCCTGCGCAAGGTCACCCTCAAGGTGGGTTCGGAAGCCGAGCTCCTGGCGGTCTACGACAAGGCGCTCGAAGCCGGTGTGCTGGTCCAGCTCATCACCGACCGCGGCCTGACCGAGTTCGGCGGCACCCCCACCCGAACCTGCCTGGCCGTCGGCCCCGATTACGACGACCGCATCGACCCGGTGACCGGGGACCTCGAGCTGTACTGAACCCCGGCCCGCAGCGAGATAGCTCAGCTGGTCAGAGCGGCGGGCTCATAACCCGCAGGTGGTGAGTTCGAGTCTCACTCTCGCTACCGGGTGCTCGCGCTGTGGACGCGATCAGCCCTACTCGCGCGCCGCCGCCGCAGCCGAGCCGGCGGCAGCCGGCTCGTCACCCGGCGCGGAAGCAGCCGCGGCCGTACGATGCGACCGTGACCGCCGCAGGCCGAACCCCCCGGCCACAGCCAGCAGCACCCCGCCCGCCAGCGTGCCCACCCACGGCACCAGCCCCGGCCCAGCACGCGGGGCCGTCCCGCCGAACCCGGTTGCCGCCCCGCCCTTCGGCGAGTCCGTGCTCCCCGCCGCATCCGTCAGGTTGTCGATCTTGAGCCCGGAAGTCCCGTCCAGCACCACCAGGGTGTGCACCGAACCAGCCGTCAGCTTGACCGCCATGGCCGCGTGCCCGGCCGCCGCGCTGAACGTGACCGTCGGCGAACCCGGCTGGACGGACTGGTACGACGAGGCCACGCCGAACGCGAGTTCCCTCGCCAGCACGTTCGACCCGACGCTGACCGTGACCTGAGGCTGCTTCACCGACGCCTGAATGACCCTGACCAGCGCCTTCGATCCGGCCGCCGCGGCCATCTGGTCGTTAAACACCTTCAGCCGCCGCGACGAGGCAGAGCCGATGCTGGCCACGGTGTAGTTCGACCCGGCGCTGACCATGAAGCTGGTGGAGACCGTCGGCGGGCTGGAGGCCGAGGCGCCAGGCGGGCGCATCGCCAGCGTGTACTGACCGGCGGCAACCGGCATGTACTCGGAGACGCTGCCGTAGCCCTGGTGCATCAGCATCATCGGGTGCGACGGATTGCCGAACGGGTACAGATACACCTCCTCCGGCGTCCCGGGTGACAGGTCGGCGCAGCGCACCCAGCCCTGGCCCGCCGCGGCGGAACCCGAGGCGGAAGCCGCGGAGGCCGTGGCCACGACAGGCCCGCCAAGCAGGGCGGTAACCGCGGTGACCAGGACGAGACGCCTACCGAGCCCCATCGTCAAATTCCCTTCACCCGGAAGCACCGCCCGTCAGCAGCCCCAGCGGGCTCGGCGCGGCGAAGTCGATGCGCAGTGCCATCTGACCGCCGGGCAGGCGCACGATGGCGGCCTGGGCGGGCTGGTACGGGGAGCGCTGCGCGCGCACCATGGCGAGCGACGTGGCCAGGTCCGCGGCGTCCGGGCCGGTGATGGTGACCTGCCGGAACGGCGCCTCGGTGAGCGGCACCCCGGGGGAGGCGCCGGCGAAGCCGGCCAGCCGCCAGGGATGCTGCGAGGCCAGCATCGCGAGCATGATCAGCAGCCGGGTGTCCACCTGGCCCGCCTGGAGCTGTGCCGCGGCCGGGTCAGCGACCTGGATGCGCTGGCTGTGCAGCAGCTGCGTGCCCGCGGACCGGCGCGCGGCCATGTCGGCCGCCACGGCCCGCTGGTAGGCGGCGGACCCCCCCGGGGGAGCGGTGCGGACCTCGACCAGGCTCGCCCCGGACCCGAAGCTGGCCAGCAGCACCGGCGCACCCTGCTGCCCATCGGCCGAAACCGGCGCGACGACCACGTCGGCACCTACGGCACCCGACGTCACCGGGACCAGGCGGCTCGCGGCGACCCCGTGCGCGCGCAGCGCGGCACACATGAGCGGATCACAGCCGACCGTCTCGGCGCTGCTCAGCTGATCGGCCACCCAGGTCGCGGCCTGCGTCCGCGCGGCCCCGGCGGCCCCCCGCGCCCACGCGGGCGGCACAGGGTGCGGGCGAGGTGCCGAAGCCGTCCGGGACGACGTCCCGCCGACCTGAACGACGGTCACCACCGCCGCGGCCGCGACCACCACGCACATGGTCAGGACCAGCGCCAGCCGCGGATGGCGCAGCCGGCTCACCCGGCGCCCTGCCCACAGGCTGACGGTCGTCGCCAGCACCCGTCCCCACGACGGGGCTCCGGGCAGCGTCCGATGGGCGGCCGACCTCACCGCCTCCCGGGTCTGCGAACCGGCCAACTGAATCCCAATCCCGCTCGTCCCCCCTGCCGGGCCGCTCGAGACTGCGGCATCTGGGACAGCAGAGCACACACGCAGGGCTTTTTCTACCGGAATGCCTGATTGCATCCCTGTCGCTACCGTGCGCGGCGGTATCATCCGGCGAGCCGGGCGAAGACCACGACGTTGCTGAGGTAGCTGCCCAGCGACCGGTCGAAGACGCCGCCGCAGGTGATCAGGCGCAGTTCCGCGTCCGGCACCGGGCCGTATACCGCGGCGGTCGGGAAGTCGTCCTTGGCGAACTTCTTGACTCTGGTCACGGTGAAGACGGCCATCGTCCCGTCGGCGCGGCCCACGTAGATGCGGTCGCCGCGGTGCAGCGTGCGCAGCCAGAAGAAGATCCCCGGCCCGGTGCGGGAGTCGACGTGCCCGGCGATGACGGCGGAGCCGACCGTGCCGGGCCGCGGGCTCCCGGTGTACCAGCCCGCCACCGTGGTTCTCTTCGGCACCTGGAGTGTGCCGTCGGACTTGACGCCGAGGTGGATCAGCTTGGTCCTGATCCCGAGCGACGGGATGCTCAGCCAGGTCGGCCGGGCCGCCTGCTGCCCCGTCGCCAGCGAGGTCGGCAGCACGGTCCGCCCGGTCGGAGCCGGGATCGGCGTCGGCCGCGCGGGCAGCGGCGCGGCGTGCGCGGGGGACAGGGCGGAGGTGGCCAGCCCGGCGGCGCCGACGCCCACCGCCAGCAGCCCGGCCCCGAGCGCGGCCACCGCGACCAGTCGCCGCGAGGACCGGCGCAGCCAGGGCAGGTGCCGCGACGTCCACAGGCCGAAGGTGGTCCCGGCGACCTGCCGCCACGACGGCGGAGCCTCGGCCGTATGCGCCTCGGCCTCGGCGGGCGCGGGTGCCTCGAGGATGCCCCGCTCGGGCACGGCGACGCCCGGGGTCTGCATCTTCTGCCAGGCCGGATCCCACCAGTCCTCGGGCAGGCAGGTGAGCACGGGCATCGGCGCAGTCGGCCAGCTGTACCCCATGGTGCTCCCTGTCCCCACCGGCCATCCCCGCCGGCCTTTCTGGCATAGCAGAGTACACCCGTTATGCCCTGATACAGGGGAACGAAATATTACGTCCCGTCCACGGCGATCGGCCCGCACCGGTCCCGCCCGTCATGGTCCCGAACGGCCCGGGTTCCCGCCCCGGCGTCACCCCCAGCCGTCCCAGCGGTAACGTTCCCGGAACGCTCGGGGCGTAGCGTGCTGGCCATGGACGACCCACAGGACGGCCTGGCCGTGGCCTCCGCCGCGGCGGCCCGTCCCAGGCTGGCCACGGTCGTGCCGGCCGCCATGATCGTGGCGCTGACCGCCTTTATCGTGCTGTCTACGGTGCTGACCGGCACGTTCTCCGCCGTGCACCTGTGGTCGGCGGCTGGCCTGATCGTGATCATCGTGGTGACCGCGGCGGTCGGCCTGGTCGTCGTCCGCCATCAGCCGCGCAACCCGATCGGCTGGCTGCTGGCCGGCGAGGCCATATTCATGCTGGCGAACATCGCCGCCGGGAGCTATGCCCAGCTCGTCTACGACCAGGGCATCCACGCCCTGTCGTTCGCCGGGCTGCCGGCGCTCATCCTCAGCCAGCTGTTCAACGTGTCGCTGATCGGATTCCCGCTGGTGATCCTGCTCTTCCCGGAGGGCAGGCTGCCGTCGCGGCGGTGGCGGCCGGTGGTGGCGGCCTACCTGGCCATCGCCGTCGCCACCGTGCTGGCCATCACCATCGCCGTGCTGCAGGTCGCGATCGGGCATCACGTCGTGCTGCAGGCCGACGGCAACCTCGCCTCCCTGGGCCAGGGCCGCACCGCCTGGGCGGGCCTGGTAATGGCCGTATTCCTCCTTTCGGCCGGGGTGTTCTGGCTGGCCGCCGTGGTCCGCCAGGCCCTGAGCTGGCGCCGTTCGGACGGGGAGCGCCGCCAGCAGCTGAAGTGGCTGGCCAGCGGGGCCACGGTCTGCGGCGTGCTTGGCATCTCGGCGGTCAGCACCAACTCCTCGATCTGGGAGGTGCTGATCCTCGGATTCGCGGCGCTGCCGCTGAGCATCGGCGTCGGCATCCTGAAGTACCGGCTGTACGAGATCGACCGGATCATCTCCCGCACCCTGGCCTACGCGATCGTGACCGGACTGCTGGTCGGCGTGTACGCCGGGCTCGTCCTGCTGTCGACCCACGTGCTGACGTTCCACGGCACGGTCGCGGTGGCCGCCTCCACGCTGGCCGCGGCGGCCCTGTTCAGCCCGCTGCGCCGGCGGGTCCAGCACGTCGTGGACCGGCGCTTCAACCGGGCCCGCTACGACGCCGACCAGACCATCGCCGCCTTCGCCGCCCACCTCAAAGACTCCGTGGACCTCGACTCCGTCCGTGCCGACCTAACCGCCGCCGTCCACAGCGCCCTCGAACCCGCCCACGTCTCCCTCTGGCTAACCTCCCGCGACTAAAGGCCCGCACACCCGGCCGGACGCGCGTGTCTTGGCGGTTCAGCCGGTGCCGTGCAGGTAGGCAAGGTAGTCTTCCGGCCGGTGATCAAGTTGGTGCGGGGTTCACTAAGTGATTAGCGCCCGGTACCGTCGAATCACCCCGGATCGAAGATGGAGCTCCCAAAACATGCGCGTTCTGGTACTTGGCGGAGACGGGTTCTGCGGCTGGCCGACGTCGCTGTACCTGTCGGACAACGGTCATGATGTCACGATCCTCGACAACCTGAGCCGTCGGAAGATCGACATCGAGCTCGAGGTGGAGTCGCTCACCCCGATCCAGCCGATCGGGCAGCGGCTGCGGGCCTGGAAGGAGGTCTCCGGCCGCGAGCTCGGGTTCGTGAACCTCGACATCGCCACCGAGTACGACCGGCTGGTGGACGTGCTGCTGGAGAAGCAGCCGGACGCGATCGTGCACTTCGCCGAGCAGCGGGCCGCGCCGTATTCGATGCGCACCACGGCCACCAAGCGGTACACCGTCGACAACAACATCCGCGCCACGCACAACCTGCTCGTCGCCCTGGTCGAGACCGGCCTCGACGCGGCCCTGGCGCACCTGGGCACGATGGGCGTCTACGGCTACGGCTGGTCGGGCAGCGCGCCCATCCCCGAGGGCTACCTGACCGTGAAGCTGACCACCCCGGACGGCGAGCTGGAGCGGGAGATCCTGCACCCGGCCAACCCCGGGTCGGTCTACCACATGACCAAGACCCTGGACCAGCTG
>Ga0070699_100005851_pt1 | contig 10744 bp, 4 predicted proteins | sample KBSK1503metaG_FD_65473 | JGI IMG/M metagenome (GOLD analysis project Ga0070699, IMG submission 65473) | Corn, switchgrass and miscanthus rhizosphere microbial communities from Kellogg Biological Station, Michigan, USA - KBS K1-50-3 metaG | ecosystem: Host-associated > Plants > Roots >...
TTCCAATTCTCGAACCCGTCCGACCAGAAACTAATTATCGAAGAGCAAATCTTTTACAGTAGACCTCTAGAGGCCGAAGCGGGGTTCCCTGCTCAGGAGTGGAACTCGGCTTCGGGTCAATCTTTTGTATCCGGTGGCGACAATCCGCCCGTTGCAACTCCACCACCCATTGGAACTCCAACTCCTGCGCCCGTGACGCGCAGTAGTATCCATGCAGTTATTATTTCAGGGCTTAGTGATCCCGCGAAAGTCGTCACCTCTGCGAACGTCACATTGACCGGCGGTGTCGTTGTGTTAGGGAAGAATCCTTCACCGCCTGCCAGGCCCAAGACTCGGTGGAGTATCGGCCTACGCATAGTACCGGACCAAGCCCTCCTAACCGGCGCAAAAATTCCACCGTTAACTCCGAACATCATCGATGTTCGGATTGTAAAGCACGAAGTAAGTGGCGATCTCTCGACTCCGGCACCGTGAAAACGCTTTAGCCGCAAACTTACGGGCCGAGCGGATCAAACCAAAGTCCGCAAATAACCACGCATGGCCACCAATTAACGCGAATTAGATTCAGTTATTCGTGTCGATTAGCGTCTATTTGCGGTTGGTCCTTGTTGCTTTTTTCAGCTTGGAAATGCAGTCTACTTCTCTCCGAAGCAAAAATCTGAATCGTAGATCGTATTTACTTGCGCGGTCTGCGGCCGGACTGGAGGTGGCGAAGAAGTCGATTACCGCCGGACTTTCGTTGTGATCTCTTTGTGGTCTTTGCGTTCTTTGTGGCCATTCATTTTGACCCTCGCGTGCCCTCGTTTTCGATGCTAATGGCGCGCTGCTGATGTCTAGCGTGAATCCACAATCAAAGGCGGGAAAGGTTTGTTTTTGCGTCCTCCTCTTCGCGATCGGTCTTTACCTGTTCGCATCCATTCGTGAGATCGATCGGGATCTGAACCAGAACTCCGATTGGCAGACCTATTTCACCAAGGACGCCATGCATTATTACGTGATGGCGGAATCATTCGCGTCCGGCGATTTTTCGATGTCCTACGAGAAGGGCTGGCCTTATCGCCAGCCGCTCTTTCCCCTGGTGGTGGCCGGTGTAATGAAAGCAACAAACGACAATCTGTTTGCCATCAGGATGATTAACGTCGGCGTGATCGTTGCCGCTGCGATTACTTTATTTCTCATCCTTCGAGCCTTCTGGCGGCGCGATTCGGCTACGGCTGCGATCATCTCAATCCTTTTCGTCCTCAACCCGTTCGTTTACGACCAATCGGTGCGTGGCTTAAACACGGAGCCGTTACATCTCTTTCTGCTGATCTGCATAATCGCCTGTTTTCTCCGTCACATCGCGACTCGCCATTGGATCTACCTTTCGCTGCTCTCCTTTGCTATCGGTCTGGACTATCTCGACCGGGTAAATGGATTGTTCCTGGCGATCTCTGCGTTCGCGGTTGTTCTCTGTTTTGCATTAAGCCAGTATTTCTTCAGATCCGAGCACCACATCGTCACGCTGGGATGCCGACTTGTCCGACGACGTGTCCTCCGAAGCTTTAGCGAAGGAGGAAGTATCCGGAGTTCCCGACGACGCGGCGAAATCGGACACGCCGACGCGTCCTCCGAAGCTTTGGCGAAGGGGGAAGCTTTAGCGAAGAAAGATGCTCTGAGAGTTTCAGACGACAGGGCGAAGTCGGACACGCGTCACACCGTTTCCTGGTGGCACTACCTGCTAGCCGCGCTCGTCTTGATTGTTACCACCGCGCCGAGCTGGCTCTCACGCCTTTATTATTTCGGGAGCCCCTTTTATTACGGAGCGCTCCAAAATTTTCTTTGGGGCGATACCTATCTCGGGTCGATGGACAGTCCCCGAACGCTGACCGCCAGCGACTATTTCGCTTCCCATTCAGTGCTTGACGCTGCCGGCCGATTCTTGCTGGGGTGCTCGAAGGTCTTCTTTGCCATACCAATCGATCGGGAGCGCTGGCCTCTCCTTTATTTCGCTGCGTTGGCCGGAATCTGGTTCGCTTGGCGGCAGAGACGAGCGCCCTACCTCTGGCTCTTCCTTTTCTACGGATTGCAAATGGTGCCGTTAGCCTGGACCCAGCCGGTGAACACCACCCCACGAATTCCATACGCTGCTACCCAACCGTTTGAGTTATTTTTTGCGGCAATATTTGTGCATTGGTTGTGGACGAAGACGCTGCCGGACAAACCGGCTGAATCAAAGAACGGAGTTGCAGAACTTAAGGGTGAAAAAAACGTCGCGCGAAGGACATCTGCGCCCCGGTCCCTGTTAGACCGCGGATCGGAATAGCGTGTCCAAGTTTGGCTCCGGAAGTTTCTGCCTATCTTTTGCGGCTTGGCGCCCGAATGCATCGCTACGCGAAGCCCCGCCCACATCGTTACACGAAGTGTTTCGGGTGGGGTTGTGGGCAGGTCTGGGCGTAAGGTTCTTCTCCGGATATGGGTCAACTCAGCTGTTGAAAAAGCTTCAACATGTAATCGGCCCCTGATTAATTTTTCACACGGACTGCTATTAGTGGCACTTCAATAGGGGAGTAGGCGCTCAAACTGGTGAATGGCACGAGCCGTGCTTCCTCTTAGCGTCAGCCAGCCTCAACCCCCTTAACCGAAAAGAGTTTAACCCGCTTTGGGGCGCTGGGTTGAGAACACTCAAAGCAATCAAGGAGTCACGTGATACACATTCAACGTTCCTGGGTGGCGTTCGCCGCCGGAGTCATAACTTGCCTCGCGTTCGTTGCGCGTGCCCACGCGCAGGCGCCGGCACCCGCTCCGAATCCAAACCCAACGAGCGCGAATGAACAAGGAAGCCCGCTGCAGCAAATCAATCCTTTTAACCCGTTTGGGATACCGCTCACCACCGGAGGTTTTAACCAAAGTTTACCGGAGTTTGGGCCGTTTCGTACCGATACGATTAACCGGACAGTTCGTAATGTAACTGGGGCGACCCTGCAACTTCCCCACGGTTGGGTGGTTGACGTCAGCTTCTTGTATGGCGAAAGCGATGGCAGCCAGATTATTAACAACAACTTTACTACCAGCACTCTTCAAGCGGCGCTCAACGGCACGCTGGCCGGGCACGTTGGCCAATTCTTTAATCCCTTTGTGGATGAATCCGTCGCCGGTGATCCGAACCGAGCCTTTTACGACGCTCTGCGCACGATTTACTCACTTGATAACCGGACCGATATCCTGACCTGGAATATCCATGGTGGTGGTACGCTGATCGATTTGTGCAGTGGTCCTCTTATTGTGGCCGGCGGACTCGAGTATCGGAGTGAAGAGATGGTTCAGTCGAATGACCATACCGAAGAAATTAACAACGCCGCCGATTTCCAAGATCCCGGTAAGCTGCCGAGTGGGCGCCGCTATATCTATAGCGCATTCGGAGAATTGGATATCCCGATCCTCGGCGAAAAATGGTCCTGGCCTGGCCTAAGGAACCTCGACGTGGCCTTGTCCGAGCGGTATGACCAATATTCCGATTTCGGCAGCGCCGCGAAACCAAAGATTGCAATTCGCTATAAGCCATTTAACGACTTACCCTTTCGAGCGACCTATTCCGAAGGTTTCTCTGCACCTTCGCTGGCCGATCTTTTCGGTACTCCGATCCCGGCAGAAACAACCGTCAACGATCCCAAGACCGGCGCCACCGGTGTTCCGATCGTAAATTTCGTTAGTGGGAACCCTCATCTCAAACCCGAAACGGCCTATAGCTACTATGTCGGCGCGGTCTGGAGCCCCGGTTCGGCCGACCCAGATCATAGCTGGTGGGGTTAGGCCAACGGTTTTTCCGCCTATATGAACTGGTACGAAATTACCCAGCGTATTCTTGACCTATGACGATTTTTTCTCAAAAAGGTCCATTTAGCTTAAAGGCGTTAGGCAAAAGAGGGGATCTGGGCGAAATCCCAGCGACTGTTCAGTCGGGCAGTTTCCGGCGTGGGCGGGCTTTATCCCAACGCCCGAGCGCACTTTCGAAAAAGGGGAGGGATCGGAGAGAGAATCCAGTCCACCCTAAGAAACCAAGGAGAAATGATTAGATTCAAATACTTCTGTTTGGCCCTCGCGGCCCAACTGGCATTAGCCGTGACGCTGGGAGTAAGCGCGTACGCGCAGGCGTACTCACAGGTGCCGGCGCCTTCGACAGGTGCAAATCCCACCGGCGTAAACGAGCAGGGAGGACAACTGCAGCAAATCACTGTGACCGGCTACATCCTTCCGCGAATCGGAGAAGGTCCTCAGCCGGTTACGACTTTGGATCAGGATTTTATTACCAAGCAAGCCGACCAAACAGTTACCGATGTTCTACAGCGTTTGCCCTCAACGGAAGGCAATTTTGCGCCGACTACCACTAGCGGTAACAGTTTTTCTCCGGCATCGGCCTCGATCAGTCTCCACGGCTTGGGACCAAACTTTAGCCTGGTTTTGGTCGACGGTAAACGGATGCCCGCCTTCCCGTTCCCGCAGGTTTCAATTAATGCCGTGATCAGCTTTGTTGACATAAACTCGATCCCGCTAGCCTCCATTGATAGGATCGAGATCTTAAATGACGGCGGTAGCGCCGTCTACGGTTCCGACGCTATTGCCGGTGTGGTCAATATCATCACGAAAGACGAGTACAACGGCGCCGATATTTATAATTATTGGGGTATCAGCGAGCATGGCGACGCCGAAACCTACCATGGCTCCTTGGTGGGCGGTGTTAGCCACAAATTCAGTGACACCAGTAAACTCAACATTCTAGTGACTTTCGATTACTTCGAGCAGGGCCCAATTCTAGCCGCGGATCGGCCTTACTCTGCCGATCCCGACCACTCAAGGTTAAGTCCTAACTATCCGGCGATTCCCTTTCTTTTTTCGACCGCCGGCTCTTTCATCGGCAATACGACCGGAAACACTTACACCGTATTTCAAGGGACCAGACCGAATAACGGCTTCCTCACAGCGGCCAATTCCGGTGTAGCACCGAACCTGAACTTTTCGCCAAATTACTGGGAGATTTCGCCGCGCGAGGCCCGTTATGGTGGCATGGTAAAATTAAACTATGATGTGACTCAGAATCTGAGGGTGTACGATCAGTTGATCGTTCAGCGAAACGAAGAAACTGCTGAAACACCGAACCAAGGGTTCAGCGCCGGTGACATCGTGCCTCCTGGCACGAAGGGTTTTCAGGCACCGATGATTATCCCTACCACCAATCCTTTCAATCGGACCGGCGAGGCTGTAACTATTGACTTTCCAGGCATGTACTTGCCGGAGTTTGGTGCGTGGAATTCGGATGTCACTATCCGTACGATTCGCAACGTGGTCGGCGCAACTCTCCAATTGCCGTACGATTGGGTGATTGACGCTAACTTCCAGTACGGGGAGAGCGACGGCACCCAATATGTTTATAACGCCATTCAAAAAGACCGACTGAGCCTCGCATTGGCCGGAGAATTGCCGGGTCACATCGGCCAATTCTTTAACCCATTCATCGATGAACGGTTTGCCGGGAATTTCAATCAGCAGTTTTACAATGCGATCCGTACGATCCAGTGGGAAGACGTTCGTACCAGCGTGCTCACCTGGCATATCAGTGCTGGTGGTACACTGATCAATCTCCGCTCTGGACCGGTTACGGTCGCTGGTGGCCTCGAGTACCGCGGCGAAGAATTCATCCAAAACCAGGATTTCAACAGCAAGATTGGGAATATTGCTTCCAACGATTTCTCGTCGGGTTCCCTAACGAATGCGCGGCGGTGGATACACAGCGGCTTTGTGGATCTAGAAGTTCCTCTGCTGGGCGACAAATGGTCCTGGCCTGGGGCTCGATCACTCCAACTCAGTGTCCAGGAGCGCTACGATGACTACAGCACCTTCGGCAGCGCGGCTAAGCCCAAATTCGCCCTTTCCTACAAGCCATTTAACGACCTCACTCTACGCGCCAGCTACGATGAAGGATTCTCCGCTCCTTCCCTGGCCGAACTGTTTGGCGCAACCATCAGTGGCCAAACTACGATTGCCGATCCGCAGAAAGCTGGCCTCGCTGAAACGGTACTTACCTTCACGGGGGGTAACGCACGCCTGAAACCGGAGAATTCCTATAGTTATTTCGCCGGGGCAGTATGGACCCCCGGTGCCAGCGATCCTGAGCACAGTTGGTGGGGTTGGGCGAACGGTTTCAGCGCCTACGTTGATTGGTTCCAGATCCATATCCGTAACTTGATCGGCCAACTGACGCCGCAGACCATTGTCGACCTCGGCTCATTCGCTCCCGCCGGTTCGGTCATACGCAATAACCAGGGGAATGTTGCTATAGTTAACGCGGAATTCCAAAATCTCGGGCGGTCTACCACCGACGGGTTCGATTTCGGCGGGAGTTACATCACGAAGGAATACTGTTGGGGTAAGCTCGATATCGAGTACAACGCCACCTACTACCAGCATAGCTCCGAAAAAGAGGTCATTCCCAGGGCCAATGGCAATGGACCGGCCTTCGAAGTGGTGGATACTACTTCCCTCTATGGTACGCCTGATTTCAAGGCGGTCGGGAGCATTTTTTACTCTAAGACAGTTTTCGGACTAGACACCTTCCGGACCGGATTGACGGTTAACTATTGGGACTCCGAGCATGACATTAACGATAACAACTTTGGAACCAACGCATTGGCTACGCTCGATCCGGGTGGTCGCGTCCATGAGATAGGGAGCTGGACGACGCTTGACTGGCAGGTCTCCTACAAATTCGGAGCCCAGGCCGAGGTCGTACCGGAAACACCGAAGCCTGGCTACGACAAAGAGGGTAAGAGAATCACTGGAGAGAAAGCGGTAGCTCCGAAGCCGGAGGCATCGAATTGGGGTTGGCGCACGTTGCTGGCGAACACGACCTTGACCTTCGGTATCAACAACCTCTTTAATGCTGCGCCGCCGCTCTCGGCCGATTGGTTTCAAGGGTGGGACACGATGAACACGAATCCTCTGGGCCGTTTCTACTACATGAGTTTCGAGAAGAAATTCTAACCTTTTCAGCTTAGACTGAAAAGCTTCGAAGCGCCGGGCGAAAGCCCGGCGCTTTTTCTTTGTCTGAGGTTGTGCGCTGGGGGCCGCGAGAGAAGGACCGGTTATGTCCTTGGATCAGGAACGCCGAAATCACGGGTATCCAGAGCCAAGATTTGTTCAGTGTTTCCGCTTGACGTTGTAAACTATTTTTTACAAAAGGTCTGCTGGCGAGAAGGAGTGAGGCTAAGGCGATCCTGGCCAAAATCCGCGCATCTACTCAGCAGAGCTGTTTTCCGGGAAGTACATTAACCAGAGCACTCTTCTTAAACAGGAGGAGATCGGAAAAGCATCCGATCGTCAAACATAGAATCGAGGAGAAATGAGTAGATTCAAATACTTTGGTTTGGCCCTTGCGGTCGAACTCGCGATTGCCGTGACGCTGGAGGTAAGCGCCTCTGCTCAGGCGCCGGCGCCCACGCCGAACGCGAATCCCACTAGCGTAAATGAGCAGGGTGGACAACTGCCGCAGATCACCGTTACCGGTTACGTCATCCCGCGAGTCGGCGAAGGCCCCCAGCCGGTCACAACCTTGGATCAGGAATTTATCACCAAACAGGGCGACCAAACCGTCACCGACGTGCTGCAGCGTTTGCCTTCGACCGAGGGTAACTTTGCGCCTACCACCACCGCCGGTAACAGTACCTCTCCCGCATCGGCCTCTATTAGCCTACACGGGCTGGCGCCGAATTTTTCTCTCGTCTTGGTCGACGGAAAGCGTTTTCCCGCATTCCCCTTGCCACAGGTTTCAACCGCCGCCGTAATTAGCTTTGTCGATATTAACTCGATCCCATTAGCGGCTATTGATCGGATTGAGATTCTGAATGATGGCGGCAGCGCGGTCTACGGTTCCGATGCTATCGCTGGTGTCGTCAATATCATCACGAAAGATGAGTATAATGGCGCCGACATTTTGCAATACTGGGGCATCAGCGAGCACGGCGACGCCGAAACCTACCACGGTTCTCTGGTGGGCGGCGTTGGTCATAAACTTTGGGATGACAATTCAAAGCTTAGTATTGTGGTTACCTTCGATTACTTCGAGCAGGGCCCGATTGACGCCGCGGATCGTCCCTACTCCGCCGATCCCGACCACTCAAGATTAAGTCCCAGATATCCGGCGATACCTTTCCTCTTTTCGACGGCCGGCTCTTTCTCCGGCCTCAACACGGGTACCGGCTACACCGTCTTCCAAGGTACCAGACCGGCCAACGGTTTCCTGACCGCAGCCAATGCGAATGTGCCGCCGAATAACAACTTCTCCCCAAACTATTGGCAGATCCAGCCGCGGGAAACCCGCTACGGCGGTATGGTCAAGCTGAATTTAGATGTTACTCAAAACCTCAAGTTTTACGATCAACTGTTGATTCAGCGGAACGAAGAGTCCTCCCAAACCCCCAATCAGGGATTCAGCGCTGCAGACATAGATTTCGGGCAATTACCGGGAGCGACAGTGGCTCCGGTTAGAGGTTTCCCCGCCTCGTTTATTATCCCGACTACGAATCCTTTTAATCGTACCGGAGAGCCTTTGATTCCTAATTTTCCGGGCATGTATCTACCGGAAATGGGCGCCTGGAAGACGCACACGATTATCCGTACGATCCGCAACGTTGTCGGCGCGACTCTCCAGTTGCCGCATGACTGGGTAATAGACGCTAACTTCCAATACGGAGAGAGTGATGGAACAGAAACCGTGTATAACCAAACCAGGAAAGACGCACTGACTCTGGCGCTGGCCGGGCAATTACCAGGTCATATCGGCCAGTTCTTTAATCCGTTTATTGACGAACGGTTTGCTGGTGACTTCAACCGCCAGTTCTATAATGCCTTGCGTACGCAAATATGGGAAGACATTCGCACCAGCACGCTCACCTGGCATATTTCTGCTGGCGGCACAATACTGGACCTTTGTTCCGGTCCGGTCACGGTTGCTGGCGGCCTCGAATACCGCGGCGAAGAACTCATTAATAGCCAGGATCAAAACAGCAAATTTGGGAATATCACTTCCAACGATTTTTCGCCCGGCCAGCTAACGACGGCACGGCGCTGGATCCATAGCGGCTTCGTCGACCTGGAGGTGCCCCTCCTCGGGGATAAATGGTCTTGGCCCGGTGCGCGATCGCTACTACTCAGTGTTCAGGAACGCTACGATGACTACAGTACCTTTGGTAGCGCTGCCAAACCTAAATTCGCCTTTTCCTACAAACCATTTAACGACCTGACCCTCCGCGCTAGCTACGACGAAGGGTTCGCGGCGCCCTCCCTGGCCGAACTGTTCGGTGCGCCGATTGGTGGCCAAGTATCAGTCGTCGATCCGCTAAACGGTAACAATACTTTCACGGTGCTGACTTTCACGGGAGGTAACCAGCACTTGAAACCGGAAAATTCCTATAGCTATTTCGCCGGCGCGGTCTGGACCCCCGGAGCCAGCGATCCCGAGCACAGCTGGTGGGGTTGGGCGAACGGCTTCTCGGCCTACGTCGACTGGTTCCAGATCCATATCCGTAATCTGATCGGCCAACTTCAGGCGCAGACGTTGGTCGACCTCGACGGGTTCGCTCCCCCTGGCGCGGTGATTCGCAACAGCGCCGGCCAGATCACCACGATTAATGCCACGTTCCAAAACCTCGGCCGATCCACTAACGACGGCTTCGATTTTGGCTTCAGTTACATCACTAAGGAGTGCCCATGGGGCAAGTTGGATATCGAGGCCAACGCCACCTACTATGAACATAACACCCTCAAAGAGGTCATTCCCAGGGCGAATGGTAATCTGCCCGCCTTCGAAGTAGTGGATGTGACTTCTCTTTACGGTACACCTGACTTCAAGAGCGTGGCGAGCGTGTTCTACTCGAAGACAGTTTTCGGCATAGACAACTTTCGGACCGGGTTGACCCTTAACTACTGGGATTCCGAGCATGACATCAACGATAATAACTTTGGAACGAACGCGTTATCCTCACTTGATCCGGGTGGCCGGGTTCACGAGATCGGTAGCTGGACCACGCTTGATTGGCAGGTCTCCTACCGATTCGGCGCCCCGGTCGAGGTCGTACCGGAGACACCGAAACCCGGCTACGACAAAGAGGGTAAGAGAATCATCGGAGAGAAAGCGGTAGCTCCGAAGCCGGAGGGATCAAACTGGGGTTGGCGCAGGTTGCTGGCGAATACGACCTTCACCTTCGGAATCAACAACGTCTTTAATGCCGCGCCGCCGTTCTCCGCGGACTGGTTTCAAGGATGGGACACGCAGAACACGAACCCTTGGGGTCGTTTCTACTACATGCAATTCGAGAAGAAGTTCTAATGCCGTAGATGTGCGTCCGGCAGCGGAAGTGCGGTTCGAAAGGTCGATATTCCATCTAGTTTCTGGTCAACGGCCTCATCACAATGCCTCTTCCATGGAGGCACAGTTCTTGCAAAAATTAAGCTGGTGACACCCAGATTCCAAGTTTGTTCAAATATTCCGGCTTGACGCTGGAAATTTTTTTTCAGAAAAACGTCTCCTGGCTAGAAGGCGTAGGGCTAACTAAGGCAAATCTGGGCGAAGGGACCCGGTATTTAGAGTCGGCCAGTTTTCCGGCGCTACCTTAACCAATCGCGGTAGCACTGTTTTTAAGAAAACGGACGGGACCGGAGATAGAAGATCCGGCCGCCGAACACAGAAACCAAGGAGAAATGATTAAGTTGA
>Ga0070699_100005852_pt1 | contig 10744 bp, 13 predicted proteins | sample KBSK1503metaG_FD_65473 | JGI IMG/M metagenome (GOLD analysis project Ga0070699, IMG submission 65473) | Corn, switchgrass and miscanthus rhizosphere microbial communities from Kellogg Biological Station, Michigan, USA - KBS K1-50-3 metaG | ecosystem: Host-associated > Plants > Roots >...
GGCGCCGCCGACTCCTCGCGAGCCCGGACGCGGTGGTCAGCCCGCGCAGCCTATCGAGCGCCGGGCCGCTGCCCAGCCCCTGCCGCAGCCGCTGAGCGGTAGCCGCCCGGCGGCGCCGGCCCCGGCTCCAGCACCGGCTCCAAGCCCCGCGCCGGCGCCACAGCGAGTCGAGCCGGCGCCTCCCTCGCCGCGTCCGCTCCCGGGTGAGCCAGCGAACCGGCTGTATCCGGGTCGGGTCGAGAACAGATCTCCCCGCGCTGAGGAGCAGCGTTCCGCGCATGCTCCTCAGCCGGGGGCCGCGGCCGGCCCGTCACGCGGGCCCGGCCAGCGGCAGGGATAGCGCGCGTAACTTCGTCAGCGGGCGCGGCGCAGGTCGAGGAAGTACTGGTGCGGAAGGATCCTTCGATCGGCCACCAGCCTTAGCCCAGCCCGCCGCGCGTCCCGCAGGAAGCGCGCGCGCGAGACGCGCCGTCCCGGCGGCGGGCCGAACTCCGTCTTCTCGTCCCAGTCGACGTTCACGACGCGAGCGTGCCGCGGCAGCTCCGCGACCAGCCGTCGCAGGAAGGCGACGCGCCCGTGCATGTGGTGGTAGGCGTTGATGAGCACCGCCACGTCACAGCGGCCACGCGGCAAGAGCGGGTCGTCGTCGCGGCCCAGCACGGGGGTGACGTTCCGCGCGCCGCTGCGCGCCAGCCGCCGGCGCAGCACGTCCAGCACGGCTGCCTCGGGATCGACCGCGTAGACGTGGCCCCGCGGGCCAACGGCGCGCGCCAGCCGCGGCGTGAAGTAGCCCGGGCCCGAGCCGATCTCCGCCACCACCTGCCCACGGCGCAACCCGAGCGCCCGCACGAGGACGGCCGGCTTCTGCCAGGTCGCGCGTCGCGGATTCAATTGCCGGCGCAGCGCGCCGCGGAGCTCTTTCGGTGTCATCGAGGTGGTCCTATTTGGCACACGCCGCGGTACGTCGTCAAGCCATCTCTGCCGGCCCGATCGCGGGTTTGACCGATCTCCACCGATCTGGCAGGATCAGCGCCATGACGGCGCCCCTCTCCCATTCGCCCGAACGCGCGGCTGGAGGAAAGTGATGGAGCTCTTCGACGTGATGCGACGGACTTTTTCCGCGCGCGAGTTCACCGGAGACCCTTTGCCCGACGAAGTGCTCCGCACGATCTTCGACCACGCGCGCTTCGCTTCCAGCGGGGGCAATCGCCAGGGCTGGCGCGTCATCGTGGTCCGCGACCCCTCGACGAAACGCGCGTTGGCCGACCTCAATGTCTTCGCCGCCAAGCGCTACGCTGCGCAGGTGGCGAACGGCGAGAGCCCGTGGAACAGCATAGACCCTCCGCGTGTCGATGCCGCCACCATCGAGCGCACGCCAGTGCCGCCGCACCTGACCGAGTCGATCGCCAAGGCGCCCGTGGTGCTCGTCGTCTGCGTCGATTTGAAGGTCGTCGCATCCGTGGACCAGGATCTCGACCGCGTGGGCGTCGTGAGCGGCGCGTCCATCTACCCGTTCGCGTGGAACGTGCTGATGGCGGCGCGCCACGAGGGCTTCGGGGGCACCATCACCACGCTGGCCACTGCCCAGGAGCCGAAGGTGCAGGCGCTGCTCGGCATCCCGCCGCACGTCGCGGTGTGCGCGGTCATGCCGCTCGGCCGCCCGGTGCGCGAGCTGACGAAGCTCAAGCGCAAGCCCGTCGCCGAGTTCACGATGCAGGAGCGCTGGGGCGGGAAACCGCTGTGAGCGTGACGCGGGGTCGCGCGGGCCTGCTCGGGGAGGATCCATGTTCAAGCCGAACCAACGCGTGACGGTAGACTTGTCCGGCCTCGTCATCCAGGGCGTCTCGTTCAGCCAGAACGTGCAGAAGGCCATCGCGACGATTCTGCAACAGGTGTCCGCAGACCCGCCTGTCTACAAGGTCGAGCTCCTCTTCAGCTTCAAGGGGGTCAAGCGTGTGGATCTGCCGGAAGAGAGGATCCATCCGGCCTGACGATGGCTGAGCGCGACCGGATCGCCGAGTTCAAGGAAGTGGCCGACCTGATGCCGGATGACCCGGTTGTCCGGTTCGGCCTGGCCGGCGCCTACCTCGACGCTGGGCAGGCGGAGAGCGCCGTCATCGAGTACGAGGAGACGATACGGCTCAAGCCCGACTACTCGGCGGCCCACCGCGGACTCGGCCGGGCGCTGGAGAGGGCGGGACGACGTGAGGAAGCCCTCGCCGCCTACAGGAAGGGACTCGAAGTGGCGACGCGGACCGGCGATCTTCAGACGAAGAAGGAGATCGAGGTCTTCCTCCGTCGATTGGAATCGGTCGACAGCTGATCGAGGGGGCGCGCGGCGGCGGATCTAGCGGCAGCCGGCTCGCGGCGCACCCGGGGCGCGTCGGGGCACGAGCATGCAGCCGAACGTGGCGGGCTGCTTGCGGTACTGCTCGAGTGTCGCCTGAAGCCGAGCGAGCGTCCGGTCGCGCTTCGCCAGGCCGATTCCATAGATCGCCAGGTCGTTCACGAGACGGGTGTAGAACACATGCGGGGCGTCACCGCCGGTGCCCATGCAGGGGGAAGGCTTCTGGGCCACGCGCAGGAGCGGACCGAAGGCCTTGACGTACTCCGTCAGTATGGGTTCGTCACGGAGATCCACAGGCACTTCGGGGAAACGAGCCAGGAGGTCGCCTACAGTCATCGCCGCTCGCGACGCCCGGGCGCTTTCCTCGAGATCTCGCGACAGGCGAATTTGAACCATGGCTCGGCTAGTATAGCATCGACGTCGGGGTGCCGGGCGTCGCCGCGGCCACGGCACGACTACGAATCGGGGAGGAATCCATGAGCGCGACCATCCTGTACCAAGAGCAGCCGCCATACGACTCCGCGGCCACCGCGGAGGGCCCAGACCTGTGGATGCCGTCGGGCGAACTCCATGCCGCCACCGGCTGGGAGCTTCGGCCCGAAGGCGCCTGCCGCGGAGACGTGTGCGTGCCCATTCCGCGGGGCCGGGAAAGTGAGTTCCTGCGCGAGCGGCCCGCCCGCTTCAACCTCGCCGCGCTGGCGCGACTGCTCGGCCAGCCCGTGGTCCACGAAGACGCCCACGGCGTCTGGTCCTTCGCTGAGAGCGCGGATGCCCGCTCCAAAGCCATGCGGTCGCTCCAGGCGCCCGATTTCACTCTGCCGGATCTCGAGGGTCGTCCGCACGCGCTGGCCGACTACCGCGGCAAGAAAGTCTTCCTGGTGTTCTGGGCATCCTGGTGAGGCTGCCGCTTCGACCTGCCCGTGTGGCAGGCGCTCTACGAGGAGCTGCGGGCCAGGAGCTTCGTCGTCGTCTCCGTCGCGCTCGATAGCGGCGGGCCCGCGAAGACCGAAGAGTGGATCCGCGCCGCGAAGGCGACGTATCCGTGCCTGATCGACGAGCGGCACGTGACGGCGGAGCTGTACGGCGTCGTGAACGTGTCCTCGGCGGTGTGGATCGACGAATCCGGACGGATCGTGAGGCCGACAGAGACGGCGGGCGCGAACGACGCGTTCCGCACGCAGCTGAACCGCACCACCAAGCAGATGACTCCTGAAGGCATGGCCGAGCGAGAGCGCGTGCGCGGGGCGTATCTCCACGCGCTGCGCGACTGGGCGGCCGCGGGCTCGGCAAGCGCCTACGCGCTGTCCGAGGACACGGCGCGCCGGCGCCTGCCGCTTCCGGCCGAAGCGCACGCGCGCGCGGCGGCCAACTTCCGTCTCGGTCAGTATCTCCACGCCCGCGGACACGCCAAGGCGGCGGCGCCGTACCTGGCCGAAGCGCGGCGGCTCCATCCCGAGAGCTGGAGCTACCGGCGGCAGACCTGGGAGCTGGAGGAGCCGGGCAAGGCGGGAGGGCTCGAGTTCTGGGCCGCCGTGGACGCCCTCGGCGACAAGCCCTACTATTCGCCGGCGGTGCTGAAGCCCTAGAGGGCGGTCAATCCGCTTCGCCCGGCCGGGCCCGCCAGCGCTTCACGTCCGCCCGCCGCTTCTTTCCGGCCAGCCGCCGCCGGCGGGCGCCCGCCGGCGGCGCCGTGTGCACGCGCCGGCGCGGTGTGACGAGGGCGGCCCGGATCAGGTCGGCGACTCGCGCGCGGGCGTCCTCGAGATTGCGCGCCTGGTTGCGCGTGGCCTGGCTCGTGATCACCAGCCGGCCCTCGGCGTCCAGCCGGTTCGCGCAGAGCCCCTGCAGCCGGGCGCGGGCGGCGTCGGTCAGTCCCTCGATTGCGGCAAGGTCGGCGCGCAGATCGATCTTGGTCGCGACCTTGTTCACGTTCTGGCCGCCCGGTCCCGAGGCGCGCACGGCGTGGACCGTCAGCGCCGACGACGGGACGCGCACCGCCCCCGTCACCACGATCGCCTCGCTCATGCCATCATTGTAGCGGAAGCCGCGGTTTGACCCGTCCGCGTCGATCTGGCACGATCGGCGCCATGGCTCCGCCCCTGACCGCGTTTCTCCTCGCGTCGTTCGTTGCCTTCTTCGTCACCGTGAACCCGATCAAGTCGGCCGCCGTTTTCGCCGCTCTCACTGATCGCGGCGGGCCGGCCTACCGTCGCTCCACGGCGATCAAGAGCGTGGCGATAGCCGCCGGGATCCTGGTCGTTTTCACGGTGGTGGGCGACGACCTCCTTCGGTTCATCGGCATCAGCCTGCCCGGCGTGCGCGTGGGCGGGGGCATCCTGCTCATGCTGGTGTCCATCGACATCGTGTTCGGCCGCTCGATCGGCGAGCCGTCTCCGGCCGCGGGCGGCGGCGAGCGCGACATCGCCGTCTTCCCAATCGCCACCCCCATCATCGCGGGTCCGGGAGCCATCACCGCGGTCACGGTGCGGGCCAGCGAGGCGAACAACGAGATCCTCACCACCGTGCTCCTCCTCGCCGTGCTCGGCAGCGTCATGCTGCTCACGCTGGGCGCGCTGCTCGCCGCCGCGACCATCCGGCGGTGGCTCGGCGAGACGGGGATGAGCGTCGTCACCCGGGTCCTCGGGATCCTGCTGACCGCGCTTTCGGCGGAGATGATCCTGCAGGGGCTCAAGGAGAGCGGGGTCTTCGCCCGTTAGCGCCGCGCCATGACCGACAACATGCCGGGACCGACCTCGCACACGTACTTCTCCCAGCGCCTCCGCCTGCACTACGTGGACTGGGGCAATGCCGGCAAGCCTCCGCTGCTCCTGATCCACGGCGGGCGCGATCACTGCCGGAACTGGGACTGGACCGCCGACGCGCTCCGGGACAGCTGGCACATCATCGCGCCCGATCTGCGGGGCCACGGGGACAGCCAGTGGTCGACGGACGGCAGCTACTCGATGGCCGGCTACATCTACGACCTGGCGCAGCTCATCCACCAGCAGCGGCTGGCGCCGGTCACGATCGTCGCCCACTCCCTCGGCGGCAACATCGCCCTCCGCTATGCCGGCATCTATCCAGAGACGGTGGCCAGGCTGGCGGCCATCGAGGGGCTCGGCCCACCGCCGCGCGTGCTGGCCGATCTCCGCGGCAAGACCATCGCCCAGCGCATGGACGAGTGGATCCGCGAGCAGCGCGGTCTCGCCGGCCGCTTGCCGCGGCGCTACGCGTCGATCGAAGACGCCGTCCGCCGCATGCAGGAGGAGAACCCCCATCTCTCCGCCGAGCAGGCGCGGCACCTGACCGCTCAGGGCGTCAACCAGAACGAGGACGGCACCTATAGCTGGAAGTTCGACAACTACGTGCGCGCCTGGCCCCCGTACGACATGCGCGCCCGCGACATCCAGGACCTGTGGTCGCGGATCAGCTGTCCGACCCTTCTCCTGTACGGCAAGGAGAGCAAATCCGGCAGCCCGGCCGACGATGGCCGCGCCGCGCCTTTCCGCCACGCGCGAATCGTGGGCATTGACGGGGCGGGGCACTGGCTGCACCATGACCGCCTGGACGAATTCCTCCGTGTCATCCGAGAGTTCCTCGGACCCTGAGCGCGAGCGCCTCCGAACAAGAGGAGACATATGGCCACGATGAAGGTAGAGCCGATTGCCGGACCCGAGGCGTGGTTGGGCGCCGACATGGCGCGATCCACGGAATGGATCCGGACCGTGCCCGCTCCGGCGGTCGCCGAGCTGGACGCGGCGCTCCGCGGCCTCGAGCGCCGCGGCCTGGGGTGGCCTGCCTTCGGCCGCGACGATTTTCCGTTGCCGACGTTCTCGCGCGAGCTGGCCGCCGTCCTCGACGAGCTCGAGCGCGGGCGCGGCTTCGTGCTCCTGCGGGGGATTCCCGTTGACCGGTACACTCCCGACGAGCTCAAGAACCTGTACTGGGGCCTGGGCGCACACCTGGGCCACGCCCGCTGGCAGAATTCCCGCGGCGAGCTGATCGGCGAGGTGCGGGACGAAAATCGCCTCTACGGCGAGGTGCGCGAGCCGTCGATGGACCCGACGCTCGGCCGCTCCTCGCGCTCGAAGGCGCGCTCCAGCGGTCCGTTGCGCTTCCACACCGACCGCTGCGACGTCGTGATCTTGCTGTGCGTGCGCAGGGCGCGGGCGGGCGGGCTCAGCCGGATCGTGAGCGCGGTGAGCGTGGCCAACGCTATCCTCGCCCGCCGGCCCGATCTCCACGCGCTCTTGTGGCAGGACTACTGGCGGAGCCGCCAGGGCGAGGAGGCGGGCGGCGAGCGCGAAACCTACGCGATGCCGCTGTTTGCGGTGCACGAGGGCAAGTTCACCACGCAGTACTCGCGGACCTTCGTGGAGGCCGCGCAGAAGCTTCCCGGCATTCCCCGGCTTACCGCGGCCCAGGACGAAGCGCTCGACCTCCACGCTGAAGTCTGCGAGGAGCTGGCCTTCACCATGGAGCTGCAGCCCGGCGATCTCCAGCTCCTCAACAATCACGTCGTCTATCACGGGCGCACCGCGTACGAAGACGCCGATGGCCCCGACCGTGACCGGCTCCTTCTCCGACTGTGGATCTCGCCACCGAACAGCCGCGCGCTGCCGCCGGGCTTCGAGGCGCTCTGGGGCACGACCGCGCCCGGCGCGCCGCGGGGCGGCATCGCCCAGCCCGCTTGACAGGACGGGAGGCCGGGTGATATCCGGTCTCTCTCGACCGCATCACATGGAGGTGTGCTCGATGACCTATCGGCGCGTTCTTGTTCTGATCTTGGCAGCGCTCGCCCTCGTCGTGGCGCCGACCGCAGGCATCGCCGCCCCCGAAGGCCAGGTCGTCTGGGGCGTCCACGTCTCGCTGGCCCCGCTTTGGTTCGACCCGGCCGACACGCAAGGCATGATCACGCCGTTTATGGTCCTCTATGCGCTCCACGACGCCATGGTCAAGCCCATGCCCGGCAACCCTACGGCTCCGAGCCTGGCGGAGTCGTGGTCCGTCTCCAAGGACGGCCTCGTCTACGAGTTCGTTCTCCGGAAAGGCGCGCGGTTCCACAACGGCGATCCCGTCACCGGCGAGGACGTGAAGTTCTCCTTCGAGCGCTATCGCGGCACGGCCAACAAGACGCTCAAGGACCGCGTGGCAGCCGTGGAGGTACCCGATCCCGGCCGGGTCCGGTTCCGCATGAAGCAGCCGTGGCCGGATTTCTTGACCTTCTACGCGAGCGCCAGTGGCGCCGGCTGGATCGTGCCGAAGAAATACGTCGAGAAGGTCGGGGACGAAGGGTTCAAGAAGGCGCCGGTGGGGGCGGGGCCCTACAAGTTCGTCTCGTTCAACCCCGGCGTCGAGCTCGTCGTCGAGGCATTCGAGCAGTACTGGCGGAAGACTCCCAGCGTCAAGCGACTGGTCTTCCGCGTGATCACCGACGAGGCGACGCGACTGGCCGCGCTCAAGCGCGGCGAGGTCGACATCGTCTATTCCGTGCGCGGGGAGCTGGCCGAGGAGCTCCAGCGGACGCCGGGGCTCACCCTCAAGCCCGCGGTCATCCAGGGCACGTTCTGGCTCTACTTCCCCGACCAGTGGGACACCAAGTCGCCGTGGCACGATCGCCGGGTGCGGCAGGCCGCGAGCCTCGCCATGGATCGCCCGACGATCAACCAGGCGCTGACGCTCGGGTATTCGAAGCTCACCGGCAACATTATCCCCAGCTCGTTCGATTTCTATTGGCAGGCGCCCGCGCCTATCTACAACCCCGCGCGGGCGAAGCAGCTCCTGACCGAAGCCGGCTACCCCAACGGTTTCGATGCCGGCGAGTATTCCTGCGACTCCTCCTACTCCAATCTGGCCGAAGCCATCACCAACAATCTTCAGGCCGTAGGCATTCGCACGCGACTCCGGCCGCTCGAGCGTGCGGCTTTCTTCGCCGCGTACTCGGAGAAGAAGCTCAAGAACATCATCCAGGGGGCGAGCGGAGCTTTCGGCAACGCCGCCACGCGGCTCGAAGCCTTCGTCGTCACCGGCGGGGTCTACGTCTACGGCAGCTACCCGGACATCGACGGGCTGTTCCAGGAGCAGGCGGCCGAGCTAGACCGGAAGCGTCGCGAGGCCATCCTGCACAAGATGCAGCAGCTCGTCGTCCAGGACAAAGCGATGTACGCGCCCATCTGGGAGCTGGCTTTCCTGAACGGCGTGGGGTCGCGCGTCCAGGAGTCGGGTCTCGGCCTCATTCCCGGGTTCGCCTACTCGGGGCCCTACGAAGACGTGGCGCTGAAGGCCAAGTAAGCCGCCCGTGACTCTCGAAGTACGGGCCTGCCGTCCGGAGGAGCAGCTTGCCGGGTTGACGCCGATCTTCCACTATTTCGGCGCCACGCCGAAGCCGGAGCACGTCGAGCGCTTCTCGCGCATCCAGCCCCCGGAACGCTTGCACGCGGCTTTCGAGGACGGCAAGGCTGTCGGCGGGGCCGGCGCTTTCCCCTTCCGGATGACCGTGCCCGGCGCGCAGATCCCAGCAGCGGGCGTGACGACCGTCGGTGTCCTGCCCACGCACCGGCGGCGAGGGGTCCTGACGGCGATGATGCGTGCCCAGCTCGACGACGTGCGCGAGCGCGGGGAGACGATCGGCGTGCTCTGGGCCTCCGAGGACGTGATCTATGGGCGCTACGGCTACGGCATGGCGTCGTTCGCAGGCGCGCTCGATCTGGCCCGTGAGCGTGCCCATTTCGCGCTGCCGTCGGAGCCCGTCGGCCGCATGCGCCTCGTGTCGCTCGAGGACGCGCTCGGGGCTTTTCCGGCGATCTACGACAGGGTGGCACCGGAGACCCCGGGCATGTTCTCGCGCACGCGCGACTGGTGGGAGGTGCGGCGCCTGAGTGACCCGCCGGAGCGCCGCGACGGCGGCGGCGAGCACGTCCGCGCCCTGCTCGAGATGGACGGGGAGCCCGCCGGCTACGCGATCTACCGGATTCACATGAGGTTCGAGGGCGGCGTCTCGGCCGGCTTCGTCAACGTGCTCGAGTCGGCGGGTATCACGCCCCTGGCGGTGCGCGAGGTCTGGCGCTTCCTCCTCGGCATCGACTGGGTGGCGAGCGTCAGGGCCGACCTGCTGCCGATCGACCACTCGCTCCTTTTCCTCCTCGCCGAGCCGCGCCGGATGCGCTTCCGGATCAGGGACGGATTGTGGGTGCGCTTGGTCGACCTGGGCGCCGCGCTCTCGAGCCGCTCCTATGCCTCCGATGGTGCCGTCGTCTTCGAGGTGGCCGACGCCTTCTGCCCGTGGAACGCGGGGTCGTGGAAGCTCGAGGGCGGCAAGGCGGCCCGGACGCGTGAGAGGGCGGACATGCGGCTCGATGTCTCCGCCCTCGGCTCGGTCTACCTCGGCGGGTTCACGTTCGCCCAGCTCGCGCGCGCGGGTCGCGTGGAGGAGCTGCGCGCGGGCGCGGCCACGCGGGCCGACGCCCTTTTCCACGCCGATCGCGCTCCGTGGTGCCCGGAGATCTTCTGACGGCGCGAGGTCTGGCGGATCGCACTCACGCCTGGCGGCGGAGCTTGGGGTCCCAGGCGTCGCGCAGGGTGTCGCCGAAGAGGTTGAAGGCGAGGACGGCGAGGCTGATCGCCAAGCCCGGGAAGATGGCGAGCCACGGCGCCTGCTCCATGAACGCGCGGCCCGTGCTGGAGAGCATCAGCCCCCACGACGGCGTCGGCGGCTGCGTGCCCACGCCGAGAAAGGACAGCGTGGCCTCGATGAGGATGGCGTTGCCGAGCCAGATCGAGGCGATGACGAGGATGGGCGCCGTCACGTTGGGCAGGATGTGGGTGAGGATGATCCGCGGGTGGCGGCAGCCGATGGCCTGGGCCGCCTCGACGTAGCGGTTCTGCTTGGCCGAGAGCACGGCGCCGCGCACGATGCGCGAGTTGCCCGGGATGATGACGATGGCGATCGCGATCATCGCGTTGGTCGTGTTCGGCTTCAGCACGGAGACGATCGCCAGCGCCAGGACGAGCCCGGGGATCGCCTGCACCGCGTCCATGACCCGCTGGACCACCAGGTCGAAGCGGCCCTCGCAGTAGCCGCAGAGGAGCCCGATGACCATGCCCGCGGCCGTGCCGATGCCGACGGCGAGCAGCCCGACCCAGAGCGAGATCCGGGCGCCGTAGATGATGCGGCTGAGCACGTCGCGGCCAATGTCGTCGGTGCCGAAGGGGTGCGCACGGCTGGGCGCCTGGAGGCGGATCTCCGGCTCGGTCGCCAGCGGATCGTAGCGCGCGAGGACAGGAGCGAACAGCGCCGTCAGCACGATCACGAGCAGGAGCGCGGCCGAGACCGCGCCCAGGGGCTTCCGCTTCATCGTGAGCCAGAGGAGCTCTCCCCGGCTGATGGTGGTGACTTCC
>Ga0070699_100005853_pt1 | contig 10743 bp, 7 predicted proteins | sample KBSK1503metaG_FD_65473 | JGI IMG/M metagenome (GOLD analysis project Ga0070699, IMG submission 65473) | Corn, switchgrass and miscanthus rhizosphere microbial communities from Kellogg Biological Station, Michigan, USA - KBS K1-50-3 metaG | ecosystem: Host-associated > Plants > Roots >...
GAGCTCGGCGCGATCGAGGCCGCCATCGGGCGCGAGATCGAGTCGCCGGTCCCCCTGATTCACGAGATGGGGGAGTTCATCGCCGGGGCGGGGGGCAAGCGACTCCGACCCATCCTGCTCCTGATCGCGGCCCGGCTGGCCGGCTACCGGGGCCCCCGCGCGGTTCGCATGGGCTGCGTGGTGGAGCTGCTCCACACCGCGACCCTCATTCACGACGACGTGGTCGACCAGGCGCCGCTCCGCCGCGGGCGGCCGTCGGCCAACGCGCGCTGGGGCGACGACGCCTCGATCCTGGTCGGCGACCACCTCTACTCGAAGTCCTTCGCCCTCATGGTGCAGGACGGCGATCCGCGCGTGCTCGAGACCCTCGCCCGCGCGACCGTGTCGATGACCGAGGCCGAGGTGTTCCAGCTCGAGCGCAAGCGGAGCGGGGCCATCGGTGAGGCCGACTACCTGCGGATCATCACCCAGAAGACCGCGTCGTTCATGTCGGCCTGCTGCCGGATCGGCGGGCTCCTCGGCCGTGCCGACGCCCTACAGGTCGAGGGCCTGACCCGCTACGGGCTCGACATCGGCATCGCCTTCCAGATCAGCGACGACTCGCTCGACTTCGTGGCCGACCAGGCGCGCCTGGGCAAGGCGGTGGGCGCCGACCTGAAGGAGGGCAAGCGCACCTTGCCGCTCATCGCCACCATCGAGCGGGTCGGCCCCACCGACCGCGACCGCATCCAGACGCTGCTTCGCCAGCCCGCCCTCAATCCCGACGAGATCGAGGAGATCCGCCGACTGGTGGTCGAGCACGACGGGGTCGAGTACGCGCTCGAGCGGGCCCACCAGTACGCGCAGAGCGCCAAGGACGCCCTCCGGCCGTTCCCCGACTCGGAGGACAAGGAGACCCTGGTTCTCGTCGCGGACTTCGTGGTCGACCGCGACCGTTGATCCTCCCTCTCCCCTCGGGGGAGAGGGCAGGGTGAGGGAAAAGGTCGACCAGATACGCATGTTCCCCATCATCACCCTGACCACCGACTTCGGCCTGCACGATCCCTTCGTCGGCATCATGAAGGGCGTCATCCTCTCGATCTGCCCCTCCGCGCGCCTGGTCGATCTCACCCACGACGTGGAACCTCAGAATATCCTGGGAGGTGCCCTCGCCCTCGAGGCGGTGTGGCCGTACTTTCCCGACGGCACCGTGCACCTGGCGGTGGTCGACCCCGGGGTCGGCAGCGCCCGGCGCGCCCTCGCGGTCCGGACGCGCGGGCACTACCTCGTCGGCCCCGACAACGGGCTGCTCACGCCCGCGCTGATGGACGCCGGCTGGCGGGCGGTTGCGCTCACCGCACCCGAGTACCGCCTGGCCGAGGTGAGCCGCACCTTCCACGGCCGCGACGTCTTCGCGCCGGCCGCCGCCTACCTCGCCTCGGGCGTTCCGCTCGAGCGTCTCGGCCCGGCGGTGACGGACCCGGTGCGCCGACCGATCCCCCGGAGCTATCTCGAGGCCGGCGCGTTGATCGGAGAAGTGCTCGCAGTCGATCGGTTCGGCAACCTGCTGACGTCGATCGAGGCCGCGCAGCTCGTGGGGCTGCCGGGTGGCCGACCGGGGGCGGTGCCCGTGATAGTCGAGGTCGCGGACCGGGCGGTGGCGGGGCCGGTCGAGGCGTACGTCGACGGCGCCGACGGGCGACCGACCGCGATCGTGGGCTCGATCGGTCGCCTCGAGATCTTCGTGCGTGGCGGCCGCGCCGACCAGGCGCTGGGCGTCGGTCGGGGCGCGCCGGTGCGCGTGCGGGCCGGGGAAGGCTAGGGGGTGCTGGAGGACTTGGTCGTCGAGGAAGCGGAGCCGGTGCTGGAGTCCGTGCTAGACTTGCTTTCCGATGACGTCGCCGACTTTGACTCGGCGCTTCCACCGTCCCCGGACGACTCCTTTGACGCCGACTCCTTTGACGCCGACTCCTTCGACGCCGACTCCTTCGTTGTCGATTCCTTCGAGGTGGATCCCGACTCTGACGACGTGCCCTTCTTCCGCGCCTCGGACGGGTAGTCGGTGACGTACCAGCCGCCGCCCTTCAGGATGAACGGCGCCGGCGAGAGGAGCCGGTGGATCGGGCCGCCGCAGCGGTCGCAGGTGATGAGCGCGGGCTCGGTGATGCGCTGGCGCACCTCGAAGACGCGCGGGCATTTCGGACATTCGTATTCGTATGTCGGCATGAATCAAAGCAATACATGGCGAGCGTGAGGGTGTCAAGGCGCGGAGGTCTCCTCGGGCTGCTGGTCGTCGCCACGCTGCTGCCCGCGTGCGCGACCACCACCGCCGACGACGAGATCCGCCGGCTGGAAGCGCGCTCCGCCTACGAGGCCGGCGTGAAGAGCATCGCGGAAGGCCGCGTCTCGCTCGGGCTCGCGTCGCTGCGTCAGGCCGCGGAGGTCGAGCCGCAGAACGCGCTCTACCACAACGCGGTCGGCGCGGTGCTCCTCAACGTGGGCCGCTTCCCCGATGCCCAGGCCGAGTTCCAGAAGGCGGTGGAGCTCGACACGACCTACGCCGACGCCTACCACAACCTCGGCTCGGCGTACGCCGAGCAGGGCAAGTGGGAGGAGGCGATCACCGCCTACAAGAAGGCCCTCGCGCAGACCATCTACACGACCCCCGAGACCACCTACAACAACCTCGGCTACGCCTACTGGGCGCTCGACCGCCGGACCGAGGCGGAGGAGGCGTTCCGCGCCGCGCTTCAGCTCGAGCCGAAGCTCGTGCCCTCCCACTTCTGGCTGGGTGTGCTCCTGCAGCGGGAGGGCAAGAAAGACGAAGCCAAGGCCCACTTTCAGGCGGCCAGGGATCTGGAGCCGACTTCCCTGCTCGGTCGACGGGCCGCGGACGTGCTCCGCGCCATGGGAGATGGCGGTTAAGTAGCTGATTTAATTGTCTGTAGCACCAAATCTCCTCTCCGGATTTTTCCTTGACCCCTGAATAGAATTCGCGGTAAAAAGGTCAGGCCTTTTCCTATTCTTCTCTGTCGAGGGGGTGACAAGGAAAAAGACTCGTTTCCCAGCCGTACCGTCGTAGCGCACAAAGCAGGAAGTCACTCAGCACGACATGCAGCAAATTGCACGTCATCGACCTGATTGAGGAGAGTCTAATGAAAAGGACGACACTTGCCGTCCTGATGCTCGCCTTGGCCCTCGTGGCCCTGGCGGCGCCCATGGCATACGCCCAGGCGCCCGCCCCGAAGGTGACCATCAACGGCCTCATCGACAACCTCACGTCGTACTCGCAGAACATCGACATCTACAACAGCGGTGTGCTCAACCGCTCCGACAAGATGTGGTATGGCCGTACCCGCGGCCGCTTCGACATCATCGGAGAGGTCGGGAAGGCCAAGGCCGTGCTCGGCCTCGAGCTTGATCTATCGTATGGCCAGGCCGGGAGAGCCTCATCGAACTTCACCAACGGGGGCGGCGCCACCAGTGGTGCGGTCACTCCCGCGGTCGAGAGCGGTTTCGGGACCGACGGCGGCTTCATGGTGAACACGGACACGCGTGGAATCATCGAGATTAAGTGGCTGTACGTGGAGTTCCCGGTGCCGCTCATCCCGGTGCCCACCACGGCTCGCGTCGGCGGACAGCCGTTCGGCTCCGCATCGACCTACAAAGTCTGTGTCTTCACGTGCAGTGACTTCTCCGGCTTGAACATCACCAGTCGGGTCACGCCGAACGTGGAGATCCAGGCGACCTACGTCCAGATCGAGGAGAATCTGACCGGGACGAATTCGAAGACGAACGTGCCCTTTGCGACGAACGGAGCCGTCACCAACCTTGAGAACCGCGGTGACGACTACGCCTGGATCATTTCCCCCGCGATCACTCCGTTCAAGGGTCTGGACATCAAGCCGATGTTCTCGGAGACCTTCCTCCAGGGCACCACGAACGGTAACGTCCGTACGGGCATCGGCGGCCTGGGTACATCGACGGCGTTCCAGATGCCGGGCGGCGCCTCCGGCGGTGGGATCAAAGAGGAGCGCTGGACGGTCGGTCTCGACGGGCGGCTGCGGATGGGGCCGTTCTCCCTTGACCCGACGGTCATGTACCAGTTTGGTAACAGAAATGCGTTCGCGCCGGCCTCCTTCGCCCCCAGCGGAGCGATCACCGGCCGCAAGTACAATCCGGACATTCAGGCGTGGTTCGTCGATGTGCGGGGCGGATTCCAGCTGGGGCCTCTGCTCCTCGAGGCGCTGGCGATGTACACCACGGGTAACAAGTCCCGCAACAACGCTCTCGGTACCGGAAGCCACAGCGGCACCATTCGCTACTACCAGCCGCTGACGACGGATACGGGCTACCTAGCTGACTGGGGTACCAACCTCACGTCGCTGGGTATCGACTACCTCAACGCCTGGAACGAAGCCGGCACTCGCGTTCCATACCCGGGTGTGTCCATCGGCTACGACAAGTACGGGCGCATGCAGTTCGGCGCCAAGGCCACCTACTCCATCACCCCGGCGCTCAGCGTGTCGGCGCTCGCGGATGGCCTCTGGACGGCCGAGAAGGTGGACCGCAACAGTCTCCCGCAGGTGGGTAACGGCATTCTGCCGAATTTCACCGGGCCGCAAAGAGAGGCCCGCTATCTGGGGACCGAGCTCAACGCCCTGATCAGCTGGCGTTTCGCCGATGGGCTGACCTGGGACAACCAGGTTGGTTACCTGATCCCGGGTAAGGCCCTGGACGTGCAGACCGATCCTACGCTCGGTCCACGCAACACGCACGCTCCGTTCATGATGACCTCTCGCGTTCGCTTCACCTTCTAGCTCGCGAGAGCGTAGGAACTTCGGGCCCGGGGGGAACCCCCGGGCCCGTCGTCTTTGTATCCCCTTGATTTCCGACCCCAAGTTCGTCGAGTGGGTATATAGTGTCGGCCAGTGTCCCCGATGGGGTGCTGCCCCAGACGATGAGGAGACGCGCTGAGATGATATTCCGAGGTGTTCGCGAGGCCCTGCCCCTGCTGGCGCTCGTCCTTGTTGTCGCCGCCGGCGCCTCGGCCCAGACCAAGGCCCAGGAGCCCCCCCCCGGCCCCACCACCTCCGCGCCTATGGTCGCGCTGGTGGATCAGCTCCTGGATCTCTTCCCGGAGGTCCAGGGCGAGGTGCTCGAGGTGCGCGATGGAGGCCTCACACTCGGGGCGGGCGCCAAGGCGGGAGCGCGGCCGGGCCTCGAGGTCGAGTTGTACCGGGAGGGGCGCGAGATCAGGCATCCCAAGACCGGCCAGGTCCTCGGCCGGGCCGAGGACGTGTTGGGCACCACCCGCATCACGGCAGCTCAGGAGGCCTTCTCCACGGCGTCGGCGCCGGCCGGCACGGAGGTCAAGCCGGGCGATCACTTCCGCGTACCGTCCACGAAGGTCAACATCGTCCTCCTGCCGCTGCTGGGGAGCCTCCGCGAGACCCTGGTGGAGACGGCCACCCAGGAACTGGTTGAGCGGCTCGCCGCCACCGGGCGGTTCCGGGTGACCATGGGCGACGCGATCAACGTCTACCTCTCCCAGCAGCGACTGACCGCGGCCGATTTCCTGGCCGGCAAGGGCGTGCGGGAGGCCTCCGAGCGCTTCAAGGCCGACCATATCCTCGCCGTCTACTTCACGCGGGCGGAGGGCAAACCGTTCATGGACGTGCGCTTCTTCGCGGCGCCGGTCGCGAATGCGGCGGTGGCCACCTCCTTCTTCGTCCCGCCCTCGATCCTGCGGGCGGCCAATCCTGCGCCCCGGTTCTCCCGGGGCGGTCCCGCGAACCCGCCGCAGGCGCGGCCCCTGTCCCTGCTGCAGCGGCTCCTGGGAGGGGGTCTGGAAGCGGGCAGCTATTCCTCGGGTGAGGGTTCCCTGCCGCTCCGGGAGGTGGCGAAGTTCAGCTTCCCGGTGCTCGCCATGGACATCGCGGTCTCGCCCAAGGACAAGCTGGCGCACATGGTGGTGAGCGACGGCGACCAGGTCTACATGTACCGGATCGTGGACCAGAAGGTCGAGCTGGAGTGGACCAAGTCCATGCGGGGCCTCGGGCGGGTGTTCTCCCTGCAGCTCGCGGACCTCGACGAGGACGGCACCCTGGAGGTCATCGGCAACCGCTATGTCCCGAAGCTCGGTCTGAACTCCTTCGTCATCTCCGCCAAGGACGGCAATCCGTCGGTCGCGATCGACTACGTGACCGACTTCCTGTTCGCGGTGGACCTGAGGGGTACCGGGGTGAAGCAGACGCTGTGGACCCAGCGTTACAGTCACGAGAACTTCTTCACGCCTGGCCAGGCCGACCAGGTGATCCTGAAGGACGGCAAGCTCGTCACCGAGAAAGCGGTGCGCGTACCCGCTTCGTTCCGCCCGATGGGCGCGGCCTTCTCCAACGTGATGGGCAAGGACACGCGATCGCTGGCCCTCGTCGACGAGTTCAACCGGCTGCAGATCGTCAACGAAGGTGCGGAGCTGTGGCGCTCGTCCACCTCGGTGGGCGGGGGATACCTGACGGTCGAGCTCCTCAACGCCTACCAGTCGTCCCGGACGGACCGGAGCAAGTTCTTCAAGATCGAGCCCACCCCGCTGGCGGTCGACCTCGACGGCGACGGCGTCGATGAGCTGATCGTGCCCCAGAACGCGGTGCGGGAGGGTCTGCTCGCGGTGGTGTTCAAGGGGCCGACCGGCTTCCGGCTGCAGTCGATCAACTCGGGCTTCGAGGGCGGAATCACCTGTCTCGGTGCCTACAAGACCGAGAACTCGAGCCAGCCGACGATCATCGCGGCAGTCGTACGCTTCAACGGCGTGATCCTGAAATTGTCCGGCGAGACCCAGATCATCATGACCGTGCCGCAGGAGTAGGCCCACCCTGGCGAGCCCCGAAGAGATCCGGGGGCGCGAGCCCCGGCTCGATCCCTCACCGCCCCGCGGCATGCGGGACTTGCTGCCCGACGAGGTCGCGCTTCGTGATGGGGCCATGGCCCAGATCCTCGCGGTCTACCGCCGCCACGGTTTCCTCCGCATCGAGACACCCGCGGTCGAGAGTCTCCGGCTCCTGCTGCGCAGTGACGGCGGCGAGAACGAGAAGCTGATCTACAAGATCCTGAAGCGCGGCGAGAAGCTCGCGACCGCGGATCGCCCCGAGGACATGGCCGATCTCGGCCTGCGCTTCGACCTGACGGTGCCGCTCGTCCGCTACTACGCGCACAACCACGCGCGCCTGCCGCAGCCGTTGAAGGCCATCCAGATCGGGCCGGTCTGGCGCGCGGAGCGGCCCCAGCAGGGGCGCTACCGCCAGTTCACCCAGTGCGACATCGACGTGCTGGGGGTCGCCTCCGAGGTGGCCGAGATCGAGCTGATCCTCGCGACCACCGAGGCCCTCGCCGCGCTGGGGCTCAAGGATCTGACCGTCCGGCTCAACGACCGGCGATTGCTGAGCGCGATCGTCGCCCACTGCGGCTTCGATCCGGCGCGGGCCGGATCCGTCTTCATCGCCCTCGACAAGCTCGACAAGATCGGGCGCGACGCGGTGGCCACCGAGCTGCGCGAGACCGGCCACCCGGCCGAGGCGGCGAGCCGGCTGCTCGAGCTGCTCGGCGCGGTCGCCACCCCCGCGGCCCTGCGGGGGCTCCTGGGCAGAGGCGTGGACGAGAGCGTGTGGCGGAGCCTGGAGCGCATCCTGGAGACGGTGACGACCCAGGCGGCGGGGCGGTTCCGCCTCGCGTTCGACGCCACGCTGGTGCGCGGCATGGGCTACTACACCGGGCCGATCTTCGAGATCCAGTACGGCGACGCGACCTCCTCGATCGCGGGCGGCGGGCGCTACGACCGGATGGTCGGCAAGTTCATTGGCCGCGACGTCCCGGCCACCGGCTTCTCGATCGGGTTCGAGCGGGTGATCGGGATCCTCATGGAGCGAGGGGCCGTCCCCGAGAGCGAGGGCGCGCGGGTGGCGCTGGTGTTCGACGATACGATGGAGCTGGGCCCGGTGCTGAGCCTGGCCCGCGATCTGCGCGAGCAGGGCCGGCAGGTGGTGCTGGAGGCCCGCGGCAAGCGGCTCGGCAAGCAGCTTCAAGATTTGGAGGCGCGCGGCTTCCGGCGGATCGCGGTCATGGGCGCGGACGGGACGATCGAGTGGCGAGAGCCCCGGGGCGCCGGGGCGGGGGAGACGGGCGCGTGACGGAGAGTATGGGCGGGTGGCGGCGGACCCACAGCTGTGGGGCGCTGCGGAGCGAGCACGTGGGGCAGGAGGTCACCCTGATGGGGTGGGCCTACCGGCGCCGCGACCACGGCGGCCTCGTGTTCGTCGACCTGCGCGATCGCGAGGGGCTCACCCAGTGCGTCTTCAACCCCGGCACGGGCGGCGCCGCCCACGGCCGGGCCGAGGGCGTGCGCGCCGAGTTCGTGCTCGCGGTGCGGGGCACCGTGGGAGCCCGTCCCGCCGGGACCGAGAACCCCAAGCTCGCCACCGGCGCCGTCGAGGTCCAGGTCAGCGAGGTGCGGATCCTCAACGAGTCGCGCCCCCTCCCGTTCCAGCTGGACGACGACGCGGACGTCGACGAGACCCTGCGCCTCAAGTACCGCTACCTGGACCTGCGCCGGCCCCACATGCTGCGCGCGTTCCAGATCCGCGACCAGGTGTGCCGCGCGGCCCGCGACTACCTGCACGCCCAGGGCTTCCTCGAGGTCGAGACCCCGTTCCTCACCCGCTCCACCCCGGAGGGCGCGCGCGACTTCCTGGTGCCGAGCCGGCTGCAGACCGGCAGCTTCTACGCGCTCCCCCAGTCGCCCCAGCTCTTCAAGCAGCTCCTGATGGTGGCGGGCTTCGAGCGCTACTTCCAGATCGTGCGCTGCTTCCGCGACGAGGATCTCCGCAAGGACCGCCAGCCCGAGTTCACCCAGATCGACATCGAGACCTCGTTCCTCGACCGCGACGACTTCCTGCCGGTCATCGAGGGGCTCGTGGCCGAGGTGTGGCGCCGGGTCAAGGGGATCGAGCTCGCGCTGCCATTCCCGCGCATCGCCTACGACGACGCGATGGCCCGCTACGGCTCCGACAAGCCCGACCTCCGCTTCGGCCTCGAGCTGGTGGACTGCTCCACCCTGTTCGCGGGGAGCGAGTTCCAGGCCTTCGCCCAGACGGTGGCGGGCGGCGGCGTAGTCAAGGGGCTGCGGGTGCCGGGGGCGGGGGGCATGAGCCGCAAGGAGCTCGACGATCTCACCGCGGAGGCCAAGCAGGCCGGCGCGAAGGGCCTGGTGTGGATCAAGGTGAGCCCGGAGGGCGTGCAGTCGCCGGTGGCCAAGTTCATGACCGGCATCCAGGCGCGCCTGCTCGAGGCCCTCGGCGGCGCGGCCGGCGACCTGCTGCTGCTGGTGGCGGACGCGCCCGCGGTGGCGGCCACCGTGCTCGGGCGGCTGCGCGTGGACCTGGCCCGGCGGTTCGACCTGATCCCGACCGACCGCGACGTCTTCGCGTGGGTCATCGACTTCCCGCTCGTGGAGTGGAACGCGGACGAGAAGCGGTGGGACGCGGTGCATCATCCGTTCACCGCGCCGTACGACGAGGACCTGGGCCGGCTCGAGTCGGATCCGGGGAAGGCCCGGGCTAAGGCCTACGACCTGGTGCTGAACGGCCAGGAGGCCGCGGGCGGGTCGATCCGCATCCACCAGCCGAGCGTGCAGGAGCGGGTCTTCGGCCTGATCGGCATCTCGAAGGAGGACGCCCGCGCCCGCTTCGGCTTCCTGCTCGACGCGCTCGAGTTCGGGGCGCCGCCCATGGGCGGCATCGCGTTCGGCCTGGACCGCCTGGTGGCCAACCTGGTCGGCCAGGAGTCCATCCGCGAGGTCATCGCGTTCCCCAAGACCCAGAAGGGCACCTGTCCGCTCACCGACGCGCCCGCCCCGGTGGACCCCAAGCAGCTCCGCGAGCTGGGGATCCGGGTCGTGGAAGGGCTCGGACCCGCGTGATATGCTGAACGGCAGAAGGATGAGCGCTCGTTGACCGAAGCCACCGGCGTCACCCGGCGGATCGTCCTGCCTCCCGACCTCAACCACCTCGCCCTCCTCGGCCGCCACGACGAGCACCTGCGCGCGCTCGAGGCCCAGCACGACGTCCGGATCACCGCCCGCGGCCACGACGTCACCCTGCGGGGCGAGGAGCGCCAGGTCGTCGAAGCGGAGCGGGTCCTGCGCGAGCTGGTGGCGATGCTGCGAGAGCGGCCCTCCCTGGCGGCCGCCGACATCCGCTCCGCGCTCCGGATCGCGGGGAGCGAGCCGGGCGCGGACGTCAAGTCGGTGCTCTCGGACGCGATCGCGGTGCCCTCGCGCCGGCGCTTCATCACGCCCAAGACCGCCAACCAGCGGCGCTACCTCGAGGCGGTGCGGACCCACGACCTCGTCATCGCGATCGGGCCCGCCGGCACCGGCAAGTCCTACCTGGCGGTGGCGATGGCCGTCTCGGCCCTGCTCAAGCGAGAAGTCGCGCGCATCATCCTCACCCGGCCGGCGGTGGAGGCGGGCGAGCGGCTCGGCTTCCTGCCCGGCGACCTGGTGGAGAAGGTGCACCCCTATCTCCGGCCGCTCTACGACGCGCTCTACGACATGCTGGAGCCCGAGAAGGTGGGCTCGCTCTCCGAGAAGGGCGCGATCGAGATCGCCCCGCTCGCCTACATGCGGGGGCGCACGCTCAACGACGCCTTCATCATCCTCGACGAGGCCCAGAACACCACCTCCGAGCAGATGAAGATGTTCCTGACCCG
>Ga0070699_100005854_pt1 | contig 10741 bp, 7 predicted proteins | sample KBSK1503metaG_FD_65473 | JGI IMG/M metagenome (GOLD analysis project Ga0070699, IMG submission 65473) | Corn, switchgrass and miscanthus rhizosphere microbial communities from Kellogg Biological Station, Michigan, USA - KBS K1-50-3 metaG | ecosystem: Host-associated > Plants > Roots >...
TGCAATTCCACCATGATCTGACGGCGATTGGGCAGGGACGTCAACGCGTCGGTGTTGGAAATTTCCCGTGCTTGTGAAAGGACGGCTTGCAATTCAGTTTCTTTGCGTTCAAGGATTTGTTTGGTCTTCTGCAACTCGGCTGAAAGAGATTCCAGATCTAATATTGCATGGGAGGGTTCTGCCACAAAAAGGATGCGCGCCTCTGGAATAGGGTAGAGAAAACAGGTGTATCCGTTGAGTTGATTTCCCTGGCCAAGATCCAGCTCACCCTGAGTCTTGATGCGGTCATGAGTCGCAGTGGAGAGAAGCAGGTCGAAAACCGTCCGGCTCGAGAGGGAAAGAAAATCCCGCAGATGAACTGCATCGGGCAGGGCCTGTTTGATCGAATCGAATGCAGAGTTCCATGCCAGCAGTTTGCCACCTTCACTGATGAGCATCACCAACATGCGTGTGGAATAGAGAAAGGACTCCAGCCCATGATTTGCGAACAGGGTTGTAAGTTCTCCAAGGTTAGCGGGCACCACGCCTCCCAAACTGACGTTCAAGCATATCTACAGAAAGATGGATCATCGTTGGCCGCCCATGCGGACAGGTGCGTGGTGAATCGCAGGCTTCAAGATCCGTGAGAAGGGTGCGTTGTTCTTCGTTGGAAAGCGCCTGCCCGGCCTTCACTGCCAACCGTTTGCAAACGCGGGCAGCTAATTTTTTCTCAACTTCGTTTTGCAAGGGTGCTTCGTCCTCTTCAAAATCCTCCACCAGTACCCGCAACGCGGCCGCGGGATCACTGCCTGCAAATAAAGCAGGTATGGCGCGGACTTGAAATGTGTTTGGCCCGAACTCTTCCACGTCGAAACCGAAATGTTGCAGGAAGGGTATTTGGGAAATCAATAATGTCGCGGCCTGGGGTGGTACTGTAACAACTGAAGGCGTGAGCAAGGATTGTGAGGGGATTTTTTTGAGTTCATGTTGCGCCATGAGTTTTTCAAACAATACCCGTTCATGAGCAGCGTGCTGATCAACAAGATACAGCCCATCAGGGCCTTCTGCTACGAGATACGTCGCGCCGATTTGACCAATGAGGCGCAACAATGGGATGCGTTCAAATGTTGATTGCTGTCCACTACCTACTACATTCTTCGTGCTACTTGCTGATAATTGCTCGCCGGTCTCTGGGCTTTGCCCTCGACTCTCTGCCACTGGCTCATCATGTGCAATCGCCCAATCCAACCTGACTGAGGATCTTGACTCGGATGGCGCGAACGCGGTCCGCGCTGTGCCCCACAACGTGGGAGCGACATTAGGCACTGGCGAATAAGCCAGTAAAGCCTTGCGCACAGAGCGTTGGACGAAACTGAAGATTCTCTCCTGATCTCTAAAGCGCACTTCGGCTTTAGCAGGGTGCACGTTAACATCTACATCTTCCGGATTGATCTCAAGGAATAACGTTGTCAATGGATAACGTCCTACCATCAACATAGTATGATATGCTTGCAACAGGGCTGTATTGAGGGCGGCTTCCTGCACCCAGCGTCCGTTGATAAAGAACGTGATCTCACGGCGATTGGAGCGCGTGATCGAGATGGGACTCACAAAGCCACTTAGTTTGTATCCATCTTCCTCGGCCAACACTTCCAGCATTTGTCTGGCAACGTCCACTCCATAGAGTGTAGCAAGAATGGCGCGGCGGTCACCATCACCTGTGGTTTGCAAAGTGACATTTTTGTTCTCAGATAATTTGAAGCGCTTGTGAGGATACGCTAAAGCATAGCGTGTGACCAGTGAGTCAATGGCCCGGCGTTCGGTTACATCTGATTTCAGGAATTTCAAACGCGCCGGAACGTTATAAAATAAATTTTCCACCCGCACTGTTGTGCCCACTGTCGTTCCTATTTTGGTGAGCTGGCTGTTCTTACCGCCCTCCACTTTCAGGCGCGAACCTTCTGGTTCATCTGCCACGCGCGAAGTGATGGTCATCTGCGAAACGGAGCCAATCGAAGCCAGGGCCTCGCCACGGAAGCCCAGCGTAGAGATGGAAAAAAGATCCTCGGAGCGAACCAGCTTGGAGGTCGCGTGACGCGAAGCAGCCAGTTCCAGTTCATCAGAGGGGATTCCAAATCCATCATCAGCAACTTCGATCAACTTCCTGCCCGCGTCTTCCACCCCAATAAGGATGGTATGCGCGCCCGCATCCAGGGAGTTTTCCATCAGCTCTTTAACAACCGAAGCGGGCCGCTCGATTACCTCACCTGCGGCAATTTGTGAGGCTACTTCTGAAGATAACAAACGGATGGGCATGGCACGATTATACCCAGCGTGGTCGAAAAGCGTGCTTTTCAACCACGGGTATTTTATAATCGCCCCATGCGATTCACCACCCTCTTCTTTGATCTCGATGATACGCTCTATCCATCCAGCACTGGCTTATGGAAAGCCATCAAGGACCGTATGAATCTTTACATGCGTGAGCAAATGGGCATTCCTGAAGAGAATGTGCCGCTGTTACGCGAGCAATATTTCAAAATGTATGGCACTACCCTGCGTGGTTTACAGGAACGTCATAATGTGGATAAAGAGGATTTTCTCGCTTTTGTACATGATCTGCCTCTGAGGGATTACCTCACACCCAACCCAACTCAGCGCGAGATCATTGCTTCATTACCCAGCCGGAAACTGATCTTCACCAATGCAGATATTCCTCACGCCCGACGCGTGCTCGCCACGCTCCAACTCGATGATTTGTTTGAAACCATCGTGGACGTGAACGCAGTTGCACCTTATTGCAAGCCCATGCCTGAATCTTTTGCCATCGCTCAGGAACTGGCTAATGAACCTGACCCGCGCAAATGCGTAATGATTGATGACCTGCCACGCACTACACGTGCCGCGCTCAATGCGGGTATGGCCAGCATTTTATACGGCGCCGAAGAGCCCACTGCCGATGCAAGCGGTGTCTTTACCGATTGGATTCATTTGCCGATTCTTTTGGGAGATTGATCAAACGGGACGCCACGAGTAAATGGATTAAGAAAACAAGTAGTAGAACTTCAAAAGCAAGATTACGGGGAATAAAGCAATTCAGTCGATCAGATTGTGCAAAACTGAAACTTTTACTTCTTATTTGCGCTAATTTAATACGATTCATACAGCGCCGCGAATGAAATTCATTATCCTTTAATCACGGCATAGTACCCTTATCCTGACCTTCCATTGGAAGGTGATTGTCGCATACCGGAGAAAAAATGAACAAACTCATCAAAGTCGTTCTTGGAATTTTTGCAGCAGTAATTTTGCTTTCAGGAGCATTTGCTGGAGGTTTTATTGTCGGTCATCTTACGCCATCCAGTCTGGAATTGCCTTTTGGTAATCCAGTTCAGGTTGCGCCCACAATGACAACCGAACAACAAAGCACAACTCCTTCTGAATTGCAAACTCTCTTTGTGCCGTTTTGGGAGGCCTGGAATATTGTCCATGAACGTTATGTAGACCAACCCATTGACGATGTAGCCCTGATGCGCGGTGCAATCCGTGGCATGATGGATGCCCTCGGTGATAAACAAACTTTCTATATGGATCCAATTGTCTATGAAAGCGAAACGTCTTCCTTGGCAGGTGAATACGAAGGCATTGGCGCTTATGTAGATCTGGATGGAGAATATTTAACCATCATCAGCCCGATTGAGGGTTCTCCGGCTGAAGCCGCTGGCTTAAAGCCCGGGGACAAGATCATCGCCATTGATGGTAAGGATATGACAGGCTTAACCCCTGAAGAAGCCCGCCAAAAAGTATTGGGACCAGAGGGTACTCAGGTCAAATTGACAATCTCCCGCGGTGGCGAGACTCAACCCCTGGAGTTCACCATCACGCGGGATCGCATTGTTGTTCCAAGTGTCACAGGCAAGATGCTTGAAAATAACATTGCTTATATAGATATCAACACCTTTGGTGAAAAAACCACCAGTGAATTGACTTCCACCTTGAATGAACTGCTCCCGCAAAACCCGAGCGGCGTAATTATTGACTTGCGCAACAATCCCGGTGGCTATTTGCAAACCGCTGTGGAAGTTGCTTCTGAATTTATCGATGATGGTGTCGTACTCTATGAACAATACGGGGACGGCAAGCGTGATACTTACAACACACTTGGCAATGGACGAGTCACTGACCTGCCCATTGTTGTACTGATGAATGAAGGCTCCGCTTCTGCCTCTGAAATTTTGGCTGGCGCCCTGGAGGATTATGGACGCGCCACATTGGTGGGCGTGAAATCGTATGGTAAGGGTTCCGTCCAACAATGGGTGCCACTCTCCAACAACGAGGGTGCCGCGCGCGTGACCATTGCCCGCTGGCTGACTCCGAAGGAACGCACAATCGATCATGTTGGGCTCGATCCAGATATATATGTCGTAATGACCGATGAAGACTACGCAGCAGAACGCGACCCCCAACTTGATACAGCCATTCAAACTCTGAAAGCCATTTTGCTGGGCGTACCTGTTCCCACCTCCCAGCCCACGCCTGTGAATACCCCGGTCCCCTAATTCGCATCTCTTATATAGCTGCTGCGTAGATATATTGGAAAGGATTGAAATATGTTTTACTTAGACCCAACTTATTTACTATGTGTAGGCCTCCCCTCGCTCGTTCTTATGGGCCTGGCCTCCTGGTATGTAAGAAGCTCATTTAATAAATGGAGTCAAATCCGTGCGACCAGCGGCCTCACCGGCGCACAAGCCGCGCAGAGACTCATCTCCACTGGCAATCTCTATGGTGTGCAGGTGGCAGGCACGCAGGGACAACTCAGTGATCACTATGATCCGCGCGACAAAACTTTATATCTTTCAGGCAACGTTGCGAATAGCCCCTCCGTAGCCTCAGTGGCTGTAGCCGCCCATGAACTGGGCCACGCCATGCAGGATGCTGATGAATATTTCCCAATGCGTATCCGCACCTTTTTGGTGCCCATGGTGAACATCGGCTCCAACCTGGGCTGGATTCTTATCATGGCAGGCCTCGTCTTCCGCCTGACCGGGCTGGCCTGGCTGGGCGTGCTCTTCTTTGCAGGTGGCGCCCTCTTTGCATTGGCAACGTTGCCTGTTGAACTCAACGCCTCCTCCCGTGCCAAAGACCTGCTTGCCCAAACAGGCATTATCACCACCGAAGAGGAGAGGCATGGTGTGAATCAAGTATTGAATGCAGCCGCCCTTACCTATGTGGCTGGCCTGATCACCGCTGTGTTGCAATTGCTTTACTACGTTTTGCTTGTAGGTGGATCCGGTAGACGTAGAAGTTAGTCACCTTATCTTCAAAAGATACACAAACACCCGCAGAAGTTCTACGGGTGTTTGTGTATAATCTTCTCAACATGCGGAAATTCATCATCCTTCTTGTATTATTTCTTGGTGCTTCATTTGTTTATTTGAGTTTTGGTGAAATCGAAACTATAGCCAGAACCATCAGAATGGGAAATATCTGGTTCGTTCTGCTGGGGATTCTGATTCAATGCGGTTGGTTCATGGTGGCGGGCCTTACCTATCTTTCGTTATATCGCCTGCTTGGCATGGATGGGACACTCTACAAAATGGCGCTCATGTCTGCTGCAGCAAACTTTGTCAGTACGGTAATGCCCAGCGCCGGCATGGGTGGAATGGCTGTTTTTATCAGCGATGCGAGACGGGATGGAAAATCCCCAGGCAAGGTCACGATTGTCAGCATGTTGTTTATCTTTTTGGATTACGTTGCGTTCCTGTGTGTCCTCACGGTGGGGTTAATTATTCTCTTCCAACGCAACGATTTAGATAAATCTGAAATCACTGCTTCGCTGGTGATACTCGCTATTGCTTCGGGTTTAGGCTTCTTGTTGTATCTTGGTTCACGCTCCGCGGAAGCCTTAGGGAATGTTTTGGCCTGGCTGGCGCATCTGATCAATCGCGTTGTAAAGCCATTCCTCAAGCACGATTACCTAAACGAAGCCCGTGCGCATGAATTTGCGCGGGAAATGGCAGAGGATCTCCAATCCCTCCCTGAAAAATATCACAGCCTAGGCAGACCACTCCTTTATGCCATCACCAACAAGGCTCTGATGATGACCATCCTGCTCATATCATTTCTCTCATTCAAAGTCCCTTTTACTGCCAGCACCATCATTGGTGGTTTTTCCATTGCTTATCTTTTCCTGATTGTCTCCCCTACACCCTCAGGTATTGGCATTGTGGAAGGTGTCATGCCTCTTGCACTTTCTTCTTTGAACGTGCCCTGGAGTCAGGCAGTCATTATCACCCTCGCCTATCGCGGTATCACTTTTTGGCTGCCATTGGGAGCTGGGGCAATCGCCTTTCGTATGTTAAATGGCAAAACTTAACCGCATGTCTATCAATTCCCTTTTGGATTTCTGGAAACGTGACCCGGATACTGCACCCAATCTTTTCGCCTGGCGGACTCTGCCCTCGCGCCCCGCACAAACGCATCCTTTTCCGACCGATCTGCCTGCTCCACTTTCACAAGCCTTGATCGCGGCTGGGATTCATTCCCTTTACTCCCATCAACTCGAAGCATGGATTGCTACACAAAATCGCCAAAACATAATTCTCTCCACCAGCACCGCTTCAGGCAAAACACTGGCCTATAACCTGCCTGTCTTTGCTGAACTCCTCACGAACCCAAATTCCCGCGCCCTTTACATCTTCCCAACCAAAGCTCTCACTCAAGATCAACTATCCACGCTTGGCAACCTGACACTTGACACTTGGAACCTGCCATCTGCCATCTATGACGGCGACACGCCTCAATCTGCTCGCTCTGCAATCCGCAAAAACGCCCGCCTTATCCTGACCAACCCCGATATGTTGCACACGGGTGTACTTCCACATCACACCAACTGGGCGGATTTCTTCACATCTCTCAAATTCATTGTCATTGACGAAACCCACACCTATCGCGGCGTTTTCGGTTCGCACGTGGCCAATGTGATTCGCAGACTTAAACGTGTCGCCAAGTTCTATAGTGCTAAACCGCAGTTTATTCTGTCATCTGCTACGATTGGCAACCCCAAAGAACTCGCCGAAAAATTGATCGAGGAGCCTATCACCTTGATTGACAACGACGGCTCTGCACGTGGACCGCGTCATTTTATTATTTACAACCCTCCTATCATCAATCCATCACTCGGCTTGCGAAAATCATCGCTGCTGGAGGGCGTGCGGCTTGCAAAGGATTTGCTTACAAGTCATGTTCAATCGGTGGTATTCGCTCGCTCCCGAAGAAGTGTCGAAATCATCCTGAGTTATTTACAAGGAGACCTAACTCCCGATTCCAGCATCGAGTCGCCACTAATTCCCTATGAGTCGCTACCCAATCCAAAATCTGTCGTCCGCGGGTATCGTAGCGGATATTTACCGACCCAACGCAGAGAAATCGAAAAAGGACTGCGCGACGGCAGCGTCAGAACGGTTGTAGCAACCAATGCCCTGGAATTGGGGATCGATATCGGCGGGCTCGGCGCGGCAATCCTTGTTGGCTACCCAGGAACTGTCGCTTCAGCAAGACAGCAAGCGGGTCGGGCGGGACGCGGGTTGGAATCCGCTGTGGCTGTGATGGTTGCCTCCGCAAATCCCATTGACCAGTTCCTCGCCCATCATCCTGAGTATTTCTTCGAGCGCTCTCCTGAACAGGCGTTGATCAATCCGGATCATCTTTTGATTCTGTTGGAACATTTGCGGTGTGCCATGTTCGAATTGCCGTTCCAAAAAGGTGAAGGCTTTAGCAACATCTCTGCCCAAACAGTGGAAGAATATTTGAACTTTTTGGTTGAAAACAACGAGGCCCACCTCTCGAACGAAAAATATTTTTGGATGGCAGATCAATATCCTGCTGCGAATATTTCATTACGTTCAGCGTCACCGCAAAGTGTCGTGTTGCAAACCACGCTGGATGAGCGGCCACTGACAATCGGCATCGTAGATGGCGAAAGCGCCACCTGGATGACGCATCCTGGTGCGATCTATTTGCATGAAGCACAACAATATTTTGTGGAAGAGTTGAATCTGGAAGAACATACGGCTCACCTCAAGCCCATCGCGAGCGATTATTATACCGAGCCCTTGCGCAGCACTACGGTTGAAATGTTATCCGAATCTGCTCAAGTATCTCTCGCGCTGAGCGGAGAGAACGATAGTGAGCGAAGTCGAAGCGTAGGCGATAAGAAATGGGGCGAGCTTCTCGTTACTACGCAAGTGACGGGCTTTCGCAAACGTCGCTGGTATACCCACGAAAATTTAGGCGAAGAACCTTTGGACATGCCCCCGGCCGAATTACAAACGACTGGCTATTGGCTTTCTCTCTCCGAAGAGACAATTGCACGTCTGCGCGAAGCTGGCGCCTGGACCAACGACCCTAACGACTACGGCCCCGGCTGGAGCAAACTCCGTGACCGCGTCCGAGAACGCGACAAATATACATGCCAAGTCTGCGGCACGGTAGAAACCACGCGCCAACATGATGTGCATCACAAGACACCCTTCAAAGCGTTCGCTTCCCGGGAAGAAGCAAATCGGCTTGAAAATTTGACCACGCTTTGCCCCACCTGCCATCACAAAGTGGAAGCAAACGTCCGCATGCGGAGTGGGCTGGCAGGTCTGGCGTATGTGCTTGGGAATCTCGCACCCTTATTCTTAATGTGTGATGCTGGCGATTTGGGGACACACATCGAGCCTGTGGAAAACAAAAACTTTGGTCAACCTACGGTAGTGTTGTACGACTCGGTCCCTGCCGGGATCGGCTTCAGCGAAAAATTATTCGAAATGCATGCCGAGTTGATAGCCCGTGCTTATGAACTTGTCAGTGAGTGTGCCTGTGCCGATGGCTGCCCCTCCTGCGTGGGTCCTGGAGGGGAGAATGGCTATGGAGGGAAACAGGAAGCATTGGAGATCTTGAAGGAATTAACATCCGCGTTGTGAAAACAGATCTTCCAGAAAAAGCTATCCGATTATTTCCCATTACGATCACTATAATCTTTTATATTTTGTCCATGATTTCTGCTATGGATTAACGGATTCTCAATTTTGTAGAAGGTGGGCCAAAATGGAATTTGCCAGTTTGTAAAACCACTTGAAACAAAAACATCCCTCCTTACGTTCTAGGAATCTAGAACACCAGAAAAGGAGAGGATAGTCATGAAACTGTTTCGTCAAAAACAAAGCCTGTTGTTTATCAGTGCAATTTTATCTTTCCTACAGGCCTGCGGTACGTCTGCGATTGTCACACCTACCTTATCAGCATCAGCACAAAGCGCAGCCACTGAAATCCCCTTAAGTCAGCAGGTTAACTTGACGTTCATCTCGTTCAAGGAGGAGGGACAATCTCCTGTTTACGTCATATCTGCCAAAACGCCCATGCTAGCCGGGAGCGAGAATCCGCATGTCAGGGCTTTTAACAAGGCTGTGGCTGAGCTTATTCAACATGAAATCGAATATTTCAGAAAAAACGTACTGGCGCAAATGTCGGCCCAGCCAATTTCATCCGGAAGTTCTTTTGACGCGCAATATACAATAATCTCTCAACGCGCGGGAATCTGGAGCCTCAAATTTGGTTTTTCAGGCTATGCAGACGGAGCGGCTCATCCTTATCACTATAGCCTGACGTTTAACTATGATCTGGAACAGGGCAAAAAACTCTCCATGGATGAATTATTCCCTGCGGATACGGATTATCTAATCTCGATTTCAAAATATTGTATTGCCGAACTCAGCAAGCGGGATATCGGTTTTTACGGCGGCTTTCAAGATGGGGCTGAACCTATAGCCGAGAATTACCGAAACTGGAACATTGCTTCAGATGGCTTGCTGATCACCTTTGATGAGTATCAGGTTGCGCCTTATGCAGTTGGTCCACAAACCATCACCATACCCTATGGGGAATTGAAATCACTGATCAAGCCTGAAGGTCCACTGGCAACAGTTACCCAATAATTGGGTGAGTTAATTTCCAAGGAGATAGCGAACATGATCCGTCTTTATCGAAAACGAAATGAAGCATTTATTAGCGTTTTTATCTTTTTCCTGATGGCTTGTGATGTGACCTTCGCTGTGGGATATCCCACGCCTACTTCTACCATGATTGCACCTACAGATACTTTGCCGGCCACCTCAGCGCCTCTTTTAAGTCAGCAAGTGAGCCTGGTTTCGGTGCCTTTTATTGAAACAGATCCCGGTTCCAATTTCCCAACCTACACCATCACGGCTCAAATTCCACAATTGAGTGGCGGTCCTGATTCGCGAGTTCAAGCCCTTAATCAAAGGCTCGATGAGCTTGTCAAAAAGGAAATGGAGGCCTACCGGGGTAACTTTCAACAATTACCCATCACACCCTATTCAAATGGCAGTTCGCTGGCCATGACATATATTCTGGTCTCACAAATCGGCGATCTATGGAGCTTCAAATTTGATTTCTCCTTCTATTCAGATGGCGCAGCGCACCCTGGTATGAATAGCATCACGCTCAATTATGATTTGGGTCAGGGCAAGGAATTGTCACTGGGTGATCTTTTCACAGTTAATTCAAGTTACCTGCAAACAATTTCAGATTATTGCACCGCCGAACTTCGTAAACAACCTTATGCTGATGTTTTCACTGAGGATGGGGCAAAACCAACCCTTGAAAATTATCGCAACTGGAATATCACGCCGGATGGTCTGTTGATCACCTTCGATGCCTATCAGGTTGCACCTGGCGCTGCTGGTCCACAACA
>Ga0070699_100005855_pt1 | contig 10739 bp, 8 predicted proteins | sample KBSK1503metaG_FD_65473 | JGI IMG/M metagenome (GOLD analysis project Ga0070699, IMG submission 65473) | Corn, switchgrass and miscanthus rhizosphere microbial communities from Kellogg Biological Station, Michigan, USA - KBS K1-50-3 metaG | ecosystem: Host-associated > Plants > Roots >...
GGCTTGCCCTCGGTCAAGGTGCCGGTCTTGTCGACGACGAGAGCGTCGACGCGCTCGAGCAGCTCGAGCACTTCCGCATTCTTGATCAACACTCCCGCGGTCGCTCCCCGACCGGTGCCGACCATGATCGACATCGGCGTCGCCAGGCCCAGCGCACACGGACACGCGATGATCATCACCGCGATGGCGTTGACCAGGGCGTATGCCAACCTCGGCTGTGGACCGACGATGGACCAGACGACGAAGGTGATCGCGGACGCGGCCAACACTGCCGGAACGAAGTAGCTCGCCACGACGTCGGCGAGTCGCTGGATGGGCGCGCGGCTACGCTGGGCCTCGCTCACCATGCGGACGATCTGTGCGAGCAGCGTCTCGCTCCCCACCCGCTCGGCGCGCATCACGAAGCCCCCGGCCTGGTTCACGGTGCCGCCGATGACCTGGCTGCCCCGCGCTTTCTCGACCGGGATTGGCTCGCCGGTCACCATCGACTCGTCGACCAGGCTCCTGCCTTCGACGACGACGCCGTCCACCGGCACTTTCTCGCCGGGTCGAACCCGCAGCTGGTCGCCCGGGCTCACGCGCTCGAGCGGGACGTCCTCCTCGGAGCCATCGCCACGCACGAGCCGGGCCGACTTGGGCGCGAGGCCAAGCAGCGCCTTGATCGCGCTCGAAGTCCGGCTCCGAGCCCGCAGCTCGAGCACTTGACCGAGGAGGACAAGCACGGTGATCACCGCGGCCGCCTCGAAATAGACGCTCACCTGACCGCCGTGGCCGCGGAAGTCGGAAGGGAAAATTCCCGGCGCGAGCGTCGCGACCACGCTGTACGCGTACGCCACGCCGACACCCAGCGCGATGAGCGTGAACATGTTCAGCTTTCGGTTCACCAGCGACGCCCAGCCACGCGCGAAGAGCGGCCAGCCGCCCCAGAGAACGGCCGGCGTCGAGAGGACGAGTTGGAGCCAGACGATCGTTCGGGTCCCGAGCGCCTGATGGATGGGTTGCCCGGGGATCATCTCGGACATCGCCAAGCCGAACACCGGCGCGGAGAAGGCGAGGCTCACCCAGAATCTCCGGGTCATGTCCTCGAGCTCCGGGTTGCGCTCGTCGAGCGTCACGGTGCGAGGTTCGAGCGCCATCCCGCAGATCGGGCACGTCCCCGGCGCCTGGCGGACGACCTCGGGGTGCATCGGGCAGACGTATTCGGTGGCAGTCGCTGCGGGCCGAGGCTCGACCGGCTCCAGCGCCATCCCGCAGTCCGGGCAACTCCCGGGGCCGCGTTTGCGCACCTCCGGGTGCATCGGGCAGGTGAGCTCGGTGGAGTCCGGAGCAGAGGTGGCTTTCGCCGGAGCGGCGATCAGGTACTTGTTCGGATCGGCAGCGAATTTCTCCCGGCACCCTGGGCTACAGAAGTGAACCTCGCGTCCCTCGAATGGGTAACTGCCACCCTTCGACCGACTAGGCACCACGTCCATCCCGCAGACCGGATCTTTCTCACGCGGCGCATCCAAGAGCCTTCTTCTATTCCGTCTCGCCGGTCATGGCACACAATTCGGGGTGGATTTCCGCGTGGCAGCGCTACCGTTGCAGGTTGCAGTTGCCCCTGCTTGCGAAATCCGATTGACTATGGCGGAAGCGAGCCGGCTCGCCGACTCTGGCGCAAGATCGAGAAAGAGCTCCGGTTCGATCAGCTCCAGCTCCATCAGCCATACACCGCGATGGTCGGTGATCACGTCCACCCGGGCGAAGACGCTTGGCCATTTCAGCTTTTCCATCACGGTGCCTGCGAAATGCACCGCGGCGCTCGGAGCCTTCGCTTCTCGCACGCTGCCGCCAAACTCTTTCTGCACCCGAAAATCGCCTGCACGCGGCTTCTTGATCACGGAATGGCTGTATTGACCGTCAACATACAGCAGCGACCACTCCCCTGAGCTCTCGATCGCGGCGACATATTCCTGCACCAGCACGGGCCCGCGCACCACGCCCGAGTCTCGCCGTTCCGTCTGATAAGCGCTCGCGGATATCCGTGGTTTGACCACCGCGCTCGACCAACCGCGCGTCGAGCAAACGTCCGCCAGGTCGAGCTCGATCCCCGGCGCCACAACGATCGTCTCCGGGACCCTCACGCCCTTGGCCGCGAGCTCCGCAAGGTAACTTTTGTCAGCGTTCCAGCGGATCAGCTCCGGGGAGTTCACGACGGTCACACCCTCGGCTTCCAGATTCGCGATCCACTTCAGAAACGCCTCGACGCGCAAATGGTAGTCCCAGCAAGACCGGACGACGACGGCGTCGAACGCTCTCCAGGGTTGGATGGGATCGGACCAGATGGCGGAGCACACTTCACATCCTCTTCGCACCAGGGCGGCGGCCAGCGCGCAATCGCTTGGCGTAAGCTCATCCATCGAGGTCGCAATCGCTACTTTGATGCTCATCGAGGCACTCGCGCGCAGAACTGGCTCTAAAATCCCCGCCAAAGAGGGCGAGTGACGTCGGAGCAGGATTCCAACAAGTTTTGTGTATCAGCGTCGAAGGCGTTCGGCGCGTCGGTACCCAGTTTCTTGTACATCACCAAAGTGGCCTCAAGCACACTCGAATTGAAATTGAGCGAATAGCCCGGAATTGCGCCGACCGCGACATACCCCAGCGATCGATAGAGCGTCTCTGCTGGACCTCCCGTGACCGTATCGAGCGTGAGCAACGTTCGGCGCGCTTCGCGTGCGTGCGCCTCCAGCGCAAGCATGAGAGACCTGGCTATTCCCCGGCGCCTCGCATCGGGATGTACCAGCAGCTTCTTGACTTCGGCCCGGTGCGGCTGATTGGGCGGTGTCGCAAGGTCAAGTTGTACCGTCCCCACGATGTTGCCGGTCGAGCGAGCGACCACGACGCAGCGGCTGCCGTCGTTAACGGCAGGCAAGACCTGGTCGCTCCAGAATGCCTTTGCGTCGTCGTGCGAGAACGGCAGAACAAAACTGACGCTCGCGCCAGCGCAGACACAGGCGTGCAAAAGATTGCCCAGCCCTTCGAGATCGTTCCTCACGCCACCTGGATCTATTTTCAAAGTCTCGATGCGAACCGGATCAGGCGAAGCCGCGGACTTTTCCGTCATGGACGCACCATCGAGAGAACATATCGGGCGGGACGCCTGCCGATGCACACAAACCGTGAGGGGCCGACGAGAGCGTAGCGGATGCAGTCCCCTTTCTTGAGCCGAAACTCGACACGCTCGATCTCGAGTGACAAGACGCCTTCCAGCATCCACAGATGATGCTCCAATCCAGGCAGCGGAGAGACCTCGTAGGAGACCGACGAACCCCGCGGAAGAGAGACCTCAACCAACTCGCCCTTTAGATCTGGATGCGGGGGCGACAGGATGCGGCGGACGTATCCCGTCTCGGGATCCTTCCAGGTGACCTGCTCCTTGGCGCGAACAATCGAGGGTGGCCCATTCTCGGCCTCGGCGAACAGGCGAGAGAGCGTGCACCCGTACTGTCCACACAGAGTGCTGAGCATCGTCGCGGTTGGGCTGAGCTCACACCGCTCCAGGCGCGACAAAGTCGCGCGGCTGATTCCGGTGTGCTCGGCGAGGGTCTCCAATGTCCATCCGCGCTCGGCCCGCCAGGCGGCAAGGCGGCTCGCGATCCGGCGTTCGATCGGAGTCGACGTTTCAGTCCGTTCGGGAATCTCTAGCGTCGCTCTCATCTCTAATCTGAGAAAGTATCTCAGAGCGGAGATTGCCGTCAACGGCGCCGAGACGCGCGCGGCCAGCGAGGGCTCGGCATAAGCTGCCGCCACCATCATGAAATCAGAGCTCACCCTTGACGAAGATCGGCTCTCCCCCTCAGGCGCAAGGCAGCGGACGATCGTGCGGCGGCCGCTCTTCCGCTCCCGCGAGACCCTGCTCGTCATCGCCCTGCTTGCCTTTCCTTGCGCGGCTCGCGCGGCCGACCTTCCCCTTTCGCTGCGGCTCTACGGCTTCCTCAACGCGGAGATCGAGTGGGTGCGGGCGCTGGGCGGTGCGACGCCCTACCGTCCGCGAAGGCGCGTGTCGGACGGCAACTCGCGCTTCGGCATCTTCGGCGCCTGGGACATGACGGAGCAGACCCAGGTCCAGGTGCAGGTGCAGGTGCAGCTCGAGGCCTTGCTCAACAACTTCGAGCAGGGCGGCATCAACGACCAGGGTCACATTGGCACGATCACGTCGCGCAACTCCTTCGTCGGCGTCAGCGATAAGCGCTTGGGGACGCTGCTCGCCGGCTACTACGACAACGCGTACCGGAGCCTGGTCGGGAGCGGCGGCCGCTTCGGCGGTAACCTCGGGCTCACCGAGCTGGGCCTGGACTTATGGAACAACACCAGCGCCGCGCTGAGCGGCGGCTTCGGCAATCTCTTCGGCCGCGGCGAGGCGCGCTTGGCCAACTCGATCCATTATCATTCGCCCGGCTCCGACGGGACAACGGTGCGCCTGCAGGGGTTTCAAGAAAACACGGGCGGATTCCAGAACCCGCAGTACCCTCTGGTGATGTCATTGGAGAACGTGGTCGCAACGGATCCGCAGAAGGTGAACCTGATCGCGTCGGATACGCAGCTGAGCCTCCGCGGCGTGAACCTCTACCTTTTCCCTACCATCGGGCCGCGGATGGTGGTCAACGGCACGCCGACGCAGGCGGTCGAGCCCGCCAAGGTGCTCGACTGCCGCCGCGCGTTCGTACCGTTCCCGTCGAGCCTCAGCCCGATCGGCGCGACCTGGACCCAGCCCTGACGCGTATCGAACGCCTGGCTGACGCTTGCGGCTGGTCGTGCGCCGGCATATTCCCACCGGGAAGCTCGACCCAAATGTCGACGATCTCGCTGCGCGCGTCGCCGTCGTCGCAAAGCGGCATGAGCGGGTGATAGGTTTGCCGACCCACCTCGGCGAGCCGTCGAGACCAAGGAGGACGGTCATGGCGTTCGGCCCACAATCCACCACCGACGAAGTCCTCGAGGGAGTCGATCTATCAGGCAAGCGGGTCGTCGTGACCGGCGTCTCCGCCGGCATCGGCGTGGAGACGGCGCGGGCCCTCGCCGCTGACGGCGCCACGGTCGTGGGTGCAGCGCGCGATCTCGGCAAGGCGCGCAGTGCGACCGAGCCGGTGCGGGCGGCGGCATCGAACGGCGGTGGCCTGGAGCTGGTGGCGCTCGACCTCGCCTCGCTCGCCAGCGTGCGCGCCGCCGCCGGCGCGATCGTTGCCAAAGGCAAGAAGCTCGACGCGATCATCGCCAACGCGGGCGTGATGGCCACGCCGCAAGGCAGGACGGCGGACGGCTTCGAGACGCAGTTCGGCACGAATCACCTCGGCCACTTCGTATTGGTCAGTCGCCTCGTGCCTCTCTTGAAGACGGGCGGGCGCGTCGTCATCCTTTCCTCCGCCGGACATCGCTTCTCCGATGTCGACCTCGGCGATCCCAATTTCGAGCGCACCCCGTACCAGCCATTCGTCGCCTATGGTCGTTCGAAGACCGCGAACGCGCTCTTCGCCGTCGGCCTCGACCGGCGCATCAAGGAGCGCGGCGCTCGAGCGTGCGCGGTGCACCCCGGCGCCATCCAGACCGAGCTGAGCCGCTACCTGACACCCGACCTCGTCCAACAGGCGACCTCCGGCAGGGGCATCCAATCGGTCGTCTTCAAGACGGTTCCGCAAGGTGCGGCGACGACGGTGTGGGCGGGCTTCCGGGCGCCGGCCGAGGAAGTCGGAGGGCGCTATTGCGAGGACTGCCACGTGGCGACGATTACCAAAGACCCGACGTTGCGGGGCGGCGTCCGAGCTTACGCCATCGATCCCGCGCGCGCCGACGCGCTCTGGACCAAGAGCGAAGAGATGGTCGGCGAGCGCTTCCAACTTTAGGCATCCGCACTGGCACCCATTTGCTGCACTTAACCCGTTCGACTGCACGGGAGAGGATGACGATTCGCCCAGCCGCGCTTGCGGTCAGCCGGCACTGGTGCGTACGCGATGCCTTCCTGCCCGAAGGTCCGACTAATACTAATCCGGCTGATCGAAAAGCGCGGGCTGATCAGACGGACCGTCGGGGTCGTGAAAGTTGCTCAGCCCGACGCCGACCAGGCGAAAGCGTTGCTCTGGCGCCAAGCCGACCCGGTCTCGAAGCGAGAGGGCGATGCTAGTCAATTCTGCACAAGAAGACGGAGGTGACGGCGGCGTGTAGCTGCGGGTGAGAATCTTGAACTCGCTCGTCTTTAACTTGAGGACTACGGTGCGGGGGATCCGCAGCTCTTTGCGCGCGGCAGCCCAGGTTTTTTCCGCGAGGCCGCGGATCATCGCCTCGGTCTCGGTCAGCGGAACATCGCTTTCGAATGTGTCTTCGGCCGATACGGACTGCGTTGGCCTGTTCGGGACGACCGGGCCGTCGTCAATGCCTCGGGCCAATTCGTACAGGCGCACGCCATAGCGACCGAAGTGACCTTCGAGCGTTGGCAAGTCTGACTTCCGCAGATCCGCCACGGTCTGTATTTCAAAGCTTCTAAGCCTCTCTTCCGTCACCTTACCTACCCCGGGCAGGCGCGCTACGGGTAGGGGCAACAGGAATTCATCGACGTCTTCCGGCTTGATCACGAAGAGCCCGTCCGGTTTTCGCCAATCGGAAGCGAGCTTCGCAAGAAACTTATTGGGCGCCACTCCAGCCGAGGCCGTCAAATTCAATTCTTCACGAATCTGTTCGCGAATGGTGCGCGCCACCTGCGTCGCGCTCGGTAAGCCGGTCTTGTTCTCGGTGACGTCGAGGTATGCCTCGTCGAGAGACAGCGGCTCGACGAGATCGGTGTGGCGCGCGAAGATTTCGCGCGTCTGGGATGAGACCGCCCGGTAGCGCGTAAAATCCGGAGCGACGAAGATGGCGCCGGGGCAGAGGCGCTCGGCCCGCCTTGCCGGCATGGCCGAGCGCACGCCAAAACGCCGCGCCTCATAGGAGGCGGCACAGACGACGGAGCGGTTGCCCCGCCAAGCCACGACGACAGGCTTGCCCCGCAGCTGCGGATCATCGCGCTGCTCGACCGACGCATAGAACGCGTCCATATCGATGTGGACGATTTTGCGAGGTGCCATCTCACAACCATTTTAGTCCGGTGTTCCAGGCGACTGCGAGCGGCTTAACCTCCCGAGACCACCGGTCTCGTTTGATGTCCAAGAGGTTGTCGATTGGAATATCGTTGTCTCCGCGCGCCGCAGCCGAGTGCAGGGCGGATCGCGGCCGAGCTCGGAGCCTCGAGGATGACCACCTGGATCCACAAGTTGCTCGAGGACGGTTTCGCCGTCATTGCGGACCTCCGGGGACATTGATCGTGTACAACGGCTCCGTCCGGCACGGCCACGGCGCGAATGCCGGCTCCGACGGCCGGCGATCGGTTCAAGGAGCGTTCATCCGGCGTGACGCCACAGGGTGGATCGATGAGGCGGAGATCGGCGAGGCCACGCGTAACCGCATCGCCCCGTTGGCTAGATATCTAATGGCGATTTAGCTACCAGCCATCGCCAAGGAATCAGGGCGCTGCCGGACGATCCCCCTTTTTCAATAGCGCCGGCGCGCCGCCCAGGACCCTGGCCTGGCTGTCTCCGGGTCCAATCGTCGCCACCCCGAGCGGCATCAAGCGCACGCTCGCCGAGGCGAACCCGGAGCGGTCCCGAGCGGCGGCCGCCGCAAAAAGCGTCCGATCGCTTCACCGCGCCGCCATCACTTCGGCGGGAGTCGGCGCGTTTGGTTCGATCAGGTTTTGACTCTTCAATTCCGCCCAGAACTCGGTCGGAATCCTGGTCTGCATCGAGGTGTAGTCCTCCAGAATCTGATGTTCTCTGCTGACGCCGACGACCAGGGCCGCGGCAACATCCGGCGAAGCGGAGAACTGGAGCGCCGCCGTCCGCAGATCGACTCCATGATTCCCCGCGACCTCACGCAGTCTCTTGCGCTTTTCAATATATGCAGCGGGGATTTTGTAGGAGTCCTGTCCGTAGTTGTACCTCGGACTGCCCGAGATGAATCCCGCATTGAGCGCGGATCCGATCACCAGAGAGGCGTTCTTCCGCCTGACCGTCGGAAAGACGTTGTTGAGCGCGTTCTGGTGATCGATCAAAGAGTACTGCGAGGCCAAAAGGCATACATCCGGATCCGCAACCTCCAGGACGCGCAGAATGGGTTCCGGCGTGTTGACGCCGATTCCCCAGCCCTTGATGATGCCCTCTTCGCGCATGCGGGTCAGCTCGGGGAATGCGCCGGTCGTCGCAATCTTGAACTGTTCCTCCCACGGAGTCGGCAGCAGTTTATTGTCCGATGAGATGTCATGGACGAAGACGATGTCGAGACTGTCGATGCCCAGTCTTTGCAGGCTGTCTTCGATCGAACGCCGGACGCCCGGGCCCGTGTAGTCGAACACCACGTCGTTCGGTGAGGGCGAGAAGGGGAACAGCTCGCGATTGTGCGCGTTCTTCGACGCCTTCAACAGTTTGCCGACCTTGGACGAGACGACGTACTCGCTTCTTTTCTTGTTATGAAGAAAATGGCCGAATCGGCGCTCTGCCAGGCCCAATCCATACCAGGGAGCCATGTCGTAGTAGCGAACGCCGGCAGACCAGGCGGCCTCGATGATGGCGTTCGCGTCTTCGTCTGTGACGACGGAGAATTCATTGCCCAGCGGTACGCCTCCCAGACCAAACTTGAAGGGCGGCCGGTAATGCCCGCGGCTGGAGCTCTTGGTTCCACTTCGTGCGCGGTCCATCGTTCCCTCCTTGCCGGCGTTGCTTGCAGCGGATGCGACTTCAGGCATCAAAGCTGCGGCCGCGGCGAGCGCCGACCCCTTCATGGCCAGGTTCAGGAAATCTCTGCGTGAGGTCATGATCCACTTCCAAACCTTTCCTTTCCGACGGCGCACGTGCAAAGGCGCCGAATGCAGACTCGCCCAATCGAACGTGGGCTCATCAAGTCACTCAGTCCAGCATGTCTCCTCGTACTATTGAGTCGGCGCGTTGCCCGGCGTTACACGCGCGGGTGCGGCGGCCTTGCAAACCGGTGAGCGCGTCGCGACGCCGGTATTACTGCGGCACGCCAAAAGTATTGATGAACAGGTGCATCTGGCGAGTGTCTCGCCTGTCGATCCAGGTCGCTCCTGCCGTGCCCGCCTGGTCGCAGCCTACGAAAGGTTCATGGGCGTTGATATCGAGCGCCTCCGGCGCCGAATCCACCTGGAACCCGTCCTCGGCGGCCTCCCAGCTGGCGCCGTAGTCAAACGACGCGTTCCCGTAGATATGGCGAATTCCCCCGGTGATGTAGCGCAGCCAGATCGCGTAGACTCCGCCGCTGTTGTCGGACGCAAGATGCGGGATGAAGGGATGCAGTCCCACGCCCGTGGTGCCGAGCAGAGTGTCGCTGTCCTGCCAAGTGACTCCGTCATCGGACGAGGTGTTGAACCGGACCGTGAATACCGATGCATTGGGCGCCTGGTAGTACCAGAGCCCGTAGACGTGCCCATTGTTGTCGGCGGTGACCGTGCCAGCGGGAGCGACCTGAGCAGACCGATCGCTGATCCGCTGCTCCACCGGTAGCCAATTGGCGCCAAAATCGGTGGAACGGTTCAAGTACATCTGGCCGTTCCCTGAGGTCCACGCGACGTAGGCGTGTCCGTCATCCACGACCGCGAGCGAGGGACGCGATCCGCCCGGATCGGGGACTCCCAGTTGGTCGAGTTGAATCTCCCCTAAATCCCAGGTCTCCCCCCCATCGCCCGAGAGCCTGGCATAGATGTGCCCGTTCTTGACCCAGGCGACATAGACGGTTCCGCCGGCATCGGCGGCAACCAACGGCCCATAGCGATAACCGTCGACCTCCCCATCTATCGTGTCGATTCTCGCGTCGGCCGCGTGCCAATTGTCGCCCCAGTCCGAAGAGTGGTTGCTGTAGACGTGTGCCTCCCCGTCGCGCGAATCCTTCCAGACGACGAGCACGCCGGAGCCGTTGCAGGCCATGCGGGGTTCCGCGGGCCGCGCCACCGAGTCGGTGCCCCGATCGATTCGCATCGGATCCAGCCAACTCTGACCCCGGTCGCTCGAACGGCTGAAGAACAGCCTCCCATTCCCAGACCAGATCAGGAACAAGGTGCCGTCGGCGCTGGAACAACCCTGAGGAAAGAAAACGGTGGACTGAAAGGATTGAACGATCTGGACAGGCCCACCGAGTGGTTCGCCATTCTGATAGGTCCGGCAGAACAACCCCCATTCTCCGGCACTCGTTCTGTCCTCCGACCAGCAGTCATAGATGAATCCGTCGCCACCACCGATCCAGTACCCGGCGTCGCCGGGCAGATATCCCGAGCCCGGCTCGCGCTCATCCGCCGGCCCGTCGTGGCCGATGGAGATTTGGGCCGACACCGTCGATGCGACCCAGATGGCCAGCGCTCCCAAAAGAGACGCGATGCCGTTAAAGGTTCGACCTAGCTTCTTTCCCCGGTGCGTTGTTGCCGTCATCTCGGTCGCCTCTGCCGGCCTTCTAGCACGAAGAGCGCCTCGGAATGGTCCAATGTCCGTCCGCCAGTGGACGGACGGACACGGAAGCTCTATGTCCAGCGATGTTTAGCGGATCATCCCGTCGGACGCCGCGGTCTGCTGAGAGACGCCGGAGGTCTGAGCCTCGAGGGTGACCTTGGCGACCTTCTGCTCGTGCACGGTGAATCCATCGTCGACAGTGCGTAGCTCGGTGCTTGGGGT
>Ga0070699_100005856_pt1 | contig 10738 bp, 9 predicted proteins | sample KBSK1503metaG_FD_65473 | JGI IMG/M metagenome (GOLD analysis project Ga0070699, IMG submission 65473) | Corn, switchgrass and miscanthus rhizosphere microbial communities from Kellogg Biological Station, Michigan, USA - KBS K1-50-3 metaG | ecosystem: Host-associated > Plants > Roots >...
GACCGGCCCGACGTGTTGCTCTGCGACATCGGGCTTCCCGGCGGCATGGACGGCTACGAAGTCGCCCGGCGATTTCGCGCCGATCCGCTCCTGTCGTCGGTCCATCTGATCGCGGTGACCGGATGGGGACACCCCGACGATCGCCGCAAGGCGCTCGAGGCGGGCTTCAACCTTCACCTGACGAAGCCCGTCGGTCCGGAACGGCTCCAGGCTGTGCTGGCCGCCGTCCCGCAGCCGCCGCCGCGGTCATAGCTTCCTCGATCGTCGCAACGTGGATCGCGACGGTGTCCTCGACTCGCCGCGCGTAGCCGCCGGCGAGCGTGACGACGACCGGAACGTCCGCCTTTCGGAACGTATCGATGACCAGCCGATCGCGGCGCCGCAGCCCTTCCCTCGTCAACCGCAATCCCCCGAGTTGATCGTCCTCGTACGGATCCGCGCCGGCGAGGTAGAAGACGCATTGGGGCCGATGCGCGACGACCTTCGGGAGCGCGCGATCGAGCTCGCCGAGGAACGTCGCGTCGCGCGTGCCGTCAGGCAGCCCGACGTCGAGCGACCCTCGCGGCTTCCACATCGGGTAGTTGTGCTGTTGATGCATCGAGAAGGTGAACACGTTGGCGTCTGCGGCGTTCTGTTCTGGATACGCGCGAGGACTGCGCCCGCGGCTTGAGCGAGCGCGAAGGCGCGAGCGAGGCGAGTGGGGGTGGGGCCCCGCGAGCGCAGAGGAATGCTCCGAGCGCGCCTGCGGCGGGAGTGGGGCCCCGCCGTTAAAGATGAACGCGCTCCCGTTTCCGTGATGCACGTCGAGGTCGACGATCGCGATGCGCTCGATGCCGCGCCTCTGCAGCACGCGCGTCGCGACGGCGACGTCGTTGAACGGGCAGAAGCCTTCACCGTGGTTCGGAAACGCGTGATGAAGCCCTCCGCCGATGTGAGCCGCTACGCGGAAGTCTGAAATCCCTCCAATCTCCGACTTTGAACTTCGACCTTCAAGATCGGCAGCGAAGAGCGCCGCCTGGATCGTTCCGCCCACCATCACCCGGAATCCTTCGACCATTTCCGGCGACCACGGCAGCTCGAGCTGTGCGATGTCCTCATCCGACATCGTGCCGGTTCGCAGCTTCTCGAGATACTCCGGTGTGTGGACGAGCGCGAGCTCCTCCCACGTAGCCGGCGGCGGATCGATTGCGGGCGGGCGGCCGAGCGCGTCGTAGACGAGATCGTATTTTCTGGTTGGAAACACGTGCGGCCCGATATCGACGCGATACCGGGCCGAGTAGACGATGCGGGTGGACACGAGGTCCGCCCTTACGGACGGGCCGCGACGGGGGTGCTCGGCTTGGCGTCCGGCTCCTTCGGAAGCTTCTTCGGCGGACGCATGTCGGACGACACGGGCTGCAGCGCGAGGGCGAGCACCTCGTCAATCGACGACACGAGATGAACGGTCAGATCCTGACGCAGCTCCGGCGTCAGATCTTCGTTGACGTTCTTCGCGTTCTGCTTCGGCAGAATCACTTCGCGGATGCCGACGCGGCGCGCCGCGAGCACCTTTTCCTTCACGCCTCCAATCGGCAGCACGCGCCCCGAGAGCGTGATCTCGCCGGTCATCGCGACGTCGCCGCGGACCGGACGGCCGGTCAGCTCCGACGCCATCGCCGTCGTCATGGTGACGCCGGCCGACGGACCGTCCTTCGGAATGGCGCCGGACGGCACGTGCACATGCATCTCGGCGTTCTTGAAGAAGTCGGGATCGATGTTGTACTCCCTCGCGTGCGTGCGGAGCCACGACAGCGCCGCGCGCGCCGATTCCTTCATCACGTCGCCGAGCTGCCCGGTGAGCGTCAGCGTTCCGTTCCCGGCCATGCGCGAGGCTTCGATGAACAGCACCTCGCCGCCCGCCGGCGTCCACGCGAGGCCGATCGCGACGCCCGGATCCTTCGTGCGCTCCTCCATCTCCTCGTCGAGGAACTTCGGCGCGCCGAGCATCTCGACGACGACGTCGGGGGTGATTTCGAGCGGCGTCTCGTTGCCTTCGGCGCGGCGGCGCGCCACCTTGCGGCAGAGCGATCCGATCTCGCGCTCGAGGTTGCGGACGCCCGCCTCGCGCGTGTACCCGCGAATCACCTGGCGCAGCGCGTCGGGCGTGAAGCGGATGTAGTCGGCCGTCAGCCCGTGGTTCTTCACCTGCTTGTCGACGAGGTGATCGGTCGCGATCTTCAGCTTCTCTTCCTCGGTGTAACCGGCGATTTCGAGCACTTCCATCCGGTCCTTCAACGCGGGCGGAACCGGATCGAGCACGTTGGCCGTCGTGATGAAGAGCACCTCGGACAGATCGAACGGCACGTCGAGATAATGATCGCGGAACGTGTTGTTCTGCTCGGGATCGAGCACCTCGAGCAGCGCAGACGCCGGATCGCCGCGGAAGTCCGATCCGAGCTTGTCGATCTCGTCGAGGATGAACACCGGATTCTTCGACTCGGCGCGACGCAGTCCCTGAATCACCTGACCGGGCAGCGCGCCGATGTAGGTCCGGCGGTGGCCGCGGATTTCGGCTTCGTCGCGCATGCCGCCGAGCGACACCCGCACGAACTTGCGGCCGAGCGATTCGGCGATCGATCGCGCCAGCGACGTCTTGCCGACGCCGGGCGGGCCCACGAAGCACAGAATCGGGCCCTTCACCTCGGGATTGAGCTTGCGGACCGCGAGGTATTCGAGGATGCGATCCTTCGCGCGCTCGAGCCCCGAATGATCGGCGTCGAGCACCTGCTTCGTCTTCGGCAGATCGATCACCTCGTCGGTGCGTTTGTTCCATGGGAGCGCAACGAGCCAGTCGAGATAGGTGCGCGAGACCGTGTACTCCGCGGCGGCGACCGGCATCTTCGACAGCCGATCGAGCTCGCGCAGCGCTTCCTTCTTGACCAGCTCGGGCATGCCGGCGGCTTCGATTTTCTCCAGGAGCTCCTCGACTTCCTTCGTCTGGTCGTCGCCTTCGCCGAGCTCTTTCTGAATCGCCTTCATCTGCTCGCGCAGGAAGTACTCGCGCTGGTTCTTGCCGACCTCCGACTGCACCTGCGACTGAATCTTCGATCCGAGCTCGAGCACCTCCAGCTCCTTGATGAGGATGCGATTCAGGTTGTCGAGGCGTTCGCGGATGTCGAGCGTCTCAAGCACTTCCTGCTTGGTCTGCGTGCTGATGGTCGACAGCGACGAGGCGATGAAGTCCGCGAGGCGTCCGGGCTCGGTGATGTTCACCGCCAGCGTCTGCAGATCGTCGGAGAGCAGCGGCGACAGTGAGACCACCTGCTGGAAGTTCGTCTTGATGTTGCGCGCGAGCGCGTCGATCTCGAGGCGATCGGCGTCGTTGGTGTCTTCGACGGCCGCGCTCACCTGCGCGCGCAGGTACGGCTGCGCCGCGACGATCGATTCGAGGCGCAGACGCGCGAGCCCCTGCACGATGAGTCGAAGGCTGCCGTCGGGCAGCTTGAACATCTTGTGGATGTGCGTGGCAGTACCGACCGGGTACAGATCGGCTTGCCCCGGCTCCTCGACGGCGGCGTCACGCTGCGTGAAAACGGCGATGAGCTTGCCGTTCGCGATCGCGTCGTCGATGAGGCGCACGGAACTCTCGCGCGCAACCGCGAGCGGCATGAACGAATTTGGAAAGAGGACCGTGTCCCGAAGCGGGAGGATCGGCAGCTCCGACGGAATCGAGAGCGGCCGATCGCCGATCGAGATGTCCTCTGGCTTGAGGTTCTCGATGTGATCGCTCATATCGGCGATCCTTTCTGTATGCGGATTGTGGGTTGGGGATGGCGGACTAGCGAGCGGCGGCCGCGGATGGGGACCGCGCTGTGGTCAGCTATCCCCATCCACGATCCGCGATCGGAACGGGTCTTACATGTCCATGAAGAGCGACGAGGCGCCGCGGCGACTGGCGAGCTGCCGCTCGCGCCGTTCGGCGTTCTCGCGCGCCTCTTCACAGTCCTTGCACCGGACGGCGAATGGTAACGCGCGAAGCCGCTTCTCGGCGATCTCTTCGCCGCAATCGAAGCAGAACCCGTAGTCGCCATGCTCGAGGCGCGCCAGGGCATCGATGATCTTGTTGAGCGTCTCGGACTTCATCTGGACCAGGGCGAACTCGATGTCCTCCTGGATGTCCGCTTCGGCGCTCTCGACGGCATCGAGCACTTCGTTCAGCTTCCCGCCCCAGCTGCCCTCTTCACGAACACCGCGCATCTTTCCCTGGACCTCGGCCTGGATTTCGCGCCGCCGGTCCTCCAGCATTTTCCTGAGTTCCGTATAGCGGGACCGGGACATTCGCTGTTCCGCGCCCGCCTTCTGAGTGTCCTTCATGACCGCCGCTCCTTCCTCGCCCTGTCCGACTGCTAAGATTGCTGTCCCAGCTGCAAATGAACTGCCAAACTTATACTGAACTACTGTCATATCGCAAGTGGATTCGTGTGTCTGCTTCCGGAGACGTTTCGATAGGCCGCACTGCCTCCTCGCGACGACATTCCGTGATAGCTGCGCGGCGGCTCAGTAATCCAACCATCTCCAATCCAGTAACTTAGAAAGCTTCGGTCCATGTCAGTCAACCGTTTGTTCAAAAAAGCAACTACCGCTTAGACGCCGGTGCCGGCGGGACGGTTCGGGCTCACGCATAAAATCTTGTCCGCTGGAGGAGACGATTGACAGTCTAAGAATTGTCGAGGTGTGACGAACTTGCTACGGTCGAAAGTGCACAGTCGACGCAGGCGCCTGGCTACTGAACGCGGGTCGACCGTATAGACATGTTCGGCACGACGCCCCGCTCGGCGAGCAGTTGGCCGCTCCGAGCGCTGCCTGTTTTCAACCACTTTTCGTACAGCCGGAGCAGATCCGCATTCGACACGCACGACGTGCGCTCGCTCACCTCGGCAAGCACGTCGACGAAAGCCACGAACTTTTCCCCGAGCTCCGCGAAGACGGCGGAGAACGTGTCGCTTTCCACGCGGCTCAGCGCGTTGTACGCGTAGCCGCCGATCGTGACGTAGTAGTCGACGTCCACCAGCTTGCGGCGGAACGAGTCGGAAAAGAATCCGGACATGAACAGCGAGACGTCGCCGACCTGTTTGAGCCCCGCGCGCTGACGCACACCGCCGCTTTCGAGCGCGCGTGCGAGGCGGATCGCCAACGGCGCGTCGTCGCTGGTGCCATCGATGGCCGACTGCTGCACGAAGCCGGCGAGCAGCTGCACGACATAGAACGACGTCAACTCCGTGGCGTCGACGTGCTGATGCTCCATCGCACCGTCGACGAGCTCCTTGAAGTATTCGACCGCGGATTCGCGTCGAAACATACACCTCCGGCGCTGCAAGGCGCGTTCCGATGAGTTCTACGCGTTTTCGGCCAGAATTATACAATAATGTCGCGGTGCGTTGCCCCCTTTGTGGAATTAGGTCTGCAAAACGGAGTTGTCCCGCGCTGGGTAAACAAATCTGCGCAGTCTGCTGCGGCACGAAGCGGAACGTCGAGATCCAGTGCCCGAAGGACTGCATCTACCTCGCCAGCGCGCGCGAGCACCCGGCCGCCGCGGTCGTGAGGCGGCAACAGCGCGACGTGGCCCTCATGATGGAGTCCATGCGCGACTTCAACGAGCGACAGGCACAACTCTTTCTCTACATCAATACCTTTCTGATGAAGTATCAGCCGCCGGAGCTCCAGGCGCTGATCGACGACGACGTGGTCGAAGCGATGGGCGCGTTGGCGGCGACCTACGAGACCGCGTCGCGGGGCGTCATCTACGAGCATCGTCCGGCATCGCTGCCGGCGCAAAGGTTGGTGACTGCCCTGACGCCGGTGCTCGCCGAAGCAGGCAAGGCTGGATCGGTGTTCGAGCGCGACGCCGCGGTTGTGATGCGGCGGATCGAACGCGCCGTCAGCGATGTCCGCGCGTCGGATCAACTGAATCGGCGCGCGTACCTCGATCTGCTCGGCCGCGTGATCGTCAAGAGGGACTCGGATGCGGCGGACTCGAAGAACGTGGTAAATTTGTAGGGTTATGGCCAAGAAATGTGAAGTGTGTGGGAAGACCCCGGTCGTCGGACGCCAGGTGAGCCACGCCCACAACGTCAGCGCGCGCCGCTTCGAGCCGAATCTTCAAGTCGTCCGCGCCATCATCAACGGCGGCATCAAGCGCATTCGCGTTTGCACTCGCTGTCTGCGATCCGGGCGCGTCACGAAAGCCGCATGAAGCAAGCGATCTCGACTTCCGACGCGCCGAAGGCGATCGGTCCCTACTCGCCCGCGGTCCGCGCCGGGCAGATGGTGTTCATCTCGGGGCAGGTGCCCATCGATCCCGCGACCGGCAATCTCGTTGACGGCGATATCGCCGCGCAGACGCGCCGCGTGTTCGACAATCTCGGCGCGCTGCTCAAGGCGGCCGGGCTGTCCTACGCAAACGTCGTCCGAACGACCGTGTTCCTCGCCGACATGAACGACTTCGCGGCGATGAACCAGACGTACGCGACGTTCTTCTCGGAGCCGTATCCGGCGCGGTCGACGGTGCAGGTGTCGCGTCTGCCGAAAGACGCACGGATCGAGATTGACGTGATCGCGCACGCGTAGCCGGTTTCTACAAGGGTCTCCCCGCCCGTTCGACGTTCAAGACCCCTTCAACTCCCTTCACCGACTTGATCACCCGCTCGAGATGTTTCAAATCGCTGATCTCGACGGTCATATCGATGCGCGATCGTTGATCCGCTGAAGGTCGCGCTTCGAGGTTGCGGATGTTCGTGTTGATGTCGGCAATCTTGGCGCTGACCGCGGCGAGCAGTCCCTTGCGATCCTCGACCTCCATCGTCAGCTTCACGGTGTACCGTGCCGCCGCATCGCCCTTGTCCCATTCGACCTCGATGCGCCGCTCGGGATCGTAGAGCAGGTTGACGACGTTGGGACACGTCGCGGAGTGAACCGACACGCCCTTGCCGCGCGTGATGTAGCCGACGATCTTTTCGCCGCGGATCGGGTTGCAGCAGCGCGCGCGAAAGACCATCAAATCGTCGAATCCGCGAACCTTGATCTTCTCCTCGCCGGCGCCGAGCACGCGCTTGACGACCGCGGTCACCGGTCCTTCCGGCGGCTTCTCCCGCAGTTTGTCCGCTGGAACGAGCTTTCCGAGCAGCTGCTTCGGGGCGAGCTTGCCGTATCCAATCAGCGCGAAGAGATCGTCGGGCTTCTGCGCGCCGTTGTCGGCCAGCGCCTTCGCCCAGCCCTCGCCGTCGGCGATCGTTTTCGGGTTGACGTCGTAGCGGCGCGCTTCCTTCTCGAACAGCCGGCGTCCGAGCTCGATGGCCCGCGCTTTCTCCTCGAGCCGAATCAGATGCTTGATCTTGTAGCGTGCGTGCGACGTCGCGACGAAGTTCAGCCAGTCGCGGCTCGGCTTGTGTCCCGCCTGCGTGACGATTTCCACGATGTCGCCGTTGCGCAGATGCGTGCGCAGCGGCACCATCTTTCCGTTCACGCGCGCGCCGACGCATTGATGTCCGACGTCGGTGTGAATCGCGTACGCGAAATCGATCGGCGTCGCGCCGCGCGGAAACGCCTTGACGAGCCCCTTCGGCGTGAAGGTGTACACCTCTTCGGGGTAGAGCTCCACTTTGAGGCTCTGGATGAATTCCTGCGGGTCGCGGACGTCCTTCTGGTACTCCAGCAGCTGACGCATCCACTGGAAGTAGCGTTCGTCGCGCTGATCGCCGACGCGCCCTTCCTTGTACTTCCAGTGGGCGGCGATCCCTTCTTCCGCCATCCGGTGCATCTCGATCGTGCGAATCTGCACTTCGAACGGCATCCCGTGTTCGCTGATCACCGACGTGTGGAGCGACTGGTAGCCGTTCGGCCGCGGCATCGCGATGAAATCCTTGATGCGGCCCGGCACGGGCGACCACGTCTGGTGGATGAAGCCGAGCGCCGCATAGCAATCCTTCACGCTCTCGGTGATGACGCGCAGCGCGATGAAGTCGTACACCTGTTCGATCTCGATTCGCTGACGCTTCAGTTTCTGATGGATGCTCCACAACCGCTTGATGCGGCCGTCGATCTCGACGATCGGCACTTCGGCCTCGGCGAGCTTCGCCGCGATCGTGTTCTTGAGCTCCTCGATGAGCCCTTCGGTCGCGCGCCGCCTCGCGTCGACCCTCGCGCGCAATCCCTCGTACGACTGGGGCTCGAGGTATCGGAACGACAGCTCTTCGAGCTCGTTCTTCAACTTGCTCATGCCGAGGCGATTGGCGATCGGCGCGTAGATGTCCCGCGTCTCCTGCGCGATCTTGACGCGCCGATCCTCGGACAGGTGATTCAGCGTCCGCATGTTGTGAAGGCGGTCGCCCAGCTTGACGATGATCACGCGGATGTCGTCGACCATCGCCAGCAGCATCTTGCGAAAGTTCTCGGCCTGCCGCTCCTCGCTCGACGAGAACGGGATGGCGCTGATCTTGGTGACGCCTTCGACGACGTGCGCGACCTCCGACCCGAAGAGCTCGCGGATGCGCTCGATCGTCGTCAGGGTATCCTCGACCACGTCGTGCAGCAGGCCGGCGGCAATCGCCACCGCGTCGAGCTTCATGTCGGCCAGGAAATCGGCGACGGCGAGCGGGTGAATCAGATACGGCTCGCCCGAATGGCGCACCTGACCGCGGTGCTCGAAGGCGGAAAACACGTACGCTCGCCTGAGCAGTTCGACGTCGGCGTCAGGGCTGTACGCCCGGACCTTTTCCAGCAGCTCCTCGAAGCGAATCATCGAAACCGGTGTCTAAGCCAATAATAAACCGCGCCTTGACGTACGTTTTTTTGCTTCACTATACTGGCGCGGTTTCAGCCACGGAAATTCTTCTGACGTAGGGGGTTCAATGCGTGCTTTATCGGGAGCATCGCTGTCGGTGGTCGCGATGCTGGCCCTGGGTTCTGTCGCGGTAACAGCCGGCTGTGCCAAAGTCGGTAAAGTTCAGGCGATGCGAAATTTGAAGGAGGCCAACAAGGCCTACCAGGCCCAGGACTACAAGAAAGCCTCGCAGTTGTACTCCGATGCGGTCTCGCAGGCCCCCAACGATCCCGACGTGGTGTCCGCCTACTTCTTCCTCGGCAACAGCTACGACAACCAGTGGAAGCCCAGCAAGAAGGGCGAGGCGGAAAACGACGCGTTGCTGCAGAAGGCCGTCGAGAATTATCAGCTCGCAGCCGAGAAACTGAGCACGTCCGACAAGCCGGATTACAAACACCTCGGCACGCTCGCGCTGCAGTATCTCGTCGCCGCGTACGGCAACGACAAGCTGAACGATCCGGCGAAAGCGGAGCCCGTGCTCCAGAAAATGATTCAACAGGATCCGAGCGACCCCGCGAACTACTTCGCGCTCGCGAAACTGTACGAGGACGCCGGCGCGTACGACGCCGCCGAGCAGATGCTGCTCAAGGCGAAGGACGCCAAACCGGGCGATCCCGCCGTCTATATGACGCTCGCCGGATACTACAACCGGCAGGGCGCGTTCGACAAAACGATCGACGCGCTGAAGGAGCGCGCGGCGAAAGAGCCGAACAACCCGGAAGCCTTCTACACGATCTCGACCTTCTACTGGGACAAGGCGTTCCGCGACACGCGCCTGAAGGAAAACGAGAAGAAGGACTTCGTCAACAAAGGCATCGAAGCGATCGATCACGCGCTGCAGATCAAACCGGACTACGCCGAGGCGCTCGTCTACAAAGGACTGCTGTTGCGCCTGCAGGCGAATCTCGAGAAGGATGCCGCGAAGCAGCAGGCGCTGCTGAAGGAAGCGGATCGCCTCCGCGACAAGGCGCAGGAACTTCGCAAGCAGAAAGCGGCAGGCGTCGGCGACTGATCGCGTTCGCCTACGAGCGATTGGATCCCAGGCCGTCGGGCTCGAAACCCGACGGCCTTTTTTGTCTCAGCCCCGGTTACAACCGCGGGGTACAATCGACCGTTCTCACAACCATTCCTCGCAGGAGATCGCAATGAATGAGACCAGAAGGTCGCTGCTCGTGTGCGCGATCGCGGCGTGTCTCGCGTCAGCTCTGTACGCGAGCTCTGCGGCGGCTCAGGGCGTGACCACCGCGGCGATGACCGGCGTCGTCAAGGATGCGCAGGGCGCCGTCATTCCTGGCGCCAGCGTCGTCGCCGTCCACGAGCCGTCTGGCACTACATACGAAGCGGTCACACAGGCCGACGGACGCTTCTTCATTCAGGGCATGCGCGTCGGCGGCCCGTACAAGGTCACGGCTTCGCTGACTGGCTTCACGACAGAGGTCAAAAGCAACCTCACGCTGACGCTTGGCGTCGCGCAGGATTTGGAGTTCTCGCTGAAAGTCGCCGCGGTCGCCGAGACGATCACCGTCGTTGGCCAAAGCGACCCTGTGTTCAGCTCCTCGCATACCGGGGCCGCAACGGCCGTCCTTCGCGAAGAGCTCGCGTCACTGCCGACGATTTCGGGCCGCATCAACGACATGACCCGGATGTCGCCGCAATACACCGGATCGGGCGGCTTCGCCGGCGCCGACAACCGGATGAACAACATCACAGTCGACGGCGCGTACTTCAACAACTCGTTCGGTCTCGCCGGTCAGCCTGGCGATCGCACCGGCGTGGCGCCGATCTCGCTCGAGGCGATCGAGCAGGTGCAGGTCGCCATCGCGCCGTTCGACGTCCGCCAGGGCAATTTCGTTGGCGCCGGGGTGAACACCGTCACACGCA
>Ga0070699_100005860_pt1 | contig 10729 bp, 8 predicted proteins | sample KBSK1503metaG_FD_65473 | JGI IMG/M metagenome (GOLD analysis project Ga0070699, IMG submission 65473) | Corn, switchgrass and miscanthus rhizosphere microbial communities from Kellogg Biological Station, Michigan, USA - KBS K1-50-3 metaG | ecosystem: Host-associated > Plants > Roots >...
GGTGGCAACGGGACCATCGGCACGATCTCGTCGAGCGGTCTGTACAAGGCTCCCAATACCGTGCCGAACCCGGCGACGGTGACGGTGAGTGCCACGTCCAACGCCGACACCAACAAGACGGCCACGGCGACGGTGACGGTCGTGAAGCGCTAAATGTCGTTGTGGGACGCGGCGCGGACCTCATGGTCCGCGTCATCTGCAACGCATTGCACTGCGATGGTCAGTGGACGGATGATACCGGCGTGAAGAACGCGTCATTCGTCCTCATCCTCGTCGTTTCGATCTTCAGTGCGGCGTCAGCGAGCGCGCAGACGCAGGCACCGCCCGACCTGACCGGCATGTGGATCAATCAATACACGCCGGACCTGTCGCGTGCGCTCGGCCATCAGCCGCCGTTCACACCGTATGGCGCCGAGCGGTGGCGCACGGTGGACACGTCCAAGGACCCCACGTCACTTTGTCTGCCGCCAGGACCGACGCGCGCCTTCACGGCGCCGTATCCCTTCTTGCTTGTCCAACACGGGACCATGATCGGCTTCATGTACGAGTACATGGCGCTCTTCCGCGCGATCTACATGGACGGTCGCGAGCACCCGGCGCACGCGCTCGAGAACCCGGACTACATGGGCCACTCGATCGGGCACTGGGAGGGAAAGACTCTCGTCGTCGACACCGTCGCCCTGAACGACGGCACCTGGCTCGATACCGCCGGCCACGAGCACAGTGACAAGTTGACGGTGGTCGAGCGGTTCGAACGGGATGGGCCGAACCTGAAATACACCGCGACCTTCACTGACCCTGTCTTCTTCACGAAGCCGTGGTCGATCACGCGCACGTTCACGCCGGGCAAGCCGACCGACCGCATCCTGCCGTATACGTGCACGGAGAACAACCGCGACCTCGAGCACCTGGTGCCGAACCAGCCCAATCTGAATTACAAGCACGTCCCCGAGCCTTGATGCGAAGGTCCTTTCGATTGGGATGCGCCGCAACTGTCGCTGTGTGCTGCGCCATTGCTGCGACCGTCGTCGCGCAGCAGAAGCAGGAGCAACTTAGCGAAACCTATCGCGGCAGTCGGCGCAATGACGTCGAGTATCAGAAGGTCGCGCCCTTCAAGGTGTTCGACAACCTCTATTACGTCGGGCCGGGGTTCGTCTCTGTCTGGCTGGTTCCGACGTCGAGCGGGCTGATCCTCATCGATGCGGCACAGGAGCCGTACGTCGATCACGTCATCGATGGCATTCGGAAAGTGGGCTTCGATCCGCGCGAGATCAGATACATCCTGATCTCGCACGGCCATCTCGATCACTTCGGCGGCGTCGCGCGAATCCAGCAGCTGTCACGTGCGCGAGTACTGGCGCTCGACGAGGACTGGCAACTGATCGAGGCGGCGGGAAAGGCGCCTGGGCGCGGCAACGAGCCGCCGCCGCGGGTTCCGGCGCGCGACATGGTCATCAAGGACGGCGAGACCATCACGCTCGGAAACACCTCGCTCAAGGTTTACAAGCTACCCGGGCACACGCCGGGATCGGCCTCGTTCGAGTTCACGGTTTTCGACGGAGGCCGACCGTACAAGGCGTTCCTGTTCGGTGGACCGGGTCCGCGCGGCGGAGTGCAGGGTGCCGAGCAGTTCCTTGCCAGCGTCAACCGGCTCGCGCAGATTCCGGGCGTGCAGGTGGCGGTGCCGGTGCACAGCTGGCTGAATGATTTTCCGTATCCAAATGGCGGCGTGTTCGAGCGCGCTCAGAAGCTTGCGCAGCGAAAGCCTGGCGAGCCGCACCCGTTCGTCGATCCGGCATCGTGGCAGGCGTGGGTGAAACAGGCGCAGGACGGCGCGATCAGGAATCTCGAGAAGGAGAAGGCGGGTCAACCCCCAACACGCTGACGCTGGAGCCAATTCCCAACTCCCAAATGTGCGTTCACGAACGATTGGGAGTTGGCGTAACGAAGTCCGTTGGGAGTTGACAAGCAGTGGCAGCGGGTCGGGTCACGGCATGCGCGATGCCGCGTAGGCCGTCACGTTGATCATGTCCTCGACGTCGAGCTTCGCGACGATCGGCGCCATGATCTGGCTCTTGCGCGCGCCCTGCTTCATGTCCCAGAGCTGCCGCATCGTATAGCTGGCCGTGCGACCCGCGATGCCCGGCACGTTCCCGACGCCTTTCAGATCCGCTCCGTGGCACAGCGTGCACTGCGTTGTCTTGCCGCCGGCGGTCGTCGCGAGCGCTTCTCCCTTCGCAATGCTGCCGATCGGAACGTAGGCGATGAAACCCGATCGCGGATCGCGCATCACGTCGGTGTGCTCGGGATTGGCGGGCACTTCGATGATCCGATGCCCCAGAGGGATCGGCGCCGCGCCGGCAACCGGCATGAACAGCCCGTTCGTCGTGCTCCGCACAGCGGGTGCCGTTTCTGATTCGACGACACGCACCCACGGACGCCACTTCATCGACGCGAAGTAGTCGGCCGCGGCCTTGGCCTCGTCATCCGTCAACGCCCGTGCGATCTGGACCATCTCGTTGGCGTTGGCCTTGCGCGAGTCGGCGCTGCGTCGAGCCCCGGTCTTGAACGCGGTCAACTGTTGAACGATGTACGCGGCAGGCAGACCGGCGACACCACCGTTTTCCATCTTGCCTTGACCGTTCGGGTAGTGGCAGAGCGCGCACGCGCGAGCACCAGCCGACGCCTTGCCCTTGGCGACTATCTCCGGCATCACCGGGTGGTCACCCGGATACCAGTCAGCCGGGCCGTAGTCGTAATACGCCTCGTTGCGCGTGAACTTAGCTGGTGCGCCCTGCAGCTCGTGCTTGATCCCATCGTCGGCAACTGGTGCCGCGGGATACGCGCAGTCTGGAAATCCCTTCGCGGTTGACGGGCACGCCGGCGCGACCGTATCGCCAGCCGCGAGCGGCTTCAGATAGCCATACGCCCAATCCGGGTGATCCGCCGACTGCTGTGCCGCGAGCGCGATGCCCATGAGAACACTGACACTCACGACAACAAGGAGAGCTTTCATGGCGCGAGTATATCCATGGGAACCTGGAACCTGGAACCTGGAACCTGGAACCTGGAACCCGGAACCCGGAACCCGGAACCCGGAACCCGGAACCAGGAACCCGGGAACTTGGAACCGGGAACCCGGAACCTGGAACAATTTCATACCGTCGCTGTCCTTGTGCAGCCGATAGCAGTGGTCACCAAACCCGGCGGTACTTCGTGGTGGGCTCAGGCGAGCGCGATAGAGCGTGTCGCGTGCGGCGTCGGTGCGCTCCTGTTCTCGAGCGGCGTCGTTCATGTCGCGATTCTGCTCGGAACCGGCGCCTCGTGGGACGGGCCACTCTCGCTCCGCAAAGCCGCGACGTTTGGCCTCTCCTTCGGCCTCACGCTGATGAACATCGTCTGGGTCGCATCATTCCTCGAGATGTCCCGCACTGTTCGAGCGTCGCTCATCGGCAGCTTCACGGCCGCCTGCGCGCTCGAAACCGTGCTCGTGACGATGCAGGCATGGAGAGGCGTGCCGTCGCACTTCAATCTCGAGACGACGTTCGACGGGCTCGTGGCGCGTGCGCTGGCGATTGGTGGCGCGGTTCTCGTGGCCGTGATCAGTTGGCTGATGGTGGCCGCGTGGCGCAGGCGACCGCCTGTCGAAGACAGTTTCCGCGTCGCCATTCGATTGGGCCTGTCGATCCTGGTCGCCGCACAACTGGTCGGCGCGCTGATGATCGCGCGAGGAATGCTGCTGGTGTTCGCGGGGAATCCTCAGGCCGCGTATGACACGGCCGGGTCACTCAAGCCGGTGCACGGAGTGGCGATGCACGGCATCCTCGTCCTGCCGCTGCTCGCGTATGCGCTGTCGTTCGTCGACTGGCCCGAGCAGCGGCGCCTTCACATCATCCGTGTCGCCAGCGCGGCGTACGTGCTGCTGACGATCGTGATTTTCGTTTGGTCCGCCTGAAAACGAAGGTCCGCCTGAAGGCGGACCCTACATCGCGGACCATAGAGGTCCGCGCCGCACCTGTCTTATCCGACACCGACTCGCTTTTCGGCGGGAGCCGGCGGCGCTTCTTTCTTCGGCGCGGGCGGCGGAGCCGCCTGGTGGCGCTGGTTCTTGACGACGCGGAGCGGGTCCGGGGGGGCGGTGCTCGCGTCCACCGGCTTGCGATGTTCCGGACGGCTGTCGCGGTTCAGGAAGTAGTTGACCCACGAGCTGGTGCGCTTCAACTTCCGATCGGGCGGGGGAATGAACGTCTTCAGGTAGTCCACGCGTGCCGCGGTCTCGGCGCGCTGATACACGCTCACCCAGATGCACTCCTGATCGACGACCTCGCAGCGTGTGCTGAACGTGCCGCCGCACGGCCCGTTGCGCATCTGCTTCGGACACGTCTGCGGACAGACGTACTCCATGTGGCCGAGTACGCAGTTCCCGCACTCCTCGCAGCCGAACGTCGGTCGCTTTGTCCAGTACTCGAGGCGCTCCGTAAAATCGCGCACCGCCGGGTGTTTGTCGACCCAGCTGAAGAAGCGCGTGAGCACGCGCCGCATCGCCGAGTCGCGCGTCACGTTGAACGTGCGACCCATCGTGTCGAGCGTGACGGTGACAAGCGGCAGATGACGCCGTACCGGACGAGCGTCCGAATCGAGGTAGAAGCCCTTGGCATCGCCGAATTGCAGGCGTTCCGCGCACTCCTGCCAGTTGGGAGCGAGCTCTGTGGCACGTTCGAGGATGCGAGTGATGTGCTCGGCGTTATGCGTGCCGCCGATGTATGCGCCCGCGTACCCGAGCCCCTTGAGCACGGCCACACTTTCCGCCGCGCGCTCGAGACGCGCGCTCAAGCCGCCATCGGCTGCTTCAGATTCCTTCTGGATCTTCGCGACGAGCTCGGGGGAGGCCCAGCAGCCGGGCGGATTTCCCGTCGCCATGCGCTCGGCCGGACGGCGAGCGAGGACGTAGACGTTGCCCATCACCGGAATGGTGATGCCGCGTTCGTCGAGATACCGCTTGAGCTCCGCGAACTTCCGCGCGTCCCAGCCGACCTGTGTGATCGCCATGTTGGCGCCGGCCGCGACCTTCTTTTCGAGCTTCAGGTACTGATAGAGACAGTCCTCGCGCGAGTACTTGAATGGCGACACGGCCACCGCGATGTGGAACGGGACGTTCTGCTCGGCACGGACCGATGCGATCAGGTCGGTGAGCATCACCGAATCGAGATCGAAGACCGGTTTGGAGTCCGCGGCGGTGGGCCAGTCGCCGGTCAGCGCGAAGACGTTGAAGATGCCGAGCGCGCGCAGCGTCTGCAGCGTCTTGCGGATGCCGGCGCGATCCTGATTGACGCAGGTCAGGTGAATATTCGGCGGCAGCCCGCGAGCGCGCACCGCCGTGCCGACGCGTACGGGATCCTGACCGATCTTCCCACCCGCGTAGCTGGTGATGCTCCCCGCCACGACCTCGGGGATGTTGGCCAGGTTCGACGCGATCTCGAGGACTTGCGCCTCGCGCTTGAGGCCCGACGCCACGAGCTCGACCATCACCGAGAATGGTCGCGCGCGCATCGCCTCGGCCAACTGGGGAATCATCACCGCAAACTCTCCCGCACCTGACGAGCACCCTCGGCCATCGCCGACAGTTTATTGAAGGCCACCTCGCGCGGCAGGTTCACGCAGCCACAGTCGGGGCAGACGATCAGCCGCTCGACGGGCAGCACATCGAGCGCGCGGCGGATCCGATCGGCCACCAGACCAGCCGATTCGACTTCATGCGTCTTCACATCGATGACGCCCAGCCCCAGCGCGAACGGCGGCTTGAATTCCTTGAACAGCTGCAGATCGTCCTCGCCCCGCCGCGCGAACTCGAGCGACACCGCCTGCACCTTCGCGTCGAGCACGTGCGGAAACAGATAGCGATAGCTGCCCTCGAATGACGGCTTCCCGTATCGGTTCCCGTAGCAGATGTGCAGCGTCACGTGCGCCGCCACGCCCTCGAGCAGCGCGTTTACCGCCTTGATCGCCCATGGCAGATCCTCCGGGAACCCCGAATAGTAGGGCTCGTCGACCTGCAGGTGCGTCGCCCCTGCGCGGACCATCTCGCGCAGTTCCGAGTTCATGACGCGCGCCAGGTCGAGCGCGAACGCCTCTTCCGACGGGTAGTAGTCGTTACGGATCCGCTTGACCAGCGTGTGCGGACCCGACACCGACACCTTCGACGGCCGCTGCGCGAATCGCTTCAGGAACCGCACCTCGTCGGCGAGGCCGAGCGCAGCCGTGCCGAGCTTGCCGCGCACCACGCTGTCGTAGAAATCGTAGTACGAGCGCTTCGACCCGGGATCGGTCTGCACGCCGGCAAGCTTCTCGGCGAAGTAGTCGATCATGTTGTCGCGCTGCAGCTCGCCGTCCGAGACGAGATCGACGCCGGCGACTTCCTGATCCTTGAGCGCCGCCTTGCGCGCGGCGTCGTGCATGTCGTCGATGTCGTGACGGCTGATCTTGCGCTGCAGGTAGTCGTTCTTGGCGCGCTCGAGCCACTGCGGCATCGAGTAGCTGCCGATGACGGTCGTCGGGAGAGTTGGAAGAGTCATAGTGGAGATGGTCATGCAATGCAAAATTCAAAATGAAAAATGCAAACAGTACATGGCTCGCTGCAACGGGGCGAACGTCGCCGCGTCTTCCATTCAGTTGCGACGAAAACGTTGTGTTTGCATTTTGACTTTTGCATTTTGAATTGCAGCGTTAGTCCCTGGGTGTCGTATACAGAATCTGCGTGCGCGAACCGGGACGATATCGGAACGGCGCGAAGTGCACGTCAAAGCCGGCGCGCGCGCCCACGGCGCGCAGGAACGCGCCGTTGACCCACGTCACGAACGAGCCGTCGAGTTTGCCAGGCCCCTTGAAACCCTGCGCGTATTCCTTCATCGACGTGATGAAGATGTCCTGCACCTGCAGATACCCGCGCGGATGGAGCAACGGCACGGTGTGGACGAAGCTCTCCGCGGCTCCGCGCGACAGGTGGAAGCGAACGTCGGGCGCCGCCTCGGCGAGGAGGTCGTCGAGCGGCTGGCGGCCAACACCCTGAGGCAGGTGCGCTTCATCGCCTTCGTCGAGCACGCGCAGCCGTTCTTCCATGCGCAGCGCCGAATAGACGCGATTCCAGAAATCGACGCCGCGATCGCGAGGCCCGAGCGCCTCGGGCCCGACCTCGAGCAGCTGCGCGATCTTGACGGGGAGCTCCGACGCCTCGAGGTGGAAGGCACTGGCGATGGCCTCCGCATCCGCCGTGTGCAGATAGGGACGCACTTCGATCAGATACAACTGTCCGTCCCGTCGCGCGATCTCGTCGAACGTCAGGTTGTCGTAGACGTTGGTGAGATGCACGAACAGGATCTTGAATCGCAGAAATGACAGCGTCTTGAACGGATTGTGCGCGTCGATCGGGATCACGCTGCACATCGGCGCGTGCGGACCGACGGCCGCGAGCGCCTTGTCGAGCGTGGTTGGAGAGTAATCGCCGAGCAGGAACTTCAGCTTGGAGTAGTAGCCGGTGCCGCAGTCGCGATCGAGCGCGATGAACTTGTCGAGCCAGAGGCGTGCGCGGGCGCCGGAACCGACGCCAATCTCCATCGCATAGACTTCGGCCGGCAGCTGTCCGCGCGAATCGAGGTCGCGCAGCAGCGTCCAGAAATCGCCGACCGAGTCGGCGACCGCATCGGGGTGGTTCGCGTCCGATCCACGACTTGGCAGCGACGCCTCGTAATTCCGCTGCATGGTCGCTTCCCAGTCGCCGAGCCGCTGCCAGAACAACCGGTTGAAGCCCCAGATGATCGACGCGCGCCAGGGAGCAAAGGCGTCGAGGAACAGCCGCCGTCCGGCCTCGGGCGCCTCGGCGTCGCGCAACGTGTGGACCGCCGCCGACAGCTGTTCGGAGAGCGTCGCCGGATCGAACTGTCGAAGGTCGACCGCGATTTCTGCGAGCGGCCGCGTCCGTCCCTGCTGATCCACGGTGCGCCGCACGAGGACGGGATCGCGGAACGACCGCTGGTAATGCACCCAGTCGAGATGGACGCGCAACGCCGCCGCCGTCTCCGGATCGAGACCGCACCGATCGATCAGCGAGGTCACCGCCGCCGTCACGCGGCTCGTCAACCCGGCGACGTCCGTGCCCGGCGGCAGCGCGGACGCCGCGTAGTTTGCCTGAATGATCATTCGTAAGTAGCTGGGTTGCTGGGTAGATGGGTCGCTTCGCTTCTGGGTGTCTTTACCGAGCTACCCATCCGCCTAGCCACCGAGCTACCTGTCGATGCGGCAGCGTGAACATCCAACAATAGCGGGGTTCGGTGGGCGGAGGGAAGGGGGTTCAAGTTCCGATATGGCAGACCGATTTCGATCTGTAGAAAAGCTCGGTATTTCTTTCTCCTGGAGCGGCTGTGAGGCACTGGACCATCGGTCGGCGTCTGACATGGGGATTCTGCGCGGTCGTCGCGATTGCGGTGATCCTCGGGGCATTCTCGTTTTTTCAACTTCGCGTGATCCAGCGGTCGTCCAGACTGATCACCGATGTCGCCGTGCCCGGCGTGAAAGCGTCGGGGCAGATGACGAGCCTGTCGAAAGACATCCGCGGCGCCATCCTGCAGCACATACTGAGCAGCGATCCGGCCGAAAAGGCGCGATTCGAGGCGCGCATACGGGAAACCGCGACTTCGGTCGACGCGGTCCTCACCGGGTACGAGCGGACCGTGACCGAGCCGAACGACAAGCAGAAGATCGAGGAACTGAAGAACGCGCTGCACGACTATCGCCAGACGCGCGACACCGCGGTGCTGTCGCTCAGTCGCGAGAACAAACAGGCCGAAGCGTTCGACGCGTTCAAGACGATCCTGACGCCGGTCATGACCAAGTACTTCAACGCGCTCGCAGCGATCGAGAAGCAGGCCTCCGACAACGCGACACGCGATGACGAGGCCATTACGAGGGCCATTTCCTCCGCCGAGATCGGGCTCGCCATCGGCATTCTGGCGGCCTTTCTCGTCAGCGGCTCCGTGGGCTACTTCATTGTCCGCTCGACCAACGGCGCGTTGCGCACCTCCGTGACGGCGTTGACGAGCGGCGCGCAGCAGGTCGTGGCGGCCTCCGGCCAGGTCTCCTCGGCTGCACAGTCGTTGTCGCAAGGCGCCAGCGAGCAGGCGGCGGCGCTGGAGGAAACCTCGGCGTCGGTCGAAGAGCTGGGGTCGATGTCACGGCAGAATGCCGAGAACTCTCGGTCGGCAGCCAGCGTGATGACGGAGGTCGATGAAAAGGTGCGCGAGTCCAACGCGGCGCTGCGCGACATGCTCGGCTCGATGTCCGCAATCCAGGATTCCAGCCGGAAGGTCGCGAAGATCATCAAGACGATCGACGAGATCGCGTTCCAGACCAACATCCTCGCGCTGAACGCCGCGGTCGAAGCGGCGCGTGCCGGTGATGCGGGGATGGGCTTTGCCGTCGTCGCCGACGAAGTGCGAAGCCTCGCGCAGCGATCGGCGCAGGCGGCCAAGGACACGGCCGGTCTCATCGAGGAATCGATCGCGACCGCTCATGGCGGCGACAAGAAGGTGGCACAGGTGGCGACCGCGATCACCGGCATCACCGAGAGCGTCGCCAAGGTCAAGCGGCTGGTCGACGAGGTGAGCGCCGCGAGCCAGCAGCAGACGCAGTCGCTCGATCAGGTGTCGGTCGCGATGTCGCAGATGGGGAAGGTCACGCAGACGACGGCGGCCACCGCTGAAGAGAGTGCCGCCGCCAGCGAAGAGCTGAACGCCCAAGCCGAAACGGCCATGACTGTCGTCAAGTCGCTGGAGGCGCTCGTCGACGAGCGGAAGCGGACCGAGCCGGCGATCGAACCCGCGCCCGCCCGCGTCGCCAATGTTGTGCCTTTAGCCAGGCGGCCGGCAACGCCGAGAGTGACCGCTTCCTCCAAGCCGAAGCGCCGATCGGTGAAGACCGCCGAGGATGTGCTGCCGCTGGAAGATACCGGTACGTTCGCGCGATTCTGAACGCACCACTACGGCGGGTCCGCTGCGCGGCACCCGCCCTACTTCTGCGCCGCTTCCTTCCGGTAGTTTTCGGCGACCGTCTGCACCTCCGACGCGGCGTTCATCATCTCGATGAGATCGACGCTGTCCGGGATCAGGACGAACTGCAGCTTGTCGAGCGCGACCCATGGCCGCGTGTAGGCCTTGGGATCGTCGAGCGTGACGGTGAGCTCGAGCCGCTTCTGACTGATGCGATGCCATCGTTCTTCGACGCGCAGCTGATCGCTGTGCGGATTGCCGGCGTTGTCGAGCCACGATCGTTCGTCCGTGCCGTTCGAATTCACGACGAAGGTGGAGTCATCCTGCCAACGCCCCACTGAATACCCGTACCAGCGAGGATCGGGGTCGGTCGGCAGCGCGCGGCCGTCGGTCCAGATCGCCCGCCAGCGGCGCTCCCACATGTGCAGCACGTAATACGCCGATGGCGTGCGCACGAAGTTCACCGACCGCAGCTCGAACAGCAGATTGCGCGGATAGCCCGATGGATCGCCCAGCGTCGACAACGGATCGTTGATCTCGGCGACGTCGACCTGGCGAATGCCGTCGCCTGACTTGTGCGTCTTGCCGGCGGCATCGCCCCACGGCGTCAGCGGCGCCGGATTGCGCGCGCCACGCGCCCCGATGCCGTTGCGCGCGGGGTCCCACAGGCCGGTGAGATCGCGCGCCGGCGC
>Ga0070699_100005863_pt1 | contig 10728 bp, 10 predicted proteins | sample KBSK1503metaG_FD_65473 | JGI IMG/M metagenome (GOLD analysis project Ga0070699, IMG submission 65473) | Corn, switchgrass and miscanthus rhizosphere microbial communities from Kellogg Biological Station, Michigan, USA - KBS K1-50-3 metaG | ecosystem: Host-associated > Plants > Roots >...
CTGGCGAGCCCGCGCTCGGGGACCGCGGTCGCTCACCACGAGGGCCTGGTGGTGGTCATCGACACGGAGATCACCGACGACCTGCGGGCGGAGGGGGACGCGCGCGAGCTGCAGCGGGCGATCCAGGACCTCCGCAAGGACGCGGGCCTCGCACTGGACGACCGGATCGAGGTCTGGGTCGACGGGCTCGCCGACGCCGCCGCGGCGCACCTCCGGGACGTTGCCGAGGAGACCCTCGCCGACGCGATCCATCGCGGTCCCGCGCCGGCCGGGTCTGCAGAAGCGACAGCGGAAGTGGCGCTGAGCCGCGGATCCGTCACGATCGCGCTCTGTCGGGTGCGCGGAGCCGGGGAGGCCGCGTGACCGAATCGGCCGGGTCGCGGACGCCGTCGCCGGTCACGGCGCCCGCCGCACGTCGATCATCGGGGCGAGTGAGCCGATGGCTGGTCTTCGGGGGCCTTGCGGTCGCGGTCGTGGTTGTCGATCAGGCGACGAAGGCGGTGGTGACCTCGGGACTCGCGCCTGGCCAGTCGGTGTCGATCGTCGGCGACCTCCTGCGGATCGTCTTCGGCCAGAACACCGGTGCGCTGTTCGGGCTGTTCAAGGACAACGCGCTGATGTTCGGGGTCGTGTCGATCGCGGTGGTCGGGCTGATCGTCGCCTATCACGCGCGGGCAGGGACGAACCCGTACCTGACGGTGACCCTCGGGCTGCTGCTGGGCGGCGCGATCGGGAACATGATCGACCGCCTCCGCCTCGGCTACGTGGTCGACTTCGTCGACGCCGGGATCGGGACCGTCCGGTTCTACACGTTCAACGTGGCCGACTCGGCGATCAGCCTGTCGATCCTGCTGCTGATCATCGCCGCGATCCGGCCGTCGCTCGTCGACGGCGCGGCGGCGAGCCCCGATGAGGCCGCCAGATGACCGGGCCAGGCGTCCACACCCTGGAGGTCCCGGCCGGCTCCGCCCAACAACGGGTCGATCGGTACGTCGCCGACGTCACCGGCCTGTCCCGGAGCCACGTCCAGAAGCTCATCTCGGCCGGGAACCTGACGGCCGACGGGCTGCCCCTCAAGGCGAACGCCGTCGTCGGGCCCGGGGCGGCGCTCCGCCTGGTCGTTCCCGAGCCGGAGCCGCTCGACCTGGCCCCGGCCCCCGAGATCCCGGTCCGAGTCGTCCACGAGGACGCCGACCTGTTGATCGTCGACAAGCCGGCCGGGCTCGTCGTCCACCCGTCGCCCGGTCACGCCGGCGGGACGCTCGTCAACGCCCTGCTGGCCCATGCCGGACCGGCCGGCTTCGGAGGGATCGCCGGCGTCATGCGGCCGGGGATCGTTCATCGCCTGGACCGCGACACGAGCGGCCTGCTGATGGTCGCCCGGACCGACGCCGCGCAGCACTCCCTGATGGCCCAGCTGAAGGCGCGGCGGATCAAGAAGACGTACCTCGCCCTCGTCCAGGGTGAGGTCGCCGCGGAGGTCGGCCGGATCGAGGCCCCGATCGGCCGCGATCCGAAGCACCGGACGCGGATGGCGATCGTCTCCGACGGCCGGCCGGCCACGACCGGCTACCGTGTCCGCGAACGCTTCGCCGGCTGGACGCTGCTCGAGCTCGACCTCGTCACCGGCCGGACCCACCAGATCCGGGTCCACCTCGACGGGATCGGCCATCCGGTCGCCGGCGACCCCGTCTACGGGACGGGGACCTCGCGGCGGGGCCCACGACCCGGACCTGGCGGCGCGCCGCTCGATCGCCTGTTCCTCCACGCCTGGCGGCTCCAGCTGACGTCGCCGAGCGACGGCCGGCTGATCCGAGCGGAGGCGCCGCTCCCTGGGGAGCTGGAACGGGTCCTCGCCGGGCTCCGCGCCGGAGCGAACGATCTCGCGGGGCCCGAGGGACGGCGGTGACCGACGCGCGGGTCGACATCCGGCGCGACCCCGGTCGGCCCGACTTCGTCGTCGAGGGTGCGCCCGGGGCGCTGCTGGTCATCATCTCGGGACCGTCGGGCGTTGGGAAGGACACGATCATCGACGCGATCCGCCGCCGTGAGCGCGAGACCGGTCGCGATGGCAAGCGCCATTACGTCGTGACCTGCACGACGCGGCCGCCGCGGGACGGTGAGCGGGACGGTGTCGACTACCACTTCATCGACCGGGAGGAGTTCCTACGCCTCTACCGCGCCCGTGGCTTCCTCGAGGCGAACGAGGTCCACAAGAACTGGTACGGCTCCCCGCGCGATCAGGTCCGCGAGGCGCTCATCGCCGGCCGCGACGTCATCCTCAAGATCGACGTCCAGGGCGCCCAGGTGGTGAAGGAACAGGTCTCCGAGGCACTCCTGATCTTCGTCGTCCCGCCGTCGATGGAGGAGCTCTTCCAGCGCCTTCGCGAGCGCGCGACGGAGACCGCGGAGCAGCTCGAGGTCCGCCAGCGCGACGCCGCCATCGAGCTCGCCCGACAGGGCGACTACGACCACGTCGTGACGAACGAGACGGGCCAGGTCGAGCAGACCGCGGAGAAGATCGAGGCGATCATCGCCAAGGAGCACACGCTCCACCCGACCCGTCGGGTCCGCGTGTAGCGAACGGGATGGACGCGACCATCGACGTCCGGACGTCGACGGCGCGCCAGGTCGCGCGCCACGTCGCGGTCGCGATCGACGCCGCCGGAGGCGGCGGGAACCGGCCCTACACGTACCTCGTGCCGCCGGAGCTCGCCGACCTGGCTTTGGGCGAAGCGGTCCTCGTCGAGTTCGGTCGGCGCCAGGCCCTCGGCGTCGTCCTCGACGAGGCCGAGGCCCCGGACGGTATCGCGGCGAAACCGATCGTCTCCCGCGTTCGCTCCGACGGGCCGCTCTTGCCCTCGCTGTCGCTCCGGCTCGCCGGGTGGATCGCCGACCACTACCTCGCCCCGCCGGCGCTCGTCGTGCGGGCGATGCTCCCGCCGCGGCTGCTCGAGCGCCTTGAGCTCGTCGCGGAACGGACCGCTGGCCAGCCACCCCCGGGGCTCCCGCCGGCGGACCGCGACCTCCTGGACCAGCTGGAGCGGGGACCGCGGCCGATCCGCGACCTCGTTTCGTCGGAGGGTCGCGCCGGCCTGCTGCGCCGGGTCCGGGCGCTGGCCGATCAGGGCCTCGCGACACTGGACTGGACGCTGCTCGGTGCGGGGGGTGGGCCGCGCTACGAGCGTTGGGTCCGGCTGACGCCGGCAGGACGGGCCGCCGCCGACGCCCTGTCAGACGGACAGCCGGTCGACGGACGCCCGCTCGGCGAACGACAACGGGCGCTCCTCGACGAGCTCCTCCGCGACGTGCCCGACGGCGCGGCCGAGACAGGTGTCGAGGCCGCCCCGCTTGGGGACCGCCACGGAACGGGGACCGTCGCATCACTGGCGCGCCGCGGCCTGATCGAGGTCGATGTCCGCGAACGCCCTCGCCGCCCCCTCGGGAGCCGACCGGTCGGCCTGCGCGGTGCCCGGCCACCCGGGGCGGAGCTCACCGAGGCTCAGGCTCTCGCCGTGACGGCCGCTCGCCGGGCCGTCGCGGAGGGCCAGCCGCGCCCGATCCTCCTCGACGGCGTCACCGGCTCCGGCAAGACCGCGATCTACGTCGAGGCGATCATCGCCTCGCTCTCGCGCGGCCGGCCGGCCCTCATCCTCGTTCCCGAGATCGCCCTGGCGATGCCCCTCGTCGACCGTCTCCGTGCCGATCTCTCCGCGCGGGTCGCTCTCCTCCATTCCGGGCTCGGAGAGGGCGAGAGGGCCGACGAGTGGCGCCGGATCCGAGCGGGGGACGTCGACATCGTCGTGGGCACCCGCCTGGCCGTCCTCGCACCGCTCGCGGACGTCGGCCTGATCGTCGTGGACGAGGAGCATGACGGGGCGTACAAGAGCGATCGGACACCGCGGATCCAGGCGCGGGACACGGCGGTCCGGCTCGCCGAGCTGGCGGGCTCGGCGGTCCTGCTCGGGAGCGCGACGCCGGCGGTCGAATCCGTCGGGAAGGCGCGGGAAAGTCGCTACGAGCGGGTGGTCCTGCCGGCCCGGCCGTCGGGCGCCAAGCCGGTGATCGAGGTCGTCGATCTTCGCGAGGAGCTCCGGGCCGGCAACCGGAGCCTGTTCAGCGGGAGGCTGGTCGCGGCGCTCGGAGGCCTCGACCGATCCGCCGGTGATCAGGCGATCCTCACGATCAACCGGCGCGGCACCGCCTCGGTCGTGCTCTGCCGCGATTGCGGCCACGTCCAGACGTGCCCGGAGTGCGAGCGTCCGCTCGTCTACCACCAGGCCGGGACGACGCTGCGATGCCATCACTGCGGCCGGGCGACGCCGATCGCCACGCGCTGCCCGAACTGCGGCTCGCCGCGGATCCGCTACCTCGGCGGCGGGACCCAGCGGGTCGAGGACGAGGTCCGCCGACGCTTCCCCGGCCTCCGCGTCGGACGGCTGGACCGCGACGTCGTGGAGCACCGCGGTGCGGCCGACCGCGTCATCGACGCGTTCGCCGCCGGCGACATCGACGTCCTCGTCGGCACGAGCCTCGTGACGAAGGGCCTCGACATCCCGGCCGTCACGCTCGTTGGGGTCGTCTCGGCCGATGTCGCGTTGAACCTGCCCGACGAGCGCGCCGCCGAGCGGACGTACCAGCTCCTCGCCCAGGCGGCCGGCCGGGCCGGCCGTGGCGACCGGCCTGGCCTCGCGATCATCCAGTCGTATCAGCCGGACCATCCGGCGATCCAGGCGGTGGCGACCGACGACGCGGCCGCCTTCTACGACGCCGAGCTGGACCTTCGACGCCGGTTTGGGTCGCCTCCGTTCGGGTCCCTCGTCAAGCTCATGGTCGGGCTGGTCGACCGCGACGCCGCGGAAGGCGAGGCCAAGGCGATGGCGGCGCGCCTGCGTGAGCGCGCCCTCGAACGCGAGAGCGACACGGCCATCGTCGGACCCGCCCCGGCCTACATCGCCCGGCGCGCCGATCGCTGGCGCTGGAACCTCGTCCTCCGCGGCTCCGACCCGCGGGGGCTGCTCGACGGCGGCGTCGAGCCGCCATGGTCGGTCGACGTCGACCCGGACAGCCTCCTCTGACGAAGGTCCTCTCGCACGGTGGCGCGATCCGGGCCACAATGAGCGCGACCAGCAGGAGGACGCCATGAGCGAGATGCAGGACCCATCCGGGGCGAACGGCCACTCGGCCGAGGGCGGTTCGACGAGCGGCTCGACGGGGACAAATCCACCCGGCGCCGCGGACGAGACGTTCGGCTGGACGGCCGAGGACCAGGGCTCCGGCCGGGGCGCCGAGGCCCGCGCCACCGCCGAAAAGATGCTCGGGCAGCTCCAGTCGATGATCGACACGATCGCGGTCCAGGCGGCTCCGGTCGCGAGGCAGATCGGGGCGAAGGCCGCCGAGCTCGCCGCCATCGCCGCGGACCGCGCCGGCCCGCTCGCCCACCGTGCTGCCGACGCGACCGCCGACGCGAGCGTCAAGCTCGCAGAGCGGTCGAGGACGTTTGCCGCCGGTCTTCGCAGCCACGAGGACGAGGCCGGAAACGGCAGCGGCGATCCGGAGGGACCGCGCAGCTAGGCCTCTGGGACGCCGTGGCGTTTCAAGCGAGGGGCCACGAACCCCCGGATATACTTCCGCGCCATGAGCGTCCGCCCAATCGTTCTGCTCGGTGACCCCCGGCTGCGCCTGAAGGGGTTGCCCGTCGAGAGCTTCGGCCGGTTCCTGCACGGCCTCCTCGACGACATGACCGAGACCATGCGCCACGCCCCGGGCGTCGGCCTTGCGGCGCCCCAGGTCGGCGAGGCGCTCCAGGCGTGCGTCATCGAGGTCGGCGAGCAGCTGTACGAGCTGATGAACCCGCGGATCGTCCGAGGGGCCGGCGAGGACCGTGACCTCGAGGGCTGCCTGTCGCTCCCCGGCTACTACGCCTACGTGACCCGCCGGGAGAAGGTCTGGGTCGTCGCCCAGAACCGCCACGGCAAGAAGATCAAGGTCGCCGGCTCCGGGCTCCTCGGTCGGGCGCTCCAGCACGAGCTCGACCACCTCGATGGCAAGCTCTTCATCGACTACCTCGAGTCGATGGACGAGCTGATCCCCATCGGCGCGGACGAGAACGACGGCGAAGAAGCCGACACCGAGAAGGCGGCCCGGGCGCTCGCGTGACCTCGCCGCCCGCGCGGCCGGTCCGGACCATCTTCCTCGGCAGCGGCCACTTCGCCCAGCCGACATTGGGGCGGCTGGCCGCCCACCCGTCGATCGACCTCGTCGCCGTCGTGACCGCCCCGCCTCGTCCGGTCGGCCGGCTCAAGCTGGTGACGCGGACGCCGGTCCACAAGGAGGCCCGCGTCCTGGGCCTGAACGTACGGACACCCGAGCGTCTCCGAGATCGAGCCGCGCTCGGCGACCTCCTCGCGCTCGATCCCGACCTCCTCGTCCTCGCCGATTACGGCCAGATCGTGCCGGCCGCGCTGCTCGACCTGCGGTTCGGCGCGTTGAACCTCCACCCGTCACTCCTTCCGCGGCATCGTGGCGCGACGCCGATCCCGGCTGCTCTGCTCGCCGGCGACCACGCGACGGGGGTCACCCTGATCCGCATGGATCGGGGCGTCGACACCGGCCCGATCGTGGCCGTCGAGCACGCGACGCTGGGCGGCGAGGAGACGGCCCCGGCGCTCGAGGCGCGGCTGGCGATCGCCGCCGCCGGCCTGCTGGCGCGGTCGCTGGACCCGTGGCTCGACGGCAAGCTTGAGGCGGTGCCGCAGCCCGAAGTCGGAGCGACGATGACGCGGCCGCTGCGCCGCTCGGACGGAATCATCGACGCCTCCGTCCCGGCGATGACCCTGGAGCGCCAGGTCCGCGCCTACCTGCCCTGGCCGGGATCGTTCCTGCAGGCCGACGGCGAACGGCTCGTGGTCCTTGCCGCTCGCGTCGTGGCGGCTGACGAGGACGACGAGCCGGGCCGGCTCGTGCCGGATCCGGCCGGACTCGCCCTCGCCACGGTCGAGGACCGGCTCGTCCTCGACGAGGTCCAGCCGGCGGGTCGCCGGCCGATGTCGGGCGAGGCCTTCCTGCGGGGCCACCCGCAGATCCTCGGCCGGTTCATCCGGAAGGTAGATCCCGCCGACACCGCCGTCGCTGGTGACGCCGACGCCGGAGAGTACGGCGACGCGGCCGAGCCGTCCAAGCCGGCCGCCGACCCCGCGTAGACTCGGGTTGATGGCCTCCGCCCAGACCCCGATCGCACTGCCCGTCGCGACCCGCGACCCGCGTCCCGGCCTGTCCGGCCTCAGCCCGGCCGAGCTCGAGGCGTGGCTGGTCGGCCGGGGCCAGCCGGCGTACCGGGCGAAGCAGGTCGGCGACGCAGTCTGGCGGACCGGAGCACCATCGTTGGACGAGGTCCTGACGCTACCGGCCGCCCTCCGTTCGGAGCTGTCGGAGGCGTTCCGCTTCGACACTGTCGCCGACACCGAGCGGCGCCTGTCCGACGGTGGCCTGACCGAGAAGGGTCTCCATCGCCTATCTGATGGCGCCCTCGTCGAGTCGGTGCTCATGCACTACCCAGCTCGAGGTGCCCAGCGAGAACGCCACACGCTCTGCATCTCGAGTCAGGCCGGCTGCGCGGTCGGTTGCCCGTTCTGCGCGACGGGCGAGCTCGGATTCACGCGTGACCTCGAGACCGCCGAGATCGTCGACCAGGTCCGCCACGCTGCACGCCGCCTCGCGGCTGACGGCCGGCGCCTGACGAACGTCGTGTTCATGGGGATGGGCGAGCCGCTCCTGAACCTGGATCGGGTCCTGGCGGCCGTCGACGCGCTGAATGACCGAGGGCGGTTCGGCCTCGGGGCCCGCCACATCACGATTTCGACCTCCGGCGTTATCCCAGGCATCCGGCGCCTGACCGCACTCGGCCCGCAGTTCACGCTCGCGATCTCGCTCCACGCAGCGCGCGATCCGCTGCGCGACGTCCTCGTGCCGCTGAACCGGCGCTGGCCGGTCGCCGAGGTCGTCGCGGCCGCCCGCGATCACGCCGCCGCGACCGGCCGCCGCATCACCTACGAGACGACGATGATCGGCGGCATCAACGACACGGACGAGGACGCGCGAGCGATGGCCGAGCTCCTCCGCGGCGACCACGCCCATGTCAACCTGATCCCGATGAACCCGGTGGCCCACACGCCGTGGACGGCCTCGCCCGACCCCGTCATCGAGCGGTTCGCCGCGACGCTCCGAGCAGCCGGCGTGACGGCGACGATCCGCCGGAACCGCGGACAGGAGATCGGTGCGGCCTGCGGCCAGCTCGCCGCGGAGCGGGCCGGCGAGCCGCCGCCGGCGGTCGTCGCGCGGCGTCGGGCACGGCTGGAGGACGAGAGCGTCCACGCGCTGCGCGGCGAACGCAGCCACGAGCCCGTCCCGGCTGGCGTGGGGGAATAGGCGTGGCCGGCGGTCGGGCCCGGGTCGCCGTCAGCATCCTCGACGCCGACCACTCGAACATGGCCTATGCGGTCCGGCGTGCCGAGAAGGAGGGCGCCGATCGCTTCCACATCGACGTCATGGACGGCCACTTCGTCCCGAACCTGACCTTCGGCCCGAAGATGATCAAGGGCATCCGGCCGCGGACCGAGTTGCCGATCGACGCGCACCTGATGATCAGCGACCCGTTGCAGTTCATCGACGAGTTCCTCGATGCCGGCTGCGACTCGATCACCTTCCATGTCGAGGTCGACCCGGCCCAGATCGAGCCGACCCTCCGAGCGATCCGGAAGGCGGGCCGAGCCGCGGGTCTCGCCGTGAAGCCGAAGACGCCGCTGACAGCGCTCGAGCCGTATCGGGAGCTGCTCGACATCGTCCTGGTGATGACCGTCGAGCCCGGGTTCGGTGGCCAGTCGTTCATGAAGGACGTCGCCGCCGAGAAGCTCCTCGCCGCTCGCGAGTACCTCTCGCACAAGCCCGTTGGCGCGGAGGTCCACGTCGACGGCGGCGTCAACCGCGAGACCGCCGAGTTCGTCGGTGGCCTCGGCGTCGACATCCTCGTCGTCGGCTCGGTGCTGTGGATCAAGGGCCGCGACATGGGCCGCGAGATCCGGCTCGTCCGGGCGCTTGCTGACGAGGGCTACCAGTACCGCCTGAACAACGGCAAGCCGCCGATTCCGCGCGACGCCATGGTCACGTTCGCCCAGCTACCGAAGTCGCTGGCCTGGCGGTTCATGACCGACATCGAGCGCGGCGGGATCCCCGTCATCGCCCTCCGCGGGACCGGCCAGTTCAACCCCGACGGGGTGCGCGACTACGACCTGCTGGTGCCGGCGTCCGCCGCGGCGCTGGCGACGGAACGGCATGCCGCCGATCGGACCCGATACTTCGAGGAGGCCGCGCGCTGGCGGGACGCGTACATCGCCGAGCACGGCGTTCGTCCGCCCGACAACCAGCGGCCGGGGATGGACGGACCCACGCCGCCAGCCTCCCCCGGGCAATCCACGCGACCCACGCGACCCACGCGACCCGCGGCAAGCGGCTAGCAGGTGCGCGCCCTCCTCCAACGGACGTCGGGCGCAAAGGTCCGCGTCGGCCAGGAGGTCATCGGCGAGGTGGGCGCTGGGCTCGTCGTCCTGCTCGGCGTGGGCCCGGACGACGACGAGTCGACGGCCGATGCGCTCGCGCGCCGAGTCACCGAGCTGCGGATCTTCGACGACGCCGCGGGGAAGACCAACCTGTCGTTGCTCGATGTCGGCGGGGAGGCGCTCGTCGTATCGCAGTTCACCCTGTACGCGGACACGCGCCGCGGTCGCCGGCCCGGGTTCACGGGCGCCGCGCCGCCGGAGGGGGCGGAGCGGCTCTACCTCCGGTTCGCGGCGGCGCTCCGCGGTCTGGGCGTCCGCGTCGCGACGGGGCGGTTCGGTGCGGTGATGGCGGTCGAGCTCGTCAACGACGGACCATTCACGATCTGGCTCGATACGGAGGATCCCTGAAGCCCGCGGGCCCCCAGGAGAGCGCTGCCCGCTCGAATCGGGATCATTGCGCCCAAGCGAAACTTGTTCGCTGGCGAAACCTGTTCTCCTCGCGAACTGGTTGCGCGTGACCGCAACGATGGCGGTTCGCGTTGGCAGTGAAGGCCACCGGCTTAGGCTCTGACTCTGGCTCGTGAGGGAGGATCGCTGGCAGGACCACTGCTGCCGACCGGCCTTGCGGTATTCGGGGCGACGATCGCCCTCGGTCTGATCGGGTCGAACGCCGTGCCGACGGCTCGTCCGGGCACGCCGCCACCGGATCTCCATCGAAGCGTCGCCTACCGCCGGATGACCCTTCGTCAGCCGGAAATGGGCCGGCATGCGCCGCGAATTGGACCTCCCACGGCCTGAACGGGCCGTCATTGCGCCAGGGGGCCTCGCCCGATCCCGATTCCTGTTCGCTCGCGAGGGAACGTTGTGGCCCGCAGCGCTTGCGCGAGCGCGGGCAATCACATCACCCAAGTCGGCAAACGAAAACGCCCGGCCGAAGCCGGGCGTCGGATCAGCCGGCGAGACCGCCTACTTGGCTGCCTTCAGGCTGGTTCGACGGCAGCGCGTGCAGACGAGCGCCTTCATCTCGGAGCCGTTCTCGCGGATCGTGAACGGCTGGAAGTTCGGCTGGTAGCGGCGGTGAGCGCGGACACGGTTCATGCCCGATGACTGCGGGTTGAAGCCGCCCATCGACACCTTGCCGCAGATCGCACAGGAGCGGGCCATGAGGTCCTCG
>Ga0070699_100005864_pt1 | contig 10728 bp, 15 predicted proteins | sample KBSK1503metaG_FD_65473 | JGI IMG/M metagenome (GOLD analysis project Ga0070699, IMG submission 65473) | Corn, switchgrass and miscanthus rhizosphere microbial communities from Kellogg Biological Station, Michigan, USA - KBS K1-50-3 metaG | ecosystem: Host-associated > Plants > Roots >...
ACGAGGACGCCGCGGGTCCCGAGCACACCCTTCATCTGCCCGAGGCAGAGCTTCCAGTCCCTGGCGTGCTCGAGCATCTCCGTGGAGACGACGACCCCGAAGCCCGGGTGGTCCGGCCCGAAGGCCTCGACGAGCCTGGACGCGTCGCACACGACGTCCACGCCGAGGCCGGGCTCGATGTCCACGCCGGTGTAGGACAGCGGCCCCATGGACAGGATCAGGTCCCTCACGCTGCCGTTCACGTTCCGGCTGCCGACCTCAAGGACGCGGGCGCCGCGGACGTCGCCGACGGAGAGGTTCCTCCGGACGAACTCCATGACGGCCGCGTTCATCCGGTCCTCCTGCGCGTCGCGAAGATGGTGGCGCGCGGTCCGTTCCGCTCGACGCGGTCGGAGATGATCGAGACTTCGTCGTAGCGGTCGCTCAGGGTCTCGCGGATGGTCTCAAGGGGAAGCCACCGGGAGAAGTCGCGGACGCCGGCCTTGGCGCCTGAGACGTTCTCGCGGTAGATCCAGGCCGGGTAGGTCTTCCCGTCGGACGACTTGTACGTCTCCGGCGTCTGTTTCGCATGGTGGGTGTCGAGGACCACCGTCTGCGCCAGCTGGCAGACCTTGAGGAGGTGGCCCACGGGGTCCTGAAGGTGGTAGAGCACGCCGCTGTGGAAGAACAGGTCCGCGGCGGCTGGCATACTCTCCTCGACGTCCATCAGCGCGAACCTCGGGAAAACCCCGTACATGGCGCACCGGAGCGACGACTTCATCAGGTTGTCGTGCCTGGCGTCCAGGGCCAGGAGGGCCTTCGACTTCTCGGCCAGCGCGATCGTGTGCGCCCCCTCAAGGCACCCGAATTCCACCACCGACTTCGTGGAGAGGTCGAACCTCATGTCGGCCATGAGGACGAGCTCGGCCGGGATCACGTACTGCGGGCCGCCGAGGAGCCCGACCTCCCGGCCGCGCGCGTCGCGGGTCGACGTCTTCCACGGGTGCGCGGCGTTCATCGCCGCGAGCTGGGAGTCCGTCAGGTGGTCAACGGGCCTGTGCACGCGGCTCCTCCTGAAAGAGCGGCGTCCACGTCATCCTGTTCACCGTCAGGATGTCGTAGATCGCCGAGATGTGCTGGTCGAAGCTGGGCTGTCCGTTCGTGAGCGGACGGAGGTGCGCGAAGGCCTCGCCGTAGGCCTTTCCGCCGTCGATGCCGAGCGACCAGACCTCCTTGACGCCCATAGCCGCGAGCACGCCGAACGCCGCCTCGCCGCTGAAGAACAGAACCGGCACGCATCCCGGGGGCGCGATCTTCGCCGACGAGGCGTACTTCGGATACGTCACCAGGCGCCCCTCGGCCTCCATGCTACGGAGCATCGCCATCCTGGCGAAGTGCTCCTTGATGGGCGGGCCGGCCGTGAAGCCGACGTGCGGGCGCTCCGGCATGAAGAGGTACGCCGCGTTCGCCATGATGGACGCCCCGCAGTCCCGGAGGACCTCAAGGTCGATCGCGTGGGCGATCTGGCATGGTCCGAGCGTCACTGTGTGGTTGAGAGCGAGGATGTTGTACCTCGACACGTCGATCGAGCCATAGCGGTCGATCGTCGGGCCCTTCCCAAGCACGAGCCAGGGCCGGTCCGGCCACTTGATGCTGTCCGACGCCGAGAACAGCCTACGCATGCGCCCTCCTTCCAGCCTCCTCGACGACCCAGCGCCCGACGTGGCCGAGGCGGGCCTCCTCCTCGATCTCCTCCGGCCGGACCGCGCCGGCGGCGACCGCGTCTCGAAGCGCGGAGAACCAGCGGTACGCGAGGGGGTTGTGCCTCGACGTCCAGGGCTGCACGTTCATCTGCGTGTAATGGAGGACGGCGGTCCGGTCCTTCACCCAGGACTCAAGGCGGTTCCACTCCTCGGGGATCCCGACGCGCGCAAGCGGCTCGTGGCGCAGCTCCATGAGGTCCCCGTAGTCCAGGGTGCCGGCCTTGAGCGCGGCCATGGTGTCGTCCAGTCGCCAGTGCCGGAGCCGTTCGCAGTCGTAGAGAAGCACGGCCGACTGGTTCTCCGGCCGGAGGACCGCGGCCTCCTGCATCGGCATCCCAAGGAGCCAGGCGACGTCACGGTACACGAGCATGTCGCTGTCGAAGTACAGGGCCCTCCCCCTGTAGTCCGCCAGCTCCGGGACCGCGAACCGGACGAACGAGAACCCGGTCCGGTTCGTCGCGCCGAGGCCGGGCTGGGACGGGAAGCTCCGGTCGTACGTGTGGACGATCCGGATGTCGCACGTCGCGTGCCTGCGGATGGAGTGCTCGCAGACCTTCGCCGGCAGGAGCTGCTTCCTCGTGGCGCCGATGACGACGGTCCGGCTCACGGCTTCCCCCTCAGGCGCCGCGAGGCCTGGAAGTGCTCGATGACGGGCTCGATCCCGAGCGGCCCGTGGACGTCGGCGATGAACGCGTAGGACGGGGGGAGTATCTCCACCGAGGCCTTCGGCCGTTCGAGGACGGCGCGGTCGAAGAACTCCTGGGCGCCGATCCGGTGCTGCGGGGGGCACGCCCTGGTCAGGGCCAGCCAGCGGCTCACGAACTCCCGGCACGCATCCGACCCGGACAGGAACAGCGTCCCGATCAGGTGGCTCGATCCGCCGCGCGGGTACCGGATCTCCGGGACGGCCACGTCCGCCTCGGTGGTCCAGAACAGCGCCGGCGTCACGCGGACCACGGCGTCCGCGTCGACCCAGACGATCCGGCGACCCGGGTTCTCGCGCAGGGTCCTGAGCAGGAAGGCCGGCTTCTCTCGGACGTTCCTGTCCCACGAGCCGAGGCTCGGCGTCGGGGCCACCCGGTGGTCCAGCCCCAGGGCGTCAAGGCTGGCTCTGAGCGCCTCTCCCATCTCCGCGTAATCGGGGGTGTAATAGCTGACAAAAAGGGGGTCGTTCATGCGGCGACCTCCCTCCACGCCGAGAGCACCGGCGCGAGCGCCATCGGCGCCGAGTAGCGGGAGGCCCACGACGCGGCCGCCGCCGAGCGCCGCTCCCGTTCGTCGTCGGACATGAGCGACGAGAACGTGAGGAGCGCCGCCGCCTCGTCCTGGTTCTTGAAATAGGCGCCTTCCGCGCCGACGAAGCCCCTCGCCTCGGGACAGTCCCTCGACAGGACGACGCAGCCGGACCCCATGGCCTCAGCGACGGAGGCTGGCATCGAGTAGGGATGGAGCGCTGGGTCGTCTCCGCGGAGGCAGTAGCCGGCGCGCGCCGCGAGGTCGGCCACCGCGCGCCGCGGAGCGTTGACCATGATCTCGGCCGGGCGGCCGAGTCTCTCGTTCATCGCGAGGAGCCCGTCCACGTACCCGCACCAGCCGCCGGAGCGCGTGACCGCGAGGACGAAGGTGAACGCGCCGGCCAGCTTCGCGGCCACCCTCACGAATCCCTCAAGGTCCTTTCCGGACCTCCCGGCCGCTGCCCTGTAGACGAGCCCCCAGTCCTTCTTGCCGGGGGCGAAGACCGACGGGTCGAACGCCGCCGTGACGGGGACGACCTTGCTGGACTCGTGCCTCGCCGCGAGGCTCGGGAACAGGAAGACCCTCGCCACGTGGCCGAGGGCCAGGGCCCGCGAGGCCTCGCGGTAGTCCACCGAGTGCCCCCTGACCGTGACTGGGGCGATACCGCCCACCTGTCCGGCGAAGACGGCCGCGTTCGTCAGGAAGTGGTGGTGGATGACGTCCGGTTTCCAGGACCTCGCCAGCTGACGCGGGGATGAGCCGTAATCCACCGGGACCTGGCTCTCGTAGGTCCCGGCGTCTGGCCGCGTCCTGGCGTGGACGCGGACCTCTATCCCGCTGGACACGGCGTGCTCGATCTCCGTCCGGACGTAGCTCTCGGAGAGCGACGGGTAGCCATCGAGGACGTAGAGCACCCTCATGCCCTGGCCCTCCCGGCCGACAGCGCATCCTCAAGGGTGGCTGCGGGGAAACACCTCAGGGCCGAGCCCGGCGTCAGGTTGACGACCTTGGCCCGGACCATCTTTGAGACGCGGTCGAGGTCGTTTCGATAGGTCGTAAGCTGGGACTCCGAGGCCCTCCATTTCTCAGGATAGAGGTCGTGCCAGTTGGCGCGGCCCACGGCGTCGGCCCTCATGTCGAAGCCGAGGAGGTAGATCGTCTCGGCGCCGAGGACGTCGGCGAGGCAGACGCCGGCGGATCCGGCGTTGTTCCCGCGATAGATGCCCTCGTTAAGTCCAGCGGGCCATCTCGGGTACTGCGGCGTGATGTGGTGCTCGCGCAGTGATTGCGTGTCCGGAAAGAGGGACGCCGCGCCGGCGCCGCCCTCAGAGTTCAGCCAGAACTTACCCCCGCGGTACGCGGCCCATTCCGGCGTGCGGCCGACCTTCTCCATGCACCGGAGGTCGTAGACCAGGTTCGCGGAGGGTCCCAGGAGGAAGGCCATGTTCAATCCTAAAACAGTCTCCTCACGTAGCAAGTCCATAGGCACATCCTTCAGGGATGGTCCACCCCCGAGGATAAATACCCTGCGACCAGCCCAAGCCCCTTCTTTCAGATGTGCTTCCATCTCTTCCTGCTAAGAATGCTGTAAACGCATGTTTGAGAAACCCCATATTTTCTGGCGAGCTTTACGGCATTGGTAGGAGAGAATCGTTGCGGTTTGTAAATTCTTCTGATGTTACGCACGTCCGTTGCGGTCAATATCGCCCTGCCGTTCCGTTCCCCGTTCGGGAAGACCCCGCGACCCTTCCTCATCATGTCTAGGCTATTGTCCTTCTGGGTGCCCGTGAACAGATGTGTAGGCCGTACGCACGGCGGGTTATCACATCTATGGAGCACGTTTTTCCCAACAGGGATAGAGCCGTACGCGAAGACAAACGCGACCCGATGGGCCATCAATTGAGCACGCTTCGTAGGACTCCAGACACCGTAACCGTAGACATTCCTGTTCCCGGTCCACAGCCAGCATCCAGGCCCCCTCTTGACGCGCCTCCAAAAGCGCTCTCTCTCAGTTCCTGTGGCGTGATACGGCACGCCATATAATAACATGGCGTTAGGTTTTGTTATGAACTATCCTCCAAGCGCCCCTAGCGCGAGAGCGCCTTCCGGACGGCCGAGAGCGCGAGCGTCAGGGACAGGCCCCACCCGACGGACCTCGCCACCCCCCAGCTCGGCGGCACCACGTAGGCCGTCGCCAGGAACCCGGCGGCCGCACCGAGGGCCTCAAGCCACGGGAACGGGCGGGTGGGCGGCGCCGGACCCCTCTCCGCGATCGGCGGCGCGATCCTGGCCCAGAGTTCGTCGAACGACGGGAGCGCGAAAAGAGCGGGTGCCAGATTGTAGTCGATGCCGGCGTCCATGTCCCCCATGACCTGGTGCGCCTGTAGATCGGCGATCGTCCGAGTCTGCTCCTCGACGACCTTCCTCAGCCCGGCGAGCTCGCCCTCGAAGGCCTCCGACCGCGCGCGGAGGCGGGCGATCTCGTCCACGGCCTGCCGGTAGAGCGCCCATGGCAGCATCGTCTGGTCGTTCGCGGCACGGAGCGCGCCCTCCAGTCCGGATATCCGCTCGCGAAGGCCGTGGATGGTCTGCCTGAGGTCGTACTCCTTCCCTCCACTTCTCCTCCTTGAGAGCGGGTCGACGGGCGCGAGCCGCTCCATGAGGTCGTGGGCGTCGGCGAGGCTCGACGCGAGCGCGGTCGCAAGCTGTGGGTTCTGGGCGAAGACCTCCTGCGGGAGTTCCTCCCAGTAGAGCGTCTTTCCGCCGCCGATCCCGCCGCCGCTGGAGAAGGTCTTCGGCGTTTTGGGATGAATCACGTAGGTGACGCCGGCGGCGCCGCCCGAGACGGCTCCCCCCGTCGGGAGATAGTCGACGTTGAGAGGGCTGCCGGTGCCGCTCGCGACGACGCCGCCCTGGCCCTGCACCGAGATGGCGACGCCGGAGCCTCCATCGGTCGCCGCTCCGCCAAATCCGGCGTACTCGACCGCGTACGGGCTTCCCGTTCCATCCGCGAGAGGCCCGCCCTGTCCGGAGACGGCGACATCCACTCCCGCCGCGCCGTCCGTCATCGCGCCACCCTGCGCGCCGATCAGGACGTCGAGCGCCGCCGCTCCGCCCGCAGAAGCCCCGCCGGAGGCGACATAGGCGACATTGAGCGGGCTTCCGGAGCCTCCGGAGACGACGCCTCCCTGTCCGATTACTGACAGGTCGACTCCCGCCGTCCCGCCCGTCGAGGCTCCCCCGTATCCGGCGTATTCGATCGAGTAGGGGCTGCCGGTCCCGTCGGTGAGCGCGCCGCCCTGGCCTTGGACCGAGACGCCGACGGCGGCTTCTCCGTCGGCGGCCGCTCCTCCGGAGCCCGTGTACTCGACGGAATAGGGGGATCCGGTGCCTGTGGCGACGGTGCCGCCTTGTCCGACGAGCGAGACCTCGACGCCGGAGGTTCCGTCGGTAGCGGCCCCTCCAGCTCCGCCGTAGGATACGCTGTACGGGCTCCCGGTCCCGGTCGTGACGACTCCACCGGAGGCTCCGATCGAGACGTCGATCTGGGCGCCGCCGGAAGTCGCCGCACCGCCTGAGGCCGTGTAGCTGACCGAGAGGGGACTTCCGGTCCCCGTGGCGACGGCTCCGCCCTGGCCCTGGATTGAGACGTCGACTCCGGCGGCGCCGCTCGTGACGGCTCCGCCAGATCCGTTGTACGAGAGGCTGTATGGGCTCCCTGTGCCGGAGGTGACGCCTCCTCCCTGGGCCGAGATCGAGACATCCACGCTCGCGCCGCCGCCGGTCGACGCGCCTCCCGCGCCCGCGTAGGAGACGCTGTAAGGGCTCCCGGTCCCCGACGTGACGCCGCCGCCCTGGGCGTTGATGGATACGGCGACGCCCGCGGTCCCGGACGTGGTCGCCCCTCCGGCCCCGCCATACGACACGCTATAGGGAGATCCCGTGCCGGAGGCGACGGTGCCGCCTTGCCCCGAGACGGAAAGGCCGACGGCCGCCTGACCGGCCGAGACGCCGCCGCCCGCGGGGCTAGGCGTGACGGAGAGGAGCCCGTGGTCCGCGACGACCGGCTGGACGCTGTTGCCGGACAGGGAGACGGCGATCGACACGTCGGCCGCGCCGCCGGCCGTGGCCCCGCCCGTGGGCGTGTAGTTCTGCCAGCCGTTGAGGAAGAAGAACTTCCAGCCAGCCACGGGACCTCCGGTTCGCTAGAAGAGCAGCGTCCCGTAGACGGTGTAGTCCGTGTCGGCGGCCGGCGCGGCCGAGAAAGTCACGCTCAAAACCGTGCCGAGCGTCGTGATAGACGCGGCCGACACCGTCAGCGCCGGGCTCGTGGAGACGTCCTTCACGTCGGTCGGCAGAAGGGTGGACAGGCTGAAGTTCGCCTGGAGGAAATCGCCGTCCACGGGCTTCCTGAACCAGAGCGGCGACCCCGACAAGACGAAGTTGAAGGTCGTGGCGCTGCCGTCCCCGCGAATGCCGAGCGCGATCTTGATTTCCCGAAGGATTGCCATCGTCGCCTCCGCCTTAGGTCGAGTAGCTGGGGACCTCTGCCCACACCATGGTCACGCCGAGTTTGTAGGTCGCCGCCGCGCCGAAGGCTCCGGAATTCCGGATGACGACGCCCTCGTTCTGCTTTAGCGTGATCGGGTGCTTGGGAGTCTCCGTCAAGCGATAGAGGTCCTTCGTGTCGGCCGCTCCGAGCGCGTTTCCTGGGTACGAGGCGAAGCCGAACCCCGCCGTGTCGAGGGTCCGGGTCGCGCCCGTCATGCCGGTCGTCGTGCAGATGAAGATCGAGGACCCGTTCACGTTGGCGAGCAGCGTGTCGTTCATGTTGTCCGAGCGAGCGCGCTGCGTGCCCGTCGCGGGGGTGATGCGGGTGGCGTTCGTCGTGTAGTCGACCGTGAAGCCCCGGGCGACCACGGCCTCAAGCTCGAGGGGGTTGGCAACCGTTTGCGCGGCGGTATAGACGCCGAGACCCGCGGAAAGCTGAACGAGGATCAACTTCTTCGAGCCGTCCGTCCAGCGGATCGAGAAGAGGTCCGAGTTCGCGCCGAGCGAGGCCGCGATCACGCCGGAGATCGCCGTCAGGTAGAAATGGCCGCCGACGTTGCCCTGGGCGTCCTTGTGGTCGACGGGCCGGGTCGTGACCCGGAGCGCCTGATGGGTGAACTCCACCTGCGCTTCGACGTTCTCGTTGACGCCCGCGCCCTGAACCCTGACGTCGGCTCCCATGGCTTCCTCCTATACCTCTTCGGCTCCGTCCAGAATCGGGCCCGCGCCGAAGGCCCCCAGGAGCCGCTGGACTCCCTGCCGGATGCGCTTGGCCTCCATGAGCATCTCGGCCTGCCACTGGTAGTCCACGAATTCGTTGATGACGTTCCCCTGGTCGTCGGAGATCGACAGGACCTCCATGTTGACCGTCTGGATCACGCCGTCCACGATGGTCGTGACCGTTATCGTCCGGAGTTTCTGGCCTCCGCCGTCGGTCGGGAGTTGGATCTCTCCCGGATCTGGCACGGCTTAGCCTCCGCCCTTCGGAAGCGCCAGCCCCCCGTCCGGATTTAGGATCGCTCCGGCCCTCTGGTTCGCCGCAAGGCGCATCGCGTCTTTCGCGAGTTCGAGCACCCCGTAGAAGTCCTTCAAATTTGGAGGCGCGTTGATCGAGACTTTGCCCGTCTCCGGGTCGAAGAGGATCTTGATTTCGATCACGCCCTGGGCTCCCAGTTCTTGTCCATCGTCGAGAGGCGCGCCTTCGGAATCATGCGCTTGTCGAGCAGTGGCTCCAGGCGCGTGAACTCCACGATCTCGTGCCCGCAGGTCATCCCGAGCGTGTTGACCATGTGGATCATGAAGAAGCCGGACGGGACCTTGGCCGCCATCTCGCTCCCGGGATTGGGCGGGGCGTGGATGCCCACCCGCGTCCCGTCGACGAGCACCCACTGGCCCGTGCGGGGACGGCCCGAGAACTTCGCTCGCGACATGCCGGACGGACGCTCGATCACATGAGGGAGCGGCACGGCCGCCGCGTTCTTCAGGATCGGATCGTCGCCCATCTTCAGCCTCCTAATCCAGCTGGATCTTCGGGGTTATCGTGAGCGAGTCCCCGTTGTTGAAGGTCTGCCCGGGGGAGTTGAAGACACGCTCGGCCCACAGGATCGTGCCCGCGGTGACCTTGATGATGAAGTAGCCCACGACGACGCCCGTGCCGGTGAAGCTCCAGGTCTGCGCCGGATAGCTCTTCGAGGTCACGCCGGAAGCGGTCGCCGCCGCGTTCCAGGTCGCCCGCGCCAGCGCCTTCGAGGCGTAGCCGGCGATCGTCGCCTCCGTGTAGGTCGCCGCGGTGTCGCCCTCGGCGGGGGTGACGTCGTTTGAGTAGGCCTTGAGCGTCTGGGCCTCCGGAGCGGCGTCGGACAGCCACATGTCCAAGCCGTTGCGCTCGCCGGCGTCCGGAACAAGAAGGGTCATCGCTTCCTCTCCCCCACGACTATCGTGTAGATCATACACTCAAGCGCCAAGCGTGGCCACCTTCACGTAACGGTGGGCCAGTCCGTGGCGCCGCGCCCACTCGTGGTGGGACGGGTCGTTGTCGACCAGCACGTCGCCGGCGATCAGGCGGATGTCCTTGACCGGCTCCGGCCCGCGGGGCCCGTTCGTCATGTGCCCGGGCATCTCGTCCCTGGTGTAGACCTCGTCGAAGAGGCTGGCGAGTTCGGGGAACATGCGGCGGACCCTGCGCCACCAGTTTCGGTTTCCGAATGTCCAAAGGATCGCGGTGTCCCCCTTCCGCCGGCGAGAGCAAATCACATCGAGGATTCCGGGCCTCAGGACGTGCTGGCCGCCGACCTGTCCGATGATCGTCCCGTCCAGGTCGAACACGATGCGGGCCACTGGCTACCTCCTACGCCTACGCCTGGCGCGCGTCGCGTTGGCCGTGGGTGCCGAGCGCCTGAAGTCCCGCACGTTCCACCGGACCCAGTTTTCGACCGCCTTCTGCGTGAACACGTCGAAGTTGTGGGACACGGCGGGGTCGATGTCTCCCGACTTGGCTTCGGGGAAGGCGCGGACGATGGCCTTCCAGAACTGGCCGCGCGCGTAGGTGAGCGCGTCCCTGACCCTCTTGACCATAGCTTCCCCTTTTATTTCAATTCAGCCGCTTCACAAGATCGAAGTTGCGTTCGTCGCCGGACTTCCACGTGTCGAAGATGCCCCCGTGCTTGTAGTCGACGAGGAGGACGCGCCTGTCTGGCAGGGACGACTTCACGCCGGTCCCCCACCGTCTGATTACCCCGTTGCGGTCGCGGTAGAACTGGATGGTGACGCGGGGGTTCTTGGCCGCGCGCCCCGTTTGCGGGCCGCTCACGGGCCGGACTTCGTAGGCAAGGCACTGCATGGTGCCGTACTTATCGAAGGCCACGTGGACACCCTCGCCGCCGTCGAGCATACGGAGCACCTTGCCCAGGGCACCCTTCGGGATCCTGACGTCGCGCCAGCGGATGGGCTGCGTGGCGCGAACCAGGGTCCCGTACGCGAGGAACGGATGCTTCGGCCAGCCGGCGTTCTTGCGGACCCGGCGCGACCGACGCGGGTTCGAGTGCGGCTCCTTGTAGACCGCCCCCGGATACTTGGGCCACCCGCGCCGCGCCATGGGGTCCCTCCAGCGCCGCCACATGCCGGTCTGCCAGAACTTGAAGCCGTGGTAGCCCTTGCCGGCCCGCTCGCGGATCGCGCGGTACTCCAGCCAGTGGGCGAA
>Ga0070699_100005867_pt1 | contig 10724 bp, 5 predicted proteins | sample KBSK1503metaG_FD_65473 | JGI IMG/M metagenome (GOLD analysis project Ga0070699, IMG submission 65473) | Corn, switchgrass and miscanthus rhizosphere microbial communities from Kellogg Biological Station, Michigan, USA - KBS K1-50-3 metaG | ecosystem: Host-associated > Plants > Roots >...
GCGCAGCCGAGGAAAAATTCACGATGCCGACATTCGTCCTGAAATTCTCGTCCTGTCGCAGACCGATGGCGAAGCCGGAAAATTGACTGCCCGAAAGCGAATCCGGCGGAACGGCAAAAAGCGACTGCGAAACGGTTCCTTGCGGACTGGGGCAGCCTTCCGCGGGCGGCTGGTTCGTCCAAACGCGCGTGAAGCCATCGATCAGACCATTCGAATCGGGCTTCCCATCCGAATCGACTGCCTGAACGAATACCGCCGCCAGCCCCGATTTGCCCAGGCTTTGCAGAAAATCCTGCTCCACCAGACCGAGATCTCCACCATCCTCATACGATTTCAGCTCGCGAATGATGACCGGGTCCGATCCACTCGAGACACCCTGCCTCAGGACGGAAATGGCGATGCGCTGCGCGCTGCTTCGAAAATTGCTGATGACAGCCTCGGATCGGAAGAACGTTCCGAACGCTCCCGGTGTGCTGCCGACGACCGGTAGCAAGAACGCCGGCCCGACCTGGTCAGCCGTGACGATGTTCGGACGAATGCCAACCCGGTAGGCCGCGCGAGGGAGATGCGCGACGGCGTCCGCGACGGTGCGAGTCTGACCGAGTGCCGGCGGCACCAGCGAAAGCAAGAGAGTGAGATGAAGCAGTGACTTGCGCAGGACTGACCTCCTGAACCATATATAATTCCTCAACTCGCGGCAATTGGTGCTAACAGTGTCACTTCGGGTCACGATCGGTTGCGACGGGGATAGTGGCCTGATCCCCATGAGGACCACCCTGCTCGCCTGCTTCCTGGCAATCGCTCCCCTGGCGCTGGCCGGGAGCTCAGCCGACCTGCCGCCGGAAGGCTGCCTGCGTCCCGCGATCTCGACGCCAATCGAGTGGCAGCCTCCGAATGCGACACCCTTGCGCACAGCTCGCGTCTACTTCCGCTCGGCGAACGCTCGCAACGAGCACTTTGTCGACATGCGACTTGATCTGAATGGCCGCTTTTGGGCTGTCTTGCCAAAAGCGAACGACGACGCCGAGTTTGTCACTTATCGAATCGTGACCTTCGATGAGAAGGGGAACGCCACGACTCGCGAGCAAAGACGCCTCGCGGTCACCGGGGATTGCTCTGCACCGCGATTGACCGCCGGCGAATCGAAAATGAGCGATCGTCTGGTCATCGGCACCGACGCCGATGCGCCAAACATCCCGGTTGGCTTTCGCTGCGACGGCATCATTGGATTGATCAGCGCGGGCGGGATTCTGCGACCGTACGACGGCTGCGAGGAACAGGCCCTGGCAGCGGCTGGAATACGCAAACAGCGGATCGGCAAGGGCGGCAACCTTCATGAACGTGTGGCTGAGGGAACATCTTCACCCGGGCTGGCGATCGGACCGCTGCACCACCGAACCCCGCGACGCGCTCCGCTTCCTCCAACGCCCCCACAGCCACGTTTGAGGGAACCCGTTTCGGCATCCCGGCCGTGACGAGAAGAGAACGGTGAGAATCAGGCAGTCAATCGAATTTCGCCCCGTGGCCCTGATCGCCATCGCGCTGATCGCGCTTCCGGTTGCCTCAGCTTTCGCGCAATGTCCGGACACGATCGGCAACATGTCACCTAACGGGGTAACCGACGTTCCGTCGGTCGGGCAGTTGACCTGGTCGATCGGCAACGGAGTCAGCGCCGATTTTTTCCGCGTCTTCTTCGGCCCGGCCGGCCAGGGTTGCAATCTCAAGGACCCGACACTGACTTCGAGCTACGGCGGCGCGAACTTCACGATCGAGTACGAAGATCTCGCACCCAACACGCAATACGAATGGCGCGTCGAGGCGGTCAAGAACGGCTGCGTCACGGTCGCCAGCGCCTGCGCAACGTTCCGCTCGTCGCCATGCTCAAAGAACGCGCCTAACCTGATTGCGCCGGCAGACCGTGCGACCGACGATCATCTCAAGACGACCTTCGCGTGGGATCCGGTCTTTGGCGCGACAGGGTACGACGTCTGGGTGATGATCAATGGCGCTCCGGCGACCAAGGTCGGTTCGACGACAACCGCGACCAATCTGACTGTTGATATCCCCGCTGGAACGCACCAGTGGTATGTGGATGCTCTCTTCGGCCCGACCTGCCCGCCGGCTCGATCGGACGTGCGCACCTTCGGCACTGCCTGTCCGAACGGAGTACCAACGCCAGTCAATCCGGTCGCCGACCAGACGCTGCAATCGCCGACGAATATCCGATTCGAGTGGACCACCGTTTCGGGCGCCGACGGCTACGACGTCTTCGTATCGCGCGCCGGCAGTCAGGCGCAGTTGATCGGCTCTACACGGGAAGGAGTAGAGCTGGCGCCAACTTTCCTGACCGCTTCGCTCCCTGGCCCCGGAACCTATATCTTGACCATCGACGCATTATCGAGCGGATGTCCGACGATTCACTCGCCTGGCACGACGTTCACGGTTGTCGATCTTTGTGCGAAGAGTCCGCCAACGCTAACCGCTCCAGCCAATGGCGCGGTTGCGACCTCGCCGGTCACGTTCACGTGGAATGGGATTCCGAATGCGGCCAGCGCCGGCTTGCTCGCGTACAAAGTATGGGTGTCGATCGGCGGCGCAACGCCAACTGTGGTGGAGACCACGACCGATACGACGGCCAGCGCCAATCTGCCTGTCGGAACGCACTCGTGGTTCGTCGAAGCCACCTTCGCGAGTTGTCCGTCGCTCTCCTCTTCGCAAAGCAACTTCACCATCAACACAGCGCCCGTTTGCCCGACAGCCGGGCCGACTCTGATCACGCCTGCACAAGGAGCGACGAATGTTCCTTCACCGGTGCAGTTTTCGTGGAGCAAGCTTCAGACGGCTAGCGCGTACCTGCTGAACGTCTCCTCGAATGGCGCGACGCCGATCGTGCAAATGACGACAGCGACCAGCGCGACGGTCCTCGTACCGCAGGGAAGCGTTGACTGGTTTGTCGAAGCGGTCTTCGAAGGTTGCGGCCGCGCGGCATCGAGCCACGGCAATTTCATCGCCGCTCAGCCGAGCTGCGGTAATCCGGCGCCGGCGCTGGCCGAACCGCCGGATGGAGCAGCCATCACGCGCGAGGCCGGCGACCCGTCGCCTGACTTCATCTGGCACGCGGTGACCGGCGCGCGCTCCTATATTCTGACCATCCTCCTCAACGGTCAGACCATCATCATTCCGAATCTCACCGAGGCGATCTTCACCGCCGACTCCATCGCGATCGGCAATGCCTCGGTGGAGTGGTTCGTGACCGCTGTCTTCGACGGCTGTTCACCGACGACGAGCGCGCACTCACGCTTCACTGCCATCGAGAGGCCGCGTTGCACGCTGGGGGCGCCCATTCCGATGTCTCCTGCCTCGGGTAGTTCGACGACCAGTCCAATCGTGAGCTTCTCTTGGTCGGCGGTGGATCGAGCTACCGAATATCGCGTATTCGCGCACGTCGATCCCAACAGCTCTGATTTCGCACTGATCGGAAGAACGACCGGGGAAACCACGCTCGAAGCCACGGTGCCGTTCCGTGCCAATCAGTGGTACGTCGAGGCTGCCGGCGGGGCGAAATGCATACCGTCGCAATCATCCATCGTCCCGTTCACGGTCGCTCGCGCGCCGGCCTGCAGTACGAAGCCTGTGGTTTTGGTCTCGCCGAACTCACAGCAGAGCGTGACCAATCCTGTTCAGTTCATCTGGAATGGCGTTTCGGGAGCGCTGGGATATCGGCTGTGGGTGGTGGCGGCCGGCGGAACACCGACGCCGATTGACGGAGTCACAGATCCCAGCGTGCTGACCGCTACGGCAAATGTTCCCGCCGGCGACGTCGAGTGGTTTGTCGAGGCGATCTATCCCGGCTGCGATGCCGCCTTCTCCGAGCGACGTCGGATGAGCGTCGTGTCGTGTGACGTCCGGCCACCAGTGCTGACCTTGCCATTCGAGTCCGCGAACAATCTCACCTCACCCGTCACTCTGGCGTGGACTGCGGTCAATGGGGCGACCAGCTACGACGTCTATGCCGGCGTCAATCGATCGCCGAAGCAGATCGCAACCATTCCGGTGCAGGCGGGCTCGCCCGATAACACGCGCATCTCTGTCTCGTTCAACACTGGAGCCGTGACCTGGTTCGTGCGACCGTTCGTGCCCAACTGCCCGGTCCCCGACTCGGCGCCTGGACATTTCTTCGTGATCAATCCGCCGCCATGCACCACGCCCGACGCTCCCATCGCGGCGCTGCAGGGCGAGGTAACCGCCAATCAACCGTATCCGCTGGTGTGGAGTGCGGTGCCCAACGCCCAGTTGTATGAAGCCCAGGAGTCGCTGACGCCTGATTTCCTGAACGCCACCACGCAAACGACGCCGACGCCGGAAATCTCATTCAGCCATGATGCGGCGGTCGACACCATTTATTACTATCGCATTCGAGCGAAGAGCTCGTGCGGCGCCGGTTTTGGCCCCTACTCCACGGTCGGCAGAATCCGCGTCAAGCCCAGCACGACGACCGGCAACGCGCAATCGACAACCAGCGTCGGAAGCCAGCAAATCGTTCTGCAGATGATCTTCGTCCCCGGCACGCCCGGGTTGACACGCCACTTCAATGCGCGCACCGACAAGCCGTGGGCCACCGTCCTTCCGAGCAGTGGTGATCTTCCGCCTGAAGGAACGACGTTGACTCTGACCGCGGACCCCCGCAATCTGCAGCCGGGATCCAATCAGGCCACGGTGATCCTCGACTTCACTGGCGGGTCATCCGGCTTCGTCACTGTCGAGGACGTGACGCCGGTGACTTCGGTGCCCGTCAGCGTCAGCCTGGTCGCGCCGGTGTTGCCGACCGGAAAGGAAACGCCCCCTGCCGACGCGCTGATCGTGCCAGCAGTGGCATCCGCCAAAGGCTTGGGCGGCTCACAGTTCGTGTCGGATGTTCGCCTGACCAACACGTCCGCCGAATCGGCGCGGTACAACGTTCTCTTCACGCCGTCGGGCACAGACGGCACGCGGATCGCCAAACAGGCATCGATCGACGTTCCGGCCGGTCGGACCATCGCGCTCGACGACGTATTGCGGAGCTGGTACGGCGCCGGGACGAACCCCGTCACGGGAGTGCTCGATATCCGGCCTCTCCGCACCGGCGCTTCGCCATCCGCGTTGACGAAGTCGCGGACCACGCTGGGATCGAGCCGGACTTACAACGTCACACCCAACGGAACCTTTGGTCAGTTCATCCCGGCAGTTCCCTTCAGTCAATTCGCCGGCAAGGGACAGACTCTCACGATGAACGAGCTCTCCGAATCGACGCAATTTCGCACCAACCTCGGAATAGTGGAGGCCTCCGGCCAGCCGGCAGGCGTGCACGTCACCATCTATGGCGCCAGCGGAAAAGTGTCCAGCAGTTTTGATGTGGGCTTGCAGCCGGGCGAACAGAAGCAGATCAACCAGGTGCTCCGCGCGAACAACGTCGTCTCCGACAACGCGCGCATCGATGTTCAGGTGACGTCCGACACCGGCAGGGTGACCGCTTACGCCTCGGTGCTGGACAATCGCACCAACGATCCAATGCTCGTCTCACCGAAGGAATTTGCGAAACTGGCCGAGACTCGCATCGTTCTGCCGGGCATCGCGGACCTGGACACCGGATTCGCACAATGGCGGAGCGACATCACCATTACAAATGGCGGCAGCGCGCCGGTGACCGCCACGCTTACCTACTATCCCAGCGGCGATCCGGGTAATCCGAAGACCGCAACGCAGACGCTGGCACCGAATGAATCAAAGCAGTTCACGGGCGTTCTCCGGCAGGTGTTCAACACCACCAACAGCAGCGGCGCTGTACAGGTCACTACCGCCAGCCCAAGTCAGTTGATGGTTTCCGGCCGCACTTACAGCGACACCGGCAATGGCACATTCGGACAATTCATCCCCGGAGTCAGCGAGCGGGAGGGACTGGGGCGCGACGCCGGCTCGCTGCAGGTGCAGCAGGTTGAGGAATCCAATGCCTTCCGAAGCAACCTCGGCCTGGCAGAGCTGAGCGGCAAGCCGGTGACGCTGGAGGTCTCTGTCATCCAGCCTGATGCCAAGGTCGTTCCGCGAGTGACAATCGATCTGAAGCCGAACGAGTTCAAGCAATTCAACAGCATCGTGAAATCGCTCGGCATCTCCACGCTGTACAACGGGCGGATCACGGTGCGCGTCACCGACGGCGACGGACACGTGGCTGTCTACGGCTCCATGGTCGACAACCGAACAGGAGACCCCACCTACATTCCGGCGGAGCAGTGACAGGCTACCGAGCCGCCGTGCTACTCTGATTTCAAAAATACAAATAAGACATGCCGGAAAGAAATACCGCTCTGGACGGAGTCCGGGGTGTGGCCATCCTGCTGGTGATGTTCTGTCACATGAACATCCTCGACCACACCAACGGAGTTACCGCGCGGACGATCACGTCGGTGCTTGCCTCGGGATGGTGCGGCGTCGATCTCTTCTTCGTTCTATCCGGGTTCCTGATCACCCGAATTCTGCTCGCAAGCAAGAATGAGCATTCGTATTTCCGGAACTTCTTCGCCCGGCGGATTCTTCGGATTGTTCCGGTCTACTATTGTGTGCTGGCGCTGGTCTTCATCATCCTGCCGCTGGCGCCGTTTCAAACGTTCCAAATCCCTGCTGCCGCAAAACAGGATCAGTGGCTGTATTGGGCATTTGTCCAGAACTACTTCATGGCGCTTACGAAGAGTTTCGGGTTGCCGATACTCGGCGTGACATGGTCTTTGGCGATCGAAGAGCAGTTCTATGTCGTGTGGCCGCTCATCGTGCGGCTGACATCCGCGCAATCGCTGAAACGCATCTGTATCGGGATCATTGTGAGCGCGAATGTGTTCCGCGGATTGTTGACGCTCACCCATGCGAATTGGATGGCCTCGTACGTCCTGACCCCCGCCAGGATGGATTCGCTGGCCGTTGGCGCTCTGGTCGCCATCTGGCGGCTCGAGAGTGATCGACCGCGTCTGCGTCGCCTCTTTGTTCCCCTGATGGCGGCAACCGTGGTCTTGAGCGTCGCTGAATTCCAAACCTACGGCGCGACGAATGCCTTCGGCTACACGATCCTGGCATTTGCGTTCGCAGCACTTCTCGAGCTGGGCCTCGATCCATCCACCCGCTCCAGCGCACTCCTCGACAATCGCGTATTGAGGTTTTTCGGCAAATACAGCTATGCGCTCTATCTTCTGCACCCTGCAATTCTTCGCGCCACTGCGGGAAGCCTGCGCTGGTATGGGCACCCACAGGCATTCGGCGGACAGGAAACTGTTCTTATGCAGATCGTGTTCATCTGCTTTTCGAGCGGCGGATCGATTGCCGCGGCACTGATCTGCTGGCACCTGCTCGAAAAGCCGTTCCTGCGACTCAAAGACCGGTTCACCACGACCGCGCCGCGCGTGCAAGAGCGTACCCCGTTCGGAGCGCTGCCCCGTTTGGAATCGTAGATCAGGCTTTGTGCGGGCGGCCGGTGCGGAGCGCGACTCTACGCGTCGGAATCGCGCAGTTCGTCGTCTTTGTCCGCTGGCGGCACGACTGGCGATTTGTCCGCAGTCGTCGACACGTCGCGCCAGAAGGGCGTTTCCGCCGGGATGACGTAGGAGCGCCGAGAGTCGCCGATCTCGAGCGGCGGCAGAGTGGCGCGCAGGATGGGAACGAATTCAATGTGCATCCGTTTAATCGGAATTCGCGCGGGACAGATTCTCAGGAGGCGCTCCAAACGTACCTCGGAAACTTTGGAGCTCGAGACGACGATCTCGTCGGCGCCGCCGTCTTCGAACAATTTGGTCAGATCATCCGCGGCCGGATCCAGGATGCGGATACCATGTAGCACTCTTCCAGCCTTGCGCAAGTCATCATCGATGAACGCCACCGGAGTGTAGCCGAGCTCGCGGTTGCTCATCATCTCGCGATAGAGCAGTTCGCCGCCGTCTCCGGCACCATAAATGACCACGCGCTTGCCGCTGGTGTGACGGCGCACCGGCAGAAGGGCGCGAAGCAAACGAAAAGCGAACCGGCTCACAGTGACGAAGAGAAACAGGAGCACGCCATCGACGACGAAGAGCGTCCGTGAGAAACCGATGAATCGAAATGCGAAGAGCAGCACCAGCACGGTCATGACGGAGGAGAAGAGCACTGCACGCGCATAAGTGATGACGTCTCTCAGGCTGGTGTAACGCCACAGGCCGCGATAGACGCCTAACGCCAGGAACGCCGCCATCTTCACGAACAACACCAGCGGCGCCGACCGGATGAACAGCCGCCAGTCGAAGCTGTCAGCCATCGGCCCAAAGAGCAGCGCGTACGACAGGTAATACGCCAGCAGCACGAGCACCACATCCAACAGCACCTCGAACAGACGCCGGCGATAAGAAACGTCAATGAGGAACGCTGTAAGCGCCGTCTTGGGACGAATTTCGTCTGTTTCGTAGACCTTCACGCCGCCGAGGTAGACACCAATGAGGGCCAGGACGATGGAAAGGCCCACAATGGCGGCGATACTGACATCGAGGTGCTGGTGGCGAACGGCCATGCCTAAGGCGCCTGACAGCACCGCAAAGCTCCACAACATCCAGACCGCGTTGCGCTCCGACAGGCCGAGAGCTACCAGGCGATGGGAGGTGTGATCGCGACCGCCCTGCGAGATTGCGCGACCGGAGATTCTGCGCAGCATGGTCACCAGCGTTGTGTCGAAGATTGGGATGACGAAAATGAGAACCGGCGCCGCCAGCACTGAAAACAGACTGCGCGAACGCCCCGCAGTGCCGAGGGTGTTCAGGAGCGTGCTGCTGGCTAGGAGAAAACCGACAAACAGGGAGCCGCAGTCGCCCATGAAAATCGAAGCCGGATTGGAGTTGTAGATCAGGAACCCGACCAGCGTCGCTGCCAGAATCGCCAGAAGTAAGGCCTCTGGTAGCTGCCCGTTCTGAATGAAATTGAAGCCGAGAAACACCGCCGCGATCGCGGCTACGCCGGCGGCCAGTCCGTCCATGTTGTCCAGCAAATTGATGGCGTTGGTGATCCCGATCAACCAGAAGATGGTCAGGATCACGTTGAAAAGATGCGAATGAGTCCACGGCAGCTTGAGGCCGAAATAAACCGGAATGGCGGCACAGAGAATCTGGCCGATGAGCTTCTGATACGGCTTGATCCGAAAGAGATCGTCAAGCGCGCCAAGCGCGAAGAGCAGCGCGCTGCACGCGATCACGATCCACATCCGTTGGTCATGAGGAAGGAACATTGCCGCCACGATCGTGACTGTCACGAAGATCGCGGCACCGCCGAACATGGCGGTCGGTTTCTTGTGCCAGCGATCAGGCTTCGGAACCGCCACGCCACCCAGCCGCCGGGCGAGGGCGCCGACAATCGGCGTTACGATCGCCGAGAGAACGAGCGCGGCGATGATGGGCGGCAGGAACGAGGAGTACGCGGATGGATTCATCAGATGGACACCGATTGGTGCTCGATTACGAAGCGTAGGACCTCATTGAGAGGCGTTCGAGGCTGAAAACCGACAAGTGCCTGGATTTTGGAAATATCCGGGACTCGGCGAGGCATGTCCTCGAAGCCTTCTTCATAGGCCTTGTCATAAGGGACGAGCTGGATTTCCGATCGCGAACCGGTGAGCTCTTTGACGCGTTTGGCGAGATCGAGAATCGAGATTTCCTGGTTCGAACCGAGATTGAAGATCTCCCCGACCGCCTGGGGATGCTGCATCAGCTTCACAAGCGCATCGACCACATCGCCGACATAGCAGAAGCAGCGCGTCTGTGTGCCGTCGCCGAACACTGTGATGGGCCGGCCGGCGAGTGCCTGCTTGATGAACGTCGGCACCACCATTCCGTATTGGCCAGTCTGTCTCGGCCCAACGGTATTGAAGAGACGCACAATGACAGTGGGAAGCTTCTTCTCACGCCAGTATGCCAGAGCCAGGAATTCGTCAATGGCTTTGGAACAGGCGTAGCTCCACCGCCCCTTGGTCGGCGCGCCCATCACAAGAGAGCCGTCTTCGCGGAACGGTAGATCGCTGCTCACTCCGTACACTTCGGAAGTGGAGGCGATCAACACTTTCTTCTTCTTCTTGTTGGCCAGCTCGAGAATGACCTCTGTGCCGCGCACATTGGTCTCGATCGTGCGCACTGGGCTCTCGACGATCAGCCGGACGCCCACTGCAGCAGCCAGGTGGAAAATGACATCGCATCGATCGACCAGCTCGGCCGTGACGCGATGGTTCTGCACCGGTTCGACGACGTAGTGGAAACGGGGATGCTGCTTCAGGTGGTCGATATTGTCGATGCAGCCAGTCGACAGATCGTCGATGACATGTACTTCATGCCCCTGGGCAAGACAGGCATCCGACAGGTGCGAGCCGATGAAGCCGGCACCGCCGGTGATCAGGACGCGCACGCACCGCCCCCTGCTTCGCCGCTGCGGGCGAACCGCAATCGGTTTTCGTGTGGCATTAGAAGAGAATCGTACAATGCACTGACGTCGTCCAGTAGCCGCTCTTTCGAATGGTTGGCCTCCACGTACGCGGCACCGCGCTCGCCGAGGCGCTCGCGGAGCTCGCGGTCGCCGATCAGAACCGCCATCCCGCGCGCAAATCCTTCCACATCATTCGACGCTGCCAGAATGCCGCGCTGATGCAGCATCCACCCCTCCCCCGCGCGTTCCGGTGTCCCGGCAAGGTCGACCACTCC
>Ga0070699_100005869_pt1 | contig 10723 bp, 11 predicted proteins | sample KBSK1503metaG_FD_65473 | JGI IMG/M metagenome (GOLD analysis project Ga0070699, IMG submission 65473) | Corn, switchgrass and miscanthus rhizosphere microbial communities from Kellogg Biological Station, Michigan, USA - KBS K1-50-3 metaG | ecosystem: Host-associated > Plants > Roots >...
CTTGTACGTCGTCCCGACCGATACCGAGTCGAAGACGGCATCGACAGCCACGCCGGCGAGCAACTTCTGCTCAGTCAACGGAATGCCGAGCTTGTCGTACGTCTCGCGGATCTTGGGATCCAGCTCGTCGAGGCTGCCTAACGGCTTGGCCGTCTTGGGAGCGGAATAGTACGAAACGCCTTGATAGTCGATCGGCGGATACTTCACGTTCGGCCAGTGCGGCTCCGACATCGTGAGCCAACGGCGATACGCCTTGAGCCGCCATTCGAGCAGAAACGCCGGCTCGTTCTTCTTGGCCGAGATCGCGCGCACGGTCTCCTCGGTGAGACCCGGGGGGAGCGTATCCGCGGCGATATCGGTCGAGAAGCCGTGCTTGTACTCGCGGCCGACCAGGGATTCGATTGTGCTGCTCATGATCTCGTCTCATCCGTCGCCGCGTGTTGCGGCGAACGTGCTTGAATGCAGTACTCGCAACACGTGGCGCCGCTCGCGATATGCTGCGTGCGCTCTACGTGCGCGCCTAACCATTCCTCCAAAAACGTCGCCTCCGCGGCACAGATCTCCGGAAAGCGCTGAGCGACGGCCCGGATGGCGCAGTTGTGCTCCGTGAGCCGCCCAGCGTCCGCCTCGGCCATGTAGCCTAACGAGGAGAGCAGCTCTGCCAGGCGCGTCGCGCGCTCCGCCAGCGGCAGCGTCGACAGCTCCGGCATCCGCTCAGCGGCCAAGGCCTCCCAGCGACGCCGGAAGACTTCGACCACGCCGTCCACACCGATCCGCTCGCGCAAGACCTCCAACGCCTCCGTCAGCGCCTGGTCGTACGCGCGCGGGAACAGTGCTTCACCGGCGTCCGTGAGTGAATAGGCGAACACCGGTCCGCCCACTCCATGGACCACTCGCTGATACTGCACGGTCCCGTCGACTTCGAGCTCCTTGAGGTGCCGCCGGAGTCCGGTCGCCGAAACACCGAACTGCTCCGCAAGCTCTTGTACCGTAACAGGTTGGGCCTTCTTCACAGCGACCAGCAATTCGCCGCGGGTGCCCCGGTACCCTGAGAGTGTCTGCGTGGCGAGCGTCATGCCGAGCAAGCTACTCGGATTTGACGAATCCTTCAACAAAAATGTTGGCGGATTCTGCCGCCGCCGCTGGCAGCTACTAAGAACTTAGTTGACAGGTTTCAAGGCGTCGCACATGTTCTACTAACAGCTTAGTAGGTGACACGATGCTCGGTGAGCGTGAATTGGATGTAATGAGCGTGCTGTGGCAAATGAACTCAGGCACCGTTGCCGAGGTTCGCGATCAGTTGCCGACGGCTCTGGCCTATACAACGGTGCTCACGATCCTCCGCAACCTCGAAGCCAAAGGCTTCGTTAGGCACACCGGCGAAGGCAAGGCCCATCGATATCATCCCGTTCTCGAAAAAGCGCAGGTTTCACGCTCGATGCTCGCGCGCGTGATCGAAACAGTATTCGGAGGGTCACCCGACCTTCTGCTGACGCATTTAGTGAACACACACAAACTCAGCGATGAGCAACTGCGCCAGCTGCGCGATGTGGTCTCGCAACGCCTCACTCGGCAAGATGCCAAGAGGAACAAGCCATGATTTCTACCGTTATGCTGAACACGATCCTCGCCAGTTTGGCATTTGTCGTCGCCGCCTACTTCGCGCAAGGTGCACTCGCCGCCCATGGTAAACCGATGCGCGCAGCATGGGTGTTTGCAACAGTGGCGGCTTGGGCAATTCCTCTAACTCAGCTGCTCGCGTTGGCGCTGAGGTCATCGCCCAGCGACTCGGCTCCCGCCGAGTCACTTCCCCTGGTAGCCATCGTCGCCAACGCCATGACATCGCGTATGGATGTGCAAGCACGCGCGGTGCTGGATGGTTGGCTTGTCGCACTCTGGAGCATTGCGTCACTGGCGTTCCTCGTTAGGGTGCTCATGGCAAGTCAGAAACTGCGCCACGCCGCTACAAAGTGGACTCGAGGAGAAGTCGCCGGCGCACCGGTGTGGCTGTCAGACCTGCACGGACCAGCCGTTGTTGGGCTACTCCACCCTGAAATCGTCGTTCCACGCGTCATCGCACAGCTGCCGATGGCACAGCAGACGCTCGCCATCGAGCATGAGCGCGAGCACGTTAGAGCTCACGATCAGTGGCTCTCGTTAGGTGCCTTGCTCGCTATGGCCACGGTTCCATGGAACCCGCTCCTGTGGCTCGCAATACGGCGCCTGCGCGGCGCAATCGAGATTGACTGCGATGCACGGGTCCTCGCTGCCCAGCCAACAATGCGCGCTTCCTACGCGACCCTCGTGCTGAATGTGGCGAGCTGGCCAAATCGGACCGTAACGAACGGCGTCGCGTTGGGAGAGAGCGCCGCGACCTCACTCGGAAAGCGTCTCCGCCTCGTGACTACTGAGCGATCATCTCGCAGTACCGTAGCCGCGTCGCTGAGCGCGACCGCCGCGTGTGCGTTAGTAATCATTGGTTGCGACATCTCGACCAACGTGCCGCAGCAGCGCGCGATTCCTGCTCAGCAAGCGGCGAGTAGCCAATCATCAGTCGAGTCGAGCCGGCAACCGTCGAGCAGCGATCTACCGTCACCTACGGCGGTCGACGGAAACCCTCCAGCTGTCTATCCAGCGAGTCTTCGTCGTGATGGAGTCGAGGGCGATGTACTGGTGCAGTTTGTTGTGGACGACGAGGGCCGCGCGGATACGTCGAGCTTCAAAGTGATCAAATCCTCACACGATCTCTTTACGCAATCGGTGTTTAGCGCCTTGCCCCAGATGCGGTTCGTTCCTGCACAGTTAAAAGGCAAGTCAGTCAGACAGCTCGTGCAGCAACCGTTCGCATTTCGGATCGCGAAATAGCAGCGCACGTAGACGGCGTCCTGGCGGCTGAGATTGCTTGCACACGCCGAGGCCAGCCGCAATCAATCAGACTGCACGCTCCGGTGAACGCCCCGTGCGCCCGCGTGTGAACGCTCGTTAGGCAACTTTCGCCCGCCCCTCCCCAGGAGGGCACGATGTTCCGCCGTGCTCGCGACGTCGCGTCGCTAACGGTCGGCGCGCTCTTTGGCGCGACCGCCGCGTTGGCGCAGGACCATCATTCGTCCAAAGGCCAGGAAGTCGTCGGCCGCGTCGACTTTCCAGTCACGTGCACTCCGGAAGCCGGAAAGCTCTTCGAGCGCGCGACCGCGATGCTGCACTCGTTCTGGTTCGAGGCCGCGGAAGCGGAATTCAATCGAGTGCTACAGGCCGACTCGAGCTGCGGTATGGCCTACTGGGGCGTCGCGATGACGCTGCTCGGAAATCCGTTCACTCGTGTCGCCCCCTCCGAAGACCGCCTTCGTGACGGACTCGCCGCGGCGGAGAAGGCGCGCGCCTTCACCGACCACACGACGCGCCGCGAGCAGTTGTACGCGAGCGCGGCGCTCGCCCTCTATCGCGATTGGCCCACGCAATCGTACGGGGTGCGCATGCAGCGACACGAGGCCGCGATGAAGATCGTCGCGGACAGCGAGCCTAACGACGCGGAAGCAGCGATCTTCTACGCGCGTGCCGTCATCGCCAACGCGCCACCTAACGACCTCAAGTTCGAGCGCCAGCTAGCCGCCGCCGCATTGATGGAGCCGATTTTCGTCGCCCAGCCGGAACACCCTGGCCTCGCGCACTACATCATCCACGCCTTCGACGCCCCCAGCGTCGCGAGGCAGGGACTCGCGGCCGCGCGCCGCTATGCCGACATCGCGCCGGCGGCGCCGCACGCACTGCACATGCCGTCGCACATCTTCACGCGCCTCGGTCTCTGGCAGGAATCGATCGCTACGAATCGCCGCTCGGTGAACGCGGAGCCGGACTCCAATGCCGCGGTTCACGCTATGGACTACATGGTGTACGCGTATCTCCAGCTGGGCCAAGACGCCGAAGCATGGCGCGTCGTGCAGCGTTCCGTCGATCAGCCGAGTCGATTCCGTCAGGGTACGTTAGGCTACAACTTCGCGGCGATGCACGCGCGCTATGCTCTCGAACGCAGTGACTGGGCAGCGGCGATGCAGTTGCCCGTACCTTCGCAGCTGCCGCCGTACGTGATCGCCATTCCGCGTTTTGCGCGCGCATTGGGCGCCGCGCGCAGCGGCAAGCGCGACATCGCGCGCGAGAACGTCATCGCACTCGCCGCGCTGCGCGACTCGCTCAAGAAGGCCGGCGATCAGTACTGGGCCACAATCGTTGAAGCGCAGCGCCTGGCGTGCGCGGCGTGGCTGGCGCGCGCGGAGCGCAACGACTCTGCCGCTGTGCGCCTGGCGCGTGAAGCGGCTGACCTGGAGGAAACTGTCGAGAAACACCCAGTCACTCCTGGACCGCTGCTGCCGGCTCGCGAGCTGGAGGCGGATCTCCTTTTCGAGCTGGAGCGCTATGGTGGCGCGCTGTGGAGTTACGCCAAAACTCTCGAGCGGGAGCCGCACCGCACCCGCGCCATGTTTGGAGCTGCCAAGGCCGCTGAGCACGAGGGCGACCTCGCGCAGGCGCGCCGCTACTACACGCAGGTCGCGGACCTCATGAAGGACTCGGACTCAGCGCGTAAAGAGCTGTCCTTGGCGAGGGCGTTTCTTGCGAAGCAATAGTCCGCAATCAGGGCCTCGCACGTGATCCACGCACGAGGAACTCCACTTACCTAACGCAAATCTGTTGCGGGCCTGACTTCGTCCGGCGAACGCGCCACGCTTGGCTGTACCACCTCGCGATGGACTTCACGCTCGATCACCCGCTCGCCAACCCGCTCACGATCCTCGAGTAGGTCGTCGAATACGGCGCGGAAGTGGATCATCGCCTGACGCAGATCTTCCGTCGTCGTGTTTTGTTGAATGTGTTTGTGTGCGATGTCGCGTAAGGCGCGATAGTCGTCAACGACATGGACGTGGTGCACGGACAGATCGGCAATCCGCTGGTCAAAACTGCTCATGGGATAACCCCGTTCGTCCATCACATCTTCGACAAGACGATCGCCTTCGCGGACTGTGCCGTCCGGATCGTCAACGAACTGTTTTTGCAACTCTTCCCAGCGCGCGGCGAAACGGTCACGCTCTTCGCGCGTTAGAGCTCGAATGTTCAATTGCTCCACGCGCCGCTCTCGATCGTCAAGCGCTTTCTCCGCGCGCAGGCGGCCGAGCTCGTCGACTGCACGGACATACTCACCGCCAAACTGCGTTTGCATTCGTGCGGCTCTCTGATGCTGCCACATGTACACACCGATAACGAGCGCGGCAGCAACGACAAGGACTGCGATGACAACCGGGTCCATATGCTCCCTCGGAATGGCTGCTATCTGCTGACCATGCAAAGAGCAATCCAAAGGCGTTAGGGAACGATCACGGCCTTCGTGACCTCGCGCCGCTCGACGGCCTCGAGCGCTTTGCCGGCGTCAGCTAGCGCGAATCGACCGCCAATCATTTCACGCCAAGGGATGCGTTCGCCAAAACGCGCGGCAATCTGAACGGCGCGATGTACATGCGAATAGTCCGATCCCCAGCAGCCGCGAATCTCCACGTGCTTTCTGTTGATTTGCCAGTGCGGGTGAATGCGCACGTCACCGTTGTCTGTGTATTGCCCGGCGATCACAACGCGTCCGCCGTCGCGCACGAGATCCAGCGCCTGCGATACGGCATCCGGTGCGCCGGCAGCCTCGATCACCGCATCCACGCCGTGGCCGCCCGTCGCGCGCCGCACGACCTCGGCGCGCTCGTTCGGCGACACGTCGAGCCCTATGACATCGGTGGCGCCCATGCGCTTGGCGAACTCCAGACGCGACGCAGGATCGCCGATCGCGAATATCCGCACCGCTCCAGAAAGCGCCGAAAGCGCGACGGCAGACTGCCCCACCGGCCCAGCGCCTAACACCGCGACGGTCATCCCTACTCGCACCTCGGCGCGCTCCACGGCGTGCACCGCGGTCACCAGGCCGCAACCGCCTCCGATGAACGTGTCCGGCGCGAGCTCGGCGGGAAGCCTAACGAGATGCGTCCCGGGCTTGAGCCAGATCGCCTGCGCCCAGCCGCCCGCCAGTCCATCGCGCACTCCGTACGAGATTCCGTACACGCGGCGCGATGGGCAACGTGTAGTCTGCTTCGTCACCAGGCACTCATAGCAGCGGCCGCAGCTGCCATGCACGTCGAGGAACGTCACGACGTCACCCTCGCGATAGGGAACGCCCTCGACGTCGTTCAACGGCGCCGGGAGCGCCGCGATCGTGCCTACCGATACGTGCCCGGGGATGATCGGATACGGCACACCCGAGAGTCGACCGTGATGCAAATGAACGTCTGTACCGCAGACCTCCGAATACGTCACGTGCATGAGCGCGCCACCTGACTCCAGCGCGGGCGCGGGTAGTTCTTCGAGCCGCATGGCTTCGCGCGGCCCGGGCATGACGGCGGCGACGTACGTCGCGCGAGCGGGCATGCTGCCTAACTAGCGAGTAGCGCGCGCATGCCGCGCTTCAGCAGCGCCGCGGCGAGCGCCACCTTGTATCCATTACGCGAAAGCGGCGTGGCATCGTATAGCGCGCGATCGGCGAGCGTTGCGAAGTCATCCTCCGAGAGCCCACCTGAGGCTATGTCTTCTTCCACGGATTCGTCGACCCGCCATGGACGCGGCGCGACGCCGCCGAGCACCAAGCGCACAGCCCCATCGGCCCGTTTGACCGCGGCGAGCGAGACGAGCGCAAAGTCCCAGGCGCCGCGCTGCATGACCTTCTCGTAGAATTGCACGCCGCCAGCGGCGGCCGCCGGCAAGTCGACGCTCACGATCAGATCGTCCTGCGCCAAGATCGTCTCGCGTGTGACGTCTTCGTTAGGCAGCGCGTACAGGTCCGCCAGTGTGACGCGCCGGGAGGCGCTTCCACGTCGGACCTCGATGCTCGCGTCCAGCGCCGTCAGCGCGACGGCGGGATCCGACGCATGCACGGCGTGGCACGGTCCTCCGCCAAGGATCCCGAGGTATTGATTCTCTCCTTCGACCGCCGGACATGTATCGCCGCCTCGCTTGTAGCACCTAACGCCGCGCCGGAAATACCAACAGCGTGGCCGCTGGCACAGGTTTCCTCCCAGCGTACCCATGTTGCGCAACGCACTCGACGCCGCGACGCTGCACGATTTGACGAGGGCGGGGAAGGACCGACCGATCGTCGCGTCGCGCTCGAGCGTGGCGAGCGACACCGCCGCGCCAATGCGCATCGATCCGTCAGCCATCGCGTGGATCCCTTGCAGCTCGCCGACTCGGCGAACGTCGACAAGCGACGTCGGATCACGCAGCCCTTCGTCGATTTCGACTAGGAGGTCTGTACCGCCCCCCATCGGGACGGCGCCCGGCGCGCTGAGCGCCGCGATGGTGCCATCCAGGCTCTGGGGGGCGAGGTAAGTGAAATTGCGCACGGCGTGATAACTTCCTGACCGTGACGCACGCGCGGAAGCCTCTACGATCCGGGAGCACCGTCGCTGCGCGCGTGCTCGTCGCAATTTCACTGATTGCGCCGCTCGCGTGCGGTACTCCGCGCGAGTCGACGCCGGCGCGGCAGGCCGACTCCGAGCAAGCGGTTGCGCAGACGCCCGTTGCCGACTCGGCGCTCGACACGCTCATCACGGGTTCTGCGGACGACGCCACCATCACGGCTCGCCGCGCCGCCACGCAGAACACGCGCCTTTCTCCGCTGGCGGACTCACTGTCGCGCTTTCTTGTCTTCGTTCCGGTGACGCAGCGCTGGTTTGCGGCGGCCGCGCGCGGCCAGCGAATGTTGGTGGACATCGGGCGCGTTGACACGACGATCGGGGACAGTCCCGTTAGGCAGGCCGCCTTCCGCGAAGCCGTGACGAAACTGGCGCCCGTCGGTCGTGGAGACAGGCTACGCCTGCGCGGCCCGTGGGGAGCCGACGACGTGGCGGTCAGCGGATACGACTCCTGGAGCGGGCGCATCGTCGCCACCCTGCAGGCAAATCCCCGCGTGGATTCCCTCGCGCGCTCGCACGACTGGCTGCCAGCGGTGGCCGTTCGCAGCGACAGCGCACAAGAGCCAGCGTCTAGCGCGTGTCATCGCGCTGTTCCGGCTGCGCTCAACGCGCGGCTGGCCGCTGTGAAGGATTCCGTCGTGAAGCTTTTGCGCGCGGCGAAGGATCTTCCACGAGTCACGCGGCTCGCCAATTCCCTCAAGGACGCGTCTTCGCGCGCCGGCGGCTGCTTCGAGAACGCGGCCGTCATCATGTTCGTCACGCTGTACGCAGGGGACTACGAATGGGTGCGCGAGCGCGCGCTCGCCTTCGATTCCCTTGGAAACGTGCGGCAGCTCAGCGTGCGCGACCTGCGCTTCAAGGCGCACGAGACGTTAGGTGCGTTCGATGCGGATGGCGACGGCGACGACGACCTCGCGGCGCGTGGACGTGTGACGCGCGCCGGCGCGCTCGTCGTCCTCCGGCTCGTGGAAGCGCCCCCACCTCCCGCGCCGGGGGTGGGGGCCGCTGCCGGCAATCCGCCACCTAACGTGCCGGCGTCGCGCCTCGAGCGAGCTGCTGCCGGCTTTGCCTGGGAACGCTAACCGACGGAATTCATCTGCCGTGAAACGCACCAACTATTCGTCAGGGACGCGCTGGGAACCGATCGTCGGCTACTCGCGCGCCGTTCGCATTGGTGATCGCGTCGTTGTCTCGGGGACGACCCCAACGGCCCCCGACGGCTCCATTGTCGGCGCCGGTGACGCCTACGCGCAGGCGGTTCAGACGCTGCGCAACGTGGAGCGCGCGTTGGCACGCGCCGGAGCCACGTTAGGGGACGTGGTACGGACGCGCATGTACGTCACCGACATCTCCCGATGGGAAGAAGTGGGAAAGGCGCACGGCGAGTTTTTCAAAGACGTGCGACCAGTGACGAGCATGGTCGAAGTGAGCCGACTCATCTCGCCGGATATCATGGTCGAGATCGAAGCCGAAGCGATCATCGGCGCCTCGGCAGCGGAGAACAAAACGATCAGCGAGTCCGCTGAAACTCCGACGTCCTGACCTGCAGCTCGTCGTCGACGGCGTTCACCACGTAATCGATGTTGATGAATGTCGGGTATCCCAGCTGCGCGTCGTACGTGACTTCGAGGCGGTCAGCTCCATCGTCGATGGCTTTACGGATCAGCGCAAAGAGACCCGCGATGTCACGCACGGTGGCGTAGGACGGCACCGGTTCACCAGTCTGCGCATCGACGCTCGAGACGACGGCGCCCGACCGCACAGTCACTCGCACAGGCCGCACGTAGCCGCAAAAGCAAAGGTGCTGAACGACGACCGTGTAATCCTGCACGCGCGCGCCGTTCCAACGAATCTGTGCATTGCGCAGCGCCTCTTCGTCGTCCCCATCGCCGGTCCCTGTAACCAGTCCGCACGCGGCGCCGAGAGCGAGCGCCGCAGCGGCCGCAATTCGCGTTAGGCTGCGAAGCCATCTACCGTAATCGAAATTCGCTGAGCTCGTACGTGATGTCATCATCGGTGTAGAACCGATCGTAGTCGATGTACGTAACCCGCGGGAAACCGTAGCTGTGGTCATATGACACATCCACGTTGTTCACCGAGCGTCCAAAGATCGCCTCATCGATGAGATCGAAGAGCTCTTCCACCGATGGGTAATAACGCAGGACACTCAGCGGCACCTGAGCCCCCGAGTAGCGATCGACGGCAGCCACCGGTGTACCGTCGCGAACAAGCATCCGAATGGGTCCGGTGTATAGACAGGCGCAACGACGATCGACCGTTATTTCGTATTCAAACGCGTTTGTGGCGTACCAGCGGTCACGCGCGCGCTCCAGATCACGTTCATCGTTGTGGCTGGGATCGAATATTCCTTCGCAGCCTACGGCGAGCGGCAGCACGAGGAACAGGGTGAGTGATGAAAGACGCCGGGCGAATACAGACAAGAGACGAGACATGGAGCGCGCTCCCAGTGAGTAATGACGTGCTAGGCTGTAGAGCGAGCGATGTGCCGAGCGCTGCGGCCCGTTTTCAGATGGGCCAGGACGTGACCTTCACGAGTCCTATGTTGGCCTCAGACGGCGATTTACGGACCGACTGGGCGATGAGCTGTTACCCAGATGTCGGCGACGAGGTCTGTCCTTTGATGTGGACGAAAATGAGCGCTGCGAGTGTACGTCTCGCTAAGTGGATTGGCCCCGCTACCATACTGGCCTTCTGGTTAGGCGTCGCCTGCGGCCCGGCGATCGCACCGCTTCCCCCCGCGCGCGCACCGGCGCCGTCGGAAGTCGCTGTCCCAGCGCCGGCTTTGCCGGTCAGCGCATCACCTAACGTGCTCGAGGCGCTGCGTCAGCGGCACCTCATGGTCCCTGTGGACGGCGTCGGGCTGGATCGCGTGCCGAACACGTACGAGGCAGTGCGCGACGGCGGCGCGCGACGGCACTACGCGATCGACATCCTGGCGCCGCGCGGCACTCCGGTGCTCGCCGCGGATAACGGCAGCATCTTGCGCATGGGCTTTAACGCGTTAGGCGGTCTCACCATCTATCAGATCGATCCCGAGAAGCGCTTCGTGTACTACTACGCACACCTCGACCGCTACGCGTCGACGATACGTGACGGCAGCGTCGTGTCGCGCGGAGATGTGATCGGCTACGTGGGAGCGACAGGAAATGCATCGCCAACCGCGCCGCACCTTCACTTTCAGGTGCTCCTCTTTCGCGATCGCTATT